>Ga0172379_10001303_pt1 | contig 50946 bp, 60 predicted proteins | sample GrowelOW334metaG_FD_119756 | JGI IMG/M metagenome (GOLD analysis project Ga0172379, IMG submission 119756) | Groundwater microbial communities from an aquifer near a municipal landfill in Southern Ontario, Canada - Groundwater well OW334 metaG | ecosystem: Environmental > Aquatic > Deep... | reverse complement strand
GTCCGCGTTAACTTCCTGCATTAAATAATTATAGCCTTAACTAATTTATTAATAGGGGATACTCGTAAATAGTTTTATCATTAATAATCTATTTTCCCGCGTTCATGGGATTTGCCGTCTGTCGGTCCCTAATTATCTTCTGATGTTCTAAGCCTACTAAAGGGATCATTTCCTCTTGGATAAATCGCTTCGGATTCAAATATCCCAAATCATAAAATAATTTTGCATTTCCGATTGTGAGATGGCTATTAAGTGATAAAGTATACGTTAATCGGTCTTCGTCCGACTTATAGAGCGATCCGTCGACGCTAACCGGTATTATATTTATTTCTTCATTTATACTACTAGCATTGTGCTGAGATACATATAAACGCAAGGATCCATCTCCTCGTTCTTTGGCTAATTGCAAAAATTCTTCCAAAGCAGGATCCCACTTTTTGGGATCAAGCCATATAGATGGTTGATAGAATCCTTTAGTTTCTCTGATCGGCAGACATACATAGGTTGTGTCATCGCCTCGGTCAGTCAGGGAGACGAATGGACCTTCTTCTGAAAGAGATGTTGGGTTAAAACTTCTTCTGATTAAATTCGCAATTCTTCTATCTTCACGTGTATCGCCGTCTAATATTGTCCACGGAGTTCTCTCTGCGGCTTTTGCATGTTTCTCCTCTACAGGCTTTACTGCCGCTTCTGTGGGTTTTGGACGGATACCCAAATTAATATGCGGTAAGTGTTCGATTAATACACCTAGACCCATAGTTATATGTTTCAAAGTTATTATACCACTTAAACCTTTCTGAAATATATATTATGGAAGTTTTTAATATGAATAGGGAATAACCTTTTTAAAATCACAACAGCTCCCGGTAATAAACCGAGAGCTGTAGGCAGAAACGATATCTCCAATCGTGTTAGCTGGTAGGCTTTGCGGGTGGAGTTAAATCTCCATTCGGTCCTGGACCACCGGGTCCACCGGGACCACCATGCCCTCCAAATCCGCCCATCAGATACTTTACGTCAATCCCGTTCTGGGTTGCCCAGTCTTCCAAAGCTTTTCGTTCTGTTTGCATTTTGGTCTTATTGGCTTCGAAAGCTGCTTTCCTTTCCTCATCCGTCTTTCCCTGCATAGTTTGCATTTCAGTTTGACGGTTTGTTTCCCTTTCCTTTTGTTTATTTATGATAAGTTGTTTCTGGGCTTCCGTGATTTTCCCGTCTTTTACCAGCTGGTCTAACTCAGCCAGTTTTTTTGTTTCCATTTCAGCTTGGCGGTCTGACCGGTCCTGATCAAAAACAGCCTGGACGTCTTCCTTTTTAAGCCCGAACTTATCCGCAATTTTTTGGACTAATGATTGCATAGGATTTTGGCCATCCGGAGTATTTTGGGCAAGTACTTGAGATGATGTTAATATGCCGGCGCCTATCATTGTGATAAAAAGTGCAGACAGCAAGAGTTTTTTATTTTTCATCGATTATCACCTCCTTTCCTTCTTCCTAATGTATCCGATTTATCTTAAGAATCGTTTAAAATGAAAGATAAAAAAAGCGCCTTATTAAAGGCGCTTTTTAAGTATAGAAATCTTGAATAGTTTATTGATTCGGTGGATTGTTACCTCCCGGCGGTGCTCCCTGCGGACCACCCTGGGTTGTAGTATTTCCAATCGATATCATTTGAGCGGTAATGCTTCCATCGGTATTGGTCGTACCCATGGTGGTAACCGTCACCCCTTTACTCAAATCTGTTTTTGAACCTTCCAGAGATTTATTTATTTTTGTTGAATTGGAAATAAGGATAATCTTACTGCCGCCGTCTGATGTCTTAACCGTGATGCTCTCATTGTCCATAGCGGTAATTTCTCCGCTGACCGGCTTTGACCCCTGATTCGTATTTCCGGTTCTATTCTGCGTTCCATTGATTCCACTCGGTATACCTCCCGGAAATTGTCCCGGGGTAAAACTGCCCCGCTGGCCTTTTTGGTATAAAGTCCCGCCATAAAATCCTAAACCCCCGACCAGGACAGCAACGACAAGGGTCAAAATTATGTTGTTTTTAGCCATTTTTTCACCCCCTTTCCTAAAACGTTATTCATACCTTAATGCTTCAATCGGCTGTAAATTTGCGGCCTTTTGCGCCGGATACCATCCGAAAAGTACGCCGATACCCGCGGATACGGCAAAGGCGAGGAGTACAGATCCGGCGGATACGACAAACGCCGAACTACTTATTTTTGAATAGGCATAAAACCCAATTATGCCAAGAGCTATTCCAATGATTCCTCCGGAGAACGTAAGGATGATCGATTCGGTCAGGAACTGGGATATGATAGTTTTCTTCTTAGCCCCCAGAGCTTTCCGAAGTCCGATCTCCCGTGTCCGTTCCGTTACTGACATGAGCATGATATTCATGATCCCAATGCCTCCGACGAGAAGAGAAATTGCGGCAACGCCCGACAGCATGGAGGTGAACGTACCGGCAACTTGGGACGCTGTTTCAAGGATGTCAGATTGGGACATGATGCGAAAATCGGCATCAGCTACATCAGTAATTTTATGGCGGCCCAGTAGAAAATAGCCTACCTGGTTTTGAGCTGTTGTCATATCTTTTTCGTTCGTAGCCTCAAGCGCAATCGATGTTAAATATTGTTTGCCGAATAACTGTTTTTGGGCCGTTGTCAGGGGAACATAAATCCGGTCATCCTGGTTTTGCATGCCGGATCCTCCCTTAGATTTGGTTACTCCGATGACTTGAAATGTCTTTCCGTTTATCCGGATGGATTGCCCGACCGGGTTGACTCCTTCTCCAAACAAATCTTCTGCAGTTGTTGGTCCCAGGACAGCTACTTTGGACATGGCAGACAGGTTTTGGGTCGTGATGAATGCGCCGGATGTGAGAGTGAGTTTCCGCACTTCCTGATAAACCGGTTCAACTCCGACAATCTGGGTATTCGTGTTATTTCTTCCTGCGGTAACCTGCAGCCGGCCGGAATACTCCGGGGAAACATTCTTGATGGTTGTAATGGTTGTGGACGTTTTGATAGCATCAGCGTCTTCGTTGGTAAGTGTAGTTGCTCCACCCGCTGCGCCCCGCACCCCGCTTGAAGATTGGGAACCGGGGGAGACGGTGAGTAAATTGGAACCGATCGATTGGATTTGGGACGCTACCGCCATTTTGCTTGATTCTCCCATGGATACCAGGGCAATGACGCTTCCGATGCCAATGACGATTCCGAGCATGGCAAGCCCCGTCCTCATTTTATTTATCGCGAGATTCCTTATAGCGCCCTTTATGAGTTTAGTGAGTTTCATATTTTATGAAGCAATTTTTGTTTATGATCATTGCCGTCTTTTTCAATTTTTCCGTCTTTAATATGGATGATCCGTTTAGCATGGAGCGCTATATCCGGTTCGTGGGTAATCATGACGATCGTGTGTCCGTCCTCATTCAGTTTTTGGAAAATTGCCATGACTTCTTCAGCTTGGGTTGACGCGATGTTTCCCGTTGGTTCGTCCGCAAGGATGATTGCCGGGTCCATCACAAGGGCACGCGCTATCGCAACCCGCTGCTGCTGTCCTCCGGAAAGTTTATTGGGTGGATTATTTAACCTATCGGTTAACCCAACCAGACCTAACAGCTTTTTGGCTTTATCCATTTGTATCTTGTCATCAACTCCCGCATATTCCATGGGGACGATGACATTTTCAAGAGCTGACGTGCGGGGAAGCAGGTTATAGGCCTGGAAAACAAAGCCTATCTTCTTGTTTCGTATGTCAGCCAACGCATCATCGGACAGCCGTCCGACTTCCTGTCCGTCGAGTATATATTTTCCACTCGTGGGCAGATCGAGTGCACCCAATATATGCATCAAAGTGGATTTTCCCGATCCGGAGGGTCCCATGATCGCCACAAATTCACCCTTTTTGATTTTTAATGAAATATCCGATAAGACAACGGTTTCCAGATCATCCGTTTTATATATCTTCGTAAGATGGGAAACGTCTATGATGGAATTTTCCATAGGTTAAAAACCTCCGGGTGGGCCACCGGCGGGCATTCCGCCTGAGGAGCTTTTACTGCTTGAGGATCCTCCTCCTAAACCGCTGAACGGGGAGGTGGTATTAGTACTTGTTTGACTAGTACTCGTTGCATTTACTACGGACGTCACCACGTCATCCCCTTCGTTTATTCCGGATATGATCTCAGTCTGGGAATCATTGGAGATGCCAGTTTCAACTTTTACCGTAGTCACTTTGTTATCTTTCTTCACTTGGACGGAAGATTCCCCGTTTGTTGTAGTGACGGCTGTTGAGTCAACCACGATGACATCGTTTTTAACATCGGTAATGATATCAGCATTCACGGCCATATTCGGGTAGATTTCAACATTAACCGGATCCAGAAGTATGGTTACCGGATAGGAGGTTACTCCGGAACTGACGTTTCCGCTCGTATTTACCGACAATACTTTACCGGTGAAGGTCTTATCTTCGTAGGCATCTAGAGTCATAGTAACTTTCTGGTTAGCTTTCACGCTCGTGATATCCACTTCAGTCAGGCTTACCGATGCCATCAGCTGGCCCGCGGCGTCATTAATTTTTCCGATTGATTGGGTAGAGACAATGGTGGCTCCGCTGGTGTTACTCGTAGTTGAGCTCGCGGAAACAACAAATCCGGACGCAAGTGTAAGATCGCTTACGATGCCGGATGCCGGAGCAACGATCGTTGAGGAATTTTCCTGATATTCGCGAAGTGTTGAGCCTACTTTAGTCTGGGCGTTTGAGATGTCAGCACCGGCATCCACATATTTGCTTTCATCTGCTGTGAAGGCCAAACGTGCTTCGGCAAGCGTTTTGACGATTACGGTTTCCTCGTTTACCGTATAGGCTTTTTTCGTATCCGGATTTTCCCCTTTATGGCTATTCATATAATTGACGTCGTCTTCCGCATCCAGTATCGCCTGTCTGTCTTTCCACATGGCAAGATCCGCAGAAACCCTCTCCTTTTGGGCAGTTTTGACCGCTTCGGTTGCTTCCAGATATTTTACCCAAGCAGAACTCTGGCGTTCCTTGGCATAGTCATCCAGGGTAATTTCAGCAATTTTTTGACCCTTCGTAACCGCATCCCCGTTATTCACATAAACCGTCTCGACGACTCCTGAGACTTTGGTGTTGATGCTCGTGCTGTTTCCTGAGGTGATGGTGCCGGAGGCTGAGATGGATTTAACGAGCGTGCCTTTTTCCGCCTTAGCGGTTACATATTGGACGGCCTTGGTGCTGGTTGCAAGAATATAAGGTCTGCCAAACCAGACGCCAGCCGCAAGTGCCACCACGATAACCAGTTTTATGACGAGGGGTATCCGTTTAATCAGTCCAAACAGGTCAGACGCTTTTGCTTTCACAAAGGATAATAGTTTCATATTTGGGTAGTTTAATAACAAATTCTTAAGATTCTCTTAACATTAATAGATCTATTAATTAAGACTTACCATGAATTCGAGCTAAAAAAAGAAATTTAGCTCAAATAGACAGGTAATTGAACAACAAAGGTAGACCCCTTGTCTCTATTATTCTTTGCATGGATTGACCCATCATGAGCTTCAACAATTTTCTTAGCAATGGATAATCCCAGACCGTACCCTTCAACCTGGGAGCGTGACTTATCCGCACGGTAAAACCGTTCAAACACATGCGGCAGGTCTTTTGCGGAAATTCCGATTCCCTGGTCGCATATGGAAATTTTCAATACAGCGTTATTGCTTTTTGACGTCACATCAATTTGCGTTCCATTCGGGCTATATTTAATGGCGTTATCAAGGAGTATGACAAATACTTCCGTAAGACTTTTTTTGTCTCCTTTTACCATACGGTCATCTACGTTTATTTTTATCGTTATGCCTTTTTGTTTAGAAAGTGCCGCAACCTTCTTTTTGGCCATACTGATAATATCCGGAATTGAACATGTCTCAGTAGTATTCCCAAAGTTGCCGTTATGCGTCTGGGCAAGCCGCAATAAATTGTTCGTTAGTGTCTGTAAGGTTCCCAATTCCTCAAGGTTGCTCGTTATGAGTTTCCGTGCCTGGCTGTCGGTGATATTCTTCTCAAGGAGGCTTCCTTCCATTTCGGCGCGAAGCGTTGCAATGGGAGTCCGAAGCTCGTGGGACGAGTCGGTAATAAATTGGTTCTGTTCGTCAATCATGAGTTTGATGGGGTGGAGGGTCCTTCCGGCCAACAAGTATCCTGCGCCTCCGGAAATGATGAGAATTCCAAAATTGATAAATACCAAGGTATATATCAGCTGATTTTCCTGGCTTCTTAAGTCTTCGGTGCTGAAATAGGGAGGTTCGAGATTTTTAGGAGCGTTCGGAGGAGGCTGGAATTGAAACCGCCGTATCCGGTCGTTCTGCATGCTGATAAACCCTTCGATCTGGTTTGAAACCATCCGGTAGATAACCGCGCTGAATACTATGCTGATAAGCATAATAATGACAAGGTACCAGAGAGTCAGCCGGATTCGCGCTGTATGGAACATATTATGCTTCCTCTTCTATCATATACCCTTTTCCCCGTATGGTCTGGATAATTTTATCAGCAAATGGGGCATCGATCTTATCCCTGAGATGCTTGATGTGCACTTCGACAACATTGGGGAGGACGTCGGCATCATAATTCCAGACATGGGAGACAAGCTGGTCCCGGGAAACAACCCTATTTTTGTTTCTTAATAAATATTCCAAAATGGAAAACTCCTTGGTTGAGAGGCTGATTTGTTTACCCTCCCGTGTCACTTTGAATTTGAGAGTGTCGAGAGTCAGGTTTTTTGTTTTCAGGAGTGACGTATTCATATTTTTCGGACGCCGGATTAAAGCTCTAACCCGGGCAAATAATTCCTCAAACGAGAACGGTTTGACCATATAGTCATCCGCCCCGATATCCAAACCCAAAACTTTGTCGCTGATCTGGCCTTTGGCCGTTAGCATAAGAACCGGAATGTGGGATCCTTCTTCCCTAACTTTCTTGCATATTTCCATCCCGTCTATCCCGGGAAGCATGATGTCTAGGATTATAAGGTCAAAATCCTCTCCGACCGCTAAATCAAGACCTGCTGTTCCGTCGTTTGCTACATCAACCGCGTATTTTTGCAGTTCGAGCGCCCTCTTTATGGCATTAGCCAATTTGAACTCATCTTCTATCAAAAGTATTCTCATACCTCTACTATACTACCCCTTCCTTAAGTATTCCTTAAGGTTTATTTAAGGCTTCCCCAAGAGTATTTGCGGGTGAGTCAAGGACACTATTAAACCAATGCTTAATGAACTAAAGTGAGAGAGAATAATAGGTTCTAACACGATAAATGGTTCTCTGCCTTCGCTTTGCCAAAGTTTGATAGAGCGTTGGCGAGCTATGATAGATAATCAGGGAACTATTATGGTTCCACTCATATTGGCGAAGCTACGGCGAGATAAAATCCGCTCGAATTTGTTTATCTGATTAATTCATTCCATGTTCTATTCCACCGTTATCGTAAATTCATCAGACCAGATGTATTTCCCATTGATATACGTATAAGCCCTGCAATAATACTTGCCGGTTGTGCTGAAACTGGCATTACCTACGAAAGTAAGCGGAACGGTAAATGGCCCGTTGGTGAAATCCTTGACCAGTTCGGAATACGGTGTTTGAGGTATACCGATTGTTGAATCCAGCGATCCGGATTTTGATTCTTTGGAGGCAACAATAGTAGTATAGCCAATAGTAGCCGACGGGCCGGTTATCTGCCAGGTGAACGTGCCGGTTTGTCCGACAGACAGTTGGGAAGGATAATTAACCATCGCTATTTCATTCTTGGGTATCGCTTTCACCGTAAATGAATGTTCGGAAGACCAATAATGTTTCCCGTCAATTAAGGCATAAGCCCGCACATAATAGGTTTCTGAAGATGATATCACCGCATTCCCTACAAACGTCAGGGGGACGGTATAATTGCCGTCGGCAAAATCCTTCAGCACATAAGTATAATGCGTATCTTCTGGTGTAGCGCTAGTAGTTAGTGTACCGGCGGTACTAGTGGTTCCGTAATAGATGACGGTTGCATGGATGATTTTTGTCAGTCCGTTTATCGACCAAGTAAATGACCCGGTGTTCCCCTCGGTTATATCCGACGGGATACTGTCAAGTGATAACGTATAAGGTATAGGTGAAGGAGTGGGGGTTGGTGTCCTAGTGGGTGTTAGCGAAGGGGTTTCGGTTGGAACAGAAGTAAGAGATGGGGTCTGGGTCAGTTGAAGCCCGCCATTATTGATGGTACCCGAAGTGGTGGAAACTTTCGATCCGACCGTATTATTATTTTTACTTTGGTATCTGGCGTATAAGAAGGAAAGTGTACCGCCGGAAGTCAGGCATACCAGTAAAAAACATACCGCAGTAATTATTCGGAAATATTTATTGTTAACGGTCATATGTTTTTATCCCGTCGGACAGATAGGATACGCATCTTATTGCCCAGTATAGTTATCAATCATGAAGAAACACAGTAAATGGTTTTCCGCCGGAATTTACACAGAAATTGCGTCATTCGGATTTAGAGCGGTATATTCGGAAACCGCGTTTTGCTGAAAATATGTTAGCAGCGCTTCAAATTGATCAGTAATTTTTTGTTCAAATGATGAAGAGGATTGAAAAGGTTTACCCGTCACCTTTCCGTCAATCCATTGTTGTCCCACATTAAGTAGTTGGTAAAAGAGTTTTGTGACATCTTTTGGTTTAGATGTTCGAAAATAATCACCATAACCAATTTTCTCCGCCAGTCTTTTTTCTTCAGGTTGCTCGTCTACAATTTTAACCATTTCTTGGTATAACGCATGTCGAATATTCATTACAAAATCTCCTCTTGCGTCAATCCTTTTACGTTGTTGTTCAATCTGTGGTTTTATCGATTCTTGAGCAAATTTTTCAGCGCTCCTCGCCCGTAACCCGTTTTGCGAGAGAAAAACCGGAGGTAATTTCCCCTGACTTAATACTCTTTGGAGCCAGATGGTAAAGTCCTCGGAGGATCTGCCGTTGCAATCAACTTTTACATGGGCTAAATCAACCAAGGTTCCATAACAGATTGCCGCTGCGCGGACAGCTTCATCCGGAAAAGGCTGGTTTTTTGCCGAGGCAATTACTTGATCGATTCCGCCAAAAAGCTTCCGGGCGAAATCCGGCAAATCATTTGGCGGGACGCCCATGATTCCCCGTATTTCTGACCATTCCACTTCATGCAATCGGTAGGCTTCATCCGAATAGAAAGACATGTCTTGATCCAATTCCCATCCTAATCCTTTAAAGTTACTTAGATGATTTTCATCAGAGGCAAGAGCAATCATGGCGGATTCCGGTGAATTTCCGATATGTGTTCTATGAATAGTTCTGTATGCCCGTTCTGAATCCAACGTATCCATATCACCGCTTTGTATTGTTCTTCGCACCGTGTTTGTAGCATTAAGTATATGGATAGCACTCATTTCCTGAAGCTCTCTCATACGGTTATCCTCAAATTTTTCCTTTTCTCGCGTATCCAGATTTTCTGTGGGTTTAGTCAACTGCTTTTCTGCGGTACTATAGGGTTCGAAATCGTTATTTAATTGAGCAGATCTGATTATGGTTCTCAAGTTGTCCCCAAAACTCATATCTTCGGGCAGGGGTAAACTGTCAATCTGGGGATCCGGAGTAATATGATGGTTGGTCATGAATCGTGTATTTACCGTGTTTAATAAACCAATCTCCCGATCATGTACTGCTTTCCACTCGGGTTTGAGACTCGTATCATGCGCCAATATGTATTCATAAGTAATAATTTCACGAAGTCTATATTTTAAAAAATAATACATGTTGGATTGCATCGGTTGTCCCTTAATAGCCCCGGCGCATTTTTCAGCATAAGCGCGTGCTTCCTGCAATAATTCAGGCGAAGAGAGATCTGGAAAATCTGATTCATCAAGTTGTAAATATCCATTCCGTTTTATTATCTGTTCATCCGTAAGATGCTTTTCGAATCGATCTACCATATTTTCATGATATTTAATCCGGTCCGTCTCTTTTTCTTCTCTTGTCCGCTCTTTCTTTGGGGTCTCAACAGGTGCGGGTGATGGTTTTTCCGCTTCAACGGTGGGAGGATGTAAAGGATTGTCCGGCGGGGCAGCCGAAGGTTTTCTGCCCTTTAGTCTATCGGCAAATGATGGAATTCTTTTCGCTATTTTACTTATAAATCCGCGAGCTCCGGGAGGAGTTTCTTGACTTTCGTTCATTATTTTATTGGTACTGATAAATAGTTAACCTATCATACCATTTGTTAATAGGAATTAAGGAATTGTACATGATATAGTGAAATTAGAAATGAAACGCAAACAACAAAAGAGCCGTAAAAAATGGATGTTCCTCATATTGGGAGCGGTTATTCTAATCGGAGCGGGTTTTTTCCTCTATTCCTATCTTTTTCCAAAACCAGATGATTTCAGCCGGTTTTCGTGGGTGGATGCGTTTAATAAAATGCACTCAAAACTCTCAAAAGAATACGCGTTCACGAAGTGGAAGAAAATAGATTGGCAAACCATGTATGACAGAACACTCCCTGAAATCACGAGTGCCCAGGACACTAAGAATTTTGATGCTTATTACCTAGCCCTTCGCTCATATCTTACGACTATTCCGGATGGACATGTGAGAACCGATAATCTCAAAGAGATCGATGATAAGTACATAGGCGGGGGATTTGGATTCTCTGCCGTAAAACTAACGGATGGCAGCATCATAGCGTCATGGATCGATAAATCAGGCCCGGCTTATGAAGCCGGAATGGAGGTAGGGGCCCGGTTAATCCGGTGGAATAAGGAACCCATAGATACGGCGATAGCTAACGTTTCGACTGTTTTTGCCGGAACCTCTCCCACTATCGAAAACCTGGAATACAAAAAAGTACAATACCTTACACGAGCGCCTATCGGCGCTGAGGTTGAAATTGAATTTCAAAATCCTAACCAATTCTCCAAAGTTATAACTCTGAAAGCTTACGACGATCACGGGTTATCTCTTAAAAAGAATTATCCCGATGCGGTCATTTCAAATAAGATCCGATCAATGTTTCTGAACTTGGAAGATCCTGATCCAATACCTTCCGCAATGGTGGAGTCAAAGACGCTCGAAGGAAACATCAGCTATATTAAGATTTTGGGTGAAATTGATGCGGACTTGAAGGAGAGCGGGAAAATGCCATCGACACTTGATCTGTTTCGTCAAGCCGTACAGACAGCAATCGACGCCAAATCAGCGGCAATCATCCTGGATCTTCGTAATAACATCGGCGGTTTGGATGCAATGGCTGCGGATATTCTCGGCAACTTTTACCAAGAAAAAACTCTGTTTGAATATCAAAATATGTACAACGAAACAACAGGAAAATTGGAAATCGTAAAAATCGATTCTAATTCGGATGCACTGTACATTGAACCGGCCCAAGCATATTTCGGCGGGAACATCATAGTATTGATCAATCAAAAATGTGTTAGTTCCTGTGAGGGGATCGCTATGGGTGTTCAAAATCTTCCAAACGGTAAAACGTTAGGCTTTTATGGGACAAATGGATCATTTGGTATGGCGGGAGCTGAAATCAAAATGCCGGGTGGTTTGACTGTGCATTTTCCATCAGGACAATCTTTGAATAAAGACCGTGAGGTGCAATTAGATAGTAAAGACGGGTTAGGCGGGGTAAGCCCGTCTATTAGAATTCCCATGACAGCTGAGAATGCCATCCGCGTCGTAAACGGTGAAGATGTTGAGTTGGAAGAAGCCCTTCGTATCATCAAGCAAAATCGCAGCTTCTGATACAATTAAACCCGAATTCCAGAATTTAATCTTACGGCAACTTAAAATAGGTTATAACACAGTAAATGGTTCTCGGCAGGGTCAAAATATCAATTGAGGCAAGATTGATTGAGACTAGGATTAGAACCTAAGTTGTATTTTTAGACTTCAAAAGATTATAAACTCAGGTAAAACCCAATAATTCTAAAATTTTGTTAATGAGAAGAATCGATGTGTTTATACTGTGACAGAGGGTGGCGAGTCATCAATTACTATGGAATCCCTTTGTTTTTCTTCCTCAAAATCCGGCAAGTCTAGAATATGTGAAAGCAATACTTCACCCGCATCTTGTTCAACATTACCTCTTCTAATCTCATCGACGAGACTGGCTATAATATCTTTTCTCTCCTTCCGGTAGGTTGTTACTAAAGAATCAAATGTTTTACTTTCTGGTTCTTGATGACCTTTATTCTCTAAAACCTGATTGGTTAATTTTTCAAGAAGATTCATATCTAATAGTCGTAGATTAATAAGTATCCGATTAAGCAGAATCGTATCGTAGTTTTCATTTCCTGTTCTTTCATCTTGCATTGTTTTAGCAAACACGGCGTTTTTTAATGTTTCAAAAAAAACATCTGTTTCTGCAGCAAGGCTAATACACGTTTCAGCGACTTCTTTTACATCAGGGTCTTCAAATTCATAATTGTAAAATAAAGTATCAGGGATTGGTTCTCTAAGAAGACCTCGATCCTTTAACTCTGCTACATAGGAACTGTCTCTTTGTGCTCGCAGCATATCAAAAATATCTCCGACGTAGTCTTTTCTATTTAGTGAAATTAAATCCGCATCTCTTAAAAATTTTATGTTCTCTAATATTTCCTCTGGTTTCATTAAAGGATCAAACATAATAAACCCACCTCCCACTAAAATGCCTATTTGTCTCAGACGGGTGATTGCCATCAGATGATCTTCCACAGTTTCTGCTTTATTGTATCTTTTTAATTGAGTAGGCGATCCGGATTCAAATCCCACATAAGCGTGAGTCATGCCTGCTTCAAATAGAGCTCTTAATGCTTCTTCTCTCTCTTTTCCTCCATCTGTGTCTTTTTTATTGTAAATAACATCTGATCTTACGGAACATTGATATGTAATATCATTTCCGATACTTTTTATTCCGTCTGCTAATTCTCTCCATCTGGATAAATCCTTCGGATCTTTTACAAGCATTTCATCATCTCCAAAAACAAAGTGTTTTAATCCTTGGGAATACAATGCTCTTAATTCATCAATAACATCTGCAACCGGTCGTATTTCCCTTCGGATTTTACCCTTAGCACCGGTGAATTCTCGGAAAGTTGAAACTGTACAAAAACTGCAGTTCCACGGGCAACCCCTACTGCTTGAGATCCAGACAATTCCTCCTTTTGCTTTAAGCTGAGGAATTAAATCCTCAATGATCCTTCCGTCTGAAGTAATTTCCAAAGGAAGATTGGATGGCTTTGTTTGGACTATTTCCTGCTTTTCTTCATCAAAAAATGTTGCACCGGGAATTTCATACCGTGATCCTCCATTTCTTCTGACTTTCACTGCCTCTCGCACGGCTAGTTCTGCTTCACCTGAAATCACGACCACTTCAGGATATTGTTCGACTGTTTCTTTTGCCAGGAAAGAGGGCATTACGCCTCCTATCAATACAAGAGGTCTATCTTCAGTTTGAAAACGGGGGGAATGCCTAATCGTATCTATGGTTTGTCTCATCTGTTGATAAGTGTTATATCGGACTGAAATTCCGATAATATCATTATGGGGATCATCTGCTACCGATCTGACTTGAGCCATAGGATCATTTAATTCGGCATATTGCAGGTCGAGAAAGCTTATTTTTAACGCGTTGTTTACGTCGACTTTTTTTAAATAGAGAGCTAAAGTTTCAACACCAAGAGCTCTACCGCTGCCTTTTCCGGCAGGAAGTTCGCTGGTAACAATAAATGCAATTTGTGTTGGCGGTTTTAATTTATCAACAGGGGCAAATCCATCAAATTGCACAAACGATGACTGTGAATTTTCAATGGTCATTTAATTTTGTTTTATTGTCTAATGGTTAGATAAGGACGCTATTATAGGCTTATTTCAATAAATACACAAATTGGGGAGATTTGGAGGAAGCAAAATAGGTTATGACACGGAAAATGATTTCCCAAAAAATTCTTATCGATTTAGGAATAGAAAATAGACAACGCTCAATGCAATTCCGATAATTCCTCCTATAACAGCCAGCTTTCCATATTTTGATAATGCCTTCATTCCCCTGAATTGCTCAGAATTAAAAAAGTCAGTTTTCCACAAAAGATATCCCTGTATTACCCAAATCAATGAGAAGAATCCTACCGTAAAGGCAATAAAATTAGAAATAATTTTATTATTTGCTTGATTTAGCGCATTCGTTAAATTAGTTCCTCGATATGGAACTAAATTAAAGTTAATGACGATAGCCAAGAACGATATTACTGCAAGGATTAAAAAAATGTTATATATGATTTGATTCTTACTGATTTTCATATTAGTTAAAATAATAAATGAGGTTTAACAAGTCAAATTATTAATTGATACTAAGAATATAATACGCTGGACATCAAAAATAGGTTTTAACACGGTAAATAGTTAGTTTTTTATTTATATCCTCGTGCTTGAATAGTGAATAGTTCTGCGTATAATCCTTTTTCTTTCATCAATGACTCATGATTTCCTTCTTCGACGATGGTTCCTTGATTCAGTACTAGTATTCTATCAGCGTTGCGGACGGTAGAAAAACGGTGTGATATGATGATGACGGTTTTATCTTTCTGTAATTCCTGAACTTTTTGGAATATTTCATATTCTGCTTTTGCATCTATTGCGCTGGTCGGTTCATCGAGGATGAGGATGGGTGCGTTTTTGAAGAATGCCCGAGCAAGTGCAAGTTTTTGCCACTGGCCTCCAGATAAATCAATGCCGTTCGTAAACATTTTACCGACTATCTGGTCATATGAATCCGGCAGGTCTTTCAAGTATTCGTCGGCGCCTGAATTTTTGATAGCCTTTTTGAGAAGCTCCATATTATCTGCTTGCTTTTGATTGCCGAAAAAGACATTCTCTTTGAAGGAAAATTGATATTTAATAAAGTCTTGAAATAAAGCTCCGATATGCGTATACCATTTTTCAAGATTAATATGTTTAATATTGATTCCATTAAGTAAAATTTCACCGTCTGTGACATCATAAAAGCGCAATAATAATTTAATCAGTGTTGTCTTTCCCGCCCCGTTTTCACCAACTAACGCAATTTTTTCACCGCATTTTATGGTAAGGTTAAAATTTTTAAGAATATATCGTTTAGTATTGGGGTATTTAAAGGATACGTTCTTAAATTCGATAACCGGAGGCATAAATTGCTCGGGAATAGGGATTGCGTCAATAGGTGAGTGTATTATTTTATCTTTACTCATAAATTCGAAATATTTTTCAATATATTTATTGCGCATGTTGATGCTTGAGTAATGATCCAGGATTCCATGGGCTCCCACCATCAGATTTTGTGTCTGTTGGAAATATAGGGTAAATTGTCCAATTCCTAAGGTACCGGTTATGACTGCATTTAGATTGAGCGCTTGTGTATATAGAAAAGCGCTATATTCTATAAGACGGGTAAAAATGACAGACGGGAGACCGGATTCTGAAGCTTTGGTAAATTTTTGTGTATATGATTTTTGATGAGTTTTTACTTTGCTATATAAAATATCTCCTGTTTTATAGATGTTCACTTCTTTTGAGGTGCTGTCCTGCGACAACAAGTTTTTGATATATTGGGATACCCGTACTAATGCTGACCGTTCCTCTACAAAATATTTCCACACTCTTTTCCGGTAGAAATCAAGAGAAAAGAATGAAGGAATTGTTGCAATGAGCATAAGCGGGACAAAAAAAGGAAAAGCTGTTGAAACAACCACCGCGGCAGTACAGAATTTGAAGAGGGAATCAATAATGGCAGTAATACGCATGACATTGACCCCTAATGTTCCTTTTACGCCCTCCATTTGTACTAAAAGGTTTTGGAATTCAGCATTTTCAAATGTAGCAGGATCCAGCTTTGTTAGTTTTTTTATGATCTGAAGATCAATATAGTTATCCATTCGTGTTTCAAGAAGAACCGATTGAGTTTCTAAATAGCTTGTAAGAATGACAAGGATTAGAGTAGATACGATAAAGACGGCAATTAACCCGATCAAATCGGAAGAGGTTAGAATTTGCCGTTTTACCAATAGATCAAGGAGACGGGAAAGACCAAGGATTAATATAAACGGATAGAGGGTGTTCTGATAGATAGTACCGATTATGGAAAGAATCGAATAATAACCATTTGCTTCCCAAGACAACTGAAGGATCTTTCTACAATATGCTAAGGTTTTTTTCATGTATCATTTCTATAATACATAATTGATCAATGGGTTGTAATAAGTAGGTTAGTTAAATGAGGAAATTCGAGGTAATAATAGTTCTCCTCGCTATTTTACTTATAAATCCATAACTTTCGGAAGGAGCTTCTTATCCTTCGTTCATTGTTTTTATGGTTCCTAATAAGTATCTATTATACGATGCCACCCACCAGTCTTTTGGTTACGACGAGTCAAAGAATAGACCTGATCTGAAAATGTCTCACAGGCTGCACATGTATTCATAAATAGGCGATAACAGATTGATGATATTTTCTCAGGTTGTGTTTGATCGATGAGAAATTCGGGATTCAGAAGGATTGGTTGGAGTAGCTTTTTATTTTGTTGATTCTTTCTTCAGTCGTAAGCTTGCTTCTTATCCCCGGTCCGCTGATGCACCCTCCGGGACAATTCAGGATATCCAGCAGTTTGATTTTGGGATTTTCGTCAAACTCTTTTATAGCCTTAATGTTATTTTGTGCTCCGGATACAATTTTCACTTCGTCTTGCGACAGTTGATGTGTCAGTCCGCTGCTGTGGGCTAACCCTCCGTCGAGGGGATAGAGTTGTGTCATTCCCGGGGCCGAAATATCAAACTGGTCCTTGGGATTACCTTCATCCGGTATTCCAAAGTGGGTAAATACCTCCGCAAGTTCTGAGTAGGTTAATACCAGGATATTCAGTTCCGGAATGTCTTCCTTCGCCTCGAGTTTTTTCATAATGCAGGGACCGATAAATACCGGCCGGAAGCCCGGATATGTCTCGATTACAATTTTGGCTGTTGCAGCCATGGGTGAATCGACGGCATGGGTAAAATATTTAGCATACTGGGGCATGCTTTTTTTCACCATCCGGACGATTGTCGGACAGGGGCTTGTGATGTATCGGGCGCTTGGGTTGGCTTTGAGAAGCGCATGTAACTGCTCATTTGTCTTTTTTGATCCCGCAGCAACTTCAACCACATACGAAAATCCGAGCTTTTTAAGCATGGTAACAATTTTGGGATAGTCAAAGACAATCGGAAACGAAGGGGCAAGCATGGCAGTGAGCTTCTCTTTTTTCTCGATAAGATCAATTAGTGTCTTAGTTTCATTCATATTGAGCTTCTCGCAATCTTAATCAGGACGTAAGCGAGTGTTCCGCCGATAAGCGCGGTAATGAGTTGGACGGCTCCCATGGAAGAGATAAAGGCATTAGGGGCAAAATGGGTTCTGACCAGGATTTGGGCTGATAGAAAGAGAATGGCTGTTTTAAAAAGAGACGGAATAATGATGGCAAAAGGAAAAGTCATTCGGGATCTTACTCTGTCGAAAGACAGGATTAAAACCATGTTTCCAATCCAGATAAAAGGAATGAAAAACACAAGGTAGGGAGTGAACTTTCCGAACAGCAAGCCGTTGGACAGCGCTCCGAGGCTGGGAAGGAGTGATAGGATATACAGGCTGTTCCGGTTGGTGCGCCTATCGGAAGCAATAAAAAGCAGAGTATTCACCAGACTTCCGGTCAGAAGCTGCGGGCCGGAAATGAGAAGGGGAATGGAAAAAGCAAGGATAGGCAGTATCGTGTCTATCCGGAGAGACCAGCTGGTATTTAATGTTGTAGTTTCAGATTTATGGTTCATGGATTCGGTAATTATACAAAATAATGAATAAGAGGGGAATAGAATAAAGGGGTCGAACTCGTGAAGTATTTGAGAAATCGGTTATAAGACAATATCAGGTGGTTAAGACGAGTTAAATTACCTCGTCAAACAGGAAAAGAATATAGACAAGGAACAAGAACACTCCCTCGCGTCTCGAAATAGTATTCTTGGTCCTTGAAAAAATGTAAAACAAAACTAATCCCAGAATGATGAATATGAATCTGCGGAAAAAGTGGTTAGGGATAATCACATCCTGTTTATTGATAATCGTAAACACGCCGAATAGTAATGTATTGGCAGCAGCAGAACCCATGTAATCCCCAAAAGCGATGTCCTTTTTCCCTGAATATATAGATCTTACCGCGATCGAGAGCTCCGGAAGGTTGGTTCCGATCGAAAGAACCGTCAGGCTGATAAGGAAAGATGACACACGAAGAATATTGGCAAAATATATGGTCTGTTCCACGATGATAGTTCCTGAGAGGAATACGATGACGATACCGATGAGCGTCTTTACGAAATCATTGGGCTGGAAATGGCTTATTTTGCTTTCAACGTTCTCAAGAACGCCCTTCTTTTTCTCGATGAAATAAAAAAGTATTCCGTAGAGAAGGAACATAAGAATTCCCTCATAGACCGTTACAATTCTATCGGAGATGAGAAAAGAAGGGGCCGCGATAATAACTAGGGATAACAGCATTTTTTTGGTATCCAGTTTATGGGCAAGGTTGATACCGTTCCCGAAAATGGCCAAAAGGGGAATGATAAGGAGAAATATCACGAGTATCCCGCCGATCAGGTTGCCTACAAATATTTCCGGGTCATTCCGGATGATTGCGTTTATTCCCACTGTAATTTCAGGAATTGAAGTTAGTATGCCCAATAAAAAGAAGGATAATACAAAGGATGACGTGTGAAGGTGTCGGGAGATTTTTTCGATGGATGAGATGATTAAACCGGCCCCGAACCAGATTGCCGCAAAGGATAGCAAATAGGTAACAAGATGAAGCATGGGTATTACGGTTTGACTGCCACAATCTTATTTATTAGATGAAACGGACCGAAATCATACCGGGTTGTCTTGAAACCGTTTTTTTCGAAATACTCCTCATTATTCCGGTCAAACTTATCATCCGACTGCGAACTAATCAGTTTCATAATCATTCGTGCCCCCAGGTTTCTGTCCCGGGGCATCGTTGCCGATATCGCGATAACCTTGCCTCCCTTTTTCAAGACCCGTTTCATTTCCTTTACCGCTTCATCCAGGTTAACTATTTCAGAGAGAACAAAGGTCATGATAACGCAGTCAAATTCCTCATCCTTAAACGACATTTTATTGACGGATTCCAGACGGACATCATTAGGATAGTTGGATCTCTTCATAAGCCGTCTGGCTTCGAGAGCCATATTCTGGCGGATTTCCACTCCCGAAACGTCATATCCTCTTTTTGCCATCCGGAGCAACAATTTTCCCGGCCCGACCCCGACTTCAAGGACCCGTTTCCCATTTAAATCCTCAAAGACTTTATTCTGCCATTTCTCCCATTGTCCTCCCGATGATAACTGCATAAAATTGTGATAGCTTTTTTCCAGAGACATTAATTTATAATGCAGTTTGTCAAACAGCCGCGTGGGTTTAGGGGTATCCATATTATTAACTATAGCACTGGTAAAATACTTAAGTCCAGAATACCGATGATAATAAGAAAGGTGGTATATAATAGGTATCTATGAACGGACAAAATAGGGGAGATATCAGACCGGGTCTGGAAGTGGATATTGTTTTGAAGAAAGACCAGCCCACCGGAAAACTGACCCGCGGCATTGTCCAGGATATTCTCACGAGTTCCAGCTATCATCCTCGCGGAATCAAGGTGCGCCTCGTAACCGGGTTAGTCGGCCGAGTTCAGGCTATTATTCCTGAAAACGAAAAGAAGGAAAACAAACCTTCCCTTCCTTCGGAAACCGTGATTTTCCAGAAACAGACGTGATGATATTAAACTTCGTTTTTTTCTTCCCTCAAGACATTAATTCTTTCCTAAAGTGTTTGCTATAATCCTGACCCTATAAAGGATGAGGGAATAGTATTTACAGCAGAGGATATTTCTGAACCGTTCCCTCAGTCATGTAATTTTGTTCCGATACCCTCAAGATACCTACAGACAAACCTCTTGGAAAATTCTTTGGGATCATCGCTCACGTCTTCATGATGGCCAATAAACTCGTCCTGTCATGGTTAGTTGTTTTACTCAATAAACATGTCAAACTCTTGACAATACTTCTGATTATAGATACCTTAATAGTATAGCAAGTTACAGTATTGTAACAATTTGCGGAATGAAGGGGGGTGAGTGTATGAAAAAGGACACAATTGGTGCTGATGATATATGGAAGATAGCTTGGACGTATATTACGACGGTTGTCGATACTCTCCGCGAACCATTTTTAATATTGGACAAAGACCTCCGGGTTATTTCTGCTAATCGGACTTTCTATTCGGTTTTTAAAGTAAGTTGTAAAGAAACCGAAGGAAAACTAGTCTACGATTTGGGAAACGGTCAGTGGGATATTTCCAAATTAAAAATCCTTTTAGAAGATATTCTTCCCAAGAGCTCCCATTTTGAAGATTTTAAGGTTGAACACACCTTTCCCAAAATAGGATTTAAGATCATGATGCTCAATGCCCGCAGGGTTTATACCAACCTTGTTGAAAAACCAATTATGCTCCTTGCCATGGAAGATATTACCCGGCAAAAACTTATGGAGGACAAGTTAAGGGATTACACCAATAAGTTAACGTGTGAAGTGGCAAAAAGGACACTAGAATTGGAATGTCGAGTCAAAGAGCTGGAGCGGTTGAATAGAATTATGGTAGGCAGGGAATTAAAAATGATTGAGCTAAAGAATGAACTTATAAAACTTAAAAAAAGACACTAATAGACAACTACTTCAATGCTAAAGCACCTTTTTAATATTTTTGCTCCTCAAAAAGAGGAAAATCCCCCTTATCCGGTAAATCCATCAGAAAAAAAATTATCTCTATCCGAACTGCGTTACCGGAGGCTATTTGAAACCGCACAGGACGGCATTCTAATTTTAGATGCTGATTCCGGAAAGATAGAAGATGCCAATCCGTATTTACAAGAAATATTGGCATATTCAAAAAATGAGCTTTTGGGAAAGCATCTCTGGGAACTTGGCGTATTTAAGGATATCGTTTCCTCAAAAGAGGCTTTCTTGAAATTGCAAAAGCAGAAGTATATTCGTTATAAGGATCTGCCTTTGAAAACAAAAAACGGGCGGTCAATTGATGCGGAATTTATCAGCAATGTTTATATGGTTGGCAATCAGAAAGTGATTCAGTGCAATATTCGGGAGATATCCGAGTTTAAAAAATCTGATGAAAAACTAATCCTATTGTCTAAAGCGCTTGAGGTTGCGGCAAACGGAATAGTCATTACGGATGATAAAGGGATAATACAATGGGTCAATTCCTCTTTAACAACGACATCCGGGTATACATTTGAAGAGGCTGTAGGAAAATCGTCACGCATTCTAATTTTCGGCAAAAACGATACGTTATTTTTCCGGGATCTTTGGAAAACTATTTCATCCGGTAAGGTATGGCATGGTGAATTAATAAACCGAAAAAAAGACGGGGGTTTCTATCCGATGGAGACAACCATTACTCCGGTAAAAGATCAAGACGGAGAAATAAAAAACTTTATTGCCATACAACAAGATTTGGAATCCCGCAAGAATTTGGAAAAGGATTTAGTGAAAAAGAATGTAAATCTGGTGCACCAGAGTAAAGTCCAGGAAGAGACGAAGCAAGCGATGCTTAATGTTATGGAAGATTTGGAAGAAGCCAAACGAGTGATTGAGATCGAACGGGCCCGAGACGAAGCGATGCTCATAAGTATTGGAAGCGGGATAATTGCGACCGACCAAAATTTACGGGTTACGTTTATGAATGAAGCAGCCGAACGGCTCGTCGGATGGAAAAATGAGGAAGTGATCGGTAAGTTGTGGTTTGATTTCGTTCCAATGGTGGATGAAAACGGGAACATGTTACCGGAAGATGAAAGACCGATTAAACAGGCAATATCCAATAAAAAGCTGTCTACTTTTACTACGCCATTAGACAATTACTATTTTATTAGAAAAGATAAGACGAAATTTCCTGTTTCCGTTGTAGCGGCACCCATTATTTTGAACCGGAAAGTAATAGGAGCGATAGGCGTATATCAGGATATAACCCGTGAAAAGGAAATTGATAAAGCCAAAAGCGAATTCGTGTCCCTTGCTTCCCATCAACTCAGAACTCCTCTCGGAATAATGAAATGGTATCTTGAGGCTTTGGAAAATGAGGACTATATGAAAAAGTCGCCTCGTATGATACGGAACTATTTTGATGAGATTTCTGATAGTAATGAACGGGTATTGAGCCTTGTGCGAGACTTGCTTTCTGTCTCCCGGATTGATCAGGGACGGGTCAAGAACGTTCCCAAATCAGTTGATCTGATTCAGGCAATAAAGGAAGTTGTAGACCAAATGCAGATTGTAACCCATGTCCACAATATCACGTTGGGATTAACCGTTCCGGAGAACAAGATCCCACCCGTCAATATAGATGTTCTTAGGTTCTCTGAAGTAATTGAAAATCTGGTCGGCAACGCCATTGAATACAGCGTCGAGGCGGGTTCTGTTAACGTTACAGTTAAAAAGCAGGATGACATATTGCTAATAAGCGTAAAGGATACAGGAATTGGCATATCAAAAGAAGATCAGAAGAAGCTTTTTACTAAATTTTTCAGATCAGAAAAAGCCGTCACACAGAATCCGGAAGGGTCGGGACTAGGCCTCTACGTCGTAAAATCATATATAGAAGGTTGGGGAGGGAAACTATCGTTTGAAAGCGTGGAGGGAAGAGGTTCTACTTTTACAATTCATCTACCTCTTTGTCAAAAATGAAAAAGATACTTATTGTCGAGGATGAGAAAGCGTATTTGGGACTGCTTCATGACCAACTGGCTAAAAATGGTTATGACGTAATGGATGCGAAGGACGGTGAGGAAGGTTTGAAATTGGCACTAGATAACAAACCGGATCTTATTCTATTGGATCTTATTATGCCTAAAGTAGGCGGAATACAGATGCTCAAGGCTCTTAGGGCGGACACATGGGGGAAAGACGCTTCAGTTTTCATTCTTACCAACGTAAATGGGTCCAGAGAATTAACCGAAGGAATGAGTAATTCCGTAGGTCTCTATATTATAAAGTCAGACATGAAGCTGGATGATTTATTATGGGATATAAAAGTCACGTTGAAATGAGGTGAGATATGTGAAAAAAATATTAATTGTTGAAGATGAAATAGCCTACTTAAAACTGCTTAATTCCCAGTTGACCTCAAGAGGGTATACCGTTATTGAGGCAATTGACGGGCAAAAGGGGCTTGAAAAGGCAAAAAGCGAAAATCCTGATCTGATCCTTTTGGATATCAGAATGCCGGTAATGGATGGTATGGCCATGCTTGCTTTACTGCGTAAAGACCAGGAGAGAAAAAAGACAAAAGTCATCATTCTGACGAATCTGGAGCCCGACGATAAAATAATCGGAGAAGTGGTCGCTGATCAGCCTTCCTATTATTTTGTGAAAAGTGATATCCAGTTCGATGACCTGCTCGAGAAAATAAAGGACCTTCTTACGGATTAAGTAAGGTTGCCAATATATAACATTATAAGGGGAGAATATCACTGATCTCTAAGTTTCAAAGCGGCTAGAATCGCTGTCGATAAATTGACAATTCCTTAACAATAGGGAATTACGTTTAGAATTCGGCCCCTTTATCAAAAGGAAAGATTATCCGTCATTTCATCCGTTTCCTTCGAGAGGGTATAGAGATAGTTTATTCGTAAGATGAGTTTAATTAGTAAATTATCATTGAGTGACCCCATTATTATTCCCTGGAGTATATCAAACGCCCGGGGTTTTTTGACGTTAGGTCATAAATATATTCATTACTCTGAACTCGCTCCCCGTGAATCCGCTGTCTATCGTTTATCAGCTTCTCAAAAAATATTTTTTCTCGCTTTTATTCTGGTTATTAGTATCGGCTTAATCATTAATTGGAAATTTTCTTTGATAGTTTTAATCGGGATTTTAACGGTCGTCTATTTTGTAGATTTATTTTTTGATCTCTATATAATTATAAAAAGTTTTAATAACGCCCCTGAAATTATTATTACCAAAAAAGAATTGGCAGCAATTGACAACAAATCACTTCCAACGTATACAATTGTGAGCCCCTTGTATAAAGAATCGGCAATTTTACCTCAATTCATAAACGCTTTGAGTAAATTAGATTATCCTAAAGATAAACTGCAAATAATATTCATACTGGAAGAAGATGATAAGGATTCGGTCCTTGAGTTAAACAAACATGATATCCCCTCAAACTTTATTATCGTAACCGTTCCGCAAACCATTCCTAAAACGAAACCGAAGGCTCTAAACTATGGTTTAAGCAAAGCGACGGGATCCTATGTTGTTGTTTATGACGCCGAAGATATTCCGGATGAAGATCAGCTTAAAAAAGCGGTTCTGGCTTTCCGAAAATCAGACGCTCGGGTGAAATGCATACAGGCAAAGCTGGATTATTATAATCCCCATCAGAATATTCTTACGCGTCTATTTACGGCGGAATACGCGTTGTGGTTTGATGTGATTCTTCCAGGTATTCAATCAATTTTGGGGCCAATTCCACTCGGAGGGACTTCCAATCACTTTGATATAACGTGCTTAAGGGACCTTAAGGCCTGGGATTCATTTAATGTCACGGAAGATTGCGATCTGGGTATTAGACTTGCAAAAAAAGGCTATAGGACTGCGATTTTGGATTCAAAAACCTACGAACAGGCAACTGAGAATCCTATTAAATGGTTTTGGCAGAGAACGCGATGGATTAAAGGCTATATGCAAACGTATTTAGTTCATATGAGAAAACCTGGCGAATTTCTGGGTGGCCATAAAAGATCGGATTTAATTACGTTTCAATTAATCGTCGGAGGAAAAATAGCACTCATGTTTATAAATCCCGTCATGTGGTTTTTGACTATTTGCTATTTTATATTCAGAAATCAAATAGGCTCTCACTACGGGGAATTTTTTCCTACTCCCGTACTCTATATGGGATTCTTCTCTTTAATAATCGGCAACTTTCTCTACTTATATTATTACATGGTAGGGTGCGCAAAAAGGGAATATTGGTCGATTTTTAACTTTGTTTTTCTTGTGCCTTTTTATTGGTTATTTTTGAGTCTAGCCGCCTATGTCGCTTTGTTTAAACTGATAACACAGCCCCACTATTGGTCCAAAACAACCCATAGACTAATTGCTAATAATTTAGCGGATATTCTATCGTATGACAAATATAAGTTACCCAAGTTTCAGTAAAATCATATTTTTTGCTTTTTTCATACTGTATCTGGCGGCAGGCTGGTATATTACCTCATATTTAAATATTTACTATAACGATACGGCCTCCCGAACTGCCAATGCATTTTTTACTGTTTTTGGAAGAGACCCTCATTTAGCAGCTATCGGATTTGTATGGTTGCCCCTACCGAGTCTGTTGCAAATTCCTCTACTCCTTATTCTTTACAACGTCGGATTGCAGATGTTATCCGGACCCATTATTACGTCATTTTGGGGAGCGTTATCGGTTGTTATGGTCTATAAGATCTCTTTACTTCTAAGTGCCGGAAAGCGATCACCTCTTTCACTCGTGGTTTCGTTTCTTTACGGAATTAATCCGATGATCCTATTGTATGTGGCAATCGGGTCAAGCGAAACAATCTTCATTTCAAGCTTGCTTCTTTTCAGCTATTTTTTCTTAAAATGGTATTTACAATTAGGTATATTCAACCTCGCGCTGGCTGCATTTGCCCTGGTTATGGCATTCGGGTCACGCTATGAAGCTATTCCCGTATTTATCGCAGGAATTATTTTAATCTTAGCCGTTGAGTTGTCCATAAAAAGTCCATTCAGAAAAATACAAGCCATAGTAATGTTGTTCGGTTTACCCTTTATGTATGCGTGTGTGTTATGGCTTCTTGCCAACTGGGTTATTAAAGGAGACCCGTTATATTTCTTGAGTGGTCCCTATTCAAATTCAAGCTACACCAACGGGTTAAGTCAAAATAGCGCATTATTGGAGAATTCTTACCATTCGTTATATTCCAGCAGTCTGTATGCGTTCAAGAGAATACTATTATTAGCCCCGGGCTTGGTTCTGTTTCCCCTTATACTTTTGCCATTTAATAAAAATCGAAACCGATATTTAAACAACCGTTTACTGATAATCATTCTCGTAGCTCCCTATTTCTCAATTTTAGCCTTTCATATTTTGCAGCTGTACGCGGGTCAATCGTTTGGATGGTTAAGGTTTTTTATGTATAGCCAACTAGCTTTGACCTTGACGGCCTTATACGCCGTCAACACACATAAGGTTGTGAGATATTTCCTTATAATTTCATTATTTTTTGGCTTTATTACGACTGGTTATGCCATGGGGGATTATAATTACGGAAAAGAAGAAAAGTCATTTGTCACGAAAATCGAAAACAACCGTATAACGCTCGACTATTCCAGAACGTACTCAGATCAAAAAGCAGTGGCAGCTTTTATGAATAGTAAAAAGGGCAAAATTCTTCTGGACACGTCCGACGGATTTGCAATCCCGTTATTTTCCAGAAATCCACAGCAATACGTAATAACGTCCGACGTGGATTTTCTAAGTCTATTAAAAAATTATAAACACAGCGCAGACTGGATAATCATACCGGATCCGGATTTTGGCAATTCAAAGAAAAATATCATTACTACGGAATATCCGAATATAGGGGAGGGAGAACTGCCTTCAACTCAGCTGTACGCATCTATTGATGATTGGAAAATTTATAGGGTGATAAAATAGGGAGCCGACAGTCGGAATCGGACCGACGACCTACGCTTTACGAAAGCGCCGCTCTACCAACTGAGCTATGTCGGCTTACTTTCGTTATTTTATCAAATTTCCTCCCGTTGAGATAGGTTGAGCATTAAACTCCTTAAAAACCGCAGTTGCCGCAATCGTATCTTTCCTGATCTGGTCAGCCAGTTCTTCCATAGAACCGAACATCTTGACCGGTCGGATGAAGCGTATCGGCCGGAAAGAGATTCTTTTGCCATAGACATCCTCGGAAAAATTAAGGAGATTAATTTCAAGAATTTGGTTGGTTTCCCCGAGAACAACCCTCGGTCCAAAAAATAATAAGCCCTGATAGGTTTGGTTATTAAATTGGACTAAACAGGCATAGACGCCTTCGTCATTTTCTGAAAAAAGGTTAGGGTTGGACAGGTTGATCGTCGGAAAGCCGTATTTCCGTCCCAATGCATTCCCCGAAACGACCGTATCCGTATACCACTGATTAGGTTTCATATCCGCGCGCCTCCATGGTGAGTGCTAAATGCTCAGCTCGTCGAAGGGTTCGGTGCAGAAGCGGGATGATGAGGGGGATAAATGCAGAGATAGGGTTCCATGATGACTTGAACCCGCGGGAAGTCTGGACGGTCCGTATGGAATCCGCTTCAATGAAAATGATCGGAATCAGGGAAAACGTGATGGTTATTGCCAGCCGGATCGAAGGCGGTAAAAACCCCAGGACCGACAGGATTTCAAGTGGCGACGTTACGGCAGAAAAGATAAATACCAGCGTACTTAATGTCAGGATCCGAGAGGCAGCCGTGAACGAAAGAAGGAGTCTTTCATAGAGAGGAATTCCGATATTAAATACCAGCTGGAATACCATGACCATAAAGACGGTTAGGATGAGAGGTTTGAAATACCGGATTCGGAGCCGGTGTTTAATTCCGAATAATGTAATCAAGGTCATAAGAAAAATCCATACGAGGAACGTTGCCAAGGCAGATGAGACCATAAGTATACCGGTAGACGTAGTAAGAAGGAGTATAAGTTTAATCCAGGTTTTCATACAGCTTTCCTATTGGGAATTTTGATGCCAAGTTCAGACAATATTTTCGTACGGGCAAAAACACGTTGGGTTGCATCATAATCGATGAGTCTCCCGTCGCTTAGGATCAGGGTCTTATCCGTATACCTCCATAGGAAATCCGTGTCATGTTCAATTGTGATGATTGTCTTTCCATCCTTATTGAGTTTTTTGAGAATTTCATAAAGATTTTTTGAGCTTCGAAAATCAAGCATGGCCGTTGGTTCATCAAGGATTAGATAATCCGGGTCTGGCGCTAGGATACTGGCGAGTGCTACCTTCTGTTTTTCCCCCATCGATAAACTTTGCGGGTCGCGCTGTTCAAACCCAATAAGTCCGACAGACTGAAGGACGGATCGGATAAGCGAAACATTAAAAGGTTTATGTAACGTTTTTAGACCCCAGGTAATTTCTTCCCTTACCGTCAGGTTGAATAACGAGAAATCCGGGTTCTGGAATACGATGCCGACTTTATCCGAAAAAAACCTCACGTTTTTATTTTTCGTCGACACCCCATCGATTGTGACGGTTCCGGACATATCCCCTTCAATCGTTTGGGGAATCAGGCCGTTTAACAATTGGATAAACGTGCTTTTGCCCGAACCGTTGGTGCCGGTAATTCCTAAAAAAGTGCCCTTGGGAATGGTAAGCGAGAGATTTGTCAGGGCTTCGCGTCCGTCTGAATACCGGAACGAGACATGGTCTAGGGTTATTCCGCTTTGGTTCATACGGATTCCTCTTTGCCCGGATCTTTGGCATACCGGGATAACTTGAACCTATAAACGATAATCCAGGCAAGGCCGACATCAAGAATGGTTTGTACTATGTTAAAAAGAGCAATGATATACCACGGTATGGCCGTCATTGCCTGGCTGGGTGTCATCTTTGTCCAGATCGGGATTGCGTAATAATAGTTGACCGGGATGATGATGAGGCATCGGACGATAATTCCGATCACAAGAGGAGCGATGAGAAATAGGGGATTGATAAAGCTAGACCGTTTGGCGTGCATGATCATAAGCCCCAAAGACAGGCTGATCCAGATCGGCGCGGTCGCGAGCCACTTCATGCCGGCCCCGAGCCACGTGTCCGGAGCAAACAGGGTAATCATGAGTGCTCCGATTGCGGACACGATAAAGGCGCTGCGTGTCCCAAACAGGAAAAATGCAATAAACCACGACACCGCGACAATATCGATCCACATTCCCCACTGGGGGGATTGGTATCCCAGATGGATAAGCTGGGTAACGGTTGAGAGCGCGGCAAGAGCTCCGATAACGGCAATTTCCCTAACCCGAAGAGGTGAGTGTTTCATATGTCCTTTCATGAATAGTGATAATAGGTCCGTTCGGGGATATGAGAAGAGTGCCGGAGATATCCGGAGCTTTATCCTTCTTTCTTCCTGACTATACAGTCGGCCTGAGAATTGCACTCATGTCATGCTGTTGATGTGATCGCTGGCTCGTGGGCTTATCCTGATCCGCCCAAAGCGGATTCAAGCTTTACCACCGATTGGGATTTTAACCCTTCCCCGAAGGACAGATTCAAGTATACATCGGCCTTTCCTAGACAGTCAATCCTTGTTAGAATGGGTGTCCAATGAAGAGTGCGATGACAAGGAAATTGAATCAAAAAGAAATACAAGCTTTTCAAACAACCATTTGGGACTATTACCATACTAACGGCCGGAAACTGCCGTGGCGCGAAACCTCAAACCCCTACCTTATTTTCGTCTCTGAGGTGATGCTGCAGCAAACCCTGGTTCCAACCGTACTTAAAAAATATCCGGCCTTTATCTCCCGATTCCCGACATTCCAAGACCTTGCCGAGGCGCCGTTTTCAGACCTGCTTCGGTTATGGAAAGGCTTAGGTTACAACCGGCGTGCTCTCAATCTTCAAAAATCATCCCAAATTATCGTGGAGAAATTTAACGGGGAATTGCCTCGGACCGTAGAAGAACTCGATGAACTTCCGGGGATCGGAAACGCCACCGCTTGTTCGATTATAGCTTTTGCCTTCAACCTTCCGGTTGTTTTTATCGAGACGAATATTAGAAGGGTTTATATCCATCACTTTTTAAACCAAAAGGACAATATTCCGGATTCCGAAATCATTCCGTTTGTTGAAAAGACGTTGGACACCAAAAATGTTCGAGAGTGGTACTGGGCTCTGATGGATTACGGGTCCTATTTAGCCAAAATAGTTCCCAACCCTAACCGCAAAAGCCGACACTATAATCGTCAATCAACGTTTGCCGGGTCCGACCGGCAGATCCGCGGACAGATTTTATCTCTCCTTCTTGAGTCAAACCCATACAGCAAGAAGAAAATAATGAAAAGTTTAAATCAGGATCCCGACCGCATTACAGAGATTCTTATGGATTTAGAAAAGGATCATATGATAAAAATAAAGGGGAGTAGGATTGAATTACCATGAGAAAATTTGAAGAACCCAAGTCTATAGCATTGCCGGAGTTTAGACATTCATTTGATCCGTCAGGCAATATCCGTGTATCCGATCCGGTTCTGAAAGATTCCCGGAAAGGGATTTTCCACCTGAAGTTTCCGGATGATCTGATGGCAAGGCTTCCGGGAAGCTTTGCCGATCCCTCCCTTTTAGGGGGACTGTTCGGTATTAAGGATGATATCAAAAGTCCGCTCATATCCGACAAGCTGGGATCGATTTCAAAACCACTCTTAACCTTATCCGGTAAAAACACTACCCTAACTGTCCTTCATGGATCTTTCAATCCTCTGGCGGTAACAGTATCCAAACATGCCTTCCAACCACTCGCTGATCTTGATAATAGGGGAAGCTATCAAAAAACGGTATACGAGATTGTCCGTTCCATTGTGTCAAAGCCCAACAATCACAGTCTGCATATCCGGGAAGACTGCATAGCAACCGGGGATTCAATCATCGGGCTCTTGGAATATTCCAAACATACCCATCCGAATATTTTGACCAGTGGAATACGGATTGATGTGGTGTGTGCAACAGTCCAAGGGATCACACTCCTTGTCTTGTACGCGAAAGCGTCCGAGCTAAGAATGGAGATAAACATAGGATATCTGGCGTACGGATTATCAAGCGGAGTGAGAGAGAGTTCTTTGCCCGTTCCGATCCATGCTAACTACATAACCTATCCCGTTGAAGTAGCGGCTTATCTGTCCGAGCCGAAAGCACAGGAAATCTATTCTTTGAAACAGCAAGACGGGAACTGTTATGTCGTAGGGGATATGGGGGATGCCTTCAAAAGTTTACCTGAGGAGTATGATTCAAAATATCCCTGGAACCAATTCCGGGAGGATCCGCACGGGGACAGAAATTCACAAGGACCGAATCTATTCGGATTCCGGCCCGGACAAAAAACAGCGGCCTATATGGCTAACGGCGGATATTTCATGCGGTCCCTTTACCGCTATGTCCATCCGGACGAGACAATAGGGGAATGGGTCGTGTCCGCCAAACGCATATGGTCTGATGACCCGAAGTACGGATACGGAGTACTGATCAATTCCTAGTTTTAGATATGTAAAAAATTTCCCACAAAAAACACATAAGAAAAAAATCTTTTCCTTACTATTTTACGTTTCAAAAGCAAGCTACAGTTATTTTCCTCCCAAAGCGGCTTTTACTACATCTTTCGGCAGTGAAGCGGTAGAAAGAAGCGCTTTCCGTACACTCTTGCCTGCTTCAGTCCCTATCTCGTCAGCTGTTTTAACTGCGGTAATGACAGCCACTCTAGCAACGTTTTCCGTGTCTATTCCGACAGTTTTAGCTGTTTCTATGGCTCCTTCGACCGCGGATACGGCTACGCCTGCTACGTCTCCGCCGACTTCAGCCGTTCCCTTAATTGCACCGGAAACTACCTTCTGAGTAGCAACGATGCTGTCAGTTCCGACTTCGAGAGCACCTTTGATGGCTCCGGTTACGACATTCTTCGAGGAGACCGTAAGTGTTGCGCCCGTTGAAGCGACCGCAACAATTGCTCCTTGTACGACTTCAGAAACAACACCGGTTGCAGCTGTGGTTATTTCACCTACACCTTTCAATACAGCGACGACATTATCTTTAACCGCAGTCTGAAGGGTTACTCCAATTTCTCCTGCTCCTTTGATTACGGTTAATATGGTTTTTTTGGTATCTTCAGCGATTTTGCTAAGCAAAATACTCACCCCCTCTCCCTACAAAATAAGAATAGACCAAATGAAATTTTTGTGTCAATACCGGATATTAGAGGAACCTGAGGAATGCTAATCCCAAGAGGGCAATTGCCAAATACCCAAGGGGCTTTACATAATCCTTCGCGAATTCCTTAATATATTTTCGCGTCGATTCCGATGATTGTTCTTTTGACGGCATAGGGTGATGAATTTAATACAGGAACGGAATCAGTCTCCACGACGTTTTCTTATACTGTCCGTAGTCCTTAAAATGAGTAGTCAGCAACACTTCCTCGTATTGGATTTTGAGTATGAAATTCAGCGTAAATATGAGAAAAACGGTGAACCGGTCCATCGAAAATGAATTCAGTACTAAAATTCCGAAGAAGAGTAATTGTGCGAGATACATCGGATTCCTGATATATTTGAATATTCCGCTTCTCACGAGTTCTTTTTGTTTCCCGATATCCGGAACCCGATAATATTTTATTCTCCGCATTTCCCAGGCGGCTTCCGATAAAATAAGAACGGCGATAATCTGTATGACGATGAATACAATGTTAGAAGCAATAACCGGTCCGGTAAGAAGAATAAACACGATTGACCCGACCTGGAAAAAGTCAAAGATTAGAGATTTCGTTTTGTTGTTCATATTTACCTGCTATAAAAAATTTATCTTATCTATCTTATACCTTTTAAGAGCTTCAAGCCTTTAGCGTTTTTCGGTGTGATGACTTTTTTGCCTGTTTTTGATTCAATCTCTTTTCTGGCGTTACCCGCCACGGTTCCTCCTTCCTTGGCGACCTTCTTATTTTCCGGGAGATTTTCTGGTTGTCTTTTCTGGGAAATTTCAGTCGTGGCTGTTTCAGCAAGCATGTTTAACACTAACTCCAAGTTCGTCATATTGTCTCTCAGATTCTCTTTCTTCAAACCCTTAAAGTTTTTATATTCTTTGGTGGTCAGTCCTGTCCATGCCCGGGTTATCTCATTGGTTAAAATAGCAAATTCCAATCCTTCTTTGACTCCCCGTGTTTCCCATTCATCAGTCAGTGTTTTACGAATCTCAATACTTTTTAAACGCTGATTGATCCAATCCCGGCTATAACCTTTTTGTAAATATGTTTTTAATGCACGATTGATGGCCAGTTCTGGATCGGCAGTTTCTTCTAACCGTTCATAGCCTACTTGAGCAAGCCATAATTTAAATGGTTCAGCATTGGGAGAAGGAATTGATTGAATTATTCGAAGCATCACCTCGGTATCTGCAGTATCAGTTTGATAATATTTTCCGTCAGATGCTTGCATTTTCAGTTGGTGACATTTTGTCACCGACTCGCTTCCTTCTTTGCGAAGTCTCTCTGCTAATTTATTCCAGTATTTTCTTGGATTTTTACTGTCGGTCAATACAGCAATAACATCAGCGACTGAAAAATACCACTTTTCTTCTTTTTCGTTCCAGAGGCGGCGAATCTTCTTACCTTGGAAAATAGCGATTTTGTGTTCTGGCATAGCGATATAATTCTACCAAAATCTGGTAAACTCTGGGTGCTAATCAGTTTTTACATCAATGTTCACTTGTGTTTGTCACCATTATAATAATCTGTTTTTGTGCCCGCAGTATTCCTGATTTGATTGTCCTGCCCGCCCCGTGATTTTAAAAACTATTTTTAAAATGCTTTCTCTAGAGTACCCACGTGAATTTTCTTCAGCTCGACCAAGTGTTGGTGCTGCCATTTCCGTTCCCGAGCTACGGCAATGTCAGCTTCAGCTGGGCTGGCGGCCCTATGGACAGCCTGCAGAGCATATAGTGCAGCCCCAAGAGAATGAGTACGAACATGAGCCGTTGCCACCGCTTGCCCTGCGGCGCGAGCAGCCGATCGGGCTGCATCATCCTTGCTGACTTCACGAGCTGCAGCGTGTGACGTGAGGGAAGCTTTCCGGATAACTGCCATATGGAATACCCCGGTAGTTATCCAATCCCGAAGCGTCTCCAAAGCCTGCCGGGGACGGCGATCTTCAGGGTATTTTTCTTCAAAATACGGCATGACACGTTCGGCGCAGTCAATTGCCCAGACAGCAAGCGTCTTATGGTCAGTGTCTCCTACAAGCTTAGTTAGTTGTTCGTCTTTGAAGGTAATTGAGAATTTAGATTTTTTCATTTCTTTGAGTCTAATTTCTGAGTCGTTTCAACTCTTCAATGGCTTTTTCAACAGAGTTCACGACCACTCCTGCCTTTTTTATAAATTCCAAGGACCATCGGGGCGATCTTTCATCCTTCCAAATGATAATGAGTCTTTTGCATCTGTCTCCGGGGTTTTGGGTCGAGTTAGCCAAGAAATATCCGATCTCCACCCATGTTCCTTCGGAAGGAGCGATTCCCGGATTCGCCACTAAAATGCTTGAATTCTTAATTGCCTTTAGATCAGCGGGAAAATACGTATCCGGAGACGACTGGTCCGAGTCAAATTCCCAGTCATGGAATTCGAAGCCTTTCAGCTTTTTGAATTCTTCTTTCCAGTTGTTCTCGTATTCGTTTGATTGTCCCGCCAGATAGACTTTAGGTTTTGACATAGTAAGACTTTACGGATATTTGTGTCCGCGTTTTATTTAAAGCGAAAAGGACAATGCCGATTAGGATAGTTTTGTTATTCTTCATTTCAGTGCACAAAAGTTAATAAAAGTATTCCGGCAAGTGCCGTAGCGATTCCCGCAAGCTGCTGCTTAGTGATGGTATCTTTGAAAATAAAATAGGAGAGCGTTACGAATAAGATGGGAGCGGCACCTGACAACGGGGCAACTAGGGTGTTGGCGCCCGGTATAGACATACCCCAATTAAGAGCAAAGTCACCGGCCCTGATCAAAAGACCTACCATAAATACCGCAAAGAGAACCTTTGCTTCCTTGGGCACTTTGAATTTTTCTTTTCTTTTCCGGATAAACAAAAGGATTATCGGGAAGCATGCGGTTGAAATGAAGTTCGGCAAAAACCAGCCGTATTGATTAATCAAGACACGGGTGAATGTGAAATAAATGGATAAAAATACCATGGCTATTAAGGCGAGCACCGTCCCTTTGTCGATTATTTTTTCTGAATTTACGACCTTTTTTATATCTACGCTGCAGAGAACTACGCCTGCAAAAACGATAAGTATGAAAACCGCCTGGATTGAACTGATTGCATCTTTGAAAACGATCGCCGACAAAACCAAGACTACGGCGGGAAAAGCCTGGATGATAATACCCACTAAGGGAGCACTCGAGATCCTAAACGCTTCGCTAATAAGGACGTTACCGGAAACATAGAGAATCCCCAGGAAAATATTAAAAACCAGAAGAGGCCATGTGATGAGGGCTAAGTCATGGGGAACAAAGGGGATAAGAAGAAGCGAAAGTAAGAAACTGCAGAAGAAAACCCAGAAGGTTGTTAAGTTGGCTCCAATTCTTCGTGTGGAAATAATGGTAAAAAGATCGCCGGTTCCCCAGCCTATAAACGTAATCAAGCCCAGAATTATTGCCATTTACTAAAATTCCCTCATAACTTTTTTTACATCTATGCGGCCAGACAGCGCAACCAGCTAATAATCCCAACTATCTGGTTGGGACAGGACGCGCCCCGCTGCTATTTTACGACTTAACGTCTTGAAAGGCTACACAAATATCATAAGTTTCAAAGAAATGGTTCCTGCATCGACAAAAGTCGTATAAGAGTCTGACAAATCAAGAGCATGAAAAACTAGTGTCTTAATAGTTGCAGCTAGTCTAGAGGCAATAGTATGGTTATAGCAAAGCCGTAAGTCTTTTCCGGCATATCCCGGTCTACAAATTGAGGCTTCTCAGCCAAAAGATATAACGGAACGTGTGGCGGGTAGGGCAAACTCAGGAATACCTACAGATTGGGCCACCATTAAAGACTTTAGCTCCTGAATCGTGGTTATCTTTCAAAGCTCCACAAAAAAAGGGTAGCGGAAGAGATGGTTATTGAACCTGGCTATATTTTTCTTTCTTGACTTATTGCAACTGATTTGCAATAATGTTTTAAGAATGATGAAAAACATTGTTAAGAAGCTGCAACAAAAAGGTTATCGTTTCACCAACCAGAGACATCAGATTTTTGATGTCCTGACCGCCTATCCGCAAAGCGTTGAAGAAATTGTTGTCTCGCTCAAAAATAAGAATGTCAATGTTGACAGAGTAACCGTATACAGGACGCTTGATTGTTTCGTCAATCTTGGTATTGTAGGTAAAACCCAGTTTAAGGACAAGATCGCTAAGTATGAGTTTGTAACAGCCTCTAATCATCATCACCACCTAGTTTGTAATAACTGCGGGTCCGTGGAAGATATTCCTTTGGATGATTCCATTCTTCTCAAGAGGGTTCGCAAACAAACCGATTTTCAGGTAAAAAGCCACGCGTTAGAATTTTTTGGCATTTGTGCCAATTGTCAGTAAACCTGTGAAAAACTATAAACTGATTGCTTTTATTTTAGGAGTTATATTGGTTATCGTTACCAGTTTTGTGCTGGGAGTAGGACCTTTCAAAAAACCTTCATCAACGGGTACTCAAGACAAAAAACTTCAGGTCATAACAACCCTCTACCCTCTTTACGATTTTGTTAAAAATATCGGGCAGGATAATGTTGAAGTTACTCTTCTCCTTCCTCCCGGAATTGAACCGCATGCTTTTGAACCAAAACCAAATGACGTGATCAGGATTAACCAGGCAGATGTTTTTGTTTATACCGGAAAGTTTATGGAAGTTTGGGCTGAAGACGTTCTTAAAGGCGTAACAAATAAAAATCTTAAGGCCGTTGATGCAAGCGAAGGTATTAAGCTAATTCTCTCAGAATTTCATGATGAAGACGAACCGGTAGGTTCAAGCGATCCTCATATCTGGCTTGATTTTGGTAATGCTCAGATAATGGTGGACAGTATTACCCGAGGCTTAGCTGAAAAAGATCCTGATAATAAAGACGTTTATCTGGCCAGAGCTGCTTCGTATAAGAAAAGTTTTGAGAAATTAGACGAGAAGTATAAAACAACTTTGATGGCCTGCAGAATAAATGAGGTTGTTTATGGCGGTCACTATGCTTTTGGCTATCTTGCCAAACGGTACGGTCTAAACTATGTTGCCGCCCAGGGCATTGCTCCTGATTCAGAACCAACAGCCAATGATATGGTAAGTCTGGTTAAACAAATCAAAACTGACGGGATTAAGTATGTTTTTTATGAAGAGTTAACCTCTCCCAAGATATCTCAAACTCTGTCTAAGGAGACAGGGGCACAAATGCTGCTTCTTAATGCTGCTCATAATGTCACTAAACAAGACATGGACAGCGGGGTATCATTCCTCTCGATTATGGAAGAAAATCTTACCAATCTTAAAACCGGTCTTGAATGCGAGTAATATGATTGTAGTATGGAAGATATTATATCGGTTGAAGATCTATCTTTTCGCTATGGTGGCAATGAGGCGGTCAGTAGTGTTTCTTTCTCTGTCAAAAAGGGCGATTATATTGCCCTTGTCGGACATAACGGCTCTGGAAAATCAACGCTCATAAAATTACTTCTCGGTATTCTGAAGCCTTCTACCGGGAGTGTTTTTTTGTTTGGAAAGGATTTGCACGACTTCACTCATTGGAATAAAGTCGGCTATCTTCCACAAAACATCGGGCTTTTTAACCCGTTATTCCCCGCAACGGTTGCTGAGGTGACAGCGCTAGGGCTGGTTTCCCAAAAGAAGTTTCCCAAAAGATTGACCACGGAGGACGCAGAACAAGTCAATCAAGCACTCGTTCAGATGAAGATTACTGCACTTAGCAATAAACTCGTGGGTGAGCTTTCAGGTGGACAGATCCAGCGTACGCTTTTGGCGAGAGCGATTGTCAATCAGCCGGAGCTTCTTATCCTTGATGAGCCGGTCAGCGCCGTCGATGCAGAGACAAGAAAGGATTTTTACTCTTATAGTGCCCGCTTAAACAGGGAAAAGAAAACCACAATCATTCTTATCACTCACGACATTAGCCATAGCGGCGGGTATGCGAACAAACTTCTCTTTCTCGACAAACGGATTATCTTCTATGGTAAATTCGGGGAATTTTGCGTGTCCAAACAAATGGAGGAACAGTTTGGTATAGAGATACAGCATATTATGTGTCATCAGCATTGAAACGTATGGATATCTGGCAAATCTTGCAATACGGATTTATACAAAGAGCTTTTGTCACAGGTACGTTTGTGGCGATCCTCTGTTCGTCCCTGGGTCTTTTTCTCGTGCTTCGGCGTTTATCTCTCATCGGTGACGGACTGTCACATGTCAGTTTTGGAGCGATAGCCGTGGGATTGTTTTTGGGTTTTTACCCGTTATATGCAGCCATTCCCTTAGTTGTGTTGGGCTCGCTTTTAATTATAAAACTGACGGAAAAGGCAAAGGTTTATGGGGATGCCGCTATTGGTATCGTATCTTCATTTGCTTTAGCCGGGGGAGTGATCCTAGCGAGCCTTTCAGGAGGCTTTAATGTCGACCTATTTAGCTACCTGTTCGGCAACATTTTAGCGATAAGTGAATTTGAGATGGTTACGTCTCTTGTTCTGTCTTTTGTTGTTCTTCTCGTTATTTATCTTTTTTACTATGAACTTTTTTCGATATCATTCAATGAAGAACTGGCTCAGGTAACAGGAATAAAAACAGACAGAATTAACATGATGCTGGTGATTCTTACGGCCGTTACGGTAGTTCTATCCATAAGGGTCGTTGGGATAATGTTAGTATCATCTTTTCTCATTCTTCCTGCCGTAACCGCCTTGCAGGTTGCCACAAGTTTCAAGAAAGCTCTCATGTTTTCTTCCGTAAGTTCTGTAGTATCTTTGGTTGTAGGGGTTATTACCTCCTTTATTTTTAACCTGCCTACGGGTGCAACGGTGGTGATGGCCAATTTCATGTTATTCGTCCTTGCATTAGGCTATGCAAAATACGCCGGGATGAGATAGATTGATTAATTTGAGTAAAATAGAAAAGGAAAACTAGCAGAATATGACAAATGATATCCGGATTGCCGTTGCTTCTCTCTTTTTTAGCGGGTATTTGCACGCTCCTCGGTTGTTTTGCCCTTTTCTTCGTTAAAGATTTCAAGAAAGGCTATTTAAGTTTTTTCCTAGGAATATCTGCTGGTGCGATGATTTATCTTTCATTTATGGAATTATTGCCTCAAGCGATAAAAGCGCTTGGTCTTTTATCTTCAAACATCACTTTTTTCTTAGGTATTTTATTCATCGGACTCGTCGATCTTATTGTCCCTCATCATTTCGCTAATTACTGTACAAGGAATGGAATTAAGCACGATAAACTCATGTTATCCGGATTTATGGTGGCAGTAGGCATTACTATTCACAATTTTCCCGAAGGAGTTGCTGTATTTATGAGTTCTTTGGGCAGTATCAAATTTGGTGTTTTGATAGCTTTTGCCACGGCTCTTCACAACATTCCCGAAGGAGTTGCAGTTGCTACGCCGATCTATTTTACTACCAGAAGCAAACTCAAGGCTTTTGGTTATTCGCTCCTTGCGGGTATTGCTGAACCGTTGGGAGCAATCGTTGCGTATGCTGTTTTTCGCCCTTATCTCTCTTCTAACTTTTTATCTTATATCTTTGCTTTTGTTGCCGGAATTATGGTTTATATCAGTTTTGATGAATTGTTGCCGTCGTGCTTTGAGAATTCCCAGGGACATACGGCGATTGCTGGTATAGTGGTCGGTATGCTGGTTATGGCATTGAGCTTGAATTTTATGTAATGGATTATCTGTTTTTATTTCACTCCATTCGGCTTGACAACTTTGGAACCTGGTTGATATACTGAATAAGTATTCATTATGATTTAACGGGAAGGAAGTGAATAAAAATGCCAGGATTTGATAAAACAGGACCACAAGGACAAGGATCTATGACTGGAAGAGGTGTGGGACCATGCGGTAAAGGTCACGGAATGAGGATGGGATTTGGTAGATGCCATGGATACGGCAGAGGATTAGGTAGATATTTCGGTTGGAATGCATCTCAAACAAAGGAAGAAAAAATTGAGGACATTCAAGCGTATAAAAAATCTCTGCAAGAAGAAATGGAAGATGTGGAAAAAGAACTTGTTGACATGCAAAAGTCCGAGTAAAGTAAATCCCTACCTTGTCGAGATTTGAGTTCAATGACGAGGTGGGGATTTAATAGTATTATACTAAAACTATGCCAAGACATAAAATACCCCGCTGTGTGCGGTTTAGTCCAGATGTTATTTATTTTAAGCCTCAGGGTATCCCGTTGCGGATGCTCGAAGAGGTCATTTTAAGGGCTGATGAGCTGGAAGCACTGAAATTATATGATGTGGATGGCTTAGAACAGACTAAGGCAGCGGAAAAAATGAAGATTTCCCAACCTACTTTTGCTAGAATTTTAGATAGCGCTAATAAAAAAATTGCCGAGGCTTTGGTTAAAGGTAAGGCAATTCGTATAGAAATAAAATAAACATAATAATGAAAAAATATCTTTTTGCTATTTTATTTGTCAGTCTTTCTGCTTTCTCCTGTTTGTTTTCTATTCCTCCAGTGTTAGCTCAAACCGAAGTTGATCAAGGTAATATAGAATTTAACCAACAATTCCCAGCAGTTGAACACAAAGAAGAAACTTTGGAGGGACAAGTTGCCCAGATTTTGGAGGAAAAGCAGGTTACTCCTATGGGAGTCGAAGAGTCTCAGCTTTATCAAAAGTTGGAGATCCTGATTACGAAAGGATCGTTAAAAGACAAAAAGATTACTATCGAGAGCGGTAATTTGCCAATAAGCAATTTACAGAAGTATAATGTAGGCGACGAATTGGTGATAACCTTCAGCAAGGATTTTGAAGGCAACGACAGTTTTTTTATTACCGATTATGTCCGGCGAAGCGCCCTGGTTTGGTTGTTTGTAATTTTTGTGGTGATGGCGGTAGCGATTGGCCGTTGGCAAGGCGTCGCCTCTCTATTGGGAATGGCAATTTCTTTCCTTGTCATATTTAAGTTTATTCTTCCCAAAATCTATTCCGGCAGCGACCCCGTTCAAATTGCTATTTTAGGATCACTGCTAATTATTCCCGCGACTTTCCTTTTATCCCACGGGGTAAACAAAAAAACCGTCATAGCCATTGTGGGGACGTTGATCTCTCTTATAGCTACGGGTATCTTGGCCCATATCTTTGTCGAAGCCTCTAAACTGACAGGTTTTGCTTCAGAAGAGGCTGGTTTTCTCCAGGCATACAAACCAGGGTTAATCAACATTAAAGGTTTGCTTCTGGCAGGAATTATCATAGGAGTGTTGGGTGTCTTGGATGACATCACCATTTCCCAATCAGCTATAGTCCAACAGCTTAAATCCGCCAACCCGAAGTTAAAAACAGGAGAGCTTTACAAAAAGGCAATGGCGGTAGGAAAGGATCATATTGCCTCAATGGTAAATACCTTGGTTTTGGTTTATACAGGTGCTGCGCTGCCGCTGCTCCTTCTTTTTATCGACAATCCCCACCCTTTTTCGGAAATCATTAACTATGAAATCATTGCTGATGAAGTAGTAAGAACGCTAGTTGGCAGTATTGGGCTCATATTAGCCGTGCCCATTACAACAGTTATCGCTTCGCTTGTCGCCAGTGAAAGTTCTAGGTATAAGGAGATGAAACAAAGAAATCTTCTGATTAAAGACTGAGTGTTTTGATTTTGATTAAGAGGAAGAAGCAGTCAATAAATAGAGCACGGTAATCGGGTTTTTGGTTTTTTGGGAGGCAACGAAGATTCTGCACTGAGGCGGAGAAGCTAAAAGAATGAACTTCTCAGAATTATAATAGGGAATTAAGACAAATAGAAATTATGATAAACAAGATAATTAAATCCTTCCTGGTAATCGGGATGTTTTTTCTTTTCGTTAAATCCGCTTTTGCCGTAAACAATCCCACGCTCCATTTCTTCTGGGCTTCAGGATGCCCTCACTGCGCCAAAGAGAAAATGTTTTTGAACGCATTGAGGGAAAAATATCCTCAGTTAACCGTTAAGGACTATGAAATTACGTATGACCGAATGAACTTAGAATTGCTGCAAAAATTGGGAGCAGAGCTGCAGGCTGATGTATCCGGCGTGCCATTTTCAGTAATCGGTAAAAAACAATTTGTCGGCTATCTGAGCGACGAAACAACGGGTAAGGAAATTGAAGAAGCGGTAAAGCGCGCTGTGGAGAGCGGATGTGAGGATATCGTAGCTGGTTTGCCGTCGGAAGAAAAAACCGGACAACCACAAGGGCAATTTCAAGGTATCCCTGAAACCCTGGAAGTGCCTATCTTAGGCGAACTGCAGGTAAAAAGCCTCTCATTACCGTTTTTAACCTTTATCATAGCTTTTTTAGACGGATTTAATCCCTGCGCTATGTGGACGCTCGTTTTCCTGATCGGTCTGCTATTAGGCATGAAAGATAGAAGACGAATGTGGATTCTGGGCACAGCTTTTATAGCTTCAAGCGCCTTGGTTTATTTCCTCTTTCTCTCTGTCTGGCTCAATCTGTTTCTTTTCTTGGGTTTTGTAGTATGGGTAAGGATTCTTATCAGTGCGGTCGCTTTGGGTGCCGGCGGCTACTACTTACGGGATTACTGGGTAAATAATAACAGTGTCTGCAGTGTTACGGGAAGTGAGAAACGCCGGAGGGTATTTGAAAAGATACGGAATATTACGCAAAAACGCCAGTTTGTTTTCGCTCTGGGTGGCATTATACTTCTGGCAGTTGCTGTCAATGTGGTTGAGTTGATTTGCTCAGCAGGGCTTCCGGCTATTTTCACTAAGATTCTTAGCTTGTCAAATCTGCCGGTTTGGCAGTACTACCTTTATCTTTTGTTCTATATCCTCATTTTCATGCTTGATGACTTATTTGTCTTTTTTACCGCCATGATTACCTTGCAAGTTGTGGGGATTCAGAATAAATACTCCCGTTTTTCTCATCTTGTCGGTGGCATCTTAATGTTGATCATCGGCTTGCTTCTTCTTTTTAAGCCTGAGTGGCTGATGTTTGGATGAATAAAAATGATAAGAAGTACTACGAAGAAAATTAGTTATTGGCTGCCCCGTATTCTATCCATTTTATTCATTGTCTTCATCAGTATGTTTGCCCTGGATGTTTTAAATGAGCCGCAGTGGCTTTTAGCGTTGTTAATCCACTTAATCCCCAGTTGCTTTCTGGTTGCCATAACCATAGTTGCGTGGAAGCATGAGATGCCGGGAGGCCTTCTTTTCCTCATTGCCGGATCCGCTCTGCTTATTTTTACCCGTTTCCAAGCTGTCATTATCGGTATTCCCGCTTTTATTATCGGTTTGCTTTTCTTAACGGCGAAACGCTTGCCTAAATCTTAGGAATCTGTCCATTTCCTCAGTCAACCTTCCTGAATTGTGGCTATTTCTCGAATTTCCTCAAAGAGGCGGCGGAGTGGGGCTTTTGTTTTAATATTTTCTGGTTTGAAGTAAAATAAAGGAAATGAAGATTAATGCAACGTGGTATTTGGCCAACAGGATGCCAAAAAATCCGACATTAGAATCTTTGAAGTTTGTAATAAGATTAAGTGATAATTAAGAATCCCATCCTATCTTTCACGGCTTCGAAGATACTGAAGAAAAAGTGTTGGAGTAATGATTTGAATATTGAGTGTACTTTTTATTTTTGCAATTTTGTAATGCTTTAAGTTATATGTAAGTATGAAAACTACTTTTGCCCTTTGAGCACCTGCTGCAATATGTGCGTCATTAATGTCCAACACATATGAGGAATATTGAGTCTTCAGAGGTAAAGTGCTTTGATTTATTTCAATCACTCTCAGTCTTTTTTAATAAGCTCCTCAAACTTGTTCTGATCAATACTCATATGCGAGACTACTTTCTTTAATTCCTCAACAGAAATAGAGGAAATAATCGGAGTTATTGAGTTGTTATTAAGAAGATAATATGCTGCGCCATTACTGGAAAGCAAGGATGAAATAACAACATCAGAATCAACATACACATCCACATACATCTATTTTAGTTCAGAACGTACCTCTTTAAGCGCTTTCTCAATCCGAGGAAGATATTTTTGGTCCTCTTGATCCATCTGATAGAGGTCATAATCAAGGCCGGTAAAGATAAAAGCGATTGAGGCTGCCGGTATCCGATACACTTTACCGATTTTTTTGGCCACAATTTCGCCCCGGCTAATAAGTTCATAAACCGTGTTTTTAGAAAGTTGCAACATTTGCGCAACCTGATCGGGAGTATAAACTCTTGTGGGCTCTAAAGCTGTGTTTAACATGACTATATGTTATCAAAGATGATCAAACTTATTAATACCATTTGAAACTCATTTAGAATCACTTATTTAGTGGATATTTCAATAAAAGAACCATCTCGAGCTAAGTTAAGAAAGTTAATTTTTTCCTTGGGTTCAAATCCTTTCTCATAGAAACCGAAACCGAGGGGTCGATTTTATTTGACTTCATAAAAATATTCGTAAGGGGTTAATGAAACGTAAAACCACAACGGGATTTGTTTTATTGGAACGCCTTTCACGAATGAATCAAATTGACTTTTATATGCATACACTGCTTGAATTTTTGACATAATTCCCGACATACCAACCCAAACTTTAAAGCTCGGAGACTTTCTGCTTTTAAGATATTCTTGATCTTTTGCCATTTGCGTTGGAAGTGATAATTGCTTAAATAATTTCTCTGGGGTTGAGGTATACCATAAATGAACATCGGGAAAATCAGTTTTTAATAAAGATGTAACAACCTGAGACACAATTATATGGTCTGGATGTCCGTAACCTCCAGACTCGTCATAGGTAATTATTAAATCGGGTTTATATTTGGAGATCTGTTGTTTTAAATAAGTACTTAGCTCGTCTTTGTGGTCAACCATTCCGCTATCTGGAAAGTCCCCAAAAACAGGTGCATTAATATTCAAAACCTTCGCAACATTTTCTGATTCTTTGGTTCTTATTTGCCCTATATTTTCCTCCACATGTGCGTCAGATGTACCCCGTTCTCCGCGTGTTAGTACAATCCAGTTAACTACAGCTTTATTTTTTACAAACTGGGTGATTGTTCCTGAAAGTGATTGGGCTTCGTCGTCCGGATGCGGAAATATAACCAGTATATTATTAGGTTTAAAATCTCCAAACGATTTCGTTGGTACTGAAAAGTCGTTTGCCTGAATAAATCCATACACCCATAGACCTACTATCAACAACAATGGAAGTAATAAAATTAAAATAATCATTTTCTTATATTTCACGCTTGATCTAAGTATAGCTGATTTAAGGTTGAAATTAATACAGGTTCAATTCCCATTACTCATAAAAATTTACTTTCCGCAAAAAGGTATAATTCATCTATGGCAAACAATAACCCAACATCTTACGGTGACGTTAATAACGTTATTACCTCGATAGTTGAGGGTGTATCTGAAATTTTTAATGAAAATTTGGTCGGTATTTATTTGTCTGGTTCGCTTACCTATGGGGATTTTAATGAGGAAAGTAGTGATATTGATCTTGTTGCGATCTTAAAAAATCCAGCATCGGAAGCCGAAATCGAAAAACTCAAAGAATTGCATAAACACGTGGAAAATAAGTATCCCGAGTGGGCAAAGCGAATAGAAAGCTCTTATATCCCACAACAAATGCTTTCAAGTATCCTGCCTTCCGGATCCAGGCCTTATTATGGCGACGGAACCTTTTATCCGAAAGCCGCGTACGGAAATGAGTGGATCATTAACCTTTATTTACTCTATAACCATGGGATATCGATTATCGGACCAGAGTTTAGTGAATTGGTGCAATCTATAAAGATTAAAGATGTTCAGCAAGCCTGCATAAGAGATCTATTTAAAGAATGGCAACCAAAGCTAAGAAAACCGGAATGGCTGGACAATCCCCATTACCAATCCTATTTAGTCATGAATCTATGTCGAATTCTCAATACAGTTATGAATGCCACAGTACTTTCAAAGAAAAAATCTGCCGATTGGGTGAAACAAGAGTATCCGGAATGGAAAAAACTTATCCAAATCGCTGAAGAGTGGCATTACGGAGTAGAGATGAAACAGAAAAAGAGGGCGTTGGAGTTTCTAACGTTTGTAATAAGGGAAGTGAATCAAAACACGTCCTAAAAGTGATGAAATCTTCTTACCGAGTGATCCCTGTAATGAAAGTGTTTTATCACTAGGGAACGATGTTGGTTTTGACCATCATAATTGCAGGGACCGATTTTATCTCCATAGTGAAAATTTCTTGGTCAACTCGGAAAGTTTATCTTTCTCCCCGAAGAAGCAAATACCGTAATATTCAAGTTCAAGTTCTGGAGTCTCTTTCGTTCTTTGTTTTTGTTCGGCGAATGTGCCAACAGTCATTGTGCTCGTGAAATCAGTGAATGGGATACCGTTTTGAATTAAGTCATTGCGAAGTGTTCTAATTTTGTTTGAGTTATCAGCGGATAAAATGATAAATGGATTATCAGAAATATTTGGGTGTTTTCCACCATCTTTATCAAAATAACTATCAAACCTCATAGCCTCTTTGTCTGAAAAAGAAGACCCGAAACCGGCAGCCATATGCCCCAAAGCATTCATAAGTTTGCCAATTTCAATCTTTTTATTTAAAACAGCCACAAATTTATGTGTCGTTGGTTGGTCATTCATATTAAAATTCCTCAGATTCTAACCCCCCGTAAGTTACTTCTGTGTATTTGGAGCAGGGATGGTGCTCATCTCGAACTTCTTTTCATTATTGTACAGCTTTTAGAATTTGAAAACTAGCTCAAAACTGTCAATTTTTGTTTGTTTCAGGAAGCTTATAGACAAATCCACAGAACTCGAAGGAACTACTGGTCAAAATATGCTAGTATTCGCGTACCGAATGATCCCTGTAGCGAAAGCTCCATATTTATAGGGAGCGAATGCGGGTAATCAACGACTTATCCATTTTGACCACAGGGACTGATCTTAGAGCATCCAAAGAAATACAAATCGTTGACCAATTAATTATGAAAGAAATCTTATTTGTTTGCGAAGGAAATGTCGGACGTAGCCAAATGGCTGAAGGGTTTTATAAACATTATCGGGGAAATGATTCTGCAATCAGCGCTGGGGTTACTGATGCAGGAGCCAAGTACAATAATACTCCTAGACAAGATATTGTTTCAGCAATGAAAGAAAGAGGAATCGATATTTCTGATCAAAGAATAAAACCAATTTCTGAGGAAATGCTTGATGAAGTGCAAGATGTAGTCGTTCTATGCGATCCAACACGATTACCGCCTTTTTTACAAGAAGGTAGATCACATGTTGTTTTTAAGCCAGTTCAAGACCCGTTCGAGAGTTCTATGGATGGGGTAAGGGAAGTAAGAGATAGTATAGAGAAAATAATTTTAGAATTAATTAATGAGCGAGAATAGAGATTAATATCTATCATCAATAATTAGTGTAAGTTCGACTCTCGTCGCCCGTATTGCAAACTTCCCTAACTCCAAAAAATGAAAAAACCTGGTTAGAACCAAACTAAAACTTGATTTCAAGGCTAAATTTGGAGAAGTTGCAAAACCATTCTTATATTGAGCGGAAGATGCACTTTCTTTTGAACCATTTTTGCTCTCCATACTTGTGCATTTTAATAAGCTAATGGAAGTATATCAAGAAAATTAGATGGTATCGAAAGAATATTATTATAATTTCCTATATAATTCCATTATGAGTAATGAGTCTGATGATTTTGTTGTCCACCCGCCGTCTAAAAATTCAGAAAGAAATGCTAGGGCTACAAATTTTTTAGTAGCATTCAATAGTGGTTTTTCTGAATTTCACTCTGCCAATCTGCAGGGGTTTAATCTGATAGATCAAGGTCAGCGTCAACCTGATGGGATAAGCTGTTATTTTGCCGTTTCAACCGCTGCCGCCAGGGGAATGGGGACAACTTCAGAACCATTTCAAACTACGGTAAGAAAATTAGTTACCCAAGCCAAACAACTCGGAATTATTAATGAATGGGGAGTCTCTCAAACATATGAAACCGAAATTACTAGTATAAACAGTAGCATAGGTATTCAACCAGAATTTGATAATTACTTCCCCAATGATATGACTCCAGCCCAAGCAAAAGAACTAGGCACTAAAACAGCAGCCGCCCTCGCGAAAGGATTCGGCATTGCCCTCTTAATTCCATCAAGACGTCACTATATCTTGATCCACAATAATTTAGCCTGTACCTTGCAAGGTTTTGACCCTTTGACAGGACACGAAGAACCCATCAATGCAGACACTATTGCCTTAGCTATGGCCAATATTGTTGATGACGAAATGGTTGGAGAGAAATATTCAGCTAATGGTTTTGTTATATTAAAACCAGCTCAGCCGAAAGACTCAGATTTCAAAGTGCACGCAATAAGGTAATCAAGGACTTTAAGGTTCGATTCCCGTTTCCTTGTTACATCTTTCAAAGCTAAATTATTTTCTTTTTAAATAATTATCAACATCACCAATTTAGCCCGCTATATAGAACAACTCACTCGTTTGGGGACAATGGAGTCCCGTCTGGGGTTGGATACCGTAATTGGTTTGGACCTACGTGTCCCTAATAGCTTTAGCGTAGGCGGATTTGGTCTTGATGACTATATCAAATATTACATGACTCCTGATTTAATTCTTCAGCTCAGCTGTCTTAAAGAACGCTTGAGAATAAAAAGCTTTGCAGTGTTAGATTTAACTACTTTTTCTTAACTGCAACAACTTCAACCTCAAGTTTACAACCATTTTTAACTAACTTTTTGACCTCAACCAGAGTTGAGACCGGTTCTGACTTTTTAAAATATTTGTTTCTGACCTGAGAAATTTTCGCAAAATCATTCATATCGGTAACGTAGATCGTAGCTTTCACTGCATCATCCAAAGACGATTCAGCTTCATTCAGAATTTTCTCTAAACTTTGGAATACAAATTCGGCTTGTCCAATCACGTCATCGGGGGAGACGACATCTCCATTCTTGTCCAAAGCAATTTGACCGGTTGTAAAAATTAGCTCAACGTTACCCAGATCCACCTTGTAGCCATGGGAATAGGAGCCTAATCTCTGCGCAAATTCTGAGGAATTTATCTTAGTTTTCATTTTTTTGTTTATGCTCTCGTAAAGATTTATTTAGGTAGTTTATCAAAGTCCAGAAACTCCATTACCAGCAAAACTTCTACCGAATCAGTAATTGGCCAGAGATTGTAGGTCCCATGTGAAGGTATAGCTATGGTATCACATTCTACCGCTTCAAAAGTTTCTTTATTTACCTTAAACTTAGCTCTTCCTTTCAGAATGTAATAAATTCTTGCTCGCTCGCCAATCGTTCTCTCGCCATGTTCACCCGTGAATGTAGCGAAAGCAACGGTTGTCCCGCCATTAATTTCTGGAAATTGGTAATAATGCCCCTCCACTCCGGGTCGACCATGAACTATAGATTGATTTTTCGAAACTTTTGTCATTATTATTCCATGTTGTATCTTTTTTGTTAATTTATGTACATTTCTGTCATATATGGAGTTGTAAAGCGTACTTCGCTCGAACCTCTTCCCGCTTTGGTTATTTTCCAAACTCTGTGATTACATTACACCGGATTTGGTTCTGAAACTAAATTTGCTTAAGGAGCGTATGGGTATTAAAAGCTTCAAGCGAAATTAATATACTCATAATACCGATGATCCTTCCATTAGGGTCGATTTGTTTCAATTTTTCACCAATTCTTTGCTAAACCCATCTGGAAGTTGCTTATTAGAAAAGAAAACTCTGTTAAAGAGCCAATCTTTTTCTATCCAAGTACGAATATCCCGACAAACTTCATCATACATTCCTTCGTCGTAAAATTTTTGGGTGATCCACCAGGAAACATTTACATCATATCCTTCCTCACTTTTAGTGCTCGACATTCCAGCTCTAGGAGGGTAGAAATAAATACAGCCCAAACATTCAGATTCATCTTTATTCATTATGGTGAAGGCAAAAGAAGTCTTAAACTCAAACTCTCTCTGATGCCACCCCAAATCAATAAGATCTTCTTCAATTGTTAAATCAGGAGTAGGCCACTTACCACCTCTGGTTTGATGAATAATATCAATACTGGACATTACAGCAAAAAAATCCAAATATACATCTCGGGCACATAACTTTCTGGCAGTATATTTTTCTTTTTCAAGATTTTTAGGGGTAAAGTCTTTTGGTACAAACATAATTGTAATTTATTATAACTTCATTGTCAGTTTGTGTACATTTATATTTATTTCTGTCACTTTATGAGCTGGTAACCGTAATTGGCTCGGACCTATTTGATCTTGACGACGACATCAAACAGTATCTCCAAGATCCAACCCTACCTCTTATTTTTAAAATAAAAATCGGTCTCCGCTATTGGGTTACAGCTGATATGATTTTACAGCTAAATGTTTTCAAAGACTATCTTGAGAAAATAAATCCATTTCTGTTTCTAGACGTGTTTGGCAAACAACGTAAAGATCAAAAAATATGTTAACATTTGGGTACCGAATGATCTCTGCGGCGAACGTACCTTTTAAGGGAGCTGATGGCACATTGTGATCCACCTTAGCCACAGAAATCGCATATGAGATCTAAATACTATGAAAAGAGGTGGTAGTTCAACACACGGAGGAGTTAATGCCCAAGATTGGGCAGCTATTTCTCTGTTCCTTCAATATATTTCTTACACAGATTTTG
>Ga0172379_10001302_pt1 | contig 50957 bp, 49 predicted proteins | sample GrowelOW334metaG_FD_119756 | JGI IMG/M metagenome (GOLD analysis project Ga0172379, IMG submission 119756) | Groundwater microbial communities from an aquifer near a municipal landfill in Southern Ontario, Canada - Groundwater well OW334 metaG | ecosystem: Environmental > Aquatic > Deep... | reverse complement strand
GAGTGTTGTACATTACTGTACATTCTAGCAAGTTTGTTTACCGCACCTACCAGACAAGGAATTTCGCTACCATAGAACAGTTATAGTTACTGCTGCCGTTCACCAGATCTTAGACCCCTTCCTCGTCCTCCGCCGAGGCGGAGGAGTCAAGAGAGATTTTAAATTACTGGCACTGGGCAGGTGTCAGCCCCTATACATCAGCTTTCGCTTTAGCAGGGACCTGTGTTTTTGATAAACAGTCGCTCAGCGTCATTCACTGCGTCCCGCCTTGCGGCGGGAAGGACATCTTGCAAACTTACGTCCAGCTTTTGTTGCCGAGTTCCTTAAGGATAGTTCTCTCGATCGCCTTTGTATACTCAACTCGCCCACCTGTGTCGGTTTGTGGTACGGCTAAACTGCCTCCCTCTACGAAGCTTTTCCTGGAGACAGAAAATCACTTACTTACGCATTCGTAACTCACCTTAACGTGATTAGCTTTCAATAGCGATGCACTTAAGTAACTTGCGTTACCTAAGCGACTTAAGCCGCTACTTTTAAGCTGAGGCGGATTTTCCTACCCCCACTAGTTTGTTACTTAGTCCCACATATAGTGGAATAAGTTATTCCCGTCCCGTCCCTCCGTAGAGTCTTGATCGAGACAATTCAGTACCCGAATTTTAACGGGTCGTCCATCGACTACGCCATTTGGCCTCGCCTTAGGTGCCGACTAACCCTGATCTGATTAACATTGATCAGGAAACCTTGGGCTTTCGGCGTTACTGTTTTTCACAGTAATTTCGCTACTCATACCGGCATTCTCACTTCTAGGCAGTCCACCACACTTCACAATGCAGCTTCACTCCACCTAAAACGCTCCCCTACCACTCTCGCCTTGCGGCGGAATCCGTAGCTTCGGTAACAAACTTAGCCCCGATTCATTGTCGGCGCCGCAATCCGTAGTAGACCAGCGAGCTGTTACGCTTTCTTTAAAGGATGGCTGCTTCTAAGCCAACCTCCTGGCTGTCTAAGGATCACGACTTCCTTTTACACTTAGTTTGTATTTAGGGACCTTAGCTGTCGGTTTGGGATGTTTCCCTTAGGCCCGCTCCGCTTAGCCGGATCGGACTGACTCCTGCTACGTAATCTAGTATTCGGAGTTTGATTGGATTGACAATCTTGCGACCATCAGATCCATCCAGTGCTCTACCCCTAGATTACTTGCACAGGGCTATACCTCAATATATTTCGGGGAGAACCAGCTATCTCCGAGTTCGTTTGGCATATCACCACTAACCACACCTCATCCCGACGGATTGCTACCCGAATGGGTTCGGACCTTCCCCGCCTTTTACAACGGGTTCATCCTGGGCATGGTTAGCTCACTCGGTTTCGGGTCTGCCCTACACTCCTAAACGCCCAGTTAGGGCTCGCTTTCACTACGCCTCCGTCGCCAAGGCGACTTAGACTTGGAGTAAAGGACAACTCACCGGTTCATTCTTCAAAAGGCACGCGGTTCCCCGCCAAAGGCGGGGTTCCACAGCTTGTCAACATACGGTTTCAGGTACTATTTCACTGAGCGTTCCGCTCTTCTTTTCACCTTTCCCTCACGGTACTAGTTCACTATCGGTCCGAAAGTATATTTAGCCTTACGTTGTGGTCAACGTGGATTCACCCAGGGTTACACGTGTCCTGGGCTACTCAGGTGTTCCGCAGGCAGTTTTGGATTTCGTCTACGCGATTATCACGCTCTTTGATGAATCTTTCCAGACTCTTCGACTATCCTCTTCTGATCCTTGATGCGGAATCCTACAACACCCCGCCAAAGGCGGGGTTTGGGCTGTTCCCGTTTCGCTCGCCGCTACTAAGGGAATCTCTATTGATTTCTTTTCCTGCGCTTACTTAGATGTTTCAGTTCAGCGCGTGCCCTTCCTAACGTTATGTATTGGCGTTAGGATTCCCGCCGAGGCGGGAGGGTTTCCCCATTCGGAAATCTGCGGATCACAGCTTTTTGACAGCTACCCGCAGCGTATCGCACGTCTTATGCGTCCTTCTTCGGTACTTTCGACCAAGGCATTCACCGTATGCCTGATTGTTGAGTATCTTTTGGCTCAAAAAAATTTTGGCCTTCTTCCCAAATTACAAATTTTGCAACTTGTAATTATTAATCGTATTCACATTTCAAAGTACAATTCCAGGTTTTTTCTTTTCTACCTAGATCAAGTGACTCAAGAAACCTAAGTTACTTAAGCGACTTAGTCTAAATACAAATTCTTCTGGTGGACCGTGGGAGACAATACACCCTCGCCTAGGCGAGCCGAACTCCCTACCTGTCGCCAAGGCGACTGTTCTATCCCAGATCCTGTGGACCCGAGCGGGCTCGAACCGCTTACCTTATCATTGCAAATGATACGTTCTACCAGGTGAACTACGGGCCCAGCTTGAGCTAAATTCTAAATATTCAATTTTAATTTTTAAGGGATACAACGCTTATTTGTTAGCCTTCCTTACGTTAGGAAGACCTAAGCGCAAAGAGGTTATAATTTAGTTGCGTTGATTCTTGTTTTGTCCAAACTTATCACTGGGGGAAGTTTATCAAAATATTACCCTCATTGTCAACTTCGAGTCATGCTAAGAAATTTCAAGTTCTTCTCTCACTAAATTCCTACCGTTTAAAGCGTAAAAAAAGGCAATTCTGTTACCTACGCGCGCTTCAGCACCAAAGAAAAAGTCTAATTCTCTTTCTGAAAAAGTCCATATCGGGGTATCAGTAAGCATTTTTAAAGGCATACCGTCTTCATGCAAAGACCGCAGGACTTGTCCCCTAACCCAACTACCATCATCTTCTTGAAACATGACTCGGGTGCCTACAGTAAAGTCAAAGTCAATCTCAGTTTCTGCTTTCATCCAGCCAATTATAATAATTATTTAACATATTGCAAGATCAAATTTTTGATCAGGCGGACTTTTTTAAGCGGTAATCCTGGATGGCTTTTTTTAATCCATCTGCAGCAAGAACTGAACAGTGCATCTTGACCTTAGGAAGACCTCCCAGAGCCTGGGCCAGCCCCTCATCAGTGATTTTTTCTGCCTCTTCCAGAGTTTTACCCTTGGCCAGGGTGGTAATAATACTAGAAGTAGCTATAGCTGCTCCACAACCTAGGGTTTGGAACTTTATATCTTTAATGGTGTCCTTTTTAGGATCAACTTTAATATAAAGCCTCATTACATCCCCACAAACTGGATTCCCCACTGTGGCCACCCCATCTGGATTACTCATTTCCCCCATATTCTTTGGAGATCTTACATGTTTAATCACATCTTTGGAATAAAGAGCATCAAAAAGTTTACTCATAGTTTAGGGGCCATCCTTCTTAGCCTATCAATAATACCTGGTAAAACTTCAACAACAGACCTTATATCTTGCTCAGTAGTATCTTTCCCCAAAGAAAATCTTAAAGAACCATGAGCATCCTCAGCTTTAATACCCATAGCAGATAAAACATGAGAGGGAACCAAATCTGAAGCAGTACAAGCAGAACCAGTAGAGGCTGATATGCCTTTATCAGATAAAAGTAACACCAAGGATTCCCCCTCTACCCCTTCTACTATAAATGAAGCAATATGTGGCAATCTTTCAGCAGGATGTCCAGTAAGTTTTACCCCCGGAATCTTAAGCACCTCTTCGATCAATAAACTTTGTAATTTTTTAACAGAATCGTCATTCTTAAATCGTAAATCATAAATCATCTCTACTGCCTTTCCCAAACCCACAAGATAAGGTACATTCTCTGTTCCAGCTCTTAACCCTCCCTCTTGCCCTCCCCCTCTCATCTGGCTTTTTAAAGGAGTTCCCTTCCTTATATATAAAGCCCCTACTCCTTTGGGAGCATAAATTTTATGACCAGAAAAAGATAAAAGATCTACCCCTAGATTATCCACAGAACAATCCAAATATTGGATGGCTTGGGTAGCATCGGTATGAAAATAAATTTTGTGATCCTGTTTTTTAAGTAAGGCTCCAATTTCTTTAATGGGTTGAATAGTCCCTACTTCATTATTGGCATACATTATAGAAACTAAAACTGTTTGATCTGTAATAGCTTTTTCTAGATTCTGAATATTTACTAATCCATATTCATTAACTGGTAAGTAAGTAACGGTGGCTATTTCCTTGTTCTCTAAATACTTACAGGTTTCCAAAACGGCTTTGTGCTCGACAGAAGAAGTAATAATATGGGGGTTTTTAAAATTAAGGGCTTCAATTAAGCCCTTATGAGCTAAATTAATTGATTCTGTAGCACCACTGGTAAATATTATTTCTTCTTGTTTTACTCCTAAAAAATCAGCTACTTTTTCCCGAGCCTGCTCTACTGCAAGCCTTGCCTCTTGCCCCATTCTATGTGGCTCAGAAGCATTACCATATTTTTTAAAAAAATATGGCTTCATTGCCAAAAAAACCTTACTATCTACTTGGGTGGTAGCAGCATTATCAAGGTAAATCTGTTTCATGAAAATAATTTACAGATATTTTGATCACATTTTGGGTGAAGAGAATAAAAAACCTTCCTGCCCTCCTTACGGGATTTAACAATTTCAGCTTCCTGTAAATATTTAAGATGATGGGTGATTGTGGGTTGAGTTACCTGAAAATGTTTGGCAATATCCAAAACACTCATCTCTTTACTTGTTTGAAGTAAACTGATAATCTCAATCCTGGTACCACAAGAAAGGCCTGCAAAACAACCAGCACAAGAAGATTTAAAATGCATATATAGATACTAGTCTATGCTTTTTTTGCTGTCAACAGTTTGTTATACTGAAAAGAATGGATACAAATAAAATAAAAACTTATCAAACAGAAGATTTAATAATAGAAATTGATACCTCCAAATGTATCTCCTGTGGAACTTGTGTAGCTATTGCCCCCAAGACTTTCAAACTAGGTGAAACAATGATCAGCCAAGTTAAACCTAGCCCAAATGATGATAAAAAAACTATCCTTGAGGCTGCTCAAAGTTGTATGGCAGAAGCTATTAAGATTACTGAGAAAAATAAGCCCCAAAGCTAAAATTAATGCCTAGTGCCTATATTAATCACCTGTTCTACTAATCTATTAGAGTAACCCCACTCATTATCATACCAAGCAAAAACTTTTACCAAATCTCCATCCACTACCTGAGTTAAAGATAGATCCACTATAGCTGAGCAAGGGTTCCCAATAATATCAGAAGAAACCAATGGTTCCTCACTCCAGGAAACTATCCCCTTCCATCTTGGATCTTCACAAGTTTTTTTAAAGGCCTGATTAATTTCTTCTTTGGTGGTTTTTGTTTTTATTACAAAAGTTAAATCAGCAATTGAGCCCACAATCACCGGGACTCTTAATGCTACTCCATCAAATAAGCCTTTTAGCTCTGGAATAACCTCGGTTGTGGCAATAGCTGCCCCTGTGGTGGTAGGAATGATGTTTACAAAAGCTGCCCTAGCTCTTCTTAAATCATTACTCTTACCTCCTGGAGGTGGGCCATCTACCAAATTTTGCTCAGCAGTGGCAGCATGAGTAGTAGTCATCAAAGCTTTGTTTATCCCAAAAGCTTCATTAATAATAGCCACCACTGGGGCAATACAGTTTGTAGTACAGGAAGCGTTGTTAATCAGTTCTTCCCCTTGGTAATTTTGGTGATTTACTCCCATTAAGTAGGTGTGTACTGCTGCTGGGTCTTTGGAGGGAGCAGATAAAATAACTTTTTTGGCTCCAGCTATAATATGCTGCCTTGCTCCCTCACTATCTGTAAACCTACCTGTTGATTCTATTACAACTTCTATTCCAAGCTTTTTCCAAGGTAGATTCACAGGAATTTTCTCTGCTAAAATTGGGTACTTTTTTCCTTCAATAATTAGGTTTTGGTCATCAGAGAAAACCTCTTTTCCCCATCTACCATAAGCAGAATCATACTGAAGAAGATGGGCTAAAACTTGTGGAGTACTTAAATCATTAATGGCTACAATTTCAATATCATCTGGGTGCTTTTCCAAGGCTACCTTAAAAGCAGCCCTACCAATCCTACCAAAGCCATTGATGGCAATTTTTATCATACTTTTACAGTAACATAGTCACTTCAGAGCTTCAATAGAAGGTAGCGTTCCTGTTTCTAAAAACTTCAACATAGCTCCGCCACCAGTGGAGACAAAGCCAATATTTTCAAATTTATCTAATAAATCTACTTGCCCCAGAAAACCAACAGTATCTCCTCCCCCTACTATTACTTGTGCTGAAGAATCAGCAATCATTTGGGCGAGTTTATATGTCCCCTCCGCACTACCAGACTCCTCTATCTTCCCTATTGGTCCATTCCAAACAATCATCCTAGCTCCTTTAACCAAATTTTCCCAAGAAGCAATGGTTTCTGAAGTCATATCCTCCCCTGTCTTGTTTAAAGTTCCTACAAAAACATTGTGCGGAATACCGGAAGATCGGAATACCGGAAGATCGGATGAGTCAGAATCAGAAGTAGTTTTCCTTTCTGATATTCTGATATTCTGCTCCTCTGATATTCTGAGCTCCCCCGCTATTTTGCCTCCTACCAGTACCGCATCCGCAATTTTGGCCATCTCTTGCACCACCGGCATCTTATCCTCTACTTTGGCCCCACCCATAATAAAAAGCAGTGGGTGTAGTGGGGTCTCCCTAATTTGAGTTAATTTTTTCACTTCTTGAGCAAATTTTAACCCTGCAGCAGAAGGTAAAAGTGTGGGTAAAATAGTGATTGAGGCTGCCTGATGATAAGAAGCAAAAGCTTCATTTACAAATACACAGTTCTCAGAGCCTGTAGGACTTACCATGGAAATTATTTCTTTGGCAAAATCCACACTTGCCTCTTCTTCACCACTCTCAAATCTTAAGTTTTCCAGTAAAAAGAGTTTTTCTTCATCTAAAAAACAGTGGTCAATATTTTGCTCTAACCAATCTAATATAGGAGCAACAGATAACTCAGGCACTTTTTTGCCCTCTGGTCTACCAATATGCCCCATTATTATTACTTTCTGGGCATTTTCCAAACACATATTTAAAGTAGGCAATCCTGCTTTTAACCTAAAATCATCCAACACCACTAATCCGTTTGATCCACCAACACTCTGATCTTCTGATTTATCCGATTTATCTGATTCTCCGATCGGTACATCAATATCAAGCCTGAGAAAAACTATCTTATCTTTGACAAATTCAGGAGAAATAACCTTCACAAATTTATTTTAGCATAGACTAATTGGTTATTACCCAACCAGGAGGAACATCACAAGGGGTTGGAAACTCTTGGCAAGCCTGATCATTAGTGGAGGAACAGGCTTTGGTAATCACTTGAGCACACATATCTGGTTTGTTTGGTACTGGTAAAGTATTAGCATCTGGTCTTATTACCCAACCAGGAGGAACATCACAAGGGGTACTGTACTTATAACATATATCGGCATTAAAAGGATTACAGGCAATCAGGTCTGTCTTCATACAATTTTCCGGTCTGGGGATTAAGGTCGGTGTAGCCACAGGAGCTGCTGTTGGTGCCCTGGTTGGAGTGAGTGTAGGGGCAGATGTGGGTGTTGGAATAAGTGTCGGTGTTAATGTAGGTGTAGGAGCCAAAGTAGGAGTAAGAGTTGGAGTTGGTATAGGGGTATTAGTAGGCAGCATTCCTGGATATCTTAAGGGTTGCCCAGTCACAGAAACTAACCAAAAAGGGTCAAGGCCTGGATTAATCACCCACACTCTATTCCAGGTGTGATCCTGGATAAAAAGATTGTCTCTTTCATCAAAAACTAATTCCCCTGAAGCCCCCATGGGAACATCAATATAACCATCAGGAGTTTGTTTATTTATTGGATTATCATAAAACCAAATCTGCCTTGACTGCCTTTCTTGATCATTGCCATAGTAACCATCATTGCCTATTACCATTTGATTCCAGCTATTAAAAGCGACACTGATAGGAGATCCTGGCTGCCCGGTAGTAATATAGGCACAAGGGCCTTTACTAGTTAAACCTCCCACAAAGGCTTTTTTGGCACTTAGGTTTGAAAATAGTATCCCAGAGGCACTAGCTATATCTCCTTTAGGAAAAACGATCACTCGGTCATTACCATGACATTCATAAGTATTTTCAACTACATATAAATTTCCTAGCTTATCCAGTTTTACCTGGGTAGGATCACACATCCCGTTGGGAATAACAGAAGAAGACCCTTGGTTACAATGATATTCTGTTTTATTGGTTTGACCTAAAACTAAATCCACATAAAGCCTTTGATTAAAATCAGTATAGTTTTTAATATTTACCCTTAATACTCTATTTTTGGATCTTTCTGCCAAATACAACCAACCATTTTCCTTATCTACAGTCACCCCTGTTTCAAATAAGAAATAGTCCACCTCTGTGTCAGTATCTTTCCAATATAACTTGATATTATTGGCAAGCGGTGTGTCCCCTCCTCCAAAAGGCAGCTGATAAACTCTTAATTTTCCATCTGAGTTATACATCCATAACCTACTTAAATTATCTACAGCATCAGAAAAATGAATCCGAGTAGGTATACCTCCAGAAATTGTGATATCAGCAGGTGCACCAGTATCTTTTTGTAAAAAATCATTCCAAACTTTAATCCTACGGGAGTCTTTAATAATTAGTTGATTCTCAAAGACAACCACTCCCACTGAACCTAATAACCTTTTAGGATCGTTATCCACAGCGGTAAGAGACCCTGAAAACAATCTTCCATTAGGAGCAGGCAAACAAGTAGTGGTTCCTGCTGTGGTGGTATTATAAGGCAATTGGTAGCGGAAAATCTGATTATAATACTCATCTGCTAGATAAATATTATTGCCATTATCAAAACCAATTGATCCTCCTGGATAACCCAAATTTAAACCCAGGAAAAAAGAAGAAGGACAAACTGCTGGATATAAAGACCCCATACCAATATAATCTGCATTTGGCGCCCCAATCACCTTGATAATATTCCCACCATCATCCAATAATAAGGTTCTTTTAGTTTCTAGCTCATTAATCCACAAAGTCCCAGCCGTATAATCTCCCACTTTATAATTATTAAATTCAAAACCAGTAACCTTGAAGGTGTAGGCCAAAGATGAGTTAACAAAGGGCTGGGTGCGGGAAAGGATTATTGATTTATCAGCTGTCATACCGCTAGTGAATGGCGCTTTAAAAATTAAGATACGAGATAAGAAGGTGTCATATGTATCAAGCACATACAAATCTCCTGTTGCAGGATTAACTTTAGCCTCAATTGGTCGGCATAATTTATTTAAAGGAACTCCTGTTGGAACTGGGTTAGGACAACCAGAGGTAGTAAAATCTGCCTGCCCAATTACTAAATTAGCTTCTTTGGAACTATCAGAAAAACGTAATACCCGATTATTAAAAGTATCAGAGACCCAAATACCGCCCAAACCGTCCACCGAGACACCCCGCCCAGCCACATGAAGCCCCCCAGTGCTAGTCCACAAAGAACTGCTACTAGGAAGGCTGGTGGTACCATAGATAGGACCTTTATTACGCCCATTAGCCTCAAAATTATCTTGTCCCCAAACAAAATCAGCAATCGTATCTCCTTTCCCACCTGCTTTATCCCCACTAAATGGTTGGTTAAATTTGAGGACTCGGTTATTCCATACATCAGGGATATATAAATTACCGGTAGTATCAACATCAAAGTTAGCTTTCATCCAATACTCACCAAGGTTAGTAATATATGGAAACCCTATTAGGCACAGCATGTCTGGCCCTGCTTGTTTGGTAATACCTAAATTATTATCCCTATTACATGCTCCACCTTCTATATTTTCTTGACCAAAAACTAAATCAGGGTTTTTTAGTTGAGCACCATTTGAATCATTAACCTGGCATAACCCCCCTACTTCACACTCATTATCAATGTTGCATGATCTGGCAGGATTATTTGAACAAAGTCCAATTCCATTAAAGCCCAAAATTCTATTATTACCACTATCAAAAACATAAACTTTGTTGGGGGCGCTGCTACGGTCCACAATAACACCTGGAGCATGAGAAATATAAGGCTTGCCGCTGGCAAAAGAGTTGGCAGTAGTTTCAGTTAAACTACTTTGGCCAAAAACTTTGAGCAAGTTAATATTTCTTCCATAATAGTTTACTGTGGCACCTCCAGAAGCTTTAGGCCGAAAAAGCTGGGTTTTTTGAACCAGAAAAACCCCCAAGGGAATAGCCAATACCATAATCACAATAAAGATTACAGAAAAAATTGTTTTTTTATTAAATTCCATATCTTAAAAAATCTGCGGACACTGACTGGTAAATATTTGGATGTCCGCAGCAGTGATTGCTCCTTCACAAGAGGCAACATCCACCTTTTGACAACTACCAAAAGGGGCAGTTTTACCTTCACAACTCTTAATAAAAAGTCCGTCATTGGCATCAAACCTGTCATCAGAATTAATATCACAAGTTATTTGAGCACAATCAAACACCACTGTTGTTGCAGTTTGCTGGTTGACAGTAGTTGGGGTTGGTCCTGATTGAATCGGGGTTGGTGTAGGAGTTACAGATGAAACTTGGTTGGCGGTTTGATTAATTTTGTTTGCTACTTGAGGGGTTTGGGAAATCATAACAGTAGGAGTAGCCACCATTTTCTCATTCTGTAAATCCTGCTTAAAAGCTGGGATATTAAGATAGGATTTAACATTATCAATAGTTAATCCGAGTTGATCTTGTTGATTTTTTGGACCAACCGCCTTAGAGTTCAAGCTTTGGCTTTGTTGAACTAAATAAGCCCCCAACGGAATAGAAGCTAGTAAAGCAAAAAAGGCTACTGCGGCTAGAATTGTTTTTTTACTCCATTGAAAGTTGGTATTACTTTGTTCCACTACATCCAGTATTTACTAATAGAGGTGGTTTTTCAAGGGCAAAAGATTAGCCCCAATATTTCCAGGTAGAGTATTTTTGCTGCAGTCTTTCTGGGGTGATATTTACAGCAGGTAATCCTAGTTTTTCAAAGCCAAGGTCTAATAATTGTGAGGCCCAGAGATCTCTCTCCAGTACTCCTGGCGCTCCCAGTAGCACTATCAAAATATTCTTATCCTCTGATATTCCGGTCTTCTGATTTTCTGATCTTCTGGTGGATACCACCACCGTAGTGTAACCAGCTTCTTCTGTGTTTCCAATTTTTAACCCCTCTACTCCAGGGTAGACTCCTAATAATCCATTCCAATTATACAAATCAAATTGTTTATGAAAACTATCTGCTGGTAAAAATTCATACTGCTTGGATAATATATTTTTTATTTCTGGGTAATTTTCTAAAGCATAGTGGGACAAAATAGCCAAATCAGCAGCAGAGCTATATTGAGCCTGAGAGTCAAAACCTTGGGGATTTTCAAAATGAGTATTTTTTAACCCCAAAACCTGGGCTTTAGCGTTCATGGCTTTGACAAATACTTCTTGTTGGTATTGATTATCTATCCCCTCATTAATTACCTGGACTGCATCATTAGCAGAAGTCATCATGCTGGCATGTAACAGCTCATTAAGATTCAATTGTTGTCCGGCTACTACCCCAATTTTGGTTGGTATAATACTGGCTGCTCTTTGAGAAACTGTAAATCTATCTTCCAATGAAGCTAAATCCATGGCGACTATAGCAGTCATGATCTTAGTTAAGGAAGCGATATACACTGGGGTGTCGGCATTTTTTTTCGTTAAAACTTCTCCAGTATTGTAATCAATGACTACATAAGATGAGGCCTGATCATACTCTCCTGCTGCATAGGCTGATGAAATCCAACTTTGGGTGTTTTTTAGCTGAAAAGTGTTTGGTTTTTGCTCCAATTTAGGCTTTATTGTTTCCATCACACTTGGCTGTTGAGGTGAGCTTATCTTGGTCACTTCAGAGGAAACCTGAGCCTGAATTTTGGGCAGATATAGAAATTCCAAAGCCTCTGGAACTTGAGTGCCAAAATGGATCAAAGAGGCCATAATAAATTGAATTACTAGGCTTAGAAAGAATATTTTCCAACGATATTGAAAAGCCAATTTAATATTGATTAAAGTTTTGCTTATAAAATTAATCATAGTATCCTCCTAAAATGGCTTTATCTTTCAAAGAAGCATCAGCTAGTTTTTGACCAAATTTTTCTCTTAATAAAACCCACATATCCGACTTGCCTTCATCAAAGCCTAGTGCCCAAATACCTACCCCTCCTAAGCCCTTGTCTTTGGCAAAATCATACTTTATACCCAAGGAACGGGAATCTTCTATAAAAATCATTCTCCAAGCTCCAAGTTGAGGCACAAAGTAAGCTTTCCACCCTACCTGACCAGACTCATCCCAACCTTCTTGATACCCATCAATATTAGGCATGTCCGGATAAATAGTATCCTGAGCCAAAGTATAGGGCTGGGTCACTGTAGAATAGCGGTAAGTAGCAGCTTTTACTTCTGGACTCGATACTACATAGTTATAACCATACCAGGGCACCCCCAAAATCAGCTTTTCTGCTGGCATTTGAGCTAAGAAATCATCAACAGCTGTAGAGATGTCATACCAATATTTACCTTCCTTGGCCCCATACAAAGGTGCAGTTGGCCAAGCCTCAGCAGCGGAAGCATTAGCAAAATCATAGGCCATCATAAAGATTCCGTCAGAAGCTTGGGCCAAACCTCCAATATCATAAAGTTTGGGTTGTTTGGCTGAAGCTGCATAAACTGACACAGTCACTTGGGAATTAGGATTTTGGATATGCATTTCTGTGGTTAAATTAGCTACAAAGTGGGTAAATTTCTCCCTGTAAGCTGCTCCGGGATCACCATTCATTTCAAAATCAATATTTATTCCATCAATCCCCCGATTTTGAACCTCATCTACAACTAAATTAATGGCCTTGGTTTGGGCTTCAGGATTATCCAGAAAAGCCAAAATTTGATTTCTTTGCATCTGAGTAATAGTTAACACCACCCGGGTACCATTATCATGAGCTTTTGTAAACAGTTCAGTGGCTTTTTTACTATGAAAGGCTTGATAACCATTACCATCTTGATCTATTTCACCGTTACTTAAAATTTCAGCATCAAAATAAGCCAAAGTAGTTAATGTAGAAAAATCAATATTATCTGTCTTCTTCAAAGTCCAGTAAGGGGCAAAACCAAACACCTCTTTGGAGTCATTCTTTTGGGTAATTATTGTCAAAGGTACCAGAGAAGCCTCCTGGGTTTTAAAGGGTAATACTCCCACCCGGGTCACATTAGTCATTAAAATAAAATTAATCAACGCCAAAGATAAAAAAGTTTTTGGTTGTTGAATAATAAACCTTTTTATATGAGGTAAAGCTTCCTGGGAGAGCTGATATATTACTCTTAATTTACTCTTAAGCAAATCAAATGTTGGCAGTAAATTTTTCATAAACACAACAGAAAAAAGACACTTACTTTTTTGGGAAATGCTTCAAGGACTGAAGCTAAAAAGAGCTTTTTAAAGCTGTTGGCGTATACTAACAGAAGAAAAATTGTAAGTCAAATGTAAGAGAAATTGACTAAAATGACAAGATATATACTACTCTACCGGAGATATTAACAGTAAAACAAAGTCTGCAAAAAAGTCTAATATTAATTTCATTCACCTGCTCCTTTTATCAGTCCCGATCTGATCGGGATCAGTTGAGGGGTAGGGCCGAGGTAGTTAAGGAAAATTTACTCGTTTTAATTTAGAGCCCCTTAATATAATCCCCAGCTATTATTTTACCTACCCCCAAACCTGATTCTGCTTTTCATAAAGCATACAATATTAATTTAAGCCCTGCTGAACGCTCTTCCTAAGAAAAGCAGGACTAAGGATCCGATTACCGCCACAATAAATGACGACAGGTTGAACCCTGTTATCCCCACCCCAAAGAGTAAGTCTCCCAAGAAGCCTCCTACTAAGGCTCCTAAGATACCTAGGATAACACTCCCAAGCATTCCTCCCCTGGCTGGGCTGGGGTCTAAATAATTGGCTATTACCCCAACTATTAATCCGAACACGATCCAAGAAATAATATTCATCTTGAACATATATTAGATCTTGCGATTAAGAGAACAACAAAAATTTAGTAAGAACTGTGGAAGAAGGCTAACCCCGAAGTCTTATAAATTAAAGTTTCTTTCGGCTAGATTTTTTGCCCATTCCCGCCAAGAAACAGGATTAAACATACCACTTTCTTCCTTGAATGCCAAATAAGGGGCAAAAAAATAAAAAAACGACATTTCCACATCAAGCGCAGTTTGAGGATCAAAGAAACCGTATTTACCTTCGTCTAAAGAAATAGCATAAGCTTGCTTAGTTGTATCTAACATAGCCCCGATACGAGTCCACCCCCACGTACATTGGTTCCTGCATTCCCATAAGATCTGACAGCGAAAGTAACGAGAAATGGGAGCGAATTTAATTATTCCTTTTAGTTCCTTCATATAATCCGCCACAACCCCAGAGCTCTCCAGTCTCCGCTCTCGTCTGAATGCGTCCTCTGATGACAAATCAACATCATCTAGAGGGATGACTAATGCTTTAGAGTTAAGTTCTAAAAATTTCTCTGCTAATTCTCGTGGTTGAAAATCTTTCATTGTTTAGGAGCAGAATATATGTTGGGTGGGCGCACTTGGGATAAGAACCTGACTAACGCCAGAACCTTCCCTTTTGCCTTCGGCAAAACGTCAAAACCTCCGACCTCGTCTTTCAAAATGCGATAAAGGGTGGGCGCACTTGGGATCGAACCAAGGACCTCGTCTTTATCAGAGACGCGCTCTACCACTGAGCTATGCGCCCCAACTATCGCATTTTCAAGGTCTCCCTTTCAAGAGACGCTACCACTGAGCTATGCGCCCAAAACACAATCTTGAGTATTTTACCATCTCAAGGGAACTTTTCAAAGCTATTTGTAACAAATAGGATTCATGGTAAGATATGCGTGATGTTGGCCTCGTGGGAGAGTGGTTATCCAGCGGTCTGCAAAACCGCGTACACCAGTTCAAATCTGGTCGAGGCCTCAAGGATTATCCTGGGATAAAGCTTCCTCAATTTGCTGATCTATACTATCTTTTGCCCAACTAGATACTTCTTTAGTGGCTAACATAAGAGATAATATACTGGCTGAGAATGTAATAAAGCCATACAAAGCTGCCTCTGTTGTATGTCCATAAGAATGCATGGCTGTTGTTTCGCTTAAAGAAGTAGCCACCCCGACTAGACCTAAAGCATACAATCCAAACGCCTTAACAAGATATTGGGAAAATTTCGTATAAATTTGCCATCTATTTTTACCCTTTTGGCTTTCCATAATATCGGTCCTCAACTCAGTAACTGTTGGGCATTCAGTTTCACTTACTACAGTATCAACAATTAAAGTTTTGGAAATTTTATCGGAAATTTTAGTAGTCTTAGTTCCGTTATGGAGGGTTGTTTCAGGCTGTTCTGATAGGCATCTTATTGAACTGACTCTGTGACCCAACTCAGTAATCAAGTTATCAACTCTTAACAAAAACACTTGCTGCTCCAAGCTTAAGCTAGAGCTTTTTATTTCTTGTTCAAATTCTATTGCCATATATTTTAATGATACAAAAAAACCTCCTGTTACAGGAGGTTTTTTTCGATTGATTCTTCAAAAGTGGTGGGATTGTGGGTATATTTTAAGAGGACCCATCCTCTTTCACCTTAAACTTTATTCATTTTATTGAATAAAGTGTGAGCAAGGTGTTATGGATCAAACCGTTGCTATCTTCCTTTGGTTACCCTCAGGTTTAAGAAATCATCCAGCTGATCAAATCTCCAGAAAGGAGGTGATCCATCCCCAGCTTCGGCTAGGGATACCTTGTTACGACTTCAGCCTCATCGCTGGTTTCACCTTCCCCCGCATTACTGCGGGGTTCGGGTGCCCCCAACTTTGCTGCCGTGACGGGCGGTGTGTACAAGAGGCGAGAACGTATTCACCGCAACCTGCTGATTTGCGATTACTAGCAATTCCGACTTCATGGGGTCGAGTTTCAGACCCCAATCTGAACTGGGGCGAAATTTGAGAGATTAGCTTGCCGTTACCGGCTTGCAACTCGTTGTTTTTCGCCATTGTAGGGTGTTTGTAGCCCAGGGTGTAAGAGCCGTGCTGACCTGACATCATCCGCGCCTTCCTCCCCGCAAATGCGGGGCTGTTCCGTATGAACAATTTAACATACGGTGCGGGTTGCGCTCGTTACCCAACTTAATGGTACAGCTCACGCCACGAGCTGACGACGGCCATGCAGCATCTGTGTAGCACTCTCGAAGATCACACGTTTCCGTGCGCTTGCAGCTACATGTCAAACCCTGGTGAGGTTTTTCGCTTGGTCTCGAATTAAACAACACGCTCCACTGCTTGTGCGCCTCCCCGTCAATTCCTTTGAGTTTTAAACTTGCGTTCGTACTCCCCAGGCGCCCTGCTTAACGCGTTAGCTTCGACACTCCCAAAAAAATCAGGAATATCCAGCAGGGATCGTTTACGGCTTGGACTACGCAGGTCTCTAATCTGCTTCGCTACCCAAGCTTTCGTGCCTAAGCGTCAGGAAAGATCTAGGTGTCTGCCTACGCCTTTGGTGTTCCCGATCATATCAACGTATTTCACCACTCCATGATCAGTTCCAACACCCCCTCTCTTCCTCTAGACCGATCATATCTTGCCCAGAACTCCGATTGAGTCGGAGAATTTCAAGCAAGATGCATCGGACCGCCTACGCAACTCTTTACGCCCAATAAATCCGGATAACGCTTGCACCCTACGTATTACCGAGGCTTCTGGCACGTAGTTAGCAGGTGCTTATTCGCTAGGTACCGTCATAATCTTCCCTAGTAAAAGGAGTTTACAACCCGAGGGCCTTCAATCCTCCACGCGGCGTCGCTGGATCAGGCTTTCGCCCATTGTCCAATATTCCTGGTTGCTGCCACCCGTAGGTGTATGGCCCGTGTCTCAGTGCCATTCTGGCTGATCATCCTCTCAGACCAGCTACCCGTCGTAGTCTTGGTAGGCCGTTACCCCACCAACAAACTGATAGGACGCAGGCTCATCTCAAAGCGCATTGCTGCTTTACTCTTGCGAGCACATGGGAGATTACCCAACCTTTCGGCTGGCTATATCCCACTTCGAGGTAGATTCCCACGCTTTACTCAACCGTCCGCCGGTTACCCGCCCTAAGGCGGGTCCCCTTGACTTGCATGCCTTAGGCACGCCGCTAGCGTTCATCCTGAGCCAGGATCAAACTCTCAGTAAAACTTAGAGAAAGTTCTATCCGGCTCCACTCAAAAAAGTAATTTGAGCAAAGCCTTCAATAAGCTTTACTCTAAGGAATTGACAAGAATCTCTTGTCAAAAAAATCCCACCACTTTTGATAAAAATCAATCTATTAAAATATTAAAGTGCAACAAACCCAAAAATACCTAAAGCTATCATCTAGCTTCTAGGTTTTTGATTACCTTAATAAATTTTTAAAATTCTTAACCGTTCTGCATTAAGGTGTGATAATTCTACTCAATACTGAAGTCTGTGTCAAATAGTGTTTGAACCTAATTCTTTGAATCTTCGCTACCTGCAGTAATAAAGGCAGGGTCAGCTGATTCCAAATGAAGAATTCTAATGATTAATCTCTCCCTGGGATTTGATTTTACCTCTAATTGATTAAGAGGGATTAAAGAATTTTTATCTTCCCGAGGGCCTTCTAATATCTTTTGCTCAGTCACTGGTGAGAGAGCATAGTAGCTGTATTTATTTTCTGCTGCTGCCATTACAGCAGCTGCTTGATCTAAAGATTGATCTGTACCCAGAACTGCATTAGTAGCAACTGGCTCTGGATTAATTAGTCTTGTCTCCACCTCATCTCCCCGAGAAGCCAGAGCATTGGAGATTAAATTTACTACATCCATCTCACTTTCACCTCCAAAAGTTGCTCCTGCATTAATCAAAGCCTGAACTGTCCTCTGGGCTTGAGCTAAATCAGCAGCTTTGAGTTTTGCCCGGATCATTTCACAGCCGGTTGATTCTCTAGAGGTTGTTAAATCAGTCTCATTTGTTTGAGTTACTACACTACCGGGAGTTTTTTGATCATCACTCATGATGAGGCCAATTTTAGTCTTATATTAATAGCTTAGCAAGTTTTTCTACCAAAGCTGCCCTTGGTAACCCTATCTCTAATTTACCATTTTCTGCCAAAGATACTTCACCCCTTTGTTCAGACACTATAACAGCTATAGCATCTGTTTCTTTGGTGGCAGAAAGTCCAGCCTTATGCCTTTGGCCCAAAGGTGGATCAAGCTTTACCTCTGGTAGAGAGGCAACTGTGCACCTTGCTGCAATAATTCTTTCACCCCCTATTACCACTGCCCCATCATGTAGTGGACTATTTTGGAAAAAAATATTTTCCAAAAGCTTAGCTCCAAATTTAGCATCAACTACAATTCCTGATTCAATTAAATGACCAAGATTAGTTGCCCTTTGTAGGATAATTAAAGCTCCTGTTTTTTTCTCTGCTAACTCATAAACAGCTCCTACTAAATTTCTAATAAAAACTTCATTTCTTTGATCGCGAGAAACTGCTGGCATTTTTAAAAAAGGAAACCTGCCTAATTTTTCCAAATAATGACGAACTTCTGGAGCAAAAATTAAAGGTAGGCTTATTAAAATTAAGCTACTAGCCCCTCCAAAAAGTAGCGCTGTAAAGATGAACCCTCCTGCTAAAAATAAAAAGGAGCAGGCTAATAAAAAAAGAGTGCCCAAAACAACTCTAAAAACAGGAAAGCGTTTCAGATAAACAAGAGTGGCTACAAAGAAAAAGGCTGCTACCAAAAGATCTAAAGAGTCCAGGAGATTAAAAAAATTAAATGTGGCAAGATGTAATTGAATTATATTAATGAGATAACTCATTTTGAGATACTACCTTATACAATACTATACCTAAAGAAACCACAACATTCAAAGAGATATTTACCCCAAGCATTGGTAGCTCTACAGTAGCATCACAAAGATCCAAAACTTCCTGAGAAACCCCTTCTGTCTCATGTCCCACTACCAAAGCAATTGGTAATTTATATTCAAACTGATCATAAAGTACAGATCTTTCTGATTGCTCCACAGCTACAACCTGAACATTAGGTTCAATCTCCCTAATCTTCCTAATCGCCCCAATTGTATCTTCACAATATTCCCACTCCACCCATTCCGTTGTATTAATAGAAGCTTTTTTAATTCTATGATTTGGAGGTGTGGCAGAACCTTTACAAAGATAAACTTTTTTGGCTGCCACAGCATCAGCCAAACGGAACACACTACCTATATTATAGGTATCTAAAACATTATCTAAGATGATATAAATCTCATTTCTTTTTACTTTTTGCTTATCACTTATTACTGTTCCAGCTCTTAGCTGGGCTGCATTTAATTTAACCATGAAGTAATTTTATCACGATCACATGATTAGTTGCATTTTACCCTTAATTGCATATATATTAGAAGTAGACTACATGTATGAGCATTCACAAAAAAATCAAAGCCCATATCAAGCATCATCTAGAAAAAAGGCATAGACATCATCATATGGATAACCAAACGCCTGGAACTAATCAAAAATTCTTATTTGGAAAAATCAGAGTTGCTTATATCTTCCTCTTTGTTGCTATTTTGCTAATTATTGGCCTTGGAGTTTATTTTTATACAACTAGAGTACAAACTTCAAAAAAACAACCAATAGTACAGGACACAACTACACAATATGAAAGAGCTTTAAAAAATGTTGTCACAAATAAAAGCCAGTTTGAAGACGATCAAAAAATGGCCCAAATTGGAGAAGAAACTGTTTATGGGTCTGATTTAAATTATATTTTGTTTACTTATTTCTACTCAGATTATGCATCACCCAGTGCCTCGTTGAACCAACTTAGCGATAAACTTTTAGCCAAAGCTCAGGAGCAATCTATTATTCTACAGGAGGCTCGCAAAGCAGATTTTATCACGCTTTCTACTGAAACCTTTAATAGCCCTAATAAAAGTATCTTTGCCAGAAGTCCCTTAATAGCAACCGCTGAAGCTAAACTTAGAGAAAATACTGTCAGTAGGATTAATGGAGAATCTATCTCCATTTGGTTCAATAATGGATCTTGGCCTGAACCAAAAATGGGATATGAGGCAGCAAAAAAGGTTGCTCGAGAAAAAATAGAAGCCCTTTACACTGATCTAAAATCAGGCAAAATTACATTTACACAAGCAGCAGACAAGATTTTAAAAGATACTTCTGTAGCTACTATTGATCCTGCTTATAAAATTAATACTTATTATTCTTGGATTAATCGAGACACTACCTCCCCCATATTTAATGATCCGACAATAAATAAATTGGCTTGGCAGCTTAAAGAAGGAGAAACATCAAACATACTCACTGTTAATGACTTTGATAAAGATAACCAGCCCTATGAAGCTTTGTTTAAAGTTATTAAAATAAATAAAAAGGTTGAGAATGGGTTTGGTAATTTTAATGATTGGCTAACAGCCAAAAGGAAACAATATGAAATTAAACTTTTTTAAGTTCCACTTAGCAGTAATTTGTTTATTGTTAGGAATAGCCTGGTATCTTGGCCAAACTATCCCTGTTCTAGCTATTTTACCTGGTGCTGTTACCGGCAAAATCTATATGACAGTTAACGGAACAACGGTCAATTTAGTTGGCGCACATATTGTCAAACAACCAGAACAGTATGTTGGAAACACATCTCTATGGATTGTTAATTGGTATTCAACCGATAGCAATGGTAACTATGCAGTTAGTAACGGAGGAACTAACTATGGCGGGCCTGGTGGGGTTAATGCTTGGGGTGGTGATGGAGCAAAGTGGTGTGGCAATGTTTATGCGAGCCAAGGCGGTTGGTGCGGTATGAACTGTGCAGAAGCCCCTCATTATATCTCAGCCAATTTCCCTACCGGATATACTGGTTTCCCCTATGGTAACGATCTTTCTACTGGTTCCTGGTCTTTAGCTGCTTCCGCTGGTACCCGCACTGTCCTTAGCGCTAGTTATGGACAATGGAATTATAAAAGCAATGTGGGTAATGACATCACAGACACTGGTTATGATTTTCGATGGATGCCTACAAAAGCTGTTATAAAAGGAAGAGTTACCAGAACTGATAATGGGGCTGGTATTGAAGGAGTAGAAATTAACCAGGGAGTAGCAGATCCCCCAGGTTGTGTTATTGGCACCGCTAGAACCAATAGTTATGGTTACTATTCTTATACCGTTGATTACCAAAAAGGCTTTTGTTTAAGACCCCCTGCTGTAGGAGGTTTTTCTGGGCCAATTGCCACCAATGCTGACTACATAGCAAAAGTGGGCGTAGCTGGAACTTATGAATGCCAGGTTACTGGAGGACTCTTCCCCAGTTGTGGCAATTTAGATATTGGTTCAGACAATAATTATGATTTTACTTATTGCCCTTCTGTTAATGGTGGATGGAGTGGCTGGGGTACTTGTTCAGTTAGTGCTTGTGGACAAACTGGAACCCAAACTAGAACTTGTAACAATCCTTCTCCCTCCTGTGGAGGAGCTACCTGTAGCGGATCTAACAGTCAAAGCTGTAGTACTCCTGCTTGTCCAACAGCTACACCAACACCTGTTCCACCAACAGTTACCCCTACCCCAACATCTGTCCCTCCCCAGGTTAATAGTTTAAAAATCTGGAATTCTAGCACCACTCAAGTTACCCCAAATACCTTTGTAGGAACAAGTATGTTGTCTGGTAAACAAACAGGTGAAAGTGGGTCTAATTGGTTAAACCCAATTAATGTCACCCTTACTACCACCCAAGGAAGTGGAGCTATTACAGAAAATTATGTGGCTTTTTATGATGGAACTGCCATGGCCCAATCAAGTTTTATTACTAATATGAAGAGTAAATTAAATACTACCCCCACCAGTGGATTGTTACTGGCTTATGCCAAAGGTACAGATACTGGATTTGATCCTAATACTTATTACCACTATGTCTGGCAACCTAACCAAGGGTGGAAAAGGTTGTCTTCCCTCCAGCCACAATACTCTGTTACTAGCGGGGCTACTGTTCTTTATGATGTTAGCGCGTCCACCGTCTCTTATGTAGCCAATAAGTGGCAGGTAAAATTTTATTCCCAATTTGGTAGTAAAACTATGAATACAGCTGGATTTGTTAAAGATAGTAACAGCAAAGAGGCTTTTAATGCTAATCTAGTTCCTACCCCTGCTCTTTAAAGATTTAGAAATTACCAACCACCAGCAAACTGTTTTAGGGTTGTAGGTAGATAAACCTTAAAAAAGTATTCTATCCTTTGTGTGGGTGTGGGTGTGGGTGATGGCGTATTGGTTGGTGTTGCCTCTAGCGTCGGCTGTGGACTTGGATCAACCGTTGGACTCACTGTTGGATCAACCTGAGTTTGTAGATCTATATTCATTCCTGCCCACGGACGAGTAGGACTAGCCCCTCCATCAATGTTACGACTTATCATGATCTGTGATGCTGCATCCAAATACCTACTCCCTCCGCGCGTCCTAATAGCTACATCACAAGTCCCCCACCCGTTTTGACTAGCGGCAACACCATCGCCTGGAATGACTTGTCTTAGGTTTAGATCAGCAGAATTAGTACGAGGAAAAATATCCAAAAAGCCTCTGATATCTGCCTGAGAATTAACCATCATAATCACCTTATCTGTGGATATATCTAATATCCCTCCCATAACATAAAGGACGTCATTTGGATAAGCTGGATTAACAGCATTTGGTACAACTTTTTCTCTGCTTATCAGGTTATCACCTTGACGTTTATGCACCCACATTGCTCCTTTGCCTTGTTCAAAGGCAGAGGGGGCAAATACCAACTCATAAGTTTGGCCATTCTCAGTATAAATAGTATTAAAAACTCTATTTAATAAATAAGCAGGCTCAACTCCAGGATTAGACATTTCTACTCTTTCACCTGTCACCGTCCCATTATTTACATTAAATTTAGTTTTAATATAGCCAGACCCTCCGCCTTCATCCCCAGCATATGAAATATAACTAGTTGGATCTGATGGCCAGATTCTAGGAGTGGTAAATAAACCTCTGGCCGAACCCAAAAGTTGCTGCCAAGCACCTGTATTAATGTTATAGACACCGTTGATAAAATTATTAATATCATTGGGGTCTACTCCAACTGTAAATATATATTGTCCATCAGCAGAAATTTTGGTGTAGTGAAACTCTCCCCCACATTCTATTCTTTGGAAATTTCCCCCCAAATCACCAGAGACAATCAACTCCCCTTTTCCTGAAACTAAATTTTTTCCAGCTACTACCACATTGTTACCAATAATATCTATCTCATGACCGGTAAAATTGGGAAAAACTTTTTCTGATAAAACCTGATTACCGCTCTCTAGTGCTACTCTATTAATAGTCTCACCTGGTTTTTGGAAAATAATTCCAGCCTTCTCGCCTCCTATATTGGTTCTTAAAATTGAATATCGAGAAATTAATACCTCTACTAATCCCCCCACCTCTTGGGCTTGTCCCATTTTTCTTATCATGTCTTTGGTGGGTTCGTTATAAAAACGTTCTTCAAAGGGAGTAAAAATACTTTTTTTAATCTGTTCTGGTGTAGGAGTAGCATCTTTTAAAGGTTCTGCTTTTGCTTCTCCTGCCAAAGTTAAAGCTATTCCAGCTGCAGCTCCTAATCTTGCTAGTGGGCCTAACACCTTAGGAAGTTTACCTTCTTTAGAAAGAATACTTTTCCTTCTAAAAGGAACCACATTATCTGGTTTTTCCTGATCCGAGGGTTCTTTTGAATTAGTGTCTTCTTTGGGGATTTCATTAACCAAGGCACTTAAAGCTTCTACGTGTGCTCCACCTTGTTTTAGAAGTTCACCTAAACCTTTTTCTCTACCTAGTTTTATTTGTTCTTTAGTGATTTGATCGTAGGCTTCAACCTTGCCTTTAAAAGTGACCTGGGGTGATTTTGGGCCAGTTCGGTCCCCTGCATCAGGTATCTGAGGCTGGAGGACAGCTGTTAAAATTTCTGGATCAGGCCTTAACTCAGGCCCGTTTTCTTTCATTTCTTCAAGCCCGACAACGTTATTTCCGTTATCCTTTGATCCTATAGTAACATTTTCTTCATCCAATTGTCAATCATCTTCCTTTCACAAGCCTCTTTCATCTAATCAGCTTCTGAAACTTTTTACAAGCACGAACTTTTTGCTATACTTCTTTTATGAAAGATCTGACAAAAACAGAGGCTAAAAATATTTTCAAAAAAATTAGAAGGCTTGTTGTGCCAGATAATTTAGAAAGTATTGAGTTTATTGACTTAAAATATTTCAGCTGGCTAGACCAAAAGAACCAGGCTTTTTACACAATCTATTCACCAGTTGATAAAATTGAAGGTATTCGATGGAGGGTTTCTAGGCTTCCTTCAAAAGCCTTATCTGCAATTGCCTGTGATGTTTGTAATAAACCCAGGAGAAGGGATGAAATTATTTCTATTTATGCTCCGACAAGGCATCTACCAAAAAACTTAGCATATCGGATCCGTGGATTTTTTATTTGTTCAGACTTTTCATCCTGTAATTCTGAAATGAAAAATGAGGCTGGGATCAAAAAAATATATGAGTTAATAATAGCTGCCGACTAATTGACTTAATTAAGCTTTTAGACTAGATTATGATGAACATGAATGATTGTAAATTTTGTCTAGAAAACGGTTTTTTAAGCAACGAGGTAGTAATTGAAGATGACTACCATTTCTTTGTATGGTCAATTGATCCTATACTTGTCCACTCTGGTTTAATTATCAGCAAAAGGCATACAGAAACACCTTTTGATTATTCATTAGAAGAATGGACGTCTTTAAAAAAAATGCTGGGCCGCGCAAAAGACCTAATAGACAAGAATTCTCCCCATGGTTATAACATTGGCTGGAATAGTGGCCAAGTTGCCGGACAGGAAATAAAACATGTGCACCTGCATATCATCGGTCGATTTGCCGACGAACCCTTGGCGGGCAAGGGTATCCGTTCGCATATCAAATCTCCATCCAACAAAAGACCTTAGTATAGTTCAACCTTCACGGCTTAATTAATAACTAGCGCGATAGGTATTGGCATAATTGTACGTAAGTCTCGTAAGTATTTACATTAAACCCTAACACTCCAGGATTATAGCCAGCAATATGCCCCAATGGAATCAGTTCATCAAAAAAAGGATCTTCTTTGTGATGTTGCATGCTTTCTAAAAACGGAATTATCTTCTTGTCATAATCAATTATATAAGCACCAATATTAATTAGGTCTTCCCCATTTGTTTGCCCCAAGCGCTCCCAAGAATCAATACACTGATTATTTAAATTAAATTTGGCTCCATTCTTAGTGGGAGCACTTTGAGCTACTAGTATCGATATCGACCGCTCGTGGGAATCATGAAATCTTTCAAACTCCTTCCATGAAAACTGACAATAAAAATCGCCTGCACAACCATACGCTCTTTCCCGCCCCTCCAAAAGACTTCTTACCAATGGTCCTAATGGACCAGAGCAAAATTGATCCACCTCTACCCTAACTCCATGGCTACTCTCGAAAACTGGCTGGAGAAAATGGATATTTTCAGAACTAGCTGAAACTCTAATTGACTCAAAATAATTTCTTGCTGACTCAATTATTCTGCCAAGCAAAAAATGGTGCTGGTTAGGTAGATTTAGAAGGTGTTTTGGCATGCCCTCGCTTTGCTGGTCTAAAAAGCTTCTTATCCTACTACTTTTACCACCTGCGCTGATAACAAGTTCTTTGCTCATGATTAATTTCAGTAAAATATTATCCTATAAGCCTTGAAAAATCAAGGACAATATGATACATTTTCCAGCAAGCTCATGCTTTACCCAAAACCTAAATTAGAAATCGAAAATTGGCAAAGAATTAATAATCGTAATATAACACACCTATTAGGTGTAGAATTTTTACATAACCTGTACAACAGGCACTTGCCAAGGATAAACTCGATAAGATTTAGGAATACTATCACCATCTGGAAAGATGGACAGGCTAACTCCTATGCTCCAAAAAAAGATTGGGCTTATTTAAACCAATGGCTTGGTAATAAACTTTTACTTTTAGATGATTTATTAATTAAGGAAGTCCAGTTTTACCTTAAAAACGATTACTCGTTCATAAAAAAATATTTAAAACTACTTAAAAAGAAAGACTTTGCAAAACTATCGAACCAAGACTTAGGCATTGAGCTTCTTAATTTACAGGATTTTACGTTAGGAGAATTATATAAACTAAATAACGTACAACTTGAATTTTCTCTTAATTTTGCAATTTCAAAAATTCTTTCAGATTACCAAAAAAATGAGGAAAAGAAAGCTAAATTATTGTCTGAAATCATAGGTGCCGGAGTCCCAACAGCATCTCAAAAGGAACAGATGCAATTTGCAAAAATCCTAATTCTAGGAAAACAACTAAAGATTAAAGATCCTACTTTAAGTAAAATTATTATGTCGCTCCTCAGGAAGCATTATACAAAATTCGCGTATTCACATTGCGCTTATGGTGAATTACCACCTACAAAAGAATTTTATTATAATAAATATTGCAAAGAAGTGTCTTCAAAAAGGACTGACTCTCCCCAAGTCACCCTGAAAAAAATCAAGCTCCTCCATACAAAAAGCCAAAAAAAACTTAAACAATTAAACAATAATCGGTTAACCCTTCTAGTAAATATTATGATTAGGCTAGGCACATTAAGAGACCAAAATAAAGCCTACTTAGGACAAACTGTAAGGTTTCGGCTGGAGATCTTAGATGAAATCGCCCGTCGTAATTTAGAGGAAAGAGCTAACTTAGACTATTATTTACTTTCTGAAATGCTAGATTTACTGGATAGAAACGTAAAGCTAAGCCCAAGAGAGATAAAAAGAAGGGTTAAACAAGGAGTAACCTTGGTTAGGCACGAGTATTTGGCTTCAGGCATCAAAGTTAATTTTATAACAAAGAACGACCTGCTTACAGCAAACAATATTAAGGGTATTTGCGCCTCCCAGGGAATAATAACTGGGGTATGTAAAATAATCATGACAAAAGGTGATGCACACAAGATTAATAAAGGCGACATCATGATCGCCAAAGGAACTGATTTCGATCTATTAGAAGCTATAAACCTAGCTGGAGGTATTATTACCGAAGAAGGTGGTATTCTCAGTCATGCCTCAGTAGTAAGTAGAGAAATGAAAAAACCCTGTTGTATAGGTGTAAAAAATGCTACTTCTTTATTTAGAGACGGAATGATGGTTAAGCTAAATGCAACGGAAGGCTTAATAAAAATAATCTAACTATGGAATATCGAAAAACAAACCCAACTGATAGCATGGACCCCTTAACACAGCAAGAAATCAAGGGTTTGTTCAGTAAAAAAGAGCGAAGAGACCTTATTGTTCCTAACTTGAGCCAAATAAGATGGGAGAATTTGGATTTTTTAGGCTGGAGACATAGGTCTGGTCATTTAGCCTTTATTGTTTATCAATTCGATGGAAATTATAAAGGGCTAACATTAACACTCGTGGACGTCACAAACAGGAGCGCAACAAAAATGTGCTCATGGTGTCACACCTTACATCCAGGACAAGGTGTGACCATGTTTGGCGCAAAGACAATTGCCAACTCTAGGATGTTGGTAGCAAATACAGCTTGTTCTGACCTACAATGCAGTCAATACGTAAGAGGATTATTAAAGCCAGATGCAACCCAACTACAAGAAACAATTGGGGCTGAGGAAAAAATTTTAAGACTACGAAGAAATCTTGATCTTTTTTTTCAAGAAGTTTATGGAAGCTAAAATAAATCATGCCGTAGCTAATGCTACTCTGAGAGATAGTATCCTTGGCGACGAAAGCCAAGACGAAGATAATGGTAGAAATATCCTACTTACCGAGGAAGAGGCAATTCACTTCGGCGAGTTAAAAGGTGGTCCTGATTTTCAAAGAATTTTTTTTGGTATGAAAGCAAGTGATGCCATCAAACAAGGGTATCAGATAACAAAAAAAGGGTATTTTGAAAGTCCCGGTAGCATACCTGCACTACATACCGCTAAATTTTTAAAAGAATTATTTGAGTCTCTAGGAAGACAAGAACCTATCCGATTATTAGATGTTTTTGGAGGTATTGGACACAGTGCCTGGGCATTTCTTCGATATAACTTTTCTGTCCACAGTTACGAGAGGAATCCTTTTACCTACTCATGTCTTATAAATAATTTAGATGTTGCAGGCCTAATCGGAAACTCTGTAATTCAACTATCAAATGGTGTAGCCACCATGAATGAGCTCGCTTCTCTGGGAAACAAATTTGACGCAGTCTACCTAGACCCACCATGGAATGGTAAATATAAGTATGACCACTCTATTCCTTTTAAGTTAACTGACACCACACCACCGCTTTCTTTATTATTTCGTGACGCTTTAAAAACTGCCGACATAGTAATAGCTAAAGTTCCACAAAATATCGACTTACAAGAACTTTTAGGCGAGTCAACAATTGGCAAGTTTAGGGTTTTAGTCCAATATCAAAATGTTGAAGGCCGCCGCCCAGAGTTTTGCCAGGCTAGTGTCTATGCATTCGCAAATGGAAGCGGTATAGACACACAGGTAGTCAGTTTACCTTCTAGGCTGGATCTTTAGACCAAACAATAGTTTTTTTAGGTCTACCAATAACAACAAATCTTTACTTCTATTAAGGGATAAAAATCCAAAAATTTCTGAACCAAATTGTTGTTTCCTAAAATTAACGTTGGATAACAACAATCCAACCTTGGGGCACATCACAAGTTGAAGTAAATTCAAGAATTTTTTCAGGGTGCCCATCTGGATAAGCCCAAACAAAAACTTGAGCACAAGCGATACTAGTCTCCATTCTTTTACTAATGGTTGGCAAAAAAACTTTATGATTTTTTTCTAATAATTCATCTCTTGGTTCCTCCCCTACAAAGGCACTGCTTGGGTGAGGCGTAAATATCATGCCAAAGAAAAGACCTATCGGCACTGAGGCAACCAAAAAAAGAGGTAGTAAGTGATTATGAAGTTTTTGGGCAAGTAGTTCAGGACACAAAAACCCCTTACTTCCATAAAAAAGCTTGCGGGCAGGGCTATTTTCAGTTCCAGCCAACCCCTGCTGGGGTATTTCTGTCATCTTAAACCCTTTTTAAACCAAGCTCTTGATCAGCCTGATACACTTACTATATGCCTGCTTTTTTATTTTTGCAAGCATAATCATTACTAATAGTTGAAAACTATAGTGGCTGCTGCAATAATAAAAGAAGTATGCCCTCCATACCAAAGCTTTTGATACTGTGTATGGTTTCTTCACTCTTTCTTTTGGGTTCTTTTTTTGGTCAAAACGCCCAGGCTGCTATCAACACAGACTTTACTGATCCTACTTGTAATATAACTTTTAACCGTACTACACCTAGTCCCAGAGGAGTTTCCATTACTGCAACAGCCATAGCCACTGATACCTCTGGTATCAATATTTCTGATACTGTATTAAAACTAAAGGTGGGAGCAGGTAATAGCAACCCAGTTACCACTACTAGCTCTTATGTTGGAACAACCCTAACTTTAACTTACACATGGACTCCCTCAACAGTCACAAACTTTGATTTTGTTTTAAATACCAGGGATAATGCAGGTAACACAGGCCAATGTAGTAATACCATTAGCTCTTCTTGCCCTACCATTAGTGCTCCAACTGGACTTACCCCTTCTGGAACTATTATGATGACTTCGCCCACAGAAACTAGAGCATTTTCGTGGAGCTCTGTAGTAGGAGCTGTCAAATATTTATTTAGAATAGATGCTGGTAATCCTAGTTGGGATGGCTCCTGCACTGCTCCTGACAGCTGCTCTGAACCACTCACTAACTCAACATCTTTTAATCTGTCCCGAAGCTATTCTTCTTACGGATGGTGGGTACAAACAGTGGATGCTGAAAACTGTCAAAGCGCAGCAACAGAAACTACTATCACCATAATTACCCCTACTCCTACTCCCACCCCTTGGCCAGCCTGGCTAAAAACATCTGGAGGAGATGTCCATGTTAACAGATAAAAATGAGGATATGTTTGTTACTTATTAAATTTGGATTACCTGGGCTTGTACTAGCAGGGATAATTATAGCTTTCCCCCCAACTACCCAACCAGCCCAAGCTGCCTGCCCTTCAACTGGTAAAATAAAGATTTTTAATGGGTTTTTAAGTGCTGCTCAAGATACCCCACCAAGCTTTAGCGTTGACCCTGATAATCCAAATATTTTATGCCTAACTGATGCTGATGATGCTGTAATCCCCCAATTTTCTTTTCCTACCTATACCGAGCACCTTTCCTTTTATTTTGACAGAGCTACACTTCCAGCTGCCCAAGAAGTGGTTTTGGTAGGTAGTCAAACACAAGGCTCTACTACCTCACCCATTGATCTTTCTGCCTCAGCTCCTGGAGATATGCTGTATCATGTCACTGGTAGCTTAACGGTAAATTCCAATATCACTATTAATAAAACTGGGGTAGTCTTTATTGATGGTGATTTATTAATTAATATTCTTGATGCTGCACCCAACAATAAACTCACACACACTTCCAATTCTGCTGGACTTGTCTTTGTTGTTGGTGGAAATGTTTATATTGATGGTGGTGTTTCTCAAGTCGATGCTGTAATTGTGACTCATAATGCCTTTTGCAGCTCCTCTTCTGGTTCTCTACCCACCCCTACTTGTGACACAGTCAATAATCCTTTAACTATTAATGGCTCTGTAATTTTATTAAATAACCCCCCAAATCCTATCCCCACACCAGGAGACCCAAATTTCAAAAGAAATAATAATAGTAATGACCTTAATAGCCCTGCTGAAACCATTAATTACCAATCTAAATACTTAGTTATCTTAAAAGATATTTTCTCTCGAGACCTGACTATCTGGTCTGAGATTGAATAAGCGGCTGAAGCTATTTACCAAAATTTCTTCTTTGAGCTTGATACCAAGCAATAGATTTTTTTAATTCCTCAGGAGAAAAATCTGGCCAAAGTTTTTGAGTAAAATATAGCTCACTGTAAGCTGTTTGCCAAAGTAAAAAGTTGGACAACCTAATCTTGCCTCCAGTTCTTATTACCAACTCTGGGTCTGGTTGACCTTGGGTATAAAGATGAGCATTAATGGTTTTTTCATTTATCTTGTTGATATCTATCCCCTCTTTTAGCATCTCCTTAATAGCACTTACCAATTCTTTTTTCCCACCATAATTTAAGGCAATATTTAGCTTAATAGATTCATTTTTAATGTAGGTTTTTTTAAGTTCTTCTATCAACCTTTTAATTGCCTGTGGTAAACCATTTAATTCTCCTAAAATAGAAATACTCACTCCATTTCCCATCATCTTTTTTAACTTAGTGTGATAGCTTGATTTCATTAAATCAAAAAGGCCTGACACCTCTCGTCTTGCTCTTTCCCTAATATTCTCGGTGGATAACGCATAAACAGTGATAGTTTTTACTCCTAATTGTGCTGCTGCTTCAACAATTTTTTCTAAGGCTTCCGTGCCTGCTTCATGGCCTTTGATATCTGGTAAACCCCTGCCTCTGGCCCAACGGCGGTTACCATCCATAATGATTGCAATATGCTGTGGGATATTTGTAGTATCAATTTTTGTTGCCATATCAGGGAAGATTATCAAAAAAATAATAGATGTGCAATCTGCGCTCCACTTAAGGTAAAATAACTAAGATGAAGGTTACTGTTTTAGGTGGAGGTTTTACTGGACTTGTAGCAGCCTTAAGGCTGCTACAAAAAGGTCACCAAGTAATAATTTTAGAAAAAGAATCCCAAGTTGGTGGCCTAGCTGGAGGTTTTAAAGAGAAGGATTGGGATTGGGCTTTAGAAAAAACCTATCACCATTTTTTTACCAGTGACAAAGAGGCTTCAAAGCTAGCTCTTGAGTTAGGTGTTGAATTGATTGTTAAACGCCCTACTACAGATGTTTATATCGATGGCAGGCTACTCCCTTTTGATTCTCCTTCTAGCATTTTAAAATTCCCCTACCTTTCTCCCGTTGACAGAATTAGAACTGGTCTTGTAGCAGCTTATTTAAAAATTTTATCGAACCACCATCTTTTGGCAGGAAAACAAGCGCTCCCCTGGATCAGACGATTTATGGGTAAAAAAGTTGCAGAAATTATTTGGGAACCATTATTTATTGGAAAATTTGGTAATAAAAAAGATTTGATTTCCCTAACTTGGTTTTGGGCAAGGATTAAAAAAAGAACGCCAAAGCTAGCTTACCCAGAGGGGGGATTCCAAAACCTAGCAGAAAAACTAGCTCTAAAAATTTCTCAACTAGGTGGAGAAATTTTACTTAGTGCTGAGGTATTGGAAATATCTGATAATATTGTGACCTATCAAGTAACTAATAAAAAAAATACCATAGAGGCAGATAAAATTATTTCCACTCTGCCAACCCCTATTTTTATTAAAACAACACCTGGCCTCCCAAAAGAATACATCCAAAGGATTTCCTCCATTCCCCATCTCTCAGCATTAAATTTAATTCTTATTTTAAATAAACCATTTTTTAATAACACATACTGGTTAAATATTACTGACACAAAATTTCCCTTTTTAGTTTTAGCGGAGCATACTAACTTTATAGATCCCAAATATTATGGAAATAAGCATATTCTTTATATTGGAAACTACCTAGAAGATAATCACCGTTATTTTAAAATGTCTAAGGAAGAATTATTGAAGGAATTTGATCCTTTTCTAAAAAAAATAGTTCCCTCTTATTCAGCCTCACTTCTTTCCTACCATCTACAAACTTTTCATAACGCTCAACCTGTAGCCACCTTAGAATATCCAAAACTTATTCCAGAGATACAAACTCCTATTAAAAATGTTTTTCTTGCCAATATGGATATGGTTTATCCTTGGGACAGAGGCACCAACTATGCAATTGAGCTAGGAGAAAAAGCAGCTTCTATAATAAGTTAAGATTATGAAAATCAAGTTACTCCTGGTATTAATTATCTTACTCGGAGCCTACGTGCGTTTTTATAAACTTGATTGGGGGCAAGGACTTTTTACTCACCCTGATGAATATCATATTGTAATCTCAGCCAATCAACTCTCCTTCCCTACCCAAATGCATCCTCACTTTTTTTCTTATGGCACAGTCACTATTTATCTTATTTATTTTACAAAACTTTTCTTGCATTCTTTTGGGATTATTGATCCAAATCTTTTTTTAATTGGCCGTTTTTACTCAGCTCTATTTTCTACCCTAACTATTTTTATAATTTACAAAATTGGCCAGTTTTTTTTCAACAAAAACTATGCCTTACTTGCTTCATTTTTAGTAGCTTTTACACCTGGACTAATTCAACAAGCCCACTTTGCCACCCCAGAATCAAATTTAACTTTCTTTCTATTTGGATCTTTGCTTTTTTTACTAAACTTTATCAAAAAACAACAATTAAAATGGCTTATTCTAGCCTCAATTTTCTTTGGCCTTGCATTAGGGATTAAAATAAGTTCAGCTGTTTTTGCTATTACTTTTTTAATTCCAATTCTGGCTACTGTAAAAAAATTCTCCTTGAAGCCAATCTTTTTATCTAGCCTAATTTTTATAACTACACTTACCACTTTCTTTATTGTGGCTCCTTTTAACTTCCTAGACTTAAGGGGTCTACAAAATAGTATGGCCTATGAAGGAGGTTTGGCTGTTGGTAAATTTGTGGTTTTTTATACCAGACAGTTTATTGACACTGTCCCTATGCTTTTCCAATTAGAAAAAATTCTTCCCTTTGCTCTTGGCCCAGCTTTAATGCTTTTTGGCTTATTAGGTTTTTTATATCTTTTATTTTTTACCCTTAAAACCAAAAATATCCTTTTCTTTTTACTTCTCACTTCTTTCTTATCATTATTTTTATCTAATTCATTTCTGTTTGCCAAATGGACCCGCTTTTTAGCCCCCACCTTCCCCTTCTTTGCCATCTTTGCTAGCTACTTTATCTTCAAACTAAACCAACTTAAAACATTCCGCTCATTATTCATAATTCTTGAATCTTTTTTCTTATCTCTTGTTTTACTGTGGGCTTTTGCTTTTATGCAAATTTATGTACGTAATGATATCCGAATATCAGCAAACTCCTGGTTAATAAATAACACCACCCCCTCATCCACTTTTTTAGTAGAAGGAGGAAATATGATTGACATACCTTTAAGAGCTCCCAATCGACTATCCTTGGATTTCTATAATTTGGACGAAGTCCAAATTTCAAGCTCTGCTTACAATTTGGAACAAGATGCTCTGGCTAGGGAAAAAATTATCGATGCTTTAGACCAATCAGACTATTTTATATTACAAAGCCGAAGGGTTTTTGCAAATCACCAAAGACAAGCTTCTCTTTTTCCTAAAACTGCCGCCTTTTACCAAAAACTTTTTGCTGGCACTCTAGGTTTTAAACAAATAAAAGAATTTACTTCTTATCCTGGAATAGACTTTTATGGGTATAACTTACAGATCCCAGATGAAGGAGCTGAGGAAACTTGGTCTGTTTTTGATCATCCAGTCATTAGGGTTTTTCAAAAAAATGCTAAACTATCTAAAGATATTTATGCCAAATCTTTTGAAGATTAATCCACTACCAACTTTAGTTTTAATTATTTTTCTTGGGGCGATATTCCGCTTTTATGGTCTTAACTGGGACCAAAGCCAACACTTTCATCCCGATGAAAGAATGATCACTATGGTGGCAAATAAAATCCATTTGCCAACTACTACTGAGGAGATACAGGCTGTCTTTACACCTCAAAGCTCTCTAAACCCACAATTTTTTGCTTATGGAAGCTTTCCGATTTATTTATTAAAAATAGCTGGCTCATTTTTTGGTTTACTTGATTCTAGTTTTGGTAGCTATGATGGCCTAAATCTAGTTGGTAGATGGTTATCCGCTTTATTTGACTTAGGAACGCTGGTAATTATTTTTATAATAGGTAAGCAATTATTTAATAAAACAGTCGGACTTTTGGGAGCCTTTTTTTATTCAGCAGCAGTTTTACCAATTCAACTTTCTCATTTTTATGCAGTTGATACTCCTTTAACTTTTTTTATAATGGCCACACTTCTAGTGGCTATCTTGATACAAAAACAATTTACTTGGGAAAAAATACTCATTTTAGGAATTTTTTTTGGACTTGCTTTGGCCACAAAAACCAGCGCCCTGGTTTTGCTAATACCCGTAGTCTTAACTTTATTTTGTAAACTAAAATTTTCCCAAAAATTCTTCATCTCTTTATTTTTGACTTTTACATTTTGCATTTTGACTTTCTTAATAGTTGAACCATTTGCTCTAATAGATTTCCCAAATTTTTTACAACAAACAATGGCTCAGCAGCAAATGACTAAAAGCGCTTGGACTTTTCCCTACACCCTTCAGTATGTTGGCAAGGTCCCCTATTTTTATGAAATCAAAAATATCTTTTTTTGGGGCCTTGGCCCCCTGCTTACTGCCCTTGCTTTTGTTGGCACTGTCTTTGCTATTTTTAAAACATTCCGTCCAACTTTTAATTCTAAATTTTTAATCATCAATTCTTTTGTAATTGCTTATTTTCTTGTTACCGGCAGTTTTGCCATTGGGTTTATGCGTTACATGCTCCCCTTATATCCCCTCCTCTGTCTTTTTGCAGCTTATTTTGTTTATATATTCTTACGTTTTGGCGAAGCCAAAAGGCAAGGTTCCGTGTTGCAGGTCCTTATTCTCAGTCTTGTTTTAATATGGCCTTTATCTTTTCTCTCAATTTATTCTCAGCCCAATACCAGAAACCAAGCCACTTCCTGGATACTTAAAAACATTCCCCAAGGATCAAGTTTAGCAATTGAACACTGGGATGACGCCCTACCAGTAGGTTACGCTCCACTTTATAACATGATTGAGTTTCCCTTGTATGACTCTGATACCCCCACAAAATGGGAGTTGATGAACCAAAAACTGACAGACACAGATTACATTATTATTGCCAGTAACCGCCTTTATACCCCTTTAATGAAACTCGTGGATTGTCCCAAGCTTCCGACAGGACGCTGCTACCTGCAAACAGCCGAATATTACAAAAAATTATTTGATGGAAGTTTGGGTTTTGGCAAGGTTGCTGAGTTTAATATTCAACCCACCTTATCACTTTTCTCTTATCACATATCGCTTGACGATTCAGGCGCAGATGAATCATTTACAGTTTATGATCACCCAAAGATAATGATCTTTGCCCATGAGTAACTATATGTTAAACTACCAGGAGTATATATGAGCAAAGTCTACGTTTCAAAAATAACACCAAAGACAATTATTAGTGATTATCAAAAGCTTTTACGTAAATCATCTTACTTAAAAACCTTTGATAGAAGCCAACAAATAGTGATTAAAATTAACCTTTCCTGGACCAGATTTTATCCTGCTTGTTCTACTTGGCCATGGCAGTTAGAAGCAGTTTTAAAAACTTTAATTGAGGATGGTATTAAACCAAAAGATATTTTAGCAGTGGAAAATAAAACCGTGGTTACAAATGTTGTTAAAGGATCCAGTAATAATAAGTGGCTTAGTGTATTGAAAAAATATGGAGTTAAAATGAGATATTTAACAGATGAGCCTTATGTAGAGTACCAACCAAAAGCAAAGATGCTGGTTTTAGGAGATGATTTCGGAAAAATTATGCTGCCTAAGATTATTATTGGAAAAAACATTATCCATTTACCTACTATGAAAATGCATGTTTTTACTACTAATACTGGAGCAATGAAAAACTATTTCGGCATGCTTAGAACCACTCGTCATTATGCCCATCGCAACATCCATGAAACTTTAGTTGATCTATTAGCTATTCAAAAAGAAATTCACCCTGGGCAATTTGCTATCATGGATGGCTCTATTGTTGGTAAAGGTTCTGGGCCACGGGCCATGGAGTGGGAAATTAAGGATTATCTTTTGGCAAGTAGCGATCTAGTGGCAATTGATGCAACAGCTGCCAAAATGATGGGCTTTAACCCTTTAAAACTTAATTATTTAAAGATTGCTGCCAAACATAACTTGGGCCAAGCTGACCCAGCAAAAATCCAAATTATTGGGGAAGATATTTCTCAGGTTAACTGGCATTACCAGAAAAAAGATACACTTGCCTCCAAAGGACAAAAGCTTATTTACCACCATAGCCCTCTATGGGTAGAAAAAATATTGCTCCGCTCAATCCTAGTCCCCTGGAGTTATTTTGCCTCTAATTTTTATCATGATACTTATTGGTGGAATATGTTTGGTAAGTTTAGGGTTGATAAGTTTCTAAAAACTTCCTGGGGAGAATTGTTTAAAAGCTACTAGTATGAATGTGGGTTTTGATTTAGATCAGGTTTTCATTAATCACCCACAATTTATTCCTTATAAAATAGTTGATTGGTTACACCGTGGTCCCCAGCACAATGGCCCAACATACCGGTTTCCTCGAACTAAATTTGAACAATCCCTAAGAAAATTTAGCCATTCTAGACTCTTCCGTCCCCAAATCAGCCAAAATGTGGCTTTTTTAAAAGAATTGACCACTAGCAAATCCCCAAAACTGCACCTTATTACTAGCCGCTATAGCTTTTTGGAGAAAAAAACTCAAAAACTACTTAAAAAATACGAGCTAGTTCACTTATTTACTTCTGTTAATCTCAATTTGCAAAATGAACAACCTCATTTATTTAAAGAAAGAATTATTAACGAGTTAGAGCTGGATCTCTTTATTGACGATGATTTAAAACTATTAAAGTACCTGAAATCTCATTGCCCAAAAACCCAACTTGTTTGGTACAATCCTTATCATAAAGCCAATGATCATGTTGGCATTACCACAGTCCATAAGCTTTCTCAGGTTGAAGAATTCATAAAATGAGTGGAGAAATTTTTAGTATTTTTTATTGGTGGGTGGTTGTTTTTTCTCTGGGTTTAATTTTTCTACCACTAACCAATCTTATTTTTAAGTCTTTTTTTGACAGAGGTTATGCCATATCAAAAATACTCGCCCTACTCTTGGTAAGCTACACAATATGGATATTGGCAAGTTTAAAACTTGCTGCCTTTACTTCGTTATCCTTATTTATAATTATTGGAATTTTTTTAGTTATTAATTCACTGATCTCTTCTAAAACAACTTCTTTTTCTCATTTACGCCCACATCTTATGACTTTTATCTTTGAAGAAGTATTATTTATTTTAGGTTTTATTTTTTGGGTATATATTAGATCATTTGAACCATCTGTTCATGGTTTGGAAAAATTCATGGATTTTGGATTTATTAATTCCATTTTATTATCTAATTATTTTCCCCCCTTAGATATTTGGTTACCTCCATTTTCCATTAACTATTATTACTTTGGTCACCTTACTGCTGCTGTTTTAATAAAACTTACTGGCCTAAATCCAGCCCTTTCTTACAATTTAGTTTTGGCTATGTTATTTGGCATTACTCTTTCTGTCTCTTTTTCTATAGGAGCCAATCTTTATCATTTGTTTTTACAACACTCTGAAAAATACTCTAAGAATTTTCTGCCAGTAGCAGGACTTATCAGCGCTTTTGTAGTAACTTTGGGTGGAAACCTACACACAGTTTATGCTTTTTTCCAAAACTACACTCCTCCAGAAAACCCTGTTCCTTTTTGGCAGTTACCATTTTTATTTAATTTCACTGGCTATTGGTATCCCAATGCTACCCGTTTTATACCCTTTACTATTCATGAGTTTCCTATTTATTCTTTTGTAGTAGCAGACCTACATGGCCATGTTCTAAATATCCCTTTTGTTCTACTTACCATTGCATTATTAATCAAGATTTTCTTTGATTCCAAACTACAGCCAATAACCTACGGGCTACTCTCTCTTTTGGTTGCCACCTCTTTGATGACTAATGTTTTAGATGGGCCAATTTATATCATGCTAATCTTTCTAGTAATTTTATTTAAGAATCTAAAAGAATCTTCTTGGGTAAAGTCAGCCATTCAAGCTGTAAGATTTTCTGCTATCACAACCTTCTTAGCTGCTATTTTTTCTCTTCCTTTTTGGCTAGCTTTTAAACCTTTTGCCTCAGGTATAGGAGTACTTTGTGCTCCTGATTTTTTAACATCAATAGGTAAAATTGGTCCATTTCTTTTTGAGGCAAATCACTGTGCCCGCTCTCCTTTTTGGATGTTGGTTATTTTATGGGGGTTTTTCTATGCTTTGGTGCTTGGATATTGGTTTTTAGTGATTAGAAAAGGGACCAAGCACTCAACTGATTATTTAGTACTAGCTTTTATAACAACAGCTACTTTATTAATTTTGATTCCTGAGTTTTTTTATGCCAAAGATATCTATCCTGCTCACTATAGAGCTAATACTGTCTTTAAATTTGGCTACCAGGCCTTTATTATCTTAGGCCTTATAAGTGGTTATCTTGTAACTAGAGTTATTATCAACAAAAAGAAAGTTATTTTCTTTTTAATACCTTTTGCCTTTTTATTTTTCCTAATAGCTATTTATCCCTATTTTGCCATCAACTCATACTATGGACTGAAAAATTCTAAAGGCTTGGATGGTTTAAAATATCTAGGAGAACTCTACCCCTCTGATCACAGAGGTGTGTTATGGATACAAAAAAATATTAAAGACCAACCAGTCATACTAGAGGGCCAGGGTGATTCTTATACTGATTTTGCCAGAGTTTCTTCTAACACTGGACTACCTACTGTTATTGGTTGGCCAGTCCATGAGTGGCTCTGGAGAGGTTCTTATGATGAACCAGGCAAAAGGATTGCAGATGTAAACACACTTTTTGAAAGCCAGGATTTAAATCAAACTTCCAAACTTATCCAAAAGTATCACATTAAATATGTTTTTATAGGAACTCTGGAAAGACAAAAATATTTAAATTTAAATGAAGCCAAATTCCTCTCTTTAGGTAAATTAATCTTTGAAGATGGAAATACTAAGATCTATAAAATAAATTAGAGTTCTTCTATCTCTTCAAAAGGATAAGTCCAAATTTGGACAGTTCTTTGTCTGATTGGATTTTTACCCGTACCATCTCTACCATCAAATTCTAAAGCTGCCACTTCTTGATATTTACCCAAAACTGGTTTGCCATTATAGATAGGAATAGTAATGCTGGGATGACCATAAAGCATAGTTCTAATATGTGAGGGTGCATTGTAGTCCTCATCTACCTCATTACAAAAAGGATTATCCTGGCAACGGTGGACATAATCAGCTGTGGGATAAGAAAATTCTCCTTTGGTTACCTGAAAAGCCCGTCTATCTGTGGGTACTATATGAAGCGCAAAATTTAGCATATCTTTAAGCAAATTTGGTTCAGAAATCTCCTGTAAAACAATACTTAAGGTAGTATGTTTAGTGGTAACTAGCACAAAACCTAGTTGCACTTTAGATTTTTCCACTACCGCTTTTACCTCATCAGTTAGATTCTTAAAATAGCTGTAATCTGTAGAAGGAAATTTAATTTCTTTAAGATATACTTTTGACATTTTATCCTTTAAGTATTAGTCTTTTTAAATGACAAAAACCCCACGGACTTCTTTAAAATACAAGAGCTTTGCCCTACTCTACCGTCAATTTGGCTTGCCATTAATGAAGTTTTTAGTCAAAAGAATGGGTGGGAATCAAGAGGCCGCAGGAGAAGTATTTTCTCAAACAATTTTTGCTGCCTTAAAAAGTTGGCATACTTTCCAACATAAAAGCAGTTTTTTTACCTGGATTTGTAGAATTGGTTTAAATAAAATGGCAGATTATTATAGAGATCAAATCCATGAGCGATCCATTATTGTAATCCCAGCTTTAGAGGAGCTAGCAAATATTGGTAGCAAAGACCTGTCTTCGGATGAAAAATACGCCTTAGAAGAGCTTAGAATGGCTATTAGAGATGCCCTGGGAAAGCTTTCCCCCCAGCAACGTCAACTTCTACATTTAAGGTATTGGAGAGATCAAACTATCTCTGCCATAGCTAAAACTTTAAATATGAGCGAAAGATCAGTGGAGGGGAAAATTTATAGGGCTAAAGTCGCTTTAAAACAAATCTTAATGGTTGGGCACACTGAGACAATCTCTAATTACTCCGTTTTACCAAAAAATCAGCCATCTCGGTCAAAAGATTAATGTGTTCTTTGGTTTTGGCAATCTCAGGAATTATTTTTTTCGCCACACTCACATATTTTTCAGCCTCTTTTTGAGCATAATCCAAAGCTCCTGTTTTAATAAACACATCTCTTATTTGTTCCAACTGTTCCTGATTAATCTCACCTTTTCCATAATAGGAATCCAGAATAGCTTTTTGAGCACTATCTGCCTGCTGAATACCATAAACACTGAGCAAAGTTAACTTCCCCTCTTCAATATCAGAAGTAACAGATTTACCAATAGTTTCCTCATCTCCAAACACTCCTAAGAGATCATCCTGAATCTGAAAGGCTATACCAAGATTTTCTCCAAATTTAGAAATATCCTCTAAAAGCTTTTGCCCACCACCTCCGAGTACTGCTCCTAACTGTAATGGGGCAACAATGGTATATTTAGCTGTTTTTAAACGGAAAATAGTAACAACATCTTGCTCTAGTTTTTCTTCATCAAGATGGGGTAACTCGATATCTAAAATTTCACCTAAAGCAGTTTCTAAAACCATGTCAGAAAAAGATTGGATTGCCAAATTCTTTTCTTCTTTCCCAAAGTCACTTTGAGTAATCAGTCTAACTCCTAAAAAGAAACCTATATCCCCCAAACAGATTGCCTGAGACATGCCATAGTGGTTATCGCCCAATGCTTTATAAAGAGTTGGTTTACCCCGTCTTAAAGGGCTTTTATCAATAATGTCATCATGGGCCAAAATGGCAGTTTGAAAAAGCTCTATTGCTACAGACGCCTTTAAAATTTCACTGTTTACAGGTGCTCCGGTTAGCTCATAACCAAGCTTAACTAAAGCTCCTCTTAACCTTTTTCCACCCTCACAAGCTTCCACAAAAGCCTGATTTAAAGGAATTAGTTTAGGGCTAATATTTTCTACTTCTTTATTCCAGGTTTGAAAAAAGATTTCCATCTCCTGATTGATATCCAAAGCAGTAGCTTGTAAATAGGTCTTAAAATCCATTAGAGCTAATTTAGCATAAAATTTGGTATAAGCAAAGCTTGCGCCTTTGTCTAAAGCATAGCTTGAAAACTCGTTTACTAGCTTTGCTTTCAAACTTCGTTTATAATCCAACACTAGTTATATGGTTATACAAGAACAACATGTTAATTTTTCTCAATTAGAGCAAAGCCTAGATATATTAATACCCGAAAGGCTTCGCCACGCGACTACTGATCCCTCTAAACTTAAGTCTACGACTTTTGATTTTTGGTTAGGAAAATTTGATGAACGCTACCGGCCATCTTTAATCGCCTTATTCGTCGAAGAAGGCGGCTTAAACAATAGCCCATTTGAAGAAACGAACGATAGATGGGAGACAGTGCTAAGAACCCACCATAGATGGGCTGTTCAGCAGGGCAAGGTAAGTACAAATGATCAGCCCCTACTCTCATTTGTCGCACAAGAAAGACCGAATAAAGGGGTTTTAATCCTGACATACCTTGATATGCCAAGACTTCGAAGAAAAGGTATCGGTGGAGAATTTTTTGCTAACCTTAACCAAATCCTTAAAGCCATGGGGTACGAATATACTATTGGAGAAGTTAATAACCAAAATTTAAAAACTTTTTTAAGAATGGGTGGGTACACCTTTAGGCAAATTAAAGAAGACGTGTACCCAGCTAATCCTTTAACCCTTCCTCCATCCTATAACCCAGACTTATCTTTAATCCAATTTCTAGATGAGGAAATGGAGAAAGAATTTGTTAAACCTGAATGTATTAGAACTTAGGTGGGTCACTTTAAAACTGAATTTACTGCTGATTCCATCTCTGTGTAAGAGTAGGCTCCTTTAAATAAAGTGGTGTTGAAATAGAATCCAGGAGTTCCAGAAATACCAATACTTCCAGCAAGTGCCTGTTCTTCATTTAATTTGGCATCATATTTCCCACTGTCCAAACACTGTTTTATTAAATTTGGATCAATTACTGATTGCAAGAAGGTAGCCATCTCTCCTGATTTGGTCTTATCATTTTTGACAGTATTATTTAATAAATCATAGCCTTTGGAGGTCATGAGTAAATTATGCACTTCCCAAAACTTATTATTCTCAAAGGCACAATACATAGCCTTAGTGCCCATTTCTCCACCCCCATGCCCATTAGTATAAATATAGGCAAAAGCAGCTTTTCCTTCCGTCACTAATCTTTGTATTTCTGGAACAGGTGCCATATAACTTCCACCATCAGAAACTAAGGTGAACCTTGAACCAGCTTGTTTATTTAACTCAGGATTTTTTCCAGCAGCAATCTGGCAATAAGGACAGCTTGGATCAGCTGCTTCAATAATGATTAACTTTTTGCTGGTATCACCAAACTTGATAACACTTTTACCAAAAACATCTTTAATTTGATCCAAAGTTACCTGAGTTTGTTGAGGCTCTTGGGTATTTTGTGGAGTATTAGTAGTTGCCCCGGCAACTTTATCTTTCTTGAGAGTGATTACTCCATTGGATACTAAAATAGCCAAAGCAATAATAACACTACCTATTAAAACTGCTACTGGAGTGGTTAATTTTAAACTTGCCATTGTGCAGATCAGTCTAAACTTTAGTGCACCTGCTTGTCAACGTCATATTAGCCTTCTCCTAAACCAAATGATGATAAGAGAGTGGCTACTACATAATAGAGGGCAATTCCTAATAGGAAATAAACCACTCCTTTTCTATCCTTGGTACCAGAAATAAATGGGACTAGTTCTGAGGCAGTAATATAGGTAAAAGAGCCTGCTGCAAGTCCTAGAAAAACTATACTTAATTCCGTCTGTTTGGTTAAATAAACTACCACTGCCCCAAAAACAGTTGAGGCTCCTAAAGCAACAGCCGAGGCAAAAGCTCTAGTTCTTTTTGACCCCCCTGCTTGAAAAATAGAAGCCATGGAAAATCCTTCTGGCATCTTATGGGCCAACACTGCCAAAAATACCAAAATCCCAGATGCTGGTGACACCAGCAATCTAGCAGAGATAGCAGCCCCGTCAAAAAATGTATGTATTAAAAGTCCCAGAAAAGCTGCCCAAACAGAATGTTGTTTCAAGGAATCGTCTTCATAGTGCTTCCCCAAAAGGGTGTGTTCATGTTCATGGCCATGGTCATCATGAGCATGAACTGCAAAAAGATTTTCTAGCACAAAAATGGAGATAAAACCTAATAAGATTAATGCTGGACCAAACTCTAGCCCTTTAATAACTTCTGGATAAAGATCTGTAAAAGTGACTGCTAAAATGAAACCGGCAGAAACAGCAACGAAATAATTTAGAGTTTTATGATCTACTTTTTTGGCAACAGATAAAAATCCCCCCAAAACATCTGCCAGTCCTGCTATCAAGGATAAGGTTAAAGCTATAATCATTGATTAATTATACTGGTTTTGAGCAGATTCTAAACCATCCTCCAATAATAGCCCCACTGCTTTTAGGGCATTTTTAATCATTGTTTTGGCTTTTGATCGTTCCAAAAGAAGAAAGGACTCTAAAACAAAGTGCTCAATATTTACATGCTCTGTCCCCTTTTCGCTTCTTTGAGAATCTAGATTACCTATACCAAGTCTTACTCTGATGAATTGATCATCTTTTAAATTATTAATCACTGATTCTACTCCATGATGTCCCCCAGCAGCCCCACCTTTTCTAATTTTTATCTTACCCAAAGGTAAATCTAAATCATCATGGATGATAATAATATTAGAAGCTGAGATTTTATAGAAATCTACTAAAGCCTTAACAGCCAAACCAGACTCATTCATATAAGTTTGTGGTTTTATTAATAAAATATTATTTGTCTTACAAGTTTCAGCTTTAAATTTTTTTTCCAGAGACCAGGAAGCATCGGCTGCTAGTTTATTTACCACCACAAAACCTAAGTTATGTCTGGTACCATCATATTTTTCCCCTGGGTTACCTAGTCCTACAATAAGATACATGCCTTATTTTAACACTTAATCCTTTAAATATTTATTAAAAAACTTAATTGATTTTTCCATAGCCTCTTTTAGCTCTTTACCAGATAAGTTATGATCACCATCTTTGTAAAGATGAAGCTTGGTTTGTTTACCTAGGGCCTCTAAGGCTTGGTGTAGATTTTCTGAATTAGTAACAGGTACCCTATCATCTAGTAAACCATGATGAATCTCTATAGGAATATTGATTTCTTTAACATGAGAAATTGGTGAAATTTCTTGATAATTCTCCGGGTTAGTATTTGGATCACCAAATTTGGCAACCATTTTATCAAGCATTTCCAATCTTTTTTCTTTTTCTTCTGGCTTTAAAGTTTCCAAAACTTTGGGGTCATACCATCTTTTTAAGGACTGGTCATATGGCATCAAAGGAGCAGACCAAACCACAGCTGCTTTAATGTCTTTGGAAGCTAAAATCACCTTTAAAGATACATCTCCACCCAAGGAATGTCCCCAAACTCCAATTCTTTTTTGGTCAACTTCAGGTAAAGTTTTTATAGAAGCTACTCCATTTAAAACATCAATAGCAAAACCAGATTCCATTAAATTTTCTACCTCACCTTCAGATTCCCCGGCTCCTCTATAATCAGATTTAAATACTATATATCCACTTGATGCCAAGAAGTGGACATACCTAGTATACTGCCACTCTGTTTTATACTCTTTTAAATCAATATACCCCCGATTAAAAATAATTACCGGATAACCATTGGCTGGTTTTTCAGTTTTAGGAATAGTTAAGTAGCCATAGATTTTTAGACCTTCTGATTGGTAAGAAGCCAGGTAGGCAATATATTTTTCCTCCTCTTTAAAAGTCTTCTCAATTCTTAACTTACTCCCAAGGTATTCCCCCGCTTGAAGTTGTTTAATAGTTAAAATGTGCATAAGAAGTTAATTATATACTTTTAGGAGGAAATTATTTTTTACTATACTGCTGACCGTACATCTCCATTAACTCTTTTACTGTGGTAGCATCCTCTGGTTTTTTATCCTCTTCCCTAAACCTGACTAACCTAGGAAATCTTAAGGCATATCCTGGTTCAGAATCAGTTTTTCCAGCTGTGTGAGTAGGAGATTTGGTTATTTCATCTGCCAAAACTTCAATCACAATTTCTGGTTGGATCCAAACTGTGGGAGTAATTACAGAATCAACTCTGGCTGGTTTATGATCAATGCTGATTTTATCTGCTCTCTCATGAATTTCCTTCCACTCTTCATCGGAAAGTCCTGTGCCAATTTTAGAAACTGTGACAAATATATCTTTTTTCTCATCATACACACCTACCAAAAGTGAGCCTGCTCCAAATCCAGATCTTTTGCCTTTACCAAAAATATAACCCAAAATCACACAATCAATTGTATCTTTTAACTCCCCTGCAGAATGTCTTTTAAGTTTTACCCAGTTAAAATTTCTGGCTCCTGCTTCATACTTTGAATCTGGTTTTTTAACAATTAAACCCTCTAGGCCTTTAGTAATTGCATCATCAAATATTTGTTGAATATGTTCAGCAGAATCTGTAAACTCACCTGGTTCTGGTAGCAAGGTATCATCCTTGCTTATTTCTTCAACCAATATTTTCATCCTCTCATTTAGAGGCAAATCCACCAAGGATTTTCCATTTAAGTACATAATGTCAAAAACAAAAGCCTTTAAAGGGAGGGTTTTGCTCATCTCTTCCACTTGGTACTTTCTTCTTCGTTTGGTAGTTTCCTGGAAAGGCAGGAATTCCTCTGAGTCAGGATTATAGGCCAAGGCTTCTGAATCTAAAATAACTGTTTTTGCTTTTACTTGTTTTAGCACTCCTTCAATAACTTCTGGCATCATTAAAGTGGTTTCTTCTAAATTTCTAGAAAATAATCTCACAGTATCCCCATCTTTGTGAATTTGAACCCTAAAGCCATCATATTTGTATTGGATATGGGCTCTCCCTCCCATTTTTTCTAAGATTGTTTGGGCATCTGGTAATCTTTCTGTTAGCTCTGACCTTAAGGGTCTTCCAACCTCAACATCCAGCTTTTTTATCCCCTCCAACCCTTTTTCCCATAAAGTTTGCCCAATAATCCCCAAATCAGAGGTTTTATTGTAAGCAACTTCTAGCTCTTTCCTTTGATTTCTATGGCCTAATTTACTTTCTGCAAAAGCATCTAAAATTGTAGGGTCCCCCACTCCAAGTCTGGAAGATCCCATGGGGATCCTGACTAGGTGCTTGGCAGAAATAGGATCCATATTTTGCAGTAACCCTGCCAGTAGATTAATTCTTTTTTCTACAGTTCCTGTCCCAGAAGTCTTAGCAATTTCAGTTAGAATATTAAAAACCCTTTCCACTGTCATTCCGGCCCCTGAGCCGGAATCTATATTTATGGATCCCTGCTTTCGCAGGGATGACAATTTCTCAGTCACCTTCCCCAAATCTCCCATCTCACTATATTTTTTTAGCACATCTTCTCTGCTTACCCCATAAGCTTTAGCAATTGCTTCTGCTACCAGCTTTTCACTCATCCCAATTTCTATTGGTTGGTAAAAAGGAGCCACTCTGCCTTGAATTAAATAAACCACCTGACAAATATCAGCAAGTTCAACCTCTGAAAAAAGTTTGGCTAAAATATTTATTAAAGACAATCTAGAAGAAGTATTCTCTAATTGTTCAAAATACTCTGCAAGTTTTGTAAAAGTCACAATAGGATTGTAGATAATTTAAGCTAAATTGACAAGCCAAGCCATAATGCTCTCGCTCGTACTGTAAGAAGACTGTAATAAAAGGCCTAAAAATATTGACAGTATGCTTGGTATGTTTTACAAAAAGATAACCCCATAAGAATATGTGCCTTGAAACAGCAGTCGGTATATACAGTAACTTAGTAATGGCCCACCCAGGGGATCTTGATAGCCTCTCCCCCACAGTTTTGGGTGAGGTACTTGCTGTGACCTTTAGAAGAGAGTTGCACCCGTTCAGCTTGGCCACACAAAAAATTTATCAAGTACTTAGGATTCATCTTTCACTTGAACAGTTGGGCAGAGTCGGCACACAACTGGCTCTAACCCAAAATTTATCTGAAAGATCTACAGCTAATTTACGAAAGCTTCAACAGCGTATTACATTAGGTCCAGAACAACAAATCCCAATAGATACTAGATACATTGGTACTAGCCGGGAAGCTGAAATCATAAGCCTCATGGCTCCTATTCCACAGGGGACAGACACATTAACTCCTCCAACAATTGACTACCGAACACCAAAAGATGCTTCTGAAATGAGAAAATGGGTACATGGAACCATTACAGAGGAGCTGCTGCAAAGGCTGACTGCGCTTAACGGAGAAGGACAAAAACTAGCAAGGCAACTAGGCCCCACTATAAATAAACCTAGCAAAATTCTTTTGGATACAGGGCAAAAACTTACCAGAAATTACCAATTAGGACTCCTTGCCCTACAGAGAATAACTGACGATCCATAAAATAACTGAGGTATTGCTTTCCTTTTGCTAGCGCAAAACATATACCGCATTTTTAGTGCCACCAGTTTTCTTGATTAAATCTTTTTGTTTTAAAAATCTTAGCTCTCTTAAAACCGTGTCGTCAGAATAATCAGGGAAGATTTTCCTAAAGTCTTTATTTTTCATTTCTTTGTGTCGGTGTAGATATTCCATAATCATCATCTGCCTTTCATTCAATGTTACCTGCTCCCCTAGCTTATCCTTTACCCTAGAATCAGCTGAAATTCTTTTTACTCTTTCTTTCACCTTATTTAACTCAATTGCTACCCCTTCCACAAAATACTCTAGCCAAGGAGTTAAGTCTCTTTCATGATTATCTAAAACCAATTGATTAGAAACAGCCTGCAGGGTTAAATAATAATCCATAGGTTTGGTATCAAAATATTCTTCCAAAGAAAAAAGCTTCCGGATATCATAGCCATCCAAAAACATGAGCAGAGTGGCTGTGGCTCTAGCCGTTCTACCATTTCCTTCTACAAAAGGATGAATCCTAGCCAATTCATAATGAATAATGCCAGCTTTCAAAACAGGATGAATATCAGATACATCATCAGAATTTACCCAGTTAATTAAATCTTCTACTAAATACGGAACCTCAGCTGCTGGAGGAGGAGTGAAAGAGACTTGCCCGGTTTTACTATTTTTAACAACAACTTGGCGCACCCTAAAATGCCCGGCTACATCCTCAGGAATCAGTCTTTCTACTACTAGCCTATGAATTTCTAAAATAGTCTCCATAGTCAGTGTGTACCTACCACTGGCGCCAATCCTCTCTGCCACTGAATCCAAAAACTTTAAAACATTCCTGTAATTTATGACCTCTTGAATATCTCTTTCCCTTGCCACTACCTCTTGACCATCTAAAACATCCTGGGCCTCTTCAAAGGTTAATCTATTTCCTTCTATATGAGTACCATGGTGAGCAGCTCTTTCGATTGCTTCTTTCCTAAATTTAGCCTCATATGCAGGAATTAAGGCAGCGTTTGTTATCACCTCTCTTGCAGCATCCACAACCCCAATGTTTTTTAAAATTCTATTTGTAATAGTATATTTTGCAATAAACATATTATTTCTTGAATATTCTGTACAAAAGACCTACCAATACAATTGCCAAAACAACGTGTAGGAAATGATTATTTAAGATATCCTCTACTCTTTGGCCAATTACAAAAACAAGTCCTGTCCAAAAAATAAGCCACAAAGATCCTGCTAAAAAATTATAAAACAAAAAGTATTTTATTGGCATCCGCACAGTGCCGGCAGCTAGGGCAAAAACACTTGCTGTATCTGGGTGTATATAACCTAAGAAAAATGATTTTCCACCTAACTGTTGAACTCTGCTCTTGGCCATATCTAGCTCTTTACTAAAACCAAATCTCCTTAAAATATCTGACCAACCATAGAAACCAATTAAATAGTCCAAGAAATAACCAAGAGTAAAACCTGCAATAGAAATAACCAAAAAAATTGGATAAGATATGACACCAATTGAAGCAAAATAAGCGCCTAAAATAATCACCGAAACTCCTGGTACAAAAAGATCAATAATAAGTGCTGCTTCTAAAAAAGCTCCAAAGAAGATTAGCTCATAACCGTATTTATCAAAAAGCCTAGAAAAACCACTGATAATTTCTCCACTTGCTGGAAAAATATCTTTTAAAAGAAAAATGCTCAAAAGATACACCACCACCAACGCAAGTGGTAACCAAGAATCTGCCAAACGCTCCCAAACCCAATTAAATTTTTTACGCATCTTAACTTGCTAATTATTGCAAATTTCCCGCAAATTTGCCACTTTTTTCTCAGTAAGATACAATACTTAAGATGACTAAGAAAAAGGTCGAGACAAAAAAAGAAAAGGCTTTTCATGAAGAAGTAGTTGCTCAAATGCTGGCCCTTGCTACCTCTGGCTTTGGCTTAGTAGCAGCTTTGGCTTGGAATGATACTATTCAGCAAATTGTGAAAGCATATATTGAACCAAGGATACCTGGATCAGGTATTTTTTCTAGATTAATCTACGCCATGCTAGTTACATTACTTGCTGTGGGTATTACTTACCAACTATCCAAGCTAGCAACTCATTTTTCAAAAAAATAATCACCTTTTCTGGATAGCTTCACCTTTTTCTACTTTAATAATTTGGGCATTTTTTAGAAAGCTTGCTGGAACCTGAGTTTTTTCTACCATAGAAAGAATGGTCTGTTGCTGCCCCACCACT
>Ga0172379_10001301_pt1 | contig 51085 bp, 47 predicted proteins | sample GrowelOW334metaG_FD_119756 | JGI IMG/M metagenome (GOLD analysis project Ga0172379, IMG submission 119756) | Groundwater microbial communities from an aquifer near a municipal landfill in Southern Ontario, Canada - Groundwater well OW334 metaG | ecosystem: Environmental > Aquatic > Deep... | reverse complement strand
TCAGTCCAGTCGTACCTCCTCCACCAGATGTCACACCAGCTTTAGCACCACTCAGTCCAGTCGTACCTCCTCCACCAGATGTCACACCAGCTTTAGCACCACTCAACCCCGTCGTCCCCCCACCACCTCCCCCCTCTGCCACTTTAGCTAGTGGTTCGCTTTCCGGCGCGGTCGGGGCCACTGCTTGTCGGCCTGATATCTTATTGGACACAAAGTAAGCCGCTGTGGCTACGCCCACCACCAAAATAATCGCCGCTACTCCGCCCAAGATCTGAGGCAGTTTGCTTTTGGGTTTGGGTTTGGGCCACTCTGCCTCCGGTACGGGTGGGGGTGAGATTGGTGGAGGTGTCATCGAAGGCATTTCCGGGATAACTGGTGTTGGCTCGGTGGGGGGCTGGGGTAGCGGAGTCACGGCCTGGCCCAACGGCTGAACTGGATCAAGGCCAACAACGCCAGAAGAAATAGGAGCATTTTGATCGTCCATTTAGTTAACTATATATATTTATTAGGTCACCGTCAATACATCTATTTTAAGTGATACTTTCTCTTGGCCACTCTTCCAAACACCAGTAGACCAATTCCCAAAAGTACCAAGCTCACTGTCGTCTCCAGTCCGCCAGAGTCTGTTAGCTCTTCCGAGTTCGTTGGCGGCATAGTCGTGGCCACTGTTGGTACTGGGGTAATTGTCATCACTGGGTTGGCCGAGGGAGTCGCCGTAAAGGCCGGCAAACCACTACTGGACAAGAGAGTAAAAGTTCGGGTAATGGTTCGGGTTTCACCATTTCCATCGGTGTATTGTGCCGTCAGGATTTGCCCCCCTTGAGGCAGTTTTTGTGGCGGTGTCCATGTCCAGTTTCCATCGATATCGGCCGTCACTATTTGAGTGATCTGAGTTGGTGTCTCAACTGTCAGCTTCAAGGTGGCGCCCGCCGGAGCTTTGCCTCTAAATTCGGGTAGATCGGTAGCAATTATTTCTCCGTTCACCGCCGGATTTAGAATCTTGACTGCGCTCGTCGCTTCTAGCTGCTCCGACAGCTCTAGCTGAGACATTACCAGCTGAAAGCCAGCTCGGCTTGTTGCGCCCGCCTCGGTCGCTTCCAGATTGGCAGCCAGAGATACTACATCCACAAAACCTTGATTTTTACCCAGAATAATATCCGGGACTGGTGAGTCCTTGCTGGTATCAGTCAGAGCGGTAGCTGTTCCAGCGTTTCCGGCTTGAACAAAGATGGATAGCAGAGCTTTTTGGGCATCGTAGGTCAAAATCTTTCCTTCTTTGTCGCGTGAGTTAGCCAGGTTTAGCCTCCAGGTACCATCGGCCTTGGTGATGCTGGACAAGGTCTCTCCTCCTTCTGCTTCTACAAAAACGATGCCTCCGTTCACCGGCTCACCAGCTCCCCCCACCACTTTTCCAAAAATAACATCTTCTGGTGGTGAAATTGCTTGAGGTGTAGTTCTGACTTGAAACGGTTTACCATTGTCCTCGTAGCTTCCCGACCCGGAAACAATCAAAAAATAGTAAGTTTTATTTGCCCCCAAGCCAGTTACATTGACTGAGTGGCTGGAGTATCCTTGTGATGTTCCCGAGATCTGATCTCTAGCATCTCCCGCTGGGGTATTTATTTTGGTTGGATCCTCAGAGTACTTTATCAAGCCAGTTAGCGGGATGTCTGTGGTCCAGCTAACGCTAAAAGTGGTCGATCCTCGATTGGAAATCTTGATGTTTTTGGGGCTGGCCGTCGGGCCGGCTTTAGATTCTATTCCCTGTCGATTGTTTACCAGGACCACTCCGGCTATCAGACCTCCTACCAGAATAAAAACTCCTAGTAAGGTCGGTATTCGTTTGGTCATTAATCCTGATTTGGCCATATTATTGTATTAACGCTCCCGGTGTGGCCGACGGCGACACCTCGATGATCTCACCAGATGGTGAAGCTATCGGTGTGGGTGTCGGAGTCGGAGCGACTAGAGACGTAAGCTCTGTCTCTGCCACGACCATTCTTTGTTGCAGATTGTCGATCACCGCTTGACTAATGGTACCGTCTATTGGTTTGACAGCGGCCACTTGCTCTGCCGTCAACTGGCTTTTGACCGTGGCCGAAAAAATTTGGAACACCAAAATTCCGCCCACTATAGAGAGTCCCATCACTCCCACTAATAATACATAAATAGACAGCGTCTTTCTAGGTTTCATTTTCAATGTAGAAGTAAAAAGATATTTCTGCCGTCACTCTTAGGCTCAAAGCTCTATTGGCTTGACCAATTTCCGTCGACATCACTACGCTTTCTAGTTGAGCCAATCTATCCATGTTTTCCACCTCCTCCAAAAAAACTCTCACCGTTTCAGGGTCTCCGGAGACCGCAAAAGAGATGCTGGATTTAATAATTTTACTGGCGTTTTTGGTCAGAGTCTTTGTCGACCACTCTCCCACCCCTTTTCCTTTTCCAAACAATCTAATTCCTGGCATAGAAACGGTCTGCACTGTTAAGCCTCTCTTTCTGGCCAAAGACTCAATTCTCCCAGCCATACTATAGTAAGAAAACTTATCCGGTACCGCTTCGTCGAATAATCTCAGTTTATCTTGGAAGGTGCTCAGCTGATTTTGGGAATTAAAGACTTGAGCGATCTTATTGTCCGCTTTTTTGTCCACCGACTCGAGATCATCGATTCTTTTTTGTAAAGCAGCAATATTGGTCAGTGTCGGTCTAATGGCTGCCAAAATGAGGCCTGTCACTACAAATACCGACAAAATAATTTCCAGAGAAGCTTTTATTTCAGGTCTTTGATAAATTAAACCAATTTTCTGGTAATAAAGTGAGTATTTTTCGTTGCTTAGTAGTGCCATTATTTAAAAGTAGCTTGGATATTAAATTTGACTGCTCCTGATGTCTGGTCAAAGCTAGTCTCTTTCATCGATAAGTGCGATACCCCTTCCATCTTCTTTAAGCTCTTCAAAAGCTGGGCAAACCCCAGCTCTGAAGTGGACTCACCCACCATGCCGATACCGTTTCCATCGATAGATAGCTTTTCAAAGTGAACTCCACTCGGAACTAACTTAGTTAGACCATCATATTTTTGGCCAAAGGTGATGTTCTCGGATAGATAATCGCTAATCGGCGTTTGTTTGGCCAGTATCTTTCTCATCAATTTTTCGGTTTCCGCAAAGGTCTCTATTTGAACCTGTTTTTGGTCCACTACCTCCGACAAGTCATTTATTTTTTTATCAAAATAAAATCTCGATCCAAAGGCTAGTAGTACCACAAACTCAGTCAGCACCACCAAAACCCTTCCTGTCGTCGTGGCCCACAACAAGACCTTTCCTACAGTGGAAAACTCAAAACTATCTTTCGGTATTAAATTAATCTGAAAAACTCCTTGCTGGGCAGCCACACTTTCAGTGTATCAAATGGAACCCCCAAACACAAAGAAATGTCTACTTTACCTTCTTAGACAAGCGAGACTTTATCCTATTGGCTTTACCTTTTTTAATGACACCTTTTTTGGCCGCTTTATCTACTGCCGAAAAAGCTTTGCTTAGAGACTCCAAAGAAAGCAGTTCCTTAAAGTTATCCATCGCTGTCTTGGCTTTGGTCTTGGTGGCTTTGTTAAAGATGGCTTTCTTTTTGTCGGCCCTAAGTTTTTTGATTGCAGATTTGGTTATAGGCATGCGACTATTTTATCACGCTCTCCTGCATCTGGCACATCGGACTCATCTGAACTAAAATAGTTGAGTGGTAAACAAGATAATCTCTAAATCTCAAGAATTTTTCAATCGAAAAAGTAGCAGTATTCTCTCGGCAGCGGCTATCATCGCCGTCTCTTATCTCGGCTCAGCCATACTGGGTCTCATCAAAAATCACCTTCTGGCCGCCCGCTTTTTTGGTGGCATGGAAGCCGATCTCGACGTTTACTTCGCGGCTTTTGTCATTCCAGACACCATTTTTCAGCTTCTCGTCGTCGGAGCCGTCTCCGCCGCCTTTATTCCCGTCTATCAAGAATATTTTGAAAAAACCAAAGAAGAAGCTCACGATCTGGCTAACGCCGCTCTGACCGCCGTCGGCTCGGTCTTATTTCTCGTTTCTTTGGTTATCGTCATCTTAGCGCGTCCTTTGGCTGGTCTGCTAGCTCACTTCTCTCCAGACAAGCTCGATCTCATGGCCAATCTGATTAGAATGATGTCGGTAGCTCAGATGCTTTTTGCTGTCTCCGCTTTTCTTACTGGAGTTCTCCAGTCGGAGCGCCGCTTTCTCATTCCCGCCATTGCTCCACTTCTTTACAATCTGGGAACTATTTTGGGAATCATCTTTTTCTCTTCACGTTTTGGTATTTACTCCGCCGCTATAGGAGTCGTTATCGGTGCCTTTCTTCACATGGCCGTTCAGCTGCCCACCGCCCGCTCTCTTGGCTACTGGCCCAAGATCCACTGGCAGCCTCGCCACCTCGGTGTCTTATCTATGATCCGTCTTATGCCTCCTAGAGCTCTAGCCCTTGGTCTAGACCAAATTGAGCGCTGGGTGGCTGTCAATCTCACCTCTCTCCTGGCCGCTGGCTCGCTCTCCATCTTCAATTTTTCCCGTCAACTTTATGTTTTACCTATCTCCCTTTTTGGAGTCTCTCTTAGCCAAGCCTCTTTTCCTTCCCTGGCCAAAGAAGCCCTTTCCGCCGACAAGACCCGCTTTAAGTCCACTCTCTCCAAAGCTATTTTGCAGATCTTCTTTTTTGCTCTTCCCGCCAGTGTCCTAGTCTTGGTTCTACGCATTCCCCTGGTTCGTCTTGCCTTTGGTGCCAAAAACTTTCCTTGGGAAGCCACTCTACTCACCGGTAAAGCTTTGGCTTTTCTCAGTATCTCAATCGCTCCTCAGGCTGTCACCAACTCTCTTACTCGGGCTCTTCACGCTCTAAAGGACACCAAAACCCCTCTCATCATCGGCTCGATCACCATGGTTACTTTTGTTGGTTTGGCTTATTTATTTGGTCTTATCACTGAAAAGTCCGTCGCTGGTATCACTCTAGCTCTTTCTCTCGGTAATCTGCTCGACTTTGTTCTTTCTTACTGGGCTGTTCGATCTAAAGTGGGCTCTCTCGGCATCTCTCTCCGTATCATCAAGATGTTTATTGTCAGTCTGTTTACCGGCTTCTCTCTCTGGTTACCCATGCGTCTCCTCGACCAGCTTATTTTCGACACCACTCGGACAGTCCCTCTTATTATTCTTACTCTCACCGTTAGCGGCGTTGGTTTCAGTGTCTATCTCCTCTTTTGCTGGTTGTTTGGTATTGAAGAACTGCGGGACGTCATAGACATCATGAAAAAGATTGGTAATTGGCGTAAAATACTGGCCAGTAGCGACGAGGTTCTTGAAACTACTCCCACCAGTATTTAACTATGTCCAACTCAACTCGAAACTTTTCGATCATTGCCCACATCGACGCCGGTAAGTCTACCTTGGCTGATCGCATGCTGGAAATTACCGGCACCGTCCAGTCTGACAAAATTACCCCCCAACTTCTAGACACCAATCCGATTGAAAGAGAGCGGGGGATCACTATCAAGCTAGCTCCGGTGGCTATGATGTACAAAGGTTTTACTCTCAATTTGATTGATACCCCTGGGCACGTCGACTTTAACTATGAAGTTGAACGGGCTCTGCAAGCTTGCGAAGGCGCTCTACTACTAGTAGATGCCACCAAAGGAGTTCAAGCTCAGACGGTGGCCAATCTTCGTCTAGCCAAGAATCTCGGGCTTACTATAATTCCAGTTGTCAACAAGATAGATGCCCATCTCGCTGATGTCCCCGCCGCCACGCGTCAAATTAAACAGCTTTTAAACATCACTACCGAGCCATTTCTCATCTCTGCCAAAACCGGCGAGGGCGTAAAAAATCTCCTCGATCACCTCATCTCCGACCTCCCTAGTCCGTCATTGCGAGGAGCAGAGCGACGCGGCAATCTCACTCCACCTGTCATTGCGAGTCCCGCCACGGCGGGACGTGGCAATCTCACTCCACAAATCGTTCCCTTCCAAGCCCTCGTTTTTAACTCCACCTTCGACACCCATCTCGGCGTCATTGCCTTTGTCAAAATAATTTCCGGCGATCTAAAAACCGGCGATAAACTGGAATTTCTCAGCTCCGGCCAGTCTCTCGTCAGCTCTGAGATTGGCATTTTTTCTCCCGGCCGAACTCCCCAGAAAACTCTTACCACCGGCAATGTCGGCTACATCATCACCGGCATCAAAGACATTCGGCGCGTCTTGGTCGGAGATACTCTCTGTCTTTCTTCTCAAGCCAAAAGGGTTACCCCTATTCCTGGATTTAGAAAAATTCACCCCAACGTTTTCCTGGATCTTTATCCAGCCGAAGGATCTCAGTATCGTGATTTAATTGATGCGCTGGAAAAACTAAAGTTAAATGACTCTTCACTTACCACTCAAGGCATTAACTCTCCCATTTTAGGTCAAGGTGTCAAGGTAGGTTTTCTCGGCATGCTTCACGCCGAAGTGGTAGGGGAGAGGCTAGAGCGCGAATTTAATCTGCCTGTCATCTCTGTCTCCCCCTCGGTCGAGTACAAGGTGCGCCTTCGCCATGGTGACGAAAAAATCTTTAGTTCGGCAGCTGATTTTCCAGATCCGGTTCTTATCGCCGAAGGTTTTGAGCCCATTGCCGCTGTCAACATCGTGGTGACTTCTCCCTATGTCGGTGCCGTCATGGAACTCTGCCAAGACCTTCGGGGTGACTTGATCAACGTTTCATATCTCGATGAATTAGTTGAGATTGAGTATTTATTACCCCTCATCGAAGTCATCACCGCTCTTCACGACAGTCTCAAAAGTGTTACTCAAGGTTTTGGCTCTTTAGATTACGAGCTAGCCGGCTGGCAAAAAGCAGAGCTCGTCAAGCTAGAAGTTCTTCTCAATCATGAGATTTTTGCTCCCATGAGTGTCATTACTGTTAAGCAAAAAGCTTATACCAAAGGCAAAAAAATGGCCGAAAAGCTCAAAGAAGCCATTCCTCGTCAGCAGTTTGAAATTCCTATCCAAGTCACTATTGGTGGCCAGATTATCTCTCGTGAAACCATCAAAGCTTATCGTAAAGATGTCGACTCCAAGCTTCACGGTGGCGACTTTACCCGCAATCTCAAGCTTCTAAACAAACAGAAAAAGGGTAAGGCTCGCATGAAGCAGTTCGGCCGCGTCTCCGTGCCTCAAGAAGCCTTCCTAGCCATCGCCAAATCGTAGCTAAATACAGCCTATAACTTGACTTTTACCCGGTTTCGTGCTAAACTCCCCTCATCTTAGTACACCTAAAAAGGAGGCTCTCATGCCTAAATCTAGATTAACACCTGCTCAGAAGCTAGCCGACCTGCTTCATTCACTTAAATGTCGCCACAATCATACCGATGCTTGTTCCTGGGGGTATATCACGGATCGTTGGACACTGAAGGAAGGCCAAAAAAAATACGATGAACCTATGTTGGAGTATTTTGAAATGGCTGAACGCATTCTCGCAACTTTCGACTATGGCCAAGCGATCAAATTCCTCTCTGCCGAGCACGGCCCCAAAGTTGTTGACAATGCAATACGCCAACTGGGATAGTACTCAGAGGACCAAATAACTTCACGGTGGAACTGTAGTCACTAAACACCTCCTTATTTAGGGGGTGTTTTTTCTATATTCGCCATCGCCAAGTCCTAGTGGTACAATACCCCATAACCAATAATCTGTTCTTTCACAATAAAAGGAGTGAGAATGAGCGAAAAGAAAACTACGCCTCTACAACAGCTTGCAGAACGATTACACAAACACCTCTGTATGGTCAAAAACACTGAGATGTGTGGCTGGTTCGGTATTGATAAACCCTGGTCCCAGGGCTCAAACTTTAGCCACAACGAAGTTTATCTTCATCAAGCAGAACAGTTATTGTCAGTCTGTGGTGGGGATTATGATCTGGTAGAGATAACTATTGAAGTTTTGTGGCCCACTTTAGAATTTATGGAATGATCCTTAAACACCCCTTCATCGGGGTGTTTTTTCTATATTCGCCATCGCCAAATCGTAGACCACCTGCAAGGACTCTCCTCGCAGGTCTCATCCGTCATTGCGAGGAGGTATCCCGACGTGGCAATCTCACTCCACCCCATGGTATAATACCCCATAACTTCTCAAACCTGATCTTTTACAAGGAGGCTCGATGCTCGGCTCATACTTAAACCCTCATGCCATTCAGCCGGGTGAAAAACTCACCCCCCAATTACTATTCGAACGCTATCTCGACTGGAACGATTACAAGGAACATGTTGCCAAGGCGTGGAAAAAAGGTGAAAGTTGTGACGAAAAGCTCTATTCCAGCTATCTATGTTGCGATAATCACTTTCGGCTCCAACAAGAATACGGTATCTTTTTCCACTACTTCTTCCACCTTGATATGGTGGAGTTTGGAGAAAATGGTTTTTCAATCGATTCTTTGGTTAGGATGATCGACCGCTTTAGCCTCAGAATTGACGAGGTAAATAGAGATCGACTCCGAAAGTATTGGGGAATTAACGCCGATCTCGGTTTCAAACATTTAGACAAATAATCTTCTCCACACACCTCCTCCCGGGGGTGTTTTTATTTTCTACTGGCCATCGCCAAGTCCTAAATATTTCTCCAGTCAACCACCTGCGAGGACTCTCCTCGCAGGTAATTTCACTCCACCAGTGTTAAAATACCCCGTAATCTTAGTTTGAACTTTCACAAGGAGGCTTTTTTGTACCAACCTCGCAACCCTTTTATTCCGCGACAGGGTGAAGTCTTCACTCCCGTCGAATATCTCCAAAGGACTTTGTCTTTTTATCTCTGGTATCGTCAAAACCGCGTCCATCATTTGGATTCATGCAGTCTCGCCGACCACCAAGAAGTCTCAATCAACGGTTTTTGCTGTCTCAATTATTTGAAACAGTGCATTGATCTAAAACTGCTAGAGGTCGCCGGCTGCCGAACCGGTATCTGGGACGAGCCGGAAGGCTTTCAAGTCTGGCTCTCCTTCGCCTGGAAACGCTTGGAGGAGCTCGAAGAAGGTCATGACTTCTTTGATCTTTGGACCGCGACTTTGCAAAAAGAATCTGCGGTAATCTATGACTGGATTGATACCAACGAATCTTCTGAATATCCCGGTTTCGGTATTACCTCCTTCAAAGAGTGCTGTCGGAAGCATGACTATAAACCTGATATCCACAAAGTCCTTGCCGCCTTTAATTAATCCATACCCCGCCTTCACCGGTGGGGTTTTTCTTACCCTATCGCCTCCAGGTGAGTCAAGAAACTTTTAGATAAAAGGTCTGCATTGTTGGGATATGTTTTCATCCAACGGTATGTGTCTTGAACAAAGTACTCAGTTTCTTTTTTGGATACTTTGTTAAATCTTGGATCCTGGTAAAAAATTCTCCCCAAGGTCATCCTTCGGCATTTATGACAACTACCACACCAGTGATCTGAGCTGTTCTTGGCAATATTAGGTGTCTCCCTTTCCCATTTTGTTCGATTATTTTGTACTTGAAAAGGCGCCGAGAAGCAGTTTTGAATCATCGGTAAAATGCTAATTTCTAGATCCTTCTCCAGCTTCAACACTTCGCCAATTGTTTCAATGTCTCCCGGATCCACTCCAACCACCTCGACATCCAAACCGGTTTCTTTTAAAAGCTTGTTGAACCAAGTCCAAACATTGCTATTTTCGCTAAAGTGATAATTTCGACTGTCCGTTCCCATTCCTCCCTCAATCAAGATTTCCTTCACCTTATTTGGTGCCGATTCTATGGCCACCATCAGTGCCAAAAGTAAGTCTCTGGTCCTCATTGTGTCAAAGCCGGTACTGCCGGAACCATTCCGTAGCTTTACTGATAAATAGGGAACTTTCCAAGCTCTACATTGCTCTTCGCTGGCCTTTGCTTCCCAGGCGTTTCCTTTGGCGTTGAGATTTTTAAGATGAACAGTCAGCGGAGTCTCCCCCTTCTCCAGTAGTTTCGAAATGCGATAGACCGAGTCCAGTCCGCCGGAGTGGGAAGTCGCAGTTTTGTAATTTTTTCCATTCACCTCAGAATTTCTTATCACCGGACATACCTGTTTCTGTAATTTTAAAATTCTAGGTTTCTTCTTTTCATAATACCTGTATAAATTTTCCAACAGTTCCGGAAAATGAAAATCGAAATTTGTATAAATTTTCTCCGGCATCTCCGGAGCTAGGAGGTGTGCCACCATCATCGACCTCATCAAATCTTGTGTTTCTTTTGTTGTTCCCTGTCCAAAATTATCAGGTTCTACTATGGCCAGACTATGACCACCCCTTGAGTCCAGAGACTTCATATCAAAAGAATTTTTCTCCGACAATATTATGGTTGCAGTTTGTTGTTCCAGTCTAGGCATATAGTCGGACTATATTACACCCAAACCAACCAACTGACATCTGTGATCTGTGATCTGACTAAAACTCCACTGTAAACATTGCTGCCGTATTGGGAGCAAAGTACTCGGATGTCTTCCACGAGGCAGAGGTAGTGGCCACCATCAGTGTTCTACTGGCACCCATAAAATCTGCCCTGGTAATCTTAAAGTTTCCTTTGGGTAGATTTTCAAACATCATCGGTACCGCTTCAGAGTGAGAGCCTTTGGGATCATAGTTCACCACCATAATTTTTAGTCTACCGCTATCGTCCGTCGAGGCAATGCTTTTGACCCACGACCCTTCTCCCGACACCCCCACCCGGTAAGGTCCCAGGTTGTTCAAAAACTGTAAGGCATAATAGCGCGGCTTCTTTTCTGGTGCGCCAAATTTTTCGTGAGTCAAGACACCCCATCTTCCCCAGTATTTTTCGTTGCCCGGCCCGTCCTTGATCTCAAATAGAAAAGCTCGGTCAACTGCTCCCATCATGGCTCTGGCTCCGGCCAAGGTATGAATCGCTCCGAACTTGCCGTCATACCCTTTATCGATTTCACTATCATGTCCCCACTCGGTTACATAGAACTTTAAATTCACCAGTGCCGGAATATTTTCAGCCCATTTTCTAGCTTGTTTGGCGTCTTTTTCGTACTGCTCTAAGTCATACGAGTATCTGTGCCAGCTCACGAAGTCTAGCCTCAGATTGTTACCATCAGCATACTTTATCAATCTCTCTAACCAGTTTTGATAAAGCCCCGTCGTTGCTGGCCCACCAATCTCAAAAAGATTGGCACCCCGCACTCTAGCCGCCGCTCGTGCCGAAGCGGCATACATATTTAGATAGTTTTTATCTCCATAAGTTTTGTAGTCTCCAAACAAGTCCGGCTCATTCCACACTTCATAAATAACTCCATCAATATTTTTTTGATTTCGACCACTGTAATGCTCAATAGTTGCCTGGACCAATTGCCCCCACTCGTTCCAGTCCTTGGCTGGTGAGACCATGTCTCCGACAGCCATAACCTCCGGCATGTAAGAGAGGGACAAGAAAGGCTTGGCTCCAGTACTTAATATTGTCTGGACCACCCCATCAAGTCCGCTCCAGTCAAAGGTCAGCTGTCCGTCCACCCGTGAAACAACCTTAAAAGCGTCATAGATGTGGTCCAGACGGATATACTCCGGTCTTAGTGCCTTCACCGCCTCGGCCACCGGCGCGATCATTTCTTTGGGCTCTTCACCTCCTTGTCCCAAGTTTCTCCAGGGCTCGGGCATCTTTCCTAGCACTCCTTCGTAGTTAAAAATAAGGCTGGCTGTGGTTCCCGAAGCCTTGCTCACAAACTGCACTGCGGTCGGAATCGCTACCACGATTACGATGATGATCAAAAGTCCCACTATAAGTGGAGTTAGTCCTTTGAATATCTCTTTTTTAGTGGCCATAATTAACTTTACCATGAAAAGCCTGCCTGCCGGTAGGAAGGCTTGACGGTCCGTTATCACTCATGTTATCATTCTGCTAACCTGCCCGCAAATGCTGAAGCATTAGCTTCTGCAGGCGGGCCATGGACTCAAATTAAATATGGATCTCACAGAAAGACAAATTCTCATCATCAAGACGATCGTCGAAGAATTTACCCAGACAGCCGAGCCTGTGGGTTCTGTAGCTTTGGAAAATAAGTATCGTATTGGTGTTTCTCCCGCTACCCTAAGAAACGAGATGGCCACTCTAGAAGAGAAAGGTTTTCTCTCCCAACCTCACGCCTCTTCTGGTCGTATTCCCACCCCCACCGCTATCAAGTTCTATGTCAACGACTTGATGAAGGAAAAAGTTCTCTCAGTCGCCGAAGAAGTTGGTGTTAAGTCTCGAGTCTGGGATCACCGTTTCAATCGCGATGATCTTCTACGTGAAGCCACCAAAGTTCTGGCCGAGAGAACCAAAAATCTTTGTATTGCCACTACCGATGAAGGTCTTAGTTTTCACTCTGGGTATGCCAACATCTTCAACTCAGTTGAGTTTGAAAATCGTCTGGATGTCACTCGAGAAATTTTCTACTTACTTGACCAGCAACAGCGTCTCATGGACATTTTTGGCCGAGCCGCCGGGAATAATCCGATCCACATTCTGGTAGGAGATGAAATGGGCGTTGGTCTTTTTGAGCCCGTCAGCTGTGTTTTTGCCGATATTCATCTTGGTGGTCGTCGTGGTAGTCTAGGTATAATTGGTCCCAGTCGACAAGAGTATGATAGAAACATACCTTTGGTCCGCTACGTCGCGAACTTAGTTAATCAAATTGCCGGAGAATGGTAAAAAAAATCAAAGACACCCACGCTCGTCTCGAGGAGTTAGAAAATAACTACCGGCGCGCTCTAGCTGATTATCAAAATCAGGAACGCCGCCATCAGGAACTTTCTTCTTCTCTCGTTAAGATGGCTTCATCTGCCTTGGTCGAAAAACTTCTACTTAGTCTAGACGCTCTGCAGATGGCCCAGGTACATCTAAAGGACAAAGGCCTGCAAATGGTTATCGATCAGCTCTTTGCCACTTTGGCGCAAGAAGGTCTAAGTGAAATTGTCTCGGACGGCCAGGACTTCGACCCTCTCACCATGGACTGCACAGAGATCATTCCCGGTCCTCAAAACCGGGTCATCAAAACCGTCTCTCAGGGCTACTTCCTCTTTGACAAAGTTCTTCGCCCAGCCAAAGTGAAGGTGGGTTCCGGCGACAATGCACCAACCACTTAGCACTAAACACTACGCACTAATAATTAATTAAAAATCAACAAAATAATATGTCCAAAATAATCGGAATCGACCTCGGCACCACCAACTCGGCCATCGCCGTCATGGAAGGCGGGAAAGCCAAAATTATTCCTTCAGCCGAAGGTCGTAACACCTTCCCCTCTATTGTTGAGCCGGTCAAAGGTCTGGTCGGAGATGTCGCCAAACGTCAAATGGTTCTCAACTCCGCTAACACCATTTTTTCTGTCAAGAGACTCATGGGTCAAAAATTTTCCGGCAAACAAGCTAAAAAAACCAAAGAGATCGCCCCCTTTGAAATTGTCGAAGGTAAAGACGGTCTGGCTGTTATCAGTATTGGTGGTAAAAACTACACTCCTCAGGAAATCTCAGCCAAAATTCTCCAAAAAGCCAAAGTCGATGCCGAGGCTTATCTCGGTACTCCGGTTACCGACGCCGTTATCACCGTCCCCGCCTACTTCGATGACTCTCAGCGCCAAGCTACCAAGCAAGCCGGTGAGATTGCCGGTCTCAATGTCCAAAGAATAGTCAACGAACCCACAGCCGCGGCTCTGGCCTATGGCCTAGACAAGGGCAAAAACGAAACCATCGTTGTCTACGACCTCGGTGGCGGTACCTTTGATGTCTCCATCCTCGAGCTGGGCGATGGTGTTTTTGAAGTTAAGTCTACCAATGGTGACACTTTCCTCGGTGGCGACGACTTCGATCACCGTCTTATCGAATATATTGTTTCTGAATTCAAAAAAGAGTCGGGAGTCGACCTCTCACTAGACAAGCAGGCCCTTCAGCGCATCAAAGACTCGGCCGAAAAAGCCAAGATCGAGCTATCTAGTGCTACCGAAACCGAGATTAATCAGCCTTTTATCACCCAGCGTGACGGCCAACCCCTTCATCTGACCATGAAGATTTCTCGGGCCAAATTTGAGGAACTAGTTGACGATCTAATTCAAAAAACCATCGAGCCGTGCAAAAAAGCCCTCTCCGATGCCAAGATCAACAAATCTCAAATTGCCGAAGTCATTTTGGTCGGTGGTATGACTCGTATGCCTAAGGTTCAGAAGGCCGTCAAGGACTTCTTTGGCAAGGAGCCAAACAAGTCGGTCAATCCGGACGAAGCGGTCGCTCTGGGAGCCGCTATTCAAGGTGGTGTCATTGCCGGAGACGTCAAAGATGTCTTGCTTCTGGATGTTACCCCTCTCACTCTCGGTATCGAGACTATGGGCAGTGTTATGACTCCCCTCATCGAAAGAAACACCACCGTTCCTAGTAGTAAATCTCAAGTCTTTAGTACGGCGAGCGACAATCAGCCCCAAGTTGAGATCCACATTCTCCAGGGTGAACGTCCCATGGCTTCCGACAACAAAACTCTAGGTAGCTTTATTCTTGATGGTATTCCAGCCGCTCCTCGCGGAGTTCCTCAGATTGAAGTCACCTTTGACATCGACGCCAACGGTATTCTCAATGTCTCAGCCAAAGACAAAGCCACCGGCAAAGAACAAAAGATCACCATCAAAAACGCCACCAATCTCTCCGACGAAGAAGTGGAAAAGATGAAACAAGATGCTCAAAAGTTTGCCGAGGAAGACAAAAAGAAAAAAGAGTTGGTTGACAAGAAAAATGAGGCCGATACTTTGATTATTCAAACTCGTAAAGTTCTTAAAGACGCAGGGGATAAATTTGGCGCCGAAGCTGCCAAAGAAATGACTGACTCTCTGGATGAGCTTGAAAAAGAACTCAAAGACGACTCGACTACTCTGGAGTCTCTAGACACCAAACTAAAAGCCTCTACCGAGCTGGTCCAAAAACACGCCGAAGCTCTCTACAAAGCGGCGGCCGAGAAGGACAAACCAGCCGATGAGCCCAAAGCCGAAGATGAGGCCACCGAAACCAAATCAGACACTAAGTCGGATGACATCAAATCTGCCGAGGAAGGCGAAGTCGTCGAGTAAAAATTGAATGGCCACCACCAGAGACTTCTACGATATTTTAGGTTTGTCCAAGTCCGCCACGGCGACGGAGATTAAATCTGCTTACAGAAAACTAGCTCTTCAGTGGCACCCAGACCGCAACAAAGAGAAAGACGCTGGCGAAAAATTTAAGGAGATCAACGAAGCCTACGAAGTTCTTAGCAGTCCTGAAAAAAAGGCTAAATATGATCAGTTTGGTCACGCTGCCTTTGGCGGTGGCACCGGCTTTAATCCCAATCCAGGAGCCTCAGGCAATCCTTTCTCTAGTTACTACTCTACCGGAGGCAACATCAATTTTGAGGATCTTTTTGGCGGTCAAGGTGGATTTTCCGACCCCTTTGATATCTTTAGCTCTTTTTTTGGTGGGGGAGCCTCAGCCGGCCGTCGTCAAGCCAAACCTCACTACTCTTTGAAGCTCGAGTTTTTGGACGCCGTCAACGGCACCGAAAAAACCATTATTCATCAGGGTAAACAGTACACCGTCAAGGTTCCCGCCGGTATCGACGAGGGCAACCGTATTCGCTATGACGCTTTCGACGTCAGCTTTGAGATCAAAAACAGCCCTACATTCAAGCGTGAAGGTTACGACGTCATTGTCAATCACGAGGTTCCTTTTACCCTAGCCATACTGGGTGGAGAAACAAACGTTCCCACTCTCGACGGTCACCTCAAACTGCGTCTTCGTCCAGGTACTCAGCCAGAGTCGGTCGTTCGCCTTACCGGTAAAGGCATCAAACATCTCCAGTCCAATCGCCATGGTGATCTTTATATCCGTTACATCATCAAATTCCCCACCCGCGTCTCCAGTAAGCAGAGAGACCTTCTCCGCGAATTCGAAGACCTCTCCTAATCTTCGTCATTGCGAGGTCGCCTAGGCGACCGTGGCAATCTCACTTCATCCTTGTTATCCCCCCAAAATATATTTAGTCAGCTCTCTCTTCATCTGAGATTCGTTGGTTATATCTTTACAGTAGGCTAAGAATCTCAAGAAAGTTGCCGACTGCGACTTCCTCAGTTTATTAAGCACAATATCCGCGATCTCAATCGACATAATCCTTTTCCTTTTTAAAAATAACAGCTCTCTTTCTACCTCTCTGGTTATCTTTTCTACCACTCTTTCTCGATCAGGCGTCTTAGATCCAATAGTGGCTCCGTATATTCCGGAGTAGAGTTTGCTTCGATTAAAAACTTCCGACCTACCGGACTTTTTGATTACTATTAGGTGCGACAAGTCCACTACTTCGTGGGTCGTAAATATTGTGAGACATGCTAGACATTTCCTTCTTCGCCAAATCTGGGTTTCTCCCAAAGTCGGTCTAGAGTTGGTAACTTCTGTTTGCTGAGTATGACAATACGGACATTCCATATCTATATATTGTTATTATATTTAAAGTTTTATCGCTTTAATGAGTCAAAGTCAAGGCTAATATGCCTACTATTATATCTACATCATGTTCTATCAATATATTGACACTATATATATTGTTAGGTCATGGACAAAGAAAAGAAAGAAAAACAGGGTTGGATTACCATTGGCAGACCGGGATATCTCGGGAAAAATAAGGATGAGCAGATAGCTAAATGGAATAGTGAGTATGGAGAAGGTAATTGGAGATTGGCCTGGCAACTCGCCAGCGGCGTAGTTCTAAACTACGAACAAATTTTCCGGCACTATGTCGAGAGTTACGGAGACTACTTCGAACATCATCTTGATGAAGCTCTCTATCTTACTTCATGTTTTTCCTATGCTTATGACAAAGATTTGATTTCCAAAGAAGAAGCCTTTGACCCCTTTTTTCTCTACAACAAACCAGGCAGGCCAAATCAATTTCACAATGTGGCTCTAAACTTCGCCTTGGAATATTTACATGGCTTGGAGTTCAAAGGAAGAGAACCAATTCAAGTCTGCGAGGGAAAACCGGGAACGGATCCAAATACATGGCCGGCCGGCTGGCGCTGGAGCCCCGGAAGAATACCCGCCGTTCATCCGGAACTAATTCCTAAAGACAGTCTCTCCTCTTGGTGGCAGCCGGGGAGTATCGAAGATCTTTATCAATCTGCTAAGATTCTTCAAATCAAAAAATGAGCAAAAAACTGGAAAAAATCACCCATCTACTTTACGAGCTGGGAACACTACGCAAAATTGCCCGCAGTCATCGGCAGACGCTCCTCACGAATGATTTATCCGACAATATTTCTTCCCACTCTTATCGAGTCACCGCTATTGGCTGGTTCTTAGCCAAACTGGAAAAAGCCGATCCATATAAGGTTGTCATGATGTGTCTCTTTCATGATGCTGGCGAAACTAGGACGGGGGACCAAAACTGGGTCAACAAAAAATATGTTAAAACTTTCGAGAGCGAAGTCGTCAAAGATCAGCTTTCTGGTATCCCGATTGCCGTTGAACTGCTTCAAATAAACTCCGAGTACGAAGAAAGAAAATCTCTCGAGGCGAAGCTGGCTAAGGACGCAGACTTACTGGATCAAATTTTGCTCTTAAAAGAGTATGCTTGGCAAGGAAACCAAGAGGCCTCGAGCTGGTTAAAAGGTAATGTCCACATTAGGCGTCTTTTTAGTAAGACAGCCAAGCAAATTGCCAAAGAAATCATCTCCCAAAAACCAAGCGACTGGTGGTATCACTCCGGCTGGACCTCCGACAGGAGAAAATAGTCGACTGGTTAGCCTTGAAGTTTTTCAATTTCCCTAATCACTTTGGGGTAGCTCTTCTTTTCTACAGGATCAACTCCTACCAGATTCCTCATCTTAATTTTTAAATCTGGATTGATAGCCATACATCCTAAGGCTAGACCGAGTCTAATTCTTTGCCATTCTTGCTCATCACCGATCATCTCCACGTCCCATTCAATCACCACCTCCCGGCTATTTTTTATTTTTGATAACTCCGAGTATATCTCCCAGATGGCGTTTAAAGGTTTCTCTCCATCAAGTTCCCTGAGAATTTCCAATCCAATCTGAGGTCCGGTGGGCTCTTTTTCATTAAAAACAGCTACCAATTTGAACTCCAGACCCAAAGCAAACGCTATTCCCAGATCAACCCTTGAACCCTCGGAGGGTTTACCCCCCGCATTCCACAAAATGTCCACCCTGCCGTTTTCCATCGCGGCCTGAAGCATAAAATTAAGCTCCGCCATCACAATATTAAAACCGGTTTTATCCTCCTGAGGAGCATCCTCAATCGGGTTAAAGACTCTAAATCCTTGCCCTTTTAAGTTACCCGCGTGGGCTGAGATAATTTCTGCCTGCTCGGAGGTCACTTCTCGAACGGGAGAAATAAGGTAAATCAACTCTTCTTTTTCCATGCCCCGTATTGTATCAGAGCCTCAAACTTATCCTTTGTGCTACAATAAGCAGGATTAGTAAGTTTTTATTGGGCGGCCTGGGTCGCTCTTTTTTAAACAAACTAACAACCAGTAACCAATAACTAATAATCAAAAATGGACACACAAACCCTATCGGCTCGCACCGAGTTTGCCGCCGCCATCAACCAAATCTGTTCGGAGCGGGGTATCTCTCCTGAGACCGTTTTAAATGCCATCAACGACTCCTTAATTGCTTCTTTCAAAAAAGACTATCCTGAGCAAGCTCTCAAATTTGAAGAAGACGAGTTGATCATTACCGCCGACGTCGACTCAGACAACGGTCAGTTCCGCCTCTTTGTGGGCCAGCTTGACGCCAAGAAAAAAGATCTCAAAGAAATTACCCCTCCTGGTTTTGGTCGTATTGCTGCCCAAGCTGCCAAGCAAGTCATTCTTCAAACCATCCGAGAAGCTGAACGAGAATCCGTTATGGCTGACTACCAGGATCATATTGGTGAGGTCATGACCGGTATGGTTCAGAGAATGGATGGCCGCAACGTAATCATCGATCTGGGTCGAGGTCAAGCCGTTATGCCGCCGGATGAGCAGGTTCACACCGAGTATTATCGTCTAAACTCTCGTCTTAGTGTCTACCTCAAAGAAATTGCCGAGACTATCAAAGGTAAACAAATAATTGTTTCACGCTCCGACGACCGTCTCCTAGCTGGACTTTTTGAGAGAGAGGTTCCCGAAGTTAGCTCTGGCGCCGTCATCATCAAAGCCATTGCTCGAGAGCCTGGTTCCAGATCAAAAGTCGCCGTTGAATCCACTCAGTCGGGTGTTGATCCTGTTGGTTCCTGCGTTGGTCAAAAAGGGGTTCGTGTCCAAGCCGTCATCAACGAACTAAACAATGAAAAAATAGACATCATTCAATTTTCGGAGGACAAAGACAAATTCATTAAATCAGCCTTAGCTCCCGCTGAAGGACTGGATATCTCCTTTAATAAGCACTCTGGCGAAACCACCATCACCGTACCCTCCGACCAGCTTTCTTTGGCTATTGGTAGAGGTGGTCAAAATGTAAAGCTTGCCGCCAAGCTTACCGGCTCCAAGCTTCGTATCATCTCCAACGAGGCTCCTCCAGAGTCGGCCATCGTCGCCACCGGTTCCGAAGAGTTTGAGATAGACCAGCTGGGTCTCGATACTAGAGCTCGAAATGCCTTGGTCGAAGCTGGCCTCACTCACATTGAAGATCTCACCGAAGACAAACTGGACTCAGTCAAAGGTATTGGCCCCAAAAGCCTAGAAAAGATCAAAGTCCAGCTCGCCTCATATAAAAGCTAACAAATCATATGTCCAAAAACATTCAGGCCACCCCGCCCGTTGAGGTGGGTCGCCCACCAGTGGTCACCATCCTCGGCCACGTCGATCACGGCAAAACTTCACTTCTCGATCATATTCGTCACGCTCAAGTTGCCGCTGGAGAGATTGGAGGCATTACTCAAGCTATTGGTGCCTATCAAATAGAGTACCAAGGTAAAAAAATTACCTTTATCGACACTCCTGGGCACGCCGCCTTTTCCGCTATGCGCCACCGCGGTGGTCAAGCTGCCGACGTCGCCGTTCTTGTTGTCGCTGCCGATGATTCCGTCATGCCTCAAACCATCGAGTCTATCGAGCACATCAAGTCCGCCGCCATTCCTTTTGTTGTGGCGGTGAACAAAGTTGATCTGCCTGGGGTTAATCCCGATCTGGTCAAAACCGATCTAGCTAGTCATGGAGTCTACGTCGAGGGGTATGGTGGCAACGTCCCTCTAGTCAACATCTCCGCCAAACTAGGTACCGGCATTGACGATCTTTTGGAAGTCATTCTTCTCTTGGCTGAGCTTGAAGAACTCCCAGACAGCTCCACCGAGTCTCCAGCTACGGCTCTAGTTATCGAGTCTTCCCTTCACCCTCAGACGGGGCCTCTGGCTACTCTCTTGGTTAAAAAAGGTATTTTCCGGAAGAACGATAGTTTGTATTTACTCCAAAATAGTATCGGCAAGATTCGCTCCATGATTGACTATACCGGTAAAACTATTACCGTAGCCCCTCCCTCTACTCCCTTCCAGGTCATTGGTTTATCCGCCGTCCCCAGTGTTGGCGACATTATCACCAATACCGCCTCCCCCGTAGGGGCGGGGTTAACCCCGCCCGCAATACCCTCCGAGGTGGCAATCCTCGAAGCCGGAGCCGACAATACTCTGGATATCGAAAAACCCACCATTCTTCTCAAGGCCGATGTTCAGGGCTCTTTAGAGGCAGTGTTGGACTCAATCAAGGATCAGGCCAATGTTGTCGCGGCTTCGGTCGGTAATATTACCGACTCCGATATTCAGATCGCCTCGGCCGCCACCGCCCAAATTCTTGGTTTCAATGTCCGTATTTCCAGTAATGTCGCCAAGCTGGCAGAAGTCGAGAAAGTCAAGTTTTCCAATTTTAGAATTATTTATCAGCTCTTTGATTATTTAAAGGAGCTTCAGGAAAAAAAGACTCTAGCTCAAGGACCAAAAATAATCGAAACCGGCCAAGCCACCATCCTTAAGGTCTTTAACTTTGGTGGAACCATGGTCTACGGCTGTCTGGTTAATTCGGGCAAAATCAAGTACGGTGATCAAATTCAGAACTCAAAAGTAACCTCACTCCAACTCGGTAAAGTAGACGTTAGCGAAGTCAAAAAAGATCAGGAATTTGGTCTCGTCCTCTCTCCCAAGATAGATCTGAAACCTGGTGATATAATCGTCGCTACTACCGAAGAAGCCTAAATTATGGAAGATCAAAAACCACTCGTTCCTGCTCAGAAACTACTGGATTCAGCGGAGTCTGTGGTGATCATTCTTCCGGGAGATCCATCCCCGGACCTCGTCTCGGCTGGTCTTAGTCTCCATTTATCCCTCAAATCTATCGGCAAGAACTCTCAAATTGGTTGTGGTACCGAGGTTCATGTCGCTAAAGAAATTTTGGGATCTCAAGAAATACTCGACAGTATCGGCTCCAGAAATCTCATCATTTCCTTTGACTATCACGAAGATGACCTTGAAAAAGTCGATTATGATACTCACTCAGACGGCAAGTTTTATCTTTTAGTCAAGCCCAAAGCCGGCTCTCCTGTCCCTGATATCAGCCATGTTAAATACTCGTACTCTGGGGCCAACGCTGACTTGGTTATTGTTCTAGGAATCAACTCTCTTGAGGAGCTTGGCAAAATTTATGCTGATGAAAAGAGTTTTTTAGACACAGCCAAGATTCTGAGTCTCAATATTTCTGCTCGGCCAGCCTCTTTTACCCCCAACCTCTTTCATTACCCAGCCAGCTCATACTCTGAGCTGGTAACCAGACTCTTGGAAAAAACCGAGATCAAGCCATCCTCGGATGCAGCTCAAAATCTTCTCTCATCTGTCTATACCGAGACCAAGAGTCTGACCAGCCCTCAAATGACCGCCGACACCTTCTCCGCTATAGCCTACCTCATGCGTCATGGTGCGTCTCTGCCCACCGAGCTACGCCCCTTGTCTGCTAGACTTTCTCAGCCCGCTTTCTTCGAAGCTCCAGCCTCTCTTTCCGCCGAAGAGGACGGTATCCCCATCCCTCCCGAAGAAAATCAGCCTGTTCCCAAAGACTGGACCAAGCCCAAGATCTTCCGCGCCTCCGACCTGTAGCCAAAGCCGAATCCTTCTGGTACAATACCAACTTGATATGGCCCTTAAACCAGACACCAAAATAAACATCATCAAAAAATTTGCCGCCAGTACCAAGGACACCGGCTCTCCTCGTGTTCAGATTGCTTTACTTAGCTCACAAATCGAGGAACTCACTGGCCACCTCAAGGTTCACAAAAAAGACAATCATTCTCGACGCGGACTCCTAAAGATCATTTCCAAGCGCCGCCGCCTTCTTAACTATCTTAGTAAATCCAACCCCACTGACTATCTCGACATCACCAAGTCTCTTAAAATTACTAGCACGTTGCGCTCAGCCGCTTAAATTCCCCTATGACCTATCCATCCACCACCATCGTTCTCGATGGTAAAACCATTATCATCGAAACCGGCCGTTTTGGAGCTCAGGCCTCCGGCTCAGTGACCGTCCGTTGCGGAGACACTCTAGTTAACGCCGCTGTCGTCGCCTCCAAAAAAATCAAAGAGGGGATAGACTACTTTCCTCTTTCTTTGGACTATCAAGAAAAACTCTATGCCGGTGGTGTCATTAGTTCCAGTCGCTTTATCAAGCGAGAAGGCCGTCCCAACGAAAACGAAATTCTTACCGGTCGGGTCATCGACCGCTCTCTGCGCCCTCTCTTTGACCAGCGTTCGAGAAACGAAGTTCAAATTATGGTCTCACCTCTATCCATAGATGGTGTTGAAGAACCAGAAATTCTAGCCATTATCGCCGCCTCCGCCGCTGTTTCTATTTCCGACTATCCCTGGGCCGGGCCCGTGGGAGCCGTCCGTGTCGGTATGACTCCAGACGGAGCCTATATTGCTAATCCCACTGCCGAGCAAAAAGCTCTTTCCCCGCTTGACCTGATTGTTTCCGGTGCCAAGGGAGGTATCAGTATGGTCGAAGCCGGCGCCAACGAAGTTACCGAAGAAAAGATGATCGGTGCTCTAAAGTTTGCCCAGGAAAATCTTGACCTTGTTGCCGAGGCGATTGAAAAATTTGCCAAAGAGGTCGGTAAGACCAAACGAACTCTAGTTTTTTCCGAGATTGATTCCGAGGTTACCAAAGTCGTCAAAAACGAAATCAAGAACCTACCAGAAATTCTTCAAAACGAAGCCAAAAAAACCGGCTCTCAAATGTCCGAATACACTGCCGCCATTGCCTTGAAGTTTCCCGAACTTAATCCCAACCAAATTAATGAAGTGGCCGATGGCCTAATTCGAGACTTAGCCAGAACCAATATCCTTGAAAAATCTCTTCGTCCCGACGGCCGCGACTTGGAAGAAATTAGAAAAATCAATATCGAGGTTGGCCTTTTGCCCCGTACTCACGGTTCCGCCTTTTTCCAAAGAGGTCTTACTCACGTTCTCTCGGTCGTTACTCTCGCTTCTCCCGCCCGAGAACAGCTTATCGACGGTATGAAAGGCGAGTTCAAAAAGCGCTACATGCACCACTACAACATGCCAGGGTTTGCCGCTGGTGAAGTTGGTCGGCCTGGTACTGGTCGCCGCGAAATTGGCCATGGTGCTCTCGCCGAAAGAGCCATCTTCCCCATGCTTCCCACTACCGACTCTTTCCCATATACCATCAGAGTAGTCTCCGAGGTTATGTCCAGTAATGGTTCTACCTCTCAAGCCTCTGTTTGTGGATCAACCCTATCCTTAATGGATGCCGGTGTTCCCCTCAAGAAGCCAGTGGCCGGTGTGGCCATGGGCCTCATTGCCGATGATAAAAAGTTTGTTACTCTCACGGACATCAGTGGTCTTGAAGATCACCTGGGTGACATGGACTTCAAGGTCGCCGGCACCGCTGACGGTATTACGGCTCTCCAAATGGATATTAAGATCACTGGTATCAACACCGCTGTTTTGGTCAAAGCTTTGGAGCAAGCCAAAAGAGGTCGTCTGAAGATTCTAGACATTATGAACGAAACTCTGGCTGCTCCACGACCGAAACTTTCTCAGTATGCTCCCAGAATTACTTCTACCAAAGTACCTCAGCTTAAGATTGGTGAAATTATCGGACCTGGTGGCAAAATGATCCGCCAAATTCAGGAAGACTTTAGTGTTGAGATCGATATTCAAGAAGACGGCACCGTCACTGTTACTGGTCAAGATCAGCTCAAAGTGGACGGCGCTATTACTTACATCGATTCCATGGTGGCCGAGGCCGAAGTCGGTAAGACTTATCAAGGAATCGTTGTCCGTCTGGAAGCCTTTGGTGCTTTTGTGAACATCATCCCTGGTAAAGATGGCTTGGTCCACATTAGCCAGGTCCACCCCGACACCTTCAGAGCTATGAAGGAGGGAGACAAAGTTACCGTCCGCTGTTACGAAATTGATTCCATGGGTAGAGTAAACCTCACCATGCTCGATGAAGGTGAATCTCCTATCCGTGCCGACCTGCCTGCCGGCAGGCAGGACGTCCAGCGTCATGGCTCCGGCTTCGGTGGTGGTCAGCCGGGAGGTAGCCGCAGCTTTGGTGGCGGTGGCGACCGTGGTGGTAGACCGGGTGGTGATCGCGGTGGTCGCCCCCAAGGTGGTCGTCCGGGCTTCACCAAGTTCCGCGACACCCGCTAACCCTTCGTCATCCTGAGCGAGCTATTGCGAGTCGAAGGATCTCACGCCACTCATCATATGTGCTATGATCTCTCCATCTTAGTTCCTTGAAAGGAGATTAAATTGAAACTTTCCCAATTCCTCTGGACTGTAGCTGTCTTGATTGTATTTCTATTTTTCGAATACTACTATGTTTTTCCAAAGACGAAATACGGAACGTCAGTAAATATTACGGCCAGTGCGGGCGACATCGTTACCATCATGGGAGCCACAGAAGTAAATGTAAAAGCTTCCACCGTCGGCTATTTCCGTATTACAGCAAACAGGGAGACACTCGAAGGCCACCCGGAAAAAATCGAAAGTAATAAATTCCTAGCCGAAGGTATCCTTCCGGCTGAAGGATGGGATATCCGAAATGGTGGAGACATTGACATCACCATTACCCACCCCACTATGTTGGTAGTTACGAAAGCATTTACATTCGATGCAGCCTTTGCTATCTCGATAATGTTCCTTCTAATCGGATTACTCATTTGGTTAGTCGGAATTTTAAGACTAAGTTAATCTCTCTCCCCCGCCACCAGCGGGGGATTTTATTTGTTCACCGTCATTGCGAGACCCGCCATGGCTGGTCGTGGCAATCTCACTCATTCAATGTACAAACATTGACAAATCAGTGAATACAAACTAAAATGACCTCATGATTAAACTACAAATTACTCTTACTGACGAAGAAAACCAGCTTTTGGCCTTGCGTGCTTCCATTTTAGGTTACGATGTCACCAAGTACACCAAGTTTCTCTTAGCCCGTGAGGCTATGGAGGGTCGCAATGAAGTTCCTGTGTTTACTGCCACTGCAGGTATGGAACAAGCCATCAAAGAAGCGCGTAAGGAGTATAAGTCAGGCAAAATAAAATCTTGGCCCTCACAAAATAAATCTTAGGGGTGGTCAGGCTTGGAGTATCAGTATTGATATGAAAATCAGAGTTTTGTTTGTCTACAAGAGGGGGGGAATAATTTTGGCCGACATCGGCACCCACGACGAAGTTTATTAATTATTTCAATATCCCCAGTTCAGTCAGTTTCACGATCAGATCTTCAGACCCAAAAAACAATAAGGGAGTAAAACCTATCTCATTGGCATTTTCCAGGCTTTTTTCAGCGTCATCCACAAAAATAAACTCCTCAGGGCGGACATCAAGTTTTTTGAGCATCAGCTCAAACATTTCTCGTTGTGGTTTCATTAAACCTACTTCTGCTGAAATTAATATTTGGTCAAAATATTTTGCCACTTCCGTTTGCTTAATTTTTTCTCCACCCTCTAATGTTTCATTGCTAACCAGCCCCAGTTTTAATCCAGCCTTTTTGAGCTTTGCGATCACTTCGACGACATCTTCGTTAATTATTCCTTTTGGAATATTATTTACGTAGTCTAAGAGCACAGATAACCTATCTGATTTTTTAAGATCTTCTAACACGGCTGCCCAAAATACTTCCTTGGAAGCCCCTTCTTTGTTGATTAGGTAATTGTTCTCAAAATAAGCTTTTCTAAAGGTTACAACCTCCACACCTAGCACATCTGCGGCCCCTTGAGAAAAGACTGACCCGGGTAGCCCGAAAATTACTCCATTCCAATCAAATCCAATCGCTTTATATTTCATGTCTCAATCATCTCATATATACTGAATCCAGATGGATAATCCTGCCCCAAATTCAAACGACATCGCCAGACGCGACCTGGATCTTCTCAACAAAAAGCTCGAAGGTATCTCCATGCCCCCTGAATTAAAAGAAAAAGCCCTCGACATGGTCTCTCGACTCGAGCGTATGTTTACCCAAGGGTTTTACTCCGAAGAATTCGAAAAAGTGTCTCATTATATTGACTGGATTGTTAAGGTTCCTTGGGACAAGCGAGTGGACAAGCCCATCGATCTCGCCTCCATCAAAGCCACCATGGACAAAAGTCACTATGGTATGGACTCGGTCAAAGAAAGAATTATCGAGTACATGGCCGTCCTTAAACTCCGCCAGACCAGAAATCTCGGCGCTGCCCGAGCCCCCATCATCTGTCTCGTTGGTCTCGTCGGTACCGGTAAAACCACCTTTGCCTACGCTCTCTCCGAAGCTCTTGGGCGTCCAATTGCCCGTATTCCTTTCGGCGGTCTGGGCTCAGCTCGAGATCTTCGTGGTGAGTCTCGTCTGCACATCGAGGCCGAACCAGGCTACGTCGCTCGGGCTCTTTGCACTGCCGGTGTCAAAAACCCCATCATTCTTCTCGATGAAATCGATCGTGTCACCGAAGAAGCCCGTATGGACATCATGGGTGTATTGGTGGAGCTTCTGGACCCCAGCCAAAACGATCGTTTCCTCGATCACTTTATCGACTACCCAGTTGATCTCTCCGAAGTTATGTTTATTGCCACTGCTAACAACACGGGCAATCTAGCCACCGCCGTTATGGACCGTCTCGAGCCCATTCAGATGCCCTCATATACCGACGAAGAAAAAACTCACATCGCTCAAAACTATCTTCTCCCCAAAGCTTTGGAAGCTGCCGGCATGGATCAGGCCACCATCAGTATCGATCCGGCTCTCTGGCCCACTCTAATCCGTCCTCTAGGCTACGACGCCGGTATTCGTACTCTGAACCGCACTATCGAGGGGGTGGTCCGTAAGGTGGCCACCATGGTCGTTACTGGCCAAGCTAAGACTGTTCAGGTCACCCCCGACAACGTCAAGGGTTTCCTCCCCAAGTGGTAGTCAATCGTCATTGCGATCCCGCCGCTCAGCGGGAGTGGCAATCTCACTCCATCAACAATTTCTTCATTTCATTCTCCAAAGCTTCCGCTCTCTTTTTATTCTTCCCAAAAATAATGTAGGACAGATACCCATCCGCCAAAAGATTGGACGAACAGATTACCAGACCTTCTTTAGTTTTCCTAGAAAACAAGATCGGCCCCATCAGTTTATGTAGTTTTTCAAAACTAAACACTTTTTTGGTTGGAATCGAATACATGTTGTTTGATAAAACAAATCCCTTTTTGGTAAACTCTCGCCCCACCAGTTCCTTACCAGCTTCATAAACGTGGGTCCCCCCAGTCACTCTTACATTTGACTCGCTTACAAAGACGGTTCCTCCCTTAGCCGCGATAAAGTCCACGTCGTAGTATCCTCGATAACCATCATGGCTAAACTGTTCTCCAATTAGGTAGCCGATATCCGTTACCCTAGAAGCTACTCTCTTGGGTAAGACCCCTTCGCCAATCTCTACTCCTCCAAAAACTCCCTTTTCATCTATCCTCATACCGCAGAAATACAAAAACTCCACTTCACCATCCTGCCGGATAAAAAATTCGGCGTTTGGAAAGCCACCTCCGATTCTGGGGTTAGGGCTTACCAGCGACTCCACGACAATCGGAAATCTTTCCCAGTAAGCGTCTTTGCTCAGTATTTGAGCAATTTTTTTCTCGCACTCGTCAAAGGCTTTAGGCAGGTCTCCTTTTCGAAAAATCAACACTCCAGCTCCAGAGTGACCCTTGTTTGTTTTGATTACCACCCCGCCTTCTTTAAGATACTTATTGGCCGCGATGCCGGCTGTATCTATAATTCCGGAACTCACTACTCCATCCGGCATCTTCAAGTCGGCTCTAATGGCTCCATTTATCTGAGTCAATTGCCGAATTCCAGACTTACTGCCGTAAAAATTTACCGTCCAGGTACTCGCTAGCTCAGGGGCCTCAGAAGTCCGGACCTCAACTCCTTCCTTTCTTAATCGAGATACTAGCTCCAGAAAATAAGGAGTCGTTGAGTAGGCAGTAATGTTAAGTCGTTTGTACTCTTTCCCGAGCTCTCGCAATCTCTTCATTATTTTCTTATCGCGAGCTATGTCTTCGCACAACAAGCCGGTGTGCTTCTCCGGTACCAAGATCTCCAGATCGCGCACCATACACAGCTTTTTATAGTACTCGACAAAGAGGGGATCCAGAGCTCTGGGAGTAATAAAGGTAAATTCAAACTCCTCTGCCATCGAGAAGAGATCTTTATCGGTCAGATTAGCGTTTTCATCAATCTCCCATTTTTGTAGCTTTTTATCCCCATAAGCCTCGATAAACGGCCAAACATCTTCCGAGAGATTAAAAATTCTCACTATGCGCTCTTTTTGCATTTCTTCTTCAGTGTACCCGACCAAGCCCATTTATTAAAGGTTAGTTTGGTTCGTGCTATAATAGCCCCAGTCCACGGAAACGTTGTCAAAGTGCTATGCGTGCCTGAGTAGAAGTCTGCTAGATGTATACCCCACCCATTTCTCCTGCGAAACTTACCCGTCATTTAGGATTATTCGATGTTTTTTCCGCATCTAAACCCAATGTCATTCTCGCGCAGGCGAGGATCCATAAAGATCAATCATCTTTTGTTCTCATTCGGTTACAATATTATTTAGGAAAATAAATTATAAAAAAATTATGTCTCAACTTAAATTGATTCCTCTCGGTGGTGTCGGCTCGGTCACCAAAAATATGTACGTCTACGAATACGGTGATGATCAGCTGGTCATCGACTGCGGTATGGGTTTCCCTAAAGACAATGCTCTTGGGGTAGATTCTGTCATTCCAGATATCAGCTATCTCGAAAAACCAGGTAAAAGACTGCTTGGTATCGTCCTCACTCACCCTCACATGGACCATATTGGTGGTCTGCCTTATATCCTACCTCGCCTCAAAGGCGTAGAGGTTTTTGGTGGTAAGCTGGCCATCGCTATGGCCGAGATCCGGGTCCGTGAATTTGGTATCCCCAATCGCATGACTCCTGTCGAGGGCACTCTAGACCTAGGGCCTTTCCATCTCAAGTTCATCCATTCGACTCACTCGGTTCCCAATTGTTTTCACCTTCTTATCAAGACCCCCGCTGGTACGGTTTATCACGGTGCCGATTACAAGTTTGATCTCACCCCTATCGACAATCTCCCCCCAGATCTAGGTGGTATGGCCATGGCCGGTAACGAAGGTGTTGATCTCATGCTTACCGACTGTCTGGGTATTGAAAAGTCCGGTTTTTGTCCGTCCGAAAGAACTCTCATGAATGCTATTGACACCGAAATCAGAAATACTTCTGGCAAACTTATTTTTACCACCATGTCCTCCTCGATTTCCCGTTTCCAGATCGCTATCGACGCTTCCATTAAGTACCATCGTCGTATCGCCATTATCGGTCGTTCGGTTGAACAAAATATCGAAGCCGCCGCCAAAACAGGCTTTATCAAAATTCCCAACGGCGTCTTGATCAAGCCCGCCCAGATCGCCAATCTGCCAGCCAACCAAGTCACCATTCTTATCTCCGGCTCTCAAGGTCAGTCTGGCTCGGCCATGCACCGTCTGGCGAATAACGAGCATAGAATGGCTCACCTCAAAAAAGGCGACAAGGTCATTATCAGTTCCAACGCCATTCCCGGTACCGGTAACGACGCAGACATCTTCGATCTTATGGATTCTTTGTACAAAAACAGTATCGATGTGGTCTACTCCGGCACCTCGGAAAACCTCCACGTCTCCGGTCATGGTTATCGCGGCGATATGGCCTTACTGGCTCGCTTAATCCGTCCTCGAAACATCATTCCTATTGGGGGCGATCTTCGTCACATGATGCTCTACAAAGATCTAGCCAAAGATCTCAATCTTGACCCCAATCGAGTTTTTGTTCTCTCCGAAGGCCAGTCCGTCATTCTTGAAGACCATGTCGTTAAGGAAGGTCCCAAGTTTGAAACCAAAAACATCTATGTTGATGGTTTGGGTATTGGGGATGTGGGTACCGTGGTTCTTCGTGATCGTCAGGTTATGTCCGAAGACGGCATCCTGCTGGCCATTGTTCCCATTAGACGTGACAACTCTCAAGTCGGTGGAGATATTGAAGTTATTTCTCGAGGCTTCGTCTACCAAAAGGAGTCGCAAGACTTAATCCGCGACGCGCGCAAACAAGTTCAAACCTGTTTGAAGGATATCAAAGGTCCGGCTACCGACTGGGGCTTCCTTCGCAAGAAAATTGAAGGCCAGCTAGAAAAGTTTGCTTTCGACCACACCCAGCGCCGCCCCCTCGTCATCGCCATCCTCATCGAGGTCTAGGCCTCCATTTTTTCTTGAATCGCCTGGTAAAGATCTTCAAACTTATCAAAGTTGGCCTCAGAGATAACAAAGTCAGCAGACATTTCGACAGAGAATCTCTGATGGTCTTCAATTTGCTTGTCCAAGTCTCTAATATAAGGTTCAGGGTTCTTATCTGTTCTTTGTTTTATTTGACTCTCGATGGTTTCTCTGGGTAGATCAATTCTAATTAAAAATATTTTGTAGCCATATTCATGGGCCACCTTCCTTACGGGCTCGAAACCCCTGTCCATATTGCTGTCTAAAATTATCAAACCATTTTTCTTCGATATACTCTCGTATAAAAATTTTAGATAATCTTCGAGCAATTCTTGTGGTTTAATCTCTGCCATATCAAGAAGGGGAGCTATTTTGTCTCTTATGATATCTCTTATATCATCATTGTTTATTCGCACCGCCTTAAATTTTTCTTCAATTTTTTTAGCTAAAAAACTCTTTCCCGATCCTGGGACACCTGAAAAGAGAACAAACATTTTCTCGTTTGACTGATCGAAATTCTTAATTTTTTTGATATGGTGAGAGTAAATAATCTTTGCTATATCTTGTCTGTGCATATTTACATTATAATGAATTAAATATGGCTCGCAAAAAAGGTCGTCGCAGTAAACCCTACAAACTAAATCTTAAAAAGGACACAATGAACTCGGTCTTGGCCGTGATCCTCATGGGACTTGGTGGTCTTCTAGCAATTTCTTTTTCTCAGCAAGGTGAGATTCTCACCAAGGTCAACCAACTAGGTCAGCAATTTTTTGGCTGGCCGCTCCTTTTTCTCCCCTTTATCTTTATCGTCGGTGGACTGATTATTACCCACGCCAAACTGCCTCTAGCCTCCACTCACGTCCTTCTTGGCAGTATCGTCACCACCATCTCTCTTTCTGGCTTGTTTGGGACTGGTCACCTGGGACTTGGCATTAGAGACTCGGTTGTTTCTCTTATCTCCATGCCCGGAGCCATTCTCTTTTATCTAGTGGGTACTTCAATCGGTCTTTTTATTCTCTTTGAAACTTCCATCGAAGATGTCTTGGTCCTAGTTCAAGACCTTTATGCTGTTCTGGCCAAGGTTCTGGCCAAGACTCAGGGAGCCATTGGTATCAAAAGCAGTCCTTCTACTTTTTTAAACAAAGGCACCACTGTCAAAATTACCGGTGGTGAAGACATCTCCACCACCACCTCTCCACTGCCGGCCCCAGAACCAGTCAAGATCACCGGCAAGGAAATCACCCGCCCTCTACCCTCATCCTCCATCGAAGATAAAAAGCTACCGGAAGGAGCTTCCGCTGGCGTTTGGCAGTATCCACCTCTTACTTTGCTCAGTGATCAAAAAATTGGCAAAGCCGATCGAGGTGACATCAATAACAATATCGAAATCATTCAGAATACCTTGGCTTCTTTTGGTATCCAAGCTAAAGTTATGGAGGTTCACCAGGGTCCGGCAGTTTCCCAGTACGCTCTGGCGATCACCATGGGAACGAAGCTCAGCAAAATTAGTGCTCTCCAGTCAGATCTGGCCCTAGCTCTTTCGGCTCCCCAAGGCCTTCTCCGTATCGAGGCCCCTATCCCTGGAAGAGATCTAGTCGGTATCGAGATTCCCAATCGTTCACTGGAGTTTGTTTCTTTGAGAGAGATGCTTACCAAAAAAGTGATGCAGGACAATCGGTCCAAGACGGCTTTCTCTCTCGGTCTGGATGTTTCGGGCCAAGAGGTCGTCGCCGATATCTCCAAAATGCCCCACCTTCTCATCGCTGGCACCACTGGCTCTGGTAAATCTGTCCTAATTAACGCCATTATCTCCTCCATTCTTTTTCGAGCTTCCCCTGAGGAGGTCAAATTTATCATGATCGATCCCAAGAGGGTCGAACTCACCCCTTACAACGATATCCCTCATCAGCTTACTCGGGTCATTACCGACGTCTCCAAGGTTAGTAATGCTTTGGGCTGGCTGGTGGCAGAGATGGAAAGACGCTATCGTCTTTTTGAAGAAATGGGTGTCAAAAATATTGCTGGCTACAACGAGCTCAGTGGTTTTCAAGCCATGCCCTTTATCATCGTCATTGTCGACGAAATGGCCGATATCATGATGTCCAAAAACGCCGGTGAAATAGAAGAAAAAATAGTTCGTTTGGCTCAAATGTCCCGAGCTGTTGGTATTCATCTAATTTTGGCTACTCAGCGTCCCTCAGTTAACGTTCTAACCGGTATTATCAAAGCCAACATCCCGGCTCGTATCTCCTTCCAAGTCACCTCTATGATCGACTCTCGTGTCATTATTGATACCCCCGGAGCCGAGAAACTTCTTGGCAAAGGAGACATGCTCTATGTTCCTCCAGACATCGCCAAGCCCAAGCGTATCCAAGGAGCTTTTGTCTCGGACAAAGAAATTAAGAACTTGATCGATTTTATTCGCCGCTCGGGTATCACTGCTCAAACAGACGACACCATTATCAAAGAAAAGGAGCGCACCGGTACTCTCTCTTCTTCCGGCCAAAATCTGGGTGATGTCGACGACAAATTTGAAGAAGCCGCTCGTCTGGTAATCGCTGAGGGTAAGGGCTCGGCCTCTCTTCTCCAGCGACGTCTTGAAATTGGTTACGCTCGTGCCGCTCGTATCCTCGATCAGCTAGAAGGTGCCGGAGTCCTAGCCCACGCTGAGGGTAACAAGCCTCGAGAAATTATTGTCAGCAGCTTGAGTGAGGTTTTTCCCCATGAAGGAGGAGAGTAATCATGAAGACTGTCGGCCAAATAATTCGTACCGCTAGACAAAAAAGAGGTTTGGCTATCGATCAGCTTAGCCACCTAACCAAGATTGACTCCAAGTATATCGAGGCTCTGGAGCAAAACAATTACTCACAGCTCCCATCAGAAACTTTTACCAAAGGATTTATTCGGAACCTCAGTCTAAGACTAGATCTGAATCCCAACGAGATGGTGGCCATCTTTCGGCGAGACTATCGCCATCCCCAGCCGATCGTTACCCCCAGACACCTACCAAAATTAGCTCTCCCCGACAACGCTTCGCAGATTTTACCTTTTGTTCTGGGTGGGGTAGTCTTTCTGATCTATCTTATTTTTCAGTTTCGCGCCATTGTTACTCCCCCCAAGCTATCCATTTCCTTCCCCGAAAATAACGCCGTCTTGGTCTCTCCCATAGAGATAGAAGGAGATACTTCTTTAGACACCACTGTTTATATCAACGAAGACACCAAAGTTAAGCCCGACTCTACTGGTCACTTTTTGGCCCGAATCAATCTCCCTCCTGGGGAAACCATCATCGAGCTAAAAACCGTCAATCGTTTCTCTCGGTCCACCTCCAAAAAAATCTCCATCACCATAATTTCAAAATGACCTTACCACCGTCATTGCGAGAAGGTACTCCGACGTGGCAATCTCACTCCATCAATTTTTTTGGTATGATGATTGTATGACTCTTCCTCAAATCATCTCTATGGTTTCCACTGTTTTGTTGACCACCGTAGCTATTATCGTCGGTATCCAGCTCATATATATCCTCAAGGAACTTCGCTACTCGCTTACCAAAGTCAATCAGACGATCGATGGTGTTTCAGGCACCCTCGAAAAAATCTCTCAGCCAGCGCTTGGCTTCTTCGCTCTTTTGGAAGGTTTTAAGGAAAGTGGCAAAATTGTGGAGTCCATCTCTCACTTACTGGGTCGTGATAAGCCCAAACCTCCGGTAGATATCGATGCCTATGACTCCTCCCTCTGATCAGCCCACGAGAGGCTCTCTTTCCACTTTTGGATTAGGTATGATTTTTGGAGTTGCCGCGGCCTTTCTTTTCGGCACCGAGGAAGGCCGAAAAATCGTCAAAAAAGGCCTTGATTCTCTGCCCGAAAAATACAAAAATCCTCTCTCTCCCGTCTCCCGCCTTGGCGGGACTCACTCCACCCCTCTCTTCACTTCAGAAGAAACTCCTCATCACACTACTGTCCAGAATCACTTTGGTGCCTCTCTGGATGGCGAGTCTCCACCTCCACCGCCACCTTCCGTCCGCCCAGTCCGCCCCGAGCCCTTCAAACCCTCCATCTAGTTCTTCGTCATTGCGAATCTCGTACTCGAGCTGAAGCAATCTCACTCCACGTAATCCTTGCTATATAATTTGTCTGAACATGACTATCAACGAAATCCGGGCAAAATATCTAGACTTTATGCAGCGTCGGGGTCACGCCGTTTTACCTTCTGCCTCTCTGGTTCCAGAAGGAGACGCCTCTACTCTTTTTACTTCCTCTGGGATGCAGCCCATGATGCCTTACCTCCTTGGAGAAAAACATCCTCTCGGCACTCGCCTTGTCGATTCTCAAAAATGTTTCCGCTCCCAAGATATCGAAGAAGTGGGGGACAACCGCCACAGTACTTTTTTTGAGATGCTGGGCAACTGGTCTCTTGGTGACTACTTTAAAAAAGAACAGCTCAAATACTGCTTCGACTTTTTTACCGATCCCGGTAAAGGACTCGGCTTGGACCCCCAGCGTCTTTTTGTCACCATTTTTGAAGGCAACGATCAGGTTGGGAAAGACACCGAAGCTATCGAAATTTGGCGGGCTCTTTTTACCAAAGCCGGCCTAAAAAATATCGACGACCACATCCTTGCTTACCCGGCCGCCAAAAACTGGTGGTCCCGCACCGGTGAGCCGGAAAAAATGCCTGTCGGTGAGCCGGGCGGCCCAGACTCCGAAGTTTTTTATGACTTTGGTAAGTCACACCACTTCCACGAGTCATCTCCATACCAAAACGAAAAATGTCACCCCAACTGCGACTGCGGTCGCTTTATGGAAATAGGTAACAATGTTTTTATGCAGTATCTCAAAAATGCCGACGGTACTCTCTCCGACCTACCTCAAAAAAATATCGACTTTGGTGGGGGATTGGTTCGTCTGGCCGCGGCCGTAAGCGATGACCCGGACATTTTTAATACCAGTATCTACTTCCCCATTATTAAGGAAATTGAAAAACTCTCCGGCCAGTCATATCAAGACGACTCCGTCAGGCCCTCCATGCGCATCATCGCTGATCACTTAACTGCCGCTACCTTCCTGATTAAGGACGAGGTCTTTCCCAGTAATAAAGCCCAGGGGTACGTGCTCCGCCGTCTCTTACGCCGTGCCGCCGTCAAGCTTTACTTTCTGATGGAAGATCATGAGGACATCATTCGTCTAGCCGGCATCACCGCTTCGATTATCGATATTTACAAAGATATTTACTTCGTTGGTGACGACTCTCTTTACGTTCAAGGCACTATCGCCACCGAGATTGGTAAATTTGAAAAATCTCTAGCCAAAGGTATTCGAGAGCTAGAAAAGAAAACCGATGTTTCCGGTAAAGATGCCTTTGATCTCTACCAAAACTACGGTTTTCCCCTCGAGATCACTGTTGAGGTCTTGTCTCAGATTGGAAAATTTGTAGATCAGGAACAGTTTCAGACCGAATTCGAAAAACATCGGGAACAGAGCCGCGCCGCTTCCAGTGGTATGTTCAAAGGTGGTCTGGCCGATCACTCGGCTACTGTGACCGCTTATCACACCGCCACTCATCTCCTCCACGCCGCCCTTAGAAAAATTCTAGGTTCTCACGTCAGCCAAAAGGGCAGTAACATCACTTCCGAGCGGCTCCGCTTCGATTTTTCTCACCCCAACAAATTAACTGAGGAGCAAATTATCTCGCTCGAAAAACTTATCAATCAAATAATTTCCCAAAAACTACCGGTCATCAGACAAGAAATGCCCAAAGATCAGGCCATCAAAGAAGGGGCTCTTGCTTTTTTTGGTCAGAAATATCCCGACCTGGTAAGCGTCTTCACCATAGGTGAAGAGCCGAATCACTTTTCCAAAGAGCTTTGTGGAGGCCCACATGTGGAAAGTTTGACAGAACTTGCTAAGATAAAGATAGTCAAACAAGAATCTCTCGGTGCCGGAACGCGCCGCGTCTATTTACAGTTTGTCTGACAATCAAGATTCTGTGAACCTAGTCAATCTATTCGGTCAAAAGTCAAAAGCCCCGGAGCCAGAGTACTTTTTGGCCATCGAAATTCATGAGTCACTCATCAAAACAGCCCTCTGGGAAGTGCTGGATAGTCAGCCGGAAGTGGTCAACGTCGGCTCATACGAGTCCTGGACCGACGAAGAATCACTCATCAACGGCGTCGACTCTTCTCTTGATCAAGCCATCAAAACCATCAAGGGTCAGCCAAAAAGAACCATTATTGGTCTACCGGACTCTTGGATGGAGGACGAAAAAATTCACTCTTCCAAAACCAAGCTCATCACCCATCTATTTAAGGAACTTGGTCTGGAGCCTATAGGTGTCGTCACTATCAACCGAGCTATTGCTCACTTCCTCAAAAAGAAGGAAGGCATGCCACCCACCGTTATTTTGCTCGAAGTCTATGTTAGTAAAGTCGCCGTTTCTTACGTCTATCTCGGAGTCGTTAACAAAACAGAAGAAGTCGCGAGATCTGGCGACCTCGCTCACGACGTCGAGGAGGGACTTACTCGAATGGATCTGCCAAACTATCCAGCTCGTTTCATTCTGACCAATGGTAACGGTCTGGACGAAGAGTCTCAGCAAATCACCGCTTTTCCTTGGACCGACCGCCTTCCCTTCAAACACCTTCCCAAGGTTGAGATCCTTCCGGTTGACTTTTCTATCAAAGCCATCGCCCTCACCGGCGGTATTGAAGCGGTTCAATCTCTGGGCCTGGAGGTCAGCGACGACTCTGAGGCCGACCTTCCGTCAGAAGAGTCCAATCTAGTTATTCCAGAAGAGACTCCGTCGTCCATGGAAGATCTGGGTTTCTCTTTTGAGGAAACGTCTCCGCCGATAACTATTTCACCGGCTCCACCTGTCGAAGAAATCGTCTCCGAGCCGGAGTACGCCTTTGCTTCCGACGAGCCTAGCTCTCCTCCTCAACCAATCTCTCGCCTAAAACTATCTCTTCCCGCCCTTCCCCGGATCAAGCTTCCTCGATTGCCCCGCCCCAATCTTCTTCTTTTACTCCTGATACCGCTTCTGTTAATTGCCGGAGTTCTTTTTTATCTCTACTACGGCCAAACTCTAATTACCATTCACTTCACTCCTCAAAAAATAACCAAACAGTTAGGCCTGGCTATTGCCGAAACTCCTCAAGCAGGCATCCCCACTCTGCTGGCTACCAAAAAAACCTTTTCCGGTTCTGCCGTAGAATCAACCTCCACTACCGGCACAGCCAATGTTGGTGATAAGGCTACCGGTACCATTACCATCGGCAACAAATCTGTTGCCCCCATTGTCCTCAAAGCCGGCACCGTCATTACCAACGATACCGGTAGGTACTCCTTTATCGTGTCAGATGCCGTCACTATCGCCTCAGCTAGTGCTGATTCACTCGATACTATTTCCGGTAAGGTTACCGGAGTCCAGATCACCGCGACCAAAATTGGCGCCGAATACAATCTTCTCAAAGGTACCATTTTTAGTGTCGGCGACTTTTCCAAGTCCGTCGCCGCTGCCGTGGCCGAAGCAGACTTTGCTGGCGGTACTTCTCGCACCGTCAACGCCGTTTCCAAAGCCGACCAGGACAAGCTCTTGGCTACCGCTACCGAAATCATCAAAACAAAAATCCAAAATGACTCTCAGACAGACAGTCCTGGTTTTAAGACTCTACCTCTTTCTGATCTTCAGTTCACCAAAAAACAGTTCGATCACAACCTTTCCGAAGAAGCTACCACTCTTAGTCTAGCTTTAGAGGGTTCGCTGGATGCTCTTGTTTACGCCGAGGATACTCTCTACAATCTAGTCTCTGAGGAGCTAAAATCTCAAATTCCCTCCGGCTCATTTACCCAAAAAGACACTACCACCATCGCTCTCGAAAATCCCTCTATTACCGACGATCATTATCTCTCAAAAGTCACCGTCGAAGCCGCTCTTTATCCGGAAATCGACCGAGAAAAACTCACCGGATTTATCAAGGGCAAGCCCGTTGCCGACATTCGCCACTTCTTTGAACCCATTCCTGGTTTTACCGGCGTTGATATTAAGATCTATCCGCCACTGCCGCTAATTACCAAGATTCTTCCACTTCGGAACATCACCTTCGATCTGGTCGGCAACTAACTATGTTGTACAGCTATCGTAAGGCTACTCCAAAAAATCCTCATCCTGGCCGTCGCATCCCTCTCTATCTAAAGACCATTCCCACCATCGTCTCTGCTTTGGGACTGGCCATTCTTGGAGGGGTAGCTTACCCAGTCGTCAGTTATCAGCTTCAAAACATCCATTTATTTAATTTGGCTAGTTCAGGCTTGCTTTCCCCCGTTTACTATGAGTCTCAGGCCAACGATAGTGGCGAGCCAGTCGTCGCTCAAGGGACGGACTTTACTAAAGCCAGTAGTTGGTTCCCCGGTACCCCCCAAAACGATTTGTTTGCTACCCAAAAAACCTTTGCTACTGACGTTCCCGACTTCTATTCGATCTCTATTCCTTCTTTGGGGATTTTTGATGCCCAGGTGGCCCTCCGCGACGAAGACCTTACCAAACATCTGGTTCAGTTCCCTCAGACTGCTCTTCCAGGACAAATCGGTTCCCCAGTTATTTTTGGACACTCGACCCTACCTCAATTTTTTGATCCTCTAAAATACACCACTATTTTTTCCACTCTCCCCAAAATCAAACCAGGTTCCGATATTATCATTACCTATAACGACACCGAGTATACCTATCGCATCAGTAAAACTTTTGAGGTCAAGCCCAAAGAGCTTTGGGTTCTTCGTCAGGACTACTCGGATAAAACTCTCAAACTTATTACTTGTGTGCCCCCTGGTACCACCCTCCGTCGCCTCGTCGTCGAGGCCTCCCTCATCCAAAATTGACGCACTCGTCATCCTGAGCGACCTGCCCGTCGTGGCGGGAGTCGAAGGATCTCTCTCCATCCGTCATTGCGAACCCGCAGTAGCAGATGTGGCAATCTATATGGATTAATACCATATAATAATTATTATGGAAATAATCTCGGCTAAACAAGAGAATGAACCTTCAAAGCTGAATATCTTATCGGCTGACGAAACAGCAGTCCTTAGTGGTGTGGAATATGACAACACCCCCAAAAATTTTACGATCAGTGCGACCACTTTGGAAGCCTGCATGGAGGTTTGGAAAGCTTTTGATATGCACGAGCCATTATTCCAATCTAGAGCTCATCAAAGATTAGCAAATTTTTTACAAGAAAATTCTCCCATAGCCAATAGTCATGATCTTGAATTTGCCAAGAGAGCAAAAGAGAGCTGGTTGGATGTTAAAAAAGACCGGGAATTTGGACTGCAGTTTTATCAAGTCGGAAATGAATTGATTAAGGGTGCTGTTCATCCGGGAAAGAGGAGAACAATTCTGCTCCGTAATGATTTGGACGGTATAGCTGATAGTCAAAGTATTTTACATATTCACACCCATCCAGACGATATGATGATGAGTGCGGGTGACCTTATCGGAATGGTGGCAGATATGGATAAAGTTCCGGCCAAGTGTCTCTATCTTGTCATTACTCCAAAACGCTTACACCTGATGTTTCCGACCAATGAGACTCAGCGATATCCGCTTGATGGGTTAAGAGATTTGATAAGAGAAAAATTTGGCAGTCTTTATGAAGAAGCCGCTAAATCAAGAAATGAGTATGGTGGACAGCCGGAACTAATTAAGGCCTTAGCTAAATTTTTTAAACTTGGATACTACAGTGGCGGTAGAAAATTAACACTCCCTCGAGTTGGTTAAGTCATATAATCTAAACCATGCCCATGATTCTTTGTCTTGACCCCGGCACCGCCCACACCGGCCTCGCCATTTCCCAAGAGGGGATTCTCGCCACGCCAGTCGCCACTATTTATGAAAAAGAGTTAGATCAATTGGTCACCAAATTACTGCCATTTCTAAATCAATATCATCCGGACAAAATTGTCATTGGAGTCCCGGAGTATGGTCCAATCGTCAAATTTGCCACAGACTTAAGTGAAAAAATTTACATCGTTTTTCCCAAAGAGATAGTCTTTTTTCGTGAAGATCTTAGTTCATCCGCCGCCAGAAAAACCATGAAAGAACAGGGTAAAACCTTAATTAGAAGGAAAAAAGAGGAGCACCAAACCGCCGCCGCCCTCATCCTCCAAGACTATCTCGACTCCCTCTAAACCCCGTCATTGCGAACCCGCCTTGGCGGGTGTGGCAATCTCATTCCATCACATCATAATATATAATCTACTTATGTTCAAGAATATTATTGCTCCTGTTCAAGCTTGGTTGTTATCAAGGGGTACTTGTGTCGGCTGTGGCACCGCTCTTACCGATGGTCAAAACAAACCCTCCACCAAAGTCAAAGGCATGGACCAAATTACCTGTAAGTGTGGTCGGCTGTTTATCTACAATCCTAAGTCCAATACTTACCGCCGGGCACTCTTGAGTGAAATATAAGTAAAATGTTTAAACGATTTTTTACCGCCATCACCATAATCGCCGTCCTAGGCTTTGGTTTGTACTTCGAGCGCGCCCAACCCGTCACCCGTGCTGATGTGCCTGAAGTCGACTTTGAAATAAAACCGGGAACAGGTATTGATCGAATCGCTAACGACTTAAATCGGGCAAAACTCATTCGTTCTCGAATCGCTTTTAAGATCACTGTCATTCGTCTCGGTATCGCAAACAAGATCCAAGCTGGCTACTTCAAGCTTTCCCCGCGCATGGACGCCACCGAGATGGCGAATGCTCTTACTCACGCTTACTCCCGCCAAGTTCGTGTTACCATTCCCGAAGGTTTAAGAAGTGAAGAGATAAACTTTATTCTGGACAAAGCCTTCGGTGATGTCAAAGATAACAACTACAATCCCTTACAGTTCACCTCCTTTGCGCAAGGCAAAGAAGGCCGTCTCTTCCCAGACACCTACGATTTTGCCTCTGAAGCCTCTGCTTCCGATATCGTAAGGCGCATGACTAATCAATTTGATCAGGTCACCGCCGACATTCCCAGAGAATCACTAAGTAACATTGTCATCTTCGCTTCTTTACTAGAGCGAGAAGCCTTCTCGAGCTCAGAAATGCCACTGGTTGCGGGAGTAATTGCCAAGCGGTTAAACATTGGAATGGCTCTCCAAATAGATGCCACTGTCCAGTACGCAGTCGGTTCGGCAAACTGCAAACAAATTGACTGTGTCTGGTGGAAAAAGAACCTGACTAAAGATGACATCAGAATAAACTCTCCATACAACACTTATCAGAACCCCGGACTTCCACTCGGACCCATTTCCAATCCAGGCAAAGACGCACTGCTCGCCGCCGCCAAGCCTACTCAAGGATCTGCTCTCTACTATATTCATGATGCCAGTGGTCAGATTCACTTTGCCGACACTCTAGAGCAACACAATCAAAATATCTGCACCTATCTCAAAAAAGACTGCCCCTAAAACTTCCTGGTTGACAGGTAGTGGGTCTCCCTTTATACTTACAGCACTGTCCTAAACTTGGCTGGATTTTGTGCCAGTCGAGTTTTTGTGTGTTGCCCGTTGTTATTTACTCCTGCCTAAAAAACCCAAAATACGGATGATAAAACAAACCAAACGCGAAGATTGGGGCAATATTGCCTCTAAGTTACCAGAGTCCAATCTAGCTCAAACCCAGCTAGACTCATACAAACAATTTCTCGAAGAAGGCATCCGTGAATCATTACTAGAGCTCAACCCCATCAAAGACTTTACCGGTAAAGTCTTTGAATTTGAATTTTTAAGCAATCGCGTTGGGTTACCCAAGTTTTCTCCCAAGCAAGCCATCGAAAAAGGTGTCACCTTTGAAGCTCCTCTCTGGGCCACCGTCAAGCTCACCAATCTCCACTCCGCCGCTACCCAACAGCAAGAAATCTTCCTGGGCGATATCCCTATGATGACCTCTATTGGCACCTTTATTATTAATGGTGTCGAGCGTGTTGTCGTCAATCAGCTTGTTCGTTCACCTGGTGCCTACTTTACTCGAGAAATCGATCCTCACTCTGGTCGAGCCATCCACCAAGCCGAAGTTCGCCCCATGAGAGGTTCTTGGCTGGAGTTTATTGTCAGTCGTAATGACCACATCTCCGTTCGCATTGACCGGCACCGCAAGGTATCTGCTACCACCCTTATTCGTGCTCTTGGTTTTAGTACCAACGAAGAAATTCTAGCTCTCTTCGCCGACGTCGACACCGACAAGGAGCACAACTACATCTCCACCACTCTTCTCAAAGACTCCACTACCAGCACCGAAGAGGCCCTCCTCGAGTTCTATCAAAAGGTCCGTCCTGGTGAGCCAGCTGTTTTGGAAAATGCCAAAGCCCTCCTCCACCAAATGTTTTTCGACCCTCGCCGCTACAACTTGGGACTAGTCGGCCGTTACAAGATGAATCGTAAGCTAGGCCTTCACACCCCCATCGACAAACAGCATATTACCCTCACCACCGAAGACTTTGTCGGCTCCGTTAAGTACCTTATTGGCCTTCAAAATGGTCAGGGTAAAACTGACGACATCGATCACTTGGCCAATCGCCGTCTGCGCTGTGTTGGTGAACTGGTCAACCAAACTTCCTTCAAGGCCGGTCTTCTCAGATTAGAGCGCTCCATCAAGGAAAAAATGTCTCTCGCCAAGCCAGACGAGCTCCCCACTCCCGCGGCCTTCGTCAATCCTCGTCCCATCATCTCCGCCATCACCGAGTTTTTCCGCCGCAACCGTCTGTCTTCTATCCTCGATCAAGTGAACCCTCTTTCCGAGATCGACAATCTTCGTCGTATCTCCGTTATGGGACCTGGCGGTATTACCCGTGAGCGCGCCAGTTTCTCTATGCGTGATATTCACTCTTCGCAGTACTCCCGTATCTGTCCAGTTCGTTCTCCCGAAGGGCCAAACATCGGCCTCGTAACCTATCTGGCTCTCTACTCTCGTATCAACGACTACGGTTTTCTTGAAGCTCCTTATCTCACGGTCACCAAAGTCAAGAAAAACGGCCAGGACATCTATAAAATTAGCGACCAAGCAGTTTACCTAGCCGCTGACGACGAAGAAGATGCTTATATTACTCACGCCGGTATCGAGAGAAATGGCGACATCATTACCCAAAAATGGGTACCAGTCCGTTATGCTGGTAAGTTTATTGAAGCAGATATCGACAAAGTTCAGTACATCGATGTTATTCCTCGTCAAGTCGTTGGTACTTCAGCCTCTTTAATCCCCTTTATTCAGCAAGACGAAGGCACTCGTGCTCTCATGGGTACCCATCACCTTACTCAAGCTCTACCTCTGGTCAAGTCCACTGCCCCTATTGTGGGTACCGGTATGGAGGCCATTACCGCCGCCGGTATGGGCTGGGTTGTTTCCTCTGAATTCAACGGTGAAGTAATCTCTGTCGACGGCAATCACATCAGTCTCCAGCTTTCTGCCAAAGACGCCGCCACCGCCGCTTCACACCTTTCTCCTTACGACTACGGCTTTGTCGAAATCAATAAAGACATCGTTACCTACCATCTTCGCAAATATCACAACTCTTCCCAGGACACCTGTTACAACCAGCACCCCTTAGTCGACGTTGGTGACAAAATCAAAGTGGGTGATGTCATCATCAATGGTCCTGCTTCCGAAAATGGTGAACTCGCTCTCGGTCAAAATCTTTTAATCGCCTACGCCGCCTTTGAAGGTCTCGGTTACGAAGACGCCATCGTTGTTTCCGACCGCTGTGTTCGCGAAGACCTTTTGTCTTCGGTCCACATTCATGAGCACACTTGTGATGTCATGGACACCAAGCTTGGCGCCGAAGAGCTAACCAGAGACATCCCCAACGTTGCTGAAAACGATCTTCGTAATCTGGGTGAGGATGGCACTATTGCTATCGGTTCTACCGTCGGTCCCAACGATATTCTAGTCGGTAAAATTGCTCCCAAGGGTGAGACTGATCTCACAGCCGAAGAGCGTTTGCTCCGTGCCATTTTTGGCGAAAAAGCTCGAGAAGTTCGAGATACCTCCCTTCGCATGCCTCATGGTGAGCAGGGGACTGTCGTCTCTGTCCGCATTCTTAGTCGCGAAGCTGGAGATGAGCTCGATGCCGGGGTTATCCAACAGATCAAAATCAAGGTTGCCCAGCTCAGAAAAATCACCGTCGGTGACAAAGTCGCTGGTCGCCATGGAAACAAAGGTGTTATCTCCAAGATCGTCTCCGATGCCGATATGCCTCATCTTGAAGACGGACGTCCTATCGACGTCATCATTTCTCCGCTTTCCGTTCTGGCTCGTATGAACCTGGGTCAGCTCTTGGAGGCCCAGCTGGCTTTAGCCGGAGAAAAGCTTGGTAAAAGATATTCTGTACCGGTCTTTGAAAATGTTAGTGAGGCTAAACTAAACCAGGCTTTAATCGAGGCTGGGTTGCCGATAAACGGCAAGGCTCAGCTTTATGACGGCCGTACTGGCGAACCTTTCGGTCAGGAGACTGCTGTGGGAGTTAGTTACATTCTCAAACTCAATCACATGGTTGAGGACAAGACCCACGCTCGCTCGATTGGACCTTACTCCCTCGTTACTCAACAGCCTCTAGGTGGTAAAGCTCAAATGGGTGGCCAGCGTTTGGGTGAAATGGAAGTTTGGGCCCTCGAAGCACACAAAGCGGCCTACACGCTCCAGGAAATGCTTACCCTCAAGTCCGACGACGTTGTCGGTCGATCCAAGGCTTTTGAAGCCATCGTTAAGGGTGAAACCATTCCGATGTCCTCCATTCCTGAATCATTCAAGGTCCTTGTCAAAGAACTAAACTCTCTCTGTCTCGCCGTCACCCCAACTGGTCAGGTGGTAGCTCAGGTCGACGAATCTCTGCCAGTCAAGCCAGACATCGCCGCCGAGATTGCCGAAGCTACTAGTATGTCCGACGAGCTCAAAGCCACTAGTTTTGAGGAAGAGGATGATACTGGTGGAAATGAAGCCGATGAGGTCGACGAAGAGTCTGCCGAAGCTGGCGATCCGACACCCGATATAGAAGCCATCAGTAATTAAACACACCTAACACACACAATCATGAACAACATAGTCGACTTCTCCGGTTTACAGATCAAGCTCGCCAGTCCAGAAGATATTCGCAGTTGGTCGTACGGCTTGGTCACCAAGCCCGAAACTATCAACTACCGTACTCAAAAACCAGAAAAAGATGGTCTTTTCTGTGAGCGAATCTTCGGACCTACCAAAGACTGGGAGTGTTACTGCGGAAAGTACAAAAGAGTTCGCTTCAAGGGCATTGTCTGTGACAAATGTGGTGTGGAAGTCACTCTTAGTCGTGTGCGTCGTGAACGTATGGCTCACATCGATCTTTCCGCTCCGGTTGCTCATGTCTGGTTTTTCAAAGGTGCTCCTAGTAAACTTTCTTTACTTCTAGACATCTCTCCCAAAGCACTTACCTCCGTCATCTACTTCAGTAAATACCTCATCATGTCCGTCGACGAAGGTGGCCGAGAGGATGCTCTAAAAAGCGTCGAGAATCAAAAAGAAACCAAGCTCAATGAAGTCCGTGCCAACTTTGACAAGCAGATCGAAGACATCAAGTCTCAAGGTGAAGCCGAGATCAAGGAACTAAAGAAAAAAATCAAGGTTAAGGACGAGTTAGAATTAAAGTCCGAAAATCTCAAAGTCGAGTACAAACAAAAGGTCGCCAATCTCAGAGAACAAATGGTGGTTGAGCTGGCTTTTACCGAGGAAATCTACAGTAAACTTTCCTCTCTCCTCGAAAGAATCAACGCCAACTCTCTGGTCTCAGACTCCGAGTACGCCAAGCTAGAAGAGTACGGCTTGGTCAGCTGGATCGAGGCTGGTATGGGCTCAGAAGCTCTTCTCGAAGCACTCCGGAAAATAAATCTAGAAGAACTAGCCGCCAAGCTAAAGGTGGACATGGGTAGTCCCTCAGAAGCCAAAAGGCTTAGAGCCACCAAACGTCTTCAGGTCGTCCGTGGTCTCTCCGATGCCAAGATCAAACCGGAGTGGATGATCGTTCAGACACTACCTGTTATTCCTCCAGATCTTCGTCCCATGGTTCAGCTTTCCGGTGGCCGTTTCGCCGCTTCCGATCTCAACGATTTATATCGCCGAGTCATCAACCGCAACAACCGTCTCAAACACCTCATCGACCTTGGTGCTCCGGAAATTATTCTGAGAAATGAAAAAAGAATGCTTCAAGAGTCAGTAGATTCTCTCATCGACTCTTCCCAAGCTCGCTCTACCCGTCGTTCTCGCACCGGCAAGACCCTCAAGTCTCTTTCCGACATGCTCCGAGGCAAGCAGGGTCGCTTCCGTCAAAACCTTTTGGGCAAGCGGGTTGACTACTCCGGTCGCTCGGTTATCGTCGTTGGTCCAGAGCTCAAACTTAATCAATGTGGTCTACCCAAAGACATGGCTCTAGAAATGTTTAAGCCTTTTGTTTTGCACGAGATCATCAAGCAAGATCTAGCCCCCAATGTCAAAGCCGCCAAAGCCCTCATTGAAAAGCGTCAGCCTGAAGTTTTTGATATTCTCGAAAAAATTACCAAAAAGCATCCGGTGCTTCTGAACCGTGCTCCGACTCTACACAAGCTTTCTATCCAGGCTTTCTGGCCGGTCTTGGTCGATGGTGCCGCTATCCGTCTTCACCCGGTCGTTTGTACCGGTTTCAACGCCGACTTCGACGGAGATCAAATGGCTGTTCACGTACCGCTCACCAAAAAGTCTATTCAGGAAGCCAAAAACCACATGCTGCCTCAATACAACTTAGTCAAGCCTTCGGCTGGCAATCCTGTCTCTATTCCGGACTCCAAGGAGATGGCTATTGGTGTTTACTATCTCACCTCTATCGATCCCAAACTGTCCCATTACAGTCTGCCTTTTTCTTCTCCCACCGAGGCCATTACCGCTTCGCAGACCGGTGCCGTCAATGTTCGCCAGCCCATCTCGGTCAGACTTAGTTTGGACAGCAAAGAACTAACCGAAACCACCGTCGGTCGTATTATCTTTAACAAAATTCTCCCCAAAGAGTGGAAGTTTATCAATCACAATCTTCCTCGGAAGGAAATTTCCGCCCTTTTCCATCGCGCCATTCGTGAGCTCGACCTCAAAAGAGTGGTAAGACTCATCGACGGCGTCAAAGATATCGGCTTCCATTACTCCACCGTTTCTGGTCTTTCCTTTGCCATTACTGACAACGAAATGTACTCCGGCAAAACCGCCTTTATCGAAGGTGGAAACCAAAAAGCCAAAGAGATTGAAGAGAACTACAACACCGGTTTGATCACCAATGAGGAAAGAAGAAAACTAACCATCCAGATGTGGATGGACACTGCCGACGAACTGGCTGAGAAAACCTGGCAAGAGTTTTCCGAGGACAACCCAGTCCGTTTAATTATCGACACTGGTATGGGTCGGATTACCCAAAATACTATTAAGCAGCTATCGGCTATGCGTGGTATCAACGTCGACCCATTAGGAAACATGATCGAGTTGCCTACCAAAGGTAACTTCCGTGAAGGTTTGTCCATTTTTGAGTACGTTTCTTCCATTAGAAGTTCTCGCAAGGGTCTGACCGATACCGCTCTTCGTACCGCCGATGCTGGTTATCTAACGCGCCGCCTAGTTGACGTCAGTCACGATGCCATTATTCGTGCCGATGACTGTGGTACTGAAGAGTTCCACACCATCTCCGCCGAAGGTTCCCGTGGCAAAGTCTTCGAAAAGACCATCACTTCTCGTTACTCAGCCAAGAAAGTTGTCGCTCCGGAAACTCGCAAGGTCTTGGTTGGCGCCGGTGAAATTATTACCGAAGACATTGCTAGTGCCATCGTCAAGTCCGGTATCAAGGAGATCGAAATTCGCTCTCCGCTTACCTGTAAGATGCGCTTTGGTCTCTGTGCCAAGTGCTACGGTATCAATCTAGCCAACAATGCCCCGGCAGTCATTGGTGACCCGGTTGGTGTCACCGCAGCTCAGTCCATTGGTGAGCCTGGAACCCAGCTGACAATGCGCACCAAACACTCTGGTGGTGTTGCTGGTATCGATGTCACTCAAGGCCTACCCCGGGTGACCGAGCTTTTCGAAGTTCGTATGCCCAAACTGGTTGCTCCTATTGCTGAGATTTCCGGTAAGGTTAAAGTGGTCGAAACCGACAATGGTAATTTAATTACCATCACTCCTCCAGGTAAAAAAGAAGATCGTAAAGAATACCTCATTGCTCTAGCCATGCCTCTCAAGGTGGAAGACGGTGACCTAATCTCGGTCGGTACTCAGCTGGCCGCCGGCGGTGTCGATATTAGAGAACTTCTCAAGATCAAAGGTTTGAGAGCCGCTCAGAACTACCTCATTGCCGAGATTCAGTCTATCTACGAGTCTCAAGGCATCAGTATTCACGACAAACACTTTGAAGTCATTACTCGTAAGATGTGTGACTACGTCCGCATCGACTCCGTTGGTGACTCCAGCCTGGTAGCCGGAGATGTCATCAGTCGAGGCAGTTACGAAATGGCCAACGAAGCCGTTATCGCTCAGGGTGGAGAACCAGCTACTGCAACCAATCTTATTCTTGGTACTATTCGAGCCGCTTTGCACACCGATAGTTGGCTTTCAGCCGCTTCCTTCCAAGACACTACCAGCGTCTTGACCGACTCTGCAGTTCAGGGCAGGATTGATCACTTAGTAGGTCTCAAAGAGAACGTTATCATTGGTCGCTTGGTTCCCACCAGCAAACTTCGTGCCAGAATCGAAAATATCTGATAAAATACACCTCTCAACCATGCCTACTACCAATCAACTAATCAAACACGGCCGCCTCAGAAACGCCCGCAAAGTCAAAACCACAGCTCTCCGTAAGAGTTTCAACTCGGTCAAGCGTCGCATGGTGGCTACTATGAGTCCTCAAAAAGCCGGTGTTTGTCTCCAGGTCAAGACCATGACTCCCAAAAAGCCAAACTCCGCCCTGCGCAAGATCGCCCGTGTCCGACTGAGTAACAAGCAAGAAGTCACCGCTTATATCATGGGTGAAGGCCACAATTTGGCTGAGCACAGCATTGTCCTTCTTCGTGGTGGTCGAGTTCGAGATCTTCCTGGTGTCAAGTTTCACATTATTCGTGGTAAGCTCGACACCGCCGGCATCGAAAAGCGCCGCTCTTCTCGTAGTAAATACGGTACCAAACGCCCATCAGCCGCCAAAAAATAATCTATGAGATCAAAGAAAACCCCACCCAAAAAAGTCCAGTTTGACCCCATCTACGGTAGCCCTCTCGTCGCCAAGCTCATCAATGGTGTTATGGAGGATGGCAAAAAGTCCGTCGTCGCCAAGCATGTCTATCGAGCCATCGACATCGTCGCTGAACAAACCAAAAAAGACGGTCTTGAGTACTTACACGAAGCTCTGGAAAACATCAAGCCCACCATCGAAGTCCGCTCCCGTCGTGTCGGCGGTGCTTCATACCAAGTTCCAACACCTATTCGTCCTGAGCGCCGTGACTCTCTCGCCATTCGTTGGCTCATAAATGCCGCCAAGGCCAGAGGAGCCAATCCTTACCGTACTTTAGCCGACAAGCTGGCCGCTGAAATCGTTGACGCGCACGAAAACGCCGGTTCCGCCATCAAAAAGAAGCTTGATACCCACAAAATGGCCGAGGCTAACAAGGCCTTCGCCCACTTTAGATGGTAGCCACAATCGTCATTGCGAGACCCGCCATGGCGGGTCGTGGCAATCTCACTCCACATAAAAGGCCCTCCACGCGAGCCTTTTTGTACTATAATATCCCTTAGCACATTCCAAATATTTCATAGGAGGCTACTGTGGTACAAAAAAATACGCGTATTATACGGTTAGATAAGGAAAGGATTGGTGTTATTCTTGATCCGGTAAAGTTACTGGTCATAAGAAATGAACACTTACTTACCATGGGGACTGTTCCCGAGGACATTTATCCGATTCACCCAGATGAGTTGGTCCACCTAACTTGGCAGACCAAGGTGATAATTAACGCGGTATTGATTTCTCACGGCCTCAATTCTGAATCTCCATTTCTTACCGAATTGGCTCTCAAGACGAATAATTAATCTTTCTAGGTTGTTGAACAAACACTCCCTCTTTGGGGGTGTTTTTTTATTCTCCCACCAAAAAATACTGTGTCAAACAAAACCTGTATCCGATACTACGTTTAAATGGTTTCACCATTTTCTTTTGTTTCTGAGTCAGTTTTTCAAAATCTTTTT
>Ga0172379_10001300_pt1 | contig 51140 bp, 46 predicted proteins | sample GrowelOW334metaG_FD_119756 | JGI IMG/M metagenome (GOLD analysis project Ga0172379, IMG submission 119756) | Groundwater microbial communities from an aquifer near a municipal landfill in Southern Ontario, Canada - Groundwater well OW334 metaG | ecosystem: Environmental > Aquatic > Deep... | reverse complement strand
CGCCGAGGGTTTCCAGTTCGCCCATCTGCGCCGCGTCGTTGGCGTCGTAGATCGAGCCGGGACGCAGGCCGTCGCCGAGGCTGAAGGCGACGTCGTAGGCCTTCATGATTTCGCAGATGTCCTCGAAGTGCGTGTAGAGGAAATTCTCCTTGTGGTGCGACAGGCACCATTTGGCGAGGATCGAGCCGCCGCGGCTGACGATGCCGGTCATGCGCTTGGCCGTCATCGGCACGTAGCGCAGCAGCACGCCGGCGTGGATGGTGAAGTAATCGACGCCCTGCTCGGCCTGCTCGATCAGCGTGTCGCGGAAGATCTCCCAGGTCAGGTCCTCGGCCTTGCCGTCCACCTTTTCCAGCGCCTGGTAGATCGGCACCGTGCCGATCGGCACCGGCGAGTTGCGCACGATCCATTCGCGCGTCTCGTGGATGTTCTTGCCGGTCGAGAGGTCCATGACCGTGTCGCCGCCCCAGCGGATGGCCCAGGTCATCTTGTCCACTTCGTCCTGGATGGTCGAGGCCAGCGGCGAGTTGCCGATGTTGCAGTTGATCTTGGTCAGGAAGTTGCGGCCGATGATCATCGGCTCGGACTCGGGGTGGTTGATGTTATTGGGGATGATGGCGCGGCCGCGGGCGACTTCGTCGCGCACGAATTCGGCGGTGATCACGCGCGGAATCGAGGCGCCGAAGCTTTGGCCCGGATGCTGCTGGCGCAGCAGCTCGTCGAGGCCCTCCAGCTTCTGGTTTTCGCGGATGGCGACATATTCCATTTCCGCCGTGATGATGCCGGCCCGCGCGTAATGCATTTGCGACACGTTTTTCCCGGCGAGGGCGCGGCGCGGCTTGCGCGCGAGATCGAAGCGCAGGCCGGCCAGTTCGGCGTCGATCGCGCGCTGGCGGCCGTACTCGGAAGAAAGGTCGGGCAGCTCTTCGGTATCCCCGCGTTCGGCGATCCATGCAGCACGCAGCGCCGGCAGGCCCTTGCGGATGTCGATGACGGCAGTGGGGTCGGTATAGGGGCCGGAGCAGTCATACACGGTGATCGGCGGATTGGGAACATCGCCGGTCGGGCTCTGGGCGATTTCGCGCACCGGGACGCGAACGTCGGGGCGGCTGCCGGTGAGATAAGCCTTGCGCGAGTTGGGCAGGGGGGCGATGGCGGCGGCGTCTACGTGGGCGTCGGCGGCGATGAAGTTTTCATTGGCATTCATGGGGCAAGCTCGATTCTGGTGGGGGGTGGGGCAGAGGCTTGAAACTACTGGAAACACCGGCCGAATGCAACCCGTCGCGGAGAAAGGACACTCGGGCCGGATTTCGTCGAGCCTAGCGGGCGTAGCCGATTTTCTTCAGCGCCTGGTTGATCTTCTCGCCGAGCAGGGCGTGGCCGGCGGCATTCGGATGCAGCTGGTCGCTCTTGAGCGCGGTGTCCGAAAGCACCTCGGGTAGCGCGTCCTCGATCAGCGGCACTTTCTTGTCCTTGGCCACCTCGGCGTAGAAATCGGCGGGTGACAGACTGTTGAACACGGCACCGGTAATGCTGGGTTTCGGCGTCGCCAGCAATACTGCCTTGGCGCCGCTGGCCTTGACCAGGTCCAGCATGCGCCCCAGGTTGGCCACGGTCTGCGCCTGCGGCAGCTTGCGCAGCATGTCGTTGCCGCCAAGGCTCACCAGCACTAACTGCGGATTGTGTTCCTCGAGCAGCGCGGGCAGGCGCGCCAGCGCCCCGGCGCTGGTGTCGCCGCTGACGCCGGCATTGATGACGACCCATCCGGTCTTCTGCCCCAGCAGGGTGGGCCAGTCTTCGCCGGGCTGGACGCCATGCGGCGCAGTCAGGCTGTCGCCCAGCGCCAGCACCCGAGTCCCCGCCGGCAGGGCAGCTTCCTTCTTGCCGCCACCGCAGGCGACGGCAAGCAGCAGGACGAGCAGAGCCAGAAGGCTGCGGGCAAGTGCGGTGGATTTATTCATGCCCGGTCTGCGCGCCGGCATCAGGACTGGCCGAAGACTTCGTTCAACTGCCGCGCGACGCGTATGAAGGTGGTGCGCTTCGACAGCTCGCGGAGCTTGTGTGCGCCGACATAGGTACAGGCGGAACGCACCCCGCCGAGGATTTCCTGCAGGGTGTCCTCGACCGGTCCGCGGTAGTCGAGCAGCACCTCCTTGCCCTCCGAGGCGCGGTAGTTGGCGACGCCCCCGGCATGTTTGTCCATCGCCGTGCGCGAACTCATGCCGTAGAAGCGCACCTTGCGCACGCCGTCGACTTCGGCGACTTCGCCCATGCACTCGTCGTGGCCGGCCAGCATGCCGCCCAGCATGATGAAGTCGGCGCCGCCACCGAAGGCCTTGGCCAGATCTCCCGGCGAGGTGCAGCCGCCATCGGCGCAGATCAGGCCGCCCAGACCGTGGGCGGCGTCCGCGCATTCGATGATGGCCGAGAGTTGCGGATAGCCGATGCCGGTCATCTTGCGCGTGGTGCACACCGAGCCGGGACCGATGCCGACCTTGACGATGTCGGCGCCGTCGAGAACCAGCTCCTCCGCCATTTCGCCGGTGACCACATTGCCCGCCATGATGGTGATCTGCGGGTAGGCGTCACGCAGACGGTGGAGAAAATCGATGAAGGACTTGGTGTAGCCGTTGGCCACATCGACGCAGACGTAGGCAATGGCATCGCCGACCGCCTGCTTGACCCGGCAGAACTTTTCGTAGTCTTCCCGGGTGATGCCCATCGAATAGAACACCGTCGATGCTTGCGGCGACGTCTGGAAAAAACTTGTCAGTTCGTGTTCTTCGTAGTGCTTGTGCAGCGCCGTCGAAAGCTGATGCTTGCTCAGTGCGCGGGCCATTTCGAAGGTGCCGACGGTATCCATGTTGGCGGCGATGATCGGCACTCCTTGATAGCTGCGTCCGGAATGACGGAAGACGAACTCGCGCGAAATATCGACTTCGGAGCGCGATGTCAGCGTCGAGCGCTTGGGCCGTATGAGGACGTCCTGAAAATCCAGCTTGAGCTCTTCTTCGATGCGCATGGCGGCTTGCTTTCGCGAGTGTCGATACAGCGACTAATTTAAGCAGAACAAGGGTGACTCGGCGGCGTCCGTGCTGTCACGGCGGGCCGGGCGGAACGGTGCCTGCTCCCTCGCTTGCCCGGTTGCTCCCGGCGACCAGGTCGACGAGCTCGCCCAGGTGGGAAATCATGTGGTCGGGAGGGATGTCGGCAAACGCGGTTTCGGCGCACTCGCCACCCCGGATGATGGCCACTGGCACTCCGGCCGCGCGCGCACCGAGCACGTCTGCCCGGCTGTCACCGACGAAGAGCACCTCGTCCGCTGCAAGCTGCCAATCCGAAAGTGTCCGCAGGATGCCCTCCGCCCGCGGTTTCATGTAGGTCACATCGTCGCGGGCGACTACCGGCAGCAACCAGCCGGCGAATTCGAAACGCCCGAGGGCTCCGGCGAGCGCCCCTCGCCCGACGTTGCTGACCATACCCACCCGCAACCCTGCGGTCGCCAACCGGCCAAGCAACTCCGCCGCGCCCGGCCTCGGCGCCCATCGGGTCAGGGCGTCAAAATCCCAGCGATCGTAGACGGGGCCAAGTGCCTGATGCAATTCGGTCATGCGCCCCTGTGGCGCAAGCTGGTCGGCTGCGGCGTTCCACATGGTGGCGTAATTGCCGCGGGTGAACTCCTTGCCACTGAATCCTAGTCGGGCGAACGCGGAGCGCAACTCCTCTTCGGCCGGTTCCAGCTGCCACTGAAAATTGACCAGAGTACCCTCGAAGTCAAAGATCACCGCCGTGTAAGCGCGGCTCGTTGCAAGAGATGGACGTTTCGAGGGCATGGGAGAAGTATCTGCCGTGTCGGCGCCCCGGTCAAACGTCAATCCTCGCCGGATTTCGCCCGCGACCATGGGTTTGGCGATGAAGGAGTGGGTGACTTTCGTCGGACAGACGATTGGACGCAGTCCTTGCCAAACCGCACAACAGGCTTGACGGCGAATTTGGCTTGTATATACTGACTGACCGGTCAGTAACTAAGTGCCATTTCAGTGGAAGCTCCAAGTCATCCCCGTCAACGCCGCAAGCAGGCGCGTCCCGCCGAACTCATGGCGGCGGCGCTGGAATTGTTTGTCGAAAAGGGCTTTGCCGGTACCCGACTGGAGGATGTGGCGGCCCGCGCCGGGGTGTCGAAGGGGACGTTGTATCTATACTTCGGCAGCAAGGAAGCGCTGTTCAAGGCCGTGATCCAGGAAGGCATTGTGCCGATTCTGGAAGAAGGGGCGGGCCTGGTAGATAATTTCGAGGGTAGCACCGCTGATCTGTTGCGGGCGCTGATCGGCGAATGGTGGGAACGTATCGGCAACACGCATCTCGCCGGGGTGCCCAAGCTGATGATCAGCGAAGCCGGCAATTTCCCGGAACTGGCGACCTATTACAACGATGCCGTGATCGTGCCCGGCCGCGATCTTATGCGCCGCACCTTGCAGCGGGGCATAGCGTCCGGCGAGTTCCGCGCTGTCGATGTCGAGACCGCGATCGACGTGATTCTCGCCCCGGTGCTGATGATGCTGATCTGGCGCTATTCCCTGGGGGCCTGTTGCGGCAACGCGCATGATCCGCAGACCTACCTGAAAACCCAGTTTGACCTGATGCTGGGCGGACTCGTCGCCCCGGCGACGCGAAGCCGAGCTACCCGATGAGACTCTCCCCTGTACTGCTCGCCCTTTCTGTGCTTTGCGGCGCGTCGCTGGTCGCCTGCAACCCTGCGCCGCCTGCCGCTCCACCTGGAACAGCGGTGCTCGAATTTGCGGCTGCCGATCTGGTCGGCGCGGAGCTGCGCTCCATGGCGCCAATCGTGCAGCTCTCCGGCACGTTGCGGCCGTGGCGCGAGGCGACGGTCAAGGCCAAGGTGGCCGGCGAACTGCAGGCGCTTAGCGTGCGCGAAGGCGACGCGGTGAAGCAGGGACAGATTATCGGCCGCATCGATGCCACCGATTACCGCGCCCGACTGGCTGGCAGCGAGGCCGATGTTGCCGCGGCAAAGGCGACGCTGGGGGTGGCCGAAAAAAACCAGACCACCCAGGAATCGCTGCTGGCAAGAAACTTCATCTCGCGCAACGCCTACGACACCACGGCCGGCAACCGCGACGCGGCGAAGGCGCGGCTGGATGCCGCGCGCGCTGCGGCCGATGTTGGGCGCAAGGCGCTGGCCGATACCACCCTGGTCGCGCCGATCGATGGCATCGTCTCGGCGCGCCTTGTCCAGGCCGGCGAACGCGTGCCGGTCGACGGCCGGATCGTGACCATCGCCGACATCACCCGTCTCGAACTCGCCGCCGGCATTCCGGCGGGAGAGGCCGCGCGCCTCGCGCCCGGCGCGGAAATCACCCTCCGCGTCGAGGGCCTCGATGACGTAAGCATCAGCGGCCGCATCGAGCGCATAAATCCGGCGGCCGCGCCCGGCTCGCGCTCGATCGAACTCTATGCGCTGATCGACAACCGCGAGGGCCGTCTGCGCGGCGGCTTGTTCGCCCAGGGCCAGGTAACTGCAGGCGCCGCGCAGGAACACGTGGCCGTGCCAGCCAGCGCGTTGCGCGAGGAGGGTGGCGACCAGGTGCTGTATGTGCTGGCCGGTGACAAGGTCCAGCGGCGGCAGGTCAAGACCGGCATCGCCCAGGCCGGTTGGGTGGCGATCACGGCCGGGCTCGCTGCCGGCGAGCGCGTCGTGCGCTACAACCTCGGGCCGCTCAAGGACGGCAGTCCGGCGCGGATAAAGTCCGCGGCGGCACCTGTCGCGCCGGTCGCCGCGCCGGTCGCCGTTCCGCCAGCGCCGACTTCCTGATCGCGCATTCGGCCCATGTGGTTCACCCGCGTCAGCATTAACAATCCGGTCTTCGCCACCATGATGATGGCGGCGCTGCTGGTGCTCGGCCTGTTCTCGGCCCAGCGCCTGTCGGTCGAGCAGTTTCCCGACGTGGCCTTCCCGGTGGTCGTGATCCAGACCGATTACCCCGGCGCGGCGCCGGAGTCCGTCGAAGAGGAGGTCACGCGTCCGATCGAAGAAGCCGTGAACACCATCAGCGGCATCAACGTGCTGTCGTCGCGCTCCTACGAGAGCCAGTCTGTCGTGATCGTCGAATTCGACCTGTCCACGGATCCGAAGCTTGCCGCACAGGACGTGCGCGAGAAGATCGCCGCTTTGCGGCCGAGCTTTCGCGACGAAATCAAGGAACCCAGGGTCACCCGCTACAACCCCGATGATCAGCCGATCGTTTCGGTTGCCGTGCTCGCCGCGGGCAAGCCGCTGCGCGAACTCACCACCCTGGCGGACCAGCTGATCAAGAAGCGCCTGGAAAACGTGCGCGGCGTCGGCCAGGTAACAGTAGTGGGTGGCGTCAAGCGCGAGATGCGCGTCCTCTTGCGGCCGGCCGACATGGACGCGCTACAGGTCGGCGCCGACCAGGTGCTCGCCGCGCTGCGCAGCGAAAACCAGGAGGTCCCGGTCGGCAGCGTCTCGGGCGCCGGCCGCGAGCAAGTGGTACAGATACTCGGTCGCGCCGCGACGGTGGAAGATTTCCGCCGCCTGATCGTGGCCCGGCGCGGCGGCCGGCCGGTGACCCTGGCTGATATCGCCGATGTGGCCGATGCGCAGGCCGAAGAAGACAGCGTGGCCCTGATCAACGGCAAGCGCGGCCTGTCGGTGGACATTGTCAAGTCGCAGGGCGCCAACACCATCGAGGTGACCGACGGCGTGCGCCAGATGGTGGCGACGCTGAGTCGCGAACTGCCGCCGGAGGTCAAGCTTGAAATCGTGCGCGATGCCTCGCTCAGCATCCGAAATTCGGTCAGGGATGTGCGCATCACCCTGATCGAAGGCGCGGCGCTGACCATCCTGATCGTGTTCTTCTTCCTCGCCTCGTGGCGCAGCACGGTAATCACCGGCCTGACGCTGCCGATCTCGCTGATCGGCGCCCTGCTGTTTATCTACGCGCTCGGCTTCAGCATCAACGTCCTGACCCTGATGGCGCTGTCGATTTCGGTCGGCCTGCTCATCGATGATGCCATTGTGGTACGCGAAAACATCGTGCGCCATGTCGCCATGGGCACGCCCCCGCGCCGGGCGGCGCTCGAGGGCACGCAGGAAATCGGCCTGGCGGTGATGGCGACGACGCTGTCCATCGTCGCCGTGTTCCTGCCGGTGGGATTCATGGGCGGCATCATCGGCCGCTTTTTCCACCAGTTCGGCGTCACCGTGGTGGCCGCCGTGCTGATCTCGATGTTCGTCAGCTTCACGCTCGACCCGATGCTGTCGAGCATCTGGCACGATCCGGAGGCGGAAGGCCATCATAGTCGCGGCCCGCTGGGGCGCCTGCTGCACTGGTTTTCGCTGTTCACCCAGCGCCTCGAAAAGCGCTATGAGCTGCTGCTGGCATGGAGTCTCGACCACCGCAAGAGCGTGCTCGGCATCGCCGTCGGATCGCTCGTCGGCGCGCTGGCGCTGCTGCCCTTGCTGGGGTCCGAATTCGTGCCCGAGCCCGATCTCAATGAACTGCAGGTGCAATTCGTCACGCCGGTCGGCTCGTCGCTCGAACTGACCCAGGCCAAGACCGAACAGGCTGACGCGGCGCTGCATGAGTTCCCCGAGGTGCAGTACACCTACGCCACCATCAACACCGGCTTTTCGCGCGGCAAGCATGCCGTTAACATGTTCGTCCAGCTGGTGCCGCGCCGGGAGCGCAAGATCTCGCAGCAGGATCTGACGCAACCGATACGCGACCGGTTGGCACGGATCGCCGGCATCGAGATCACCCAGGTGGCGGCCTACAAGGCGGTGTCTTCCGGCAAGAACCTGCAGGTGAGTTTGATGGGCCCCGACCGTGCCGTGCTCGATCGTCTCGCCGCCCAGGTGATGGCGAAGGTCGGCGCCCTGCCGGGTGTGGTCGACCTGGAATCCAGTACCAAGGAGGCGCGGCCGCAGCTGTCGATTACCTTCAACCGCGAACTGGCCAGCGATCTGGGCATTGGCATCGGCCAGGCGGCGCAGACGCTGCGCACGCTGCTGGCCGGCCAGGCGGTCGGCAACTGGCGTGGCCCGGATGATCAGTTCTACGACCTCACCGTGAAGCTGCCGCCGACCGCGCGCGAATCCGCCGCCGATCTGGCCGCGCTGCCGATTGCCACCTTGGCTGGCGCCCGCCCCGACGCGCAAGGCAATCCGCGCATGGTCCGCCTTGCCGATGTCGCCACGGTGAAGACCGCGCTCGGTGCGAGCCAGATCAATCGCAAGGATCAGACGCGCGAAGTGCTGGTTTCGGCCAACAACCAGGGGCGGCCGGCCGGCGACATCGGGCGCGAAATGCGCAGCCTGATGCAACAGACGGAGTTGCCTCCCGGGTACACCTGGAGCATCGGCGGCGCCACCAAGGACATGATCGAATCGGTCAATTTCGCGGTGGTTGCACTGGGCCTCGCGGTAATTTTCATCTACCTGATTCTCGCCTCGCAGTTCGGCAGCTTCCTGCAGCCTCTGGCGATCATGGCCTCGCTGCCGCTGTCCCTGGTCGGCGTGATCCTGGCGCTGGTGGTGTGCCGCAGCACGCTGAACATTTTTTCGATCATCGGCTTCGTCATGCTGATGGGTCTGGTGACCAAGAACGCGATCCTGCTGGTCGACTTCATCAATCACGGCTTGGCTGCCGGGCAATCGCGGCGGGATGCCGTCATCGCGGCCGGCGGCGTGCGCCTGCGGCCGATCATGATGACGACGCTGGCGATGATCTTCGGCATGATCCCGCTGGCCCTGGCGTTTGGCGATGGCGCCGAGCAGCGCGCGCCGATGGGGCAGGCGGTGATCGGCGGCGTCATGACATCCAGTTTGCTGACCCTGATCGTGGTGCCGGTGATCTATACCTACCTCGACGATTTCACATCATGGCTGCGCCGGCGCTTTGCCGGCCCTTCCGGAGACTCCGCATGACACTGAAAGACATAAAGGCAGCCACAGAGGGCACAGAGAAAGACCCATGCTTTTCCTCTGTGAACTCTGTGTCCTCTGTGGCCAATGGTTTCGCCTCGCTTGCTTTGTCGATCTTGTTGCTTGCGGGCTGCAGTGAGCCGCCGCCTCCACCCGCCGCGCCCAAGTTGGTGCGGACCCTGAAGGTCGGCGCTGGCGATACGGCGACCGACGGCGCGCAGCGGGCCTACAGCGGCGAAGTCCGCGCGCGGATCGAGACCACCCTGGGCTTTCGCATCGCCGGCAAGATCGTCGAGCGCCGGGTCGATGCCGGCACGCGGGTCACGGCCGGCCAGGTGCTGGCGCGACTCGACCCGGCCGATGCCGGACTGCAGGCAACCCAGGCCGAGGCGCAGCGCGCGTTGGCGGCGGCCGAGCTGGCCCGCTATCGCGACCTGAAGGCGAAGAACTACATCAGCGCCTCGGCCCTCGATGCCAGGGAAACGGCCTTCAAGGCGGCCGACGCGCAGGCATCACTGGCGAAGAACCAGGCGGCTTACACGACCCTGATGGCCGATCGCGCCGGGGTCATCGGCCAGGTGCTGGCCGAACCGGGGCAGGTGGTCAGCGCCGGGCAGGCGGTATTCCGCCTGGCGCCGGACGGCGAGCGCGAAATTGCGATCGCATTTCCGGAGGGCGAAGTCCGCGCCTTCAAGCTCGGCCAGGCGGCGGAAGTCACGTTCTGGGCCACGCAGAGCGCGGCGGCGAAACCCTTGACCGGGCAACTGCGCGAGATCTCGCCGGTGGCCGACCCGATGACTCGTACCTATGCCGCGCGCGTCAGCCTCAAGGATGCCGACCCGCTGCTGCCGCTGGGAATGAGCGCAAGCGTGCGCTTTCCCTCGGCCGCGCCCGGCGCGACGCGGCTGCTGGTGCCGCTGACGGCGATCTTCCAGCAGGGCAAGCAGCCGGCGGTGTGGATAGTCGGCGCTGACAACACGGTGACGCTGCAGGCGGTCAGCGTGGCGGAATTTACCGAACGGGGCGCGGTGGTGGTCGCGGGCCTGGCCGGCGGCGAGCAGATCGTCGCTGCCGGAGTCAATCTGCTCACCGCCGGCGAGAAGGTGCGCATCGTTGGAGCAGCAGCGAACCAATGAAACGGGTGAATCTCTCCGAGTGGGCGCTGCGGCACCAGCAGATGGTGCTCTACCTCATGATCGTGTTCATGGTGGGTGGCGCCCTGGCTTTTCTCAAACTCGGCCGCGCCGAGGATCCGGACTTCCTGTTCCGGGTCATGGTGGTGCGTACGCTGTGGCCGGGAGTCAGCGCCCAGCAAGTCGAGCAGCAGCTGACCGAGCGCATCGAGAAGAAACTGGCCGAAACGCCTTGGGTCGATGTGCTGCGCACGGCATCCAAGCCGGGCGAATCGCTGACCATCGTGATCCTCAAGGACTACACGCCGAGGACCGAGGTGCCGGAAGCCTGGCGCCAGGTGCGCAAGAAGCTCGACGACATCCGCCACACGCTGCCGCCGGGCGTGCAGGGGCCTTTTCCCAACGACGAGTTCGGTGACGTGCAGATCAAGATCTTCGCCCTCACCGCACGCGACGACCGGACCGGCTACGGCATGGGCGACCTGCGCCGCGAGGCCGACCGGCTGGCGCGCGAACTGCGGCGTGTGGACGACGTGAAGAAGGTCGAGCTGATCGGCGTGCAGGATGAAAAGATCTACATCGATGTCAGTCCGGCGCGCCTCGCCGCCATGGGCCTGGTGCCGACCCAGGTGTTCGACGCGCTGCAGCGGCAGAATGCCATGGTGCCGGCGGGCCACGTCGAAACCGAGACGGACCGGGTGCGCCTGCGCGTCAGCGGACCCTTCGACAGCGTCGAGGCGCTGCGCGAAGCCACCCTGGCGGTGGGCGGACGCGCTTTCCGGCTCGGCGACATCGCGCACGTCACGCGCGGCCTCGCCGATCCGCCGCAGCCGCGCATGCGCGTCGCGGGGCGCGATGCGATCGGGCTCGGCGTGGTCATGGACCGCGGCGGCAACGTGATCGACCTCGGCGAGAATCTCACCAAGGCGATGGACCGGCTCAAGCAGAATCTGCCGGTGGGCATGGACGTGCATGTCGTGGTGGATCAGCCGCAGATCGTCAAGGTTTCGCTCAATCTTTTCGTCAAGACCCTCGGCGAGGCCATGATCATCGTGCTCGCCGTCTCCTTCCTCAGCCTCGGCTGGCGCACGGGAACGGTGGTGGCGCTGTCGATCCCGCTGGTGCTGGCGATTACCTTTCTCCTGATGAAGGCCTTCGGCATCGACCTGCAGCGCATTTCCCTAGGCGCCCTGGTCATCGCGCTGGGCCTGCTGGTCGATGACGCCATCATCGCGGTGGAAATGATGGTGGTGAAAATGGAACAGGGCTGGGACCGCTTCAAGGCGGCCACCTTCGCTTATACCTCGACGGCGTTTCCGATGCTGACCGGGACGCTGATCACGGCGGCGGGTTTCACGCCGGTCGGCTTCGCCAAGTCGGCGGCCGGCGAATACACCTTCTCGATCTTTGCCGTGGTGACCATCGCGCTGCTGGTGTCGTGGATCGTCGCCGTGGTGTTCACGCCCTGGCTCGGCTACAAGTTGCTGGATCCCGCCAAGCTGCGCGCAGCCGCCGAAAAGCATGGCGGCGACGTCTACGAGTCGCCCTTCTATCGCCGCTTCCGCGCGCTCGTGGTGTGGTGCCTGCGCCACCGCTGGCTGGTGATAGGCGCCACGGTCGCCATGTTCGCGCTGTCGCTGGTGGCCTTCAACAAGGGCGTGCAGAAGCAGTTCTTCCCGCCCGCCAGCCGGCCCGAGATCATGATCGACATCTGGCTGCCGCAGGGTGCCTCGCTGAAGGCCACCGAGCGCGAGGTGAAGCGCGTCGAAGCGCTGCTGGACAAGGATGAGGGCATCGCCTCGTGGTCGTCCTACATCGGCAACGGCGCGCCGCGCTTCGTCCTGTCGCTCGATCAGCAGTTGTTCGCCGACAATTTCGGGCAGATGGTCATCGTCGCCAAGGGCCTCAAGGAGCGGGAAGAAGTGAAGAACCGCCTGGAGGCGGCGTTCGACGCCGCCGACGGTTCCTGGTCGCATTTGCGCCTGCGCGTGGTGCGGATGGAGAACGGGCCGCCGGTCGGTTATCCGGTGCAGTTCCGCATTTCCGGCGAGGATCTCGCCGCCTTGCGCGAAGGCGCGGAAAGCATCGCGACCGTAATGCGCGCCCATCCCAATCTGCGCAACGTGAACTTCGACTGGAACGAGCGGATCAAATCGGTGCGGGTCGAGATCGACCAGGATCGCGCCCGCGCCTTGGGCGTCTCCAGTCAGGATGTGGCGCTGACCCTGCAAGGCTGGCTGGTGGGCGCCACCGTGACCCAGTTCCGCGAGGACGACCAGTTGATCGACGTGGTCTGGCGCGCCGGAGCCGGGGGTGGGGCGGACCCGCGCACGCTGACGCGGCTGCCCGATCTCGACGTGGTTGCCGCCAGCGGACGCCACATCCCGCTGGCCCAGGTGGCGCGCCTGGTGCCGGTGCTGGAGGAAGGGCTGATCTGGCGCCGCAATCGCGTGCCGACCATCACCGTTCGTGCCGATATCGTCGGCAGCATGCAGCCACCGGCGGCTTCGGCGCAGGTGGATCAACAGCTCGGCAGCCTGAAGGCGAATCTGCCGCCGGGCTTCCGCATCGAAATTGGCGGCACGACCGAGGAGTCGACCAAGAGCGAAAAACCGATCATGGCGGTGGTGCCCTTGATGGTGGTCGGCGTCACGATACTGCTCATGATGCAGTTGCAGAGCATCAGCCGCATGATCATCGTGCTGCTGACGGCGCCGCTGGGCCTGATCGGCGTCACGCTGGCCATGCTGGTGTTGCAGGTGCCCTACGGCTTCGTCGCCAACCTCGGCGTGATCGCCCTGATGGGCATGATCCTGCGCAATTCGGTGATCCTGATCGATCAGATCGAGCAGGACGAGGAGGCCGGCAAGAGCGCCTGGGACGCGATCGTGGGATCGACCGTGCGCCGCTTCCGGCCCATTACCCTGACCGCGGCGGCAGCCGTGCTGGCCATGATTCCGCTGAGTCGCCAGGTGTTCTGGGGCCCGATGGCGGTGGCGATCATGGGTGGGCTGCTTGTCGCCACGGTGCTCACATGTCTGTTTTTGCCGGCCCTGTATGCGGCGTGGTTCAGGGTCAGGGAGCCGGCCGCGGACTCAACTGCGGCGTAGAATCCTGCCCTTGTCAGCGCCACAGCAGTATTAGAGTATGCTAATATAGCTATCCAGGAGATATGATGAATTTCGAACAAGCCCGCTTCAACATGATCGAGCAGCAACTGCGCCCCGGGAAGGTGCTGAATCCGGACGTGCTCGAAGTGCTGTTCGTGGTCAAGCGTGAAGAGTTTGTTCCCCCTGCCCATCGCCGGCTGGCCTTTGCCGACACACAGATCCCGCTGGGAGGGACCAGCGGCGCTTGCATGTTTGCGCCACGAGTGGAAGCCCACGCCCTGCAGGCGCTGGCGATGAAAAAGCACGAAAACGTACTGGAAGTCGGCACCGGTTCCGGTTACATGGCCGCCCTGCTGGGCGTCCATGCCGATCACGTGTGGTCGATCGAGATTGATCCGCAACTGGCCGAGATGGCGCGCGAAAATCTGCGCCAGGCCGGTGTGACCAACGTCTCCGTGGAGGTCGGCAACGGTCTGGTCGGCTTGCCCGCCCACGCACCCTACGATGTCATCATGGTTTCGGGCGCCGTGAGCGCAGTTCCCCAGGTCTTGCTGGATCAGCTCAAGCCGGGCGGGCGCCTGTTCGCCATCGAGGGCACGGCGCCGGCAATGCAGGCGGTGCTGTATACGCGAATGGGCAAGGATTGCCGCCGCGAGGCTGTATTTGAAACCGTGGTGGCTCTGTTGCGCGACGCCGAGCCTGTGCCAGCTTTCGTTTTTTGAACCCATGCGCCAACTCTCCGCCTCCCAACTCAATGAGTGGCTGGCCGATGCGGAGCGGGCCAAGCCGGTGCTGCTCGACGTACGCGAAGCCTGGGAGTTCGAGGCCTGCCGCATCGCCGGTTCGCAATCCATGCCGATGCGCGGCGTACCCGCCCGCTATCATGAACTCAGGCGCGAAGAGAATATTGTAATGATCTGTCATCACGGCGCGCGCAGCTATCAAGCCGGATTGTTTCTGGAACAAATGGGCTTCACCAGCATCAGCAACCTGCAGGGTGGCGTCGCCGCCTGGGCGCGGGATGTTGATCCGACGATGCCAACGTATTGAAATCAACAAAGAACGCGGAGTTCGTATGAGCAAAGTACTTCCATTAATAGTTGCCGGATGCTTGTCAGGCGGACTGGCCGGACTCGTCCATGGCGCTGACCTCATGGCGGTGTATCGCGACGCGGTTGCCTACGATGCGCAATATGCCTCGGCCCGAGCCGCGCTTGACGCTGGCCGCGAGAAGCTGCCGCAGGGCCGCGCGGGCTTGCTGCCAACGGTCGGCCTCGCCTCCAATACGACGTGGAATGAGGTCGCCACTACGCCTCGGATAACGGGCGCTGCCGAGATCACCACGAACTACAACAACAATGGCTGGACGGTGAGCCTTTCGCAACCTCTGTTCCGCTGGCAGAACTGGGTTGCCTACACGCAGTCGGAGCTTGCCGTGGTGCAAGCCGAAGCGCAGTTCGGACTGGCGCGGCAAGAGCTGATTGTGCGCGCCGCCCAAGCCTATTTCGATGTGCTGCTGGCGCAGGATACGCTGGCAACCGCGCAGGCGCAGAAGGTGGCAATTGCGGAGCAGCTCGAGTCAGCCAAGCGCAATTTCGAGGTCGGTACCGCCACGATTACGGATACCCACGAGGCGCAGGCGCGCTATGACCTCACGAACGCTCAGGAGATCGCCGCGGATAATGATCTGACGGTCAAGCGACAGGTCTTGCGCTCGGTGATCGGCAAGGAGCCGGAAGGCCTGAAAAACCTCCGGCCCGGGGTCCAGCTGGTCCGTCCGCAACCCGACGACATCGGAAAATGGGTGGAGATGGCCGAATCTGCAAGCGCCTCGGTGCAGATCTTTCAGGCCCTGTATGAAATCGCCACGCGTGAAGTCCAGAAGCAGCGCGCCGGGCATTACCCGACACTGGATCTGGTGGCGACGCGGGGACGTCTTTCGGCCACCAACAGCACGACCCTTGGCTTTGGCACCGACAGCAATGTGAACACCATCGGCGTGCAGTTGGCCATTCCGATCTTCGCCGGTGGCGCGGTTGCCTCCAGGGATCGCGAAGCCGTCGCCCTGAAGGAGAAAGCGGCTGCCGATCTCGAAAACGCGCGGCGTACCGCGGCGCTCAACGCACGCCAGGCCTATCTGGGGGTGACTTCCGGCCTGGCGCAGGTCAAGGCCTATGAAGCGGCACTGACCTCGTCGCAGTCGGCGCTGGATTCAAACAAGCTCGGCTATGAAGTCGGCGTGCGCATCAACATCGACGTCTTGAACGCTCAGAGCCAACTCTTCGACACCCAGCAGAAGTTGGCCAAGGCCCGGTTGGACACACTGGCCGCGCTGCTCAAGCTCAAGGCCGCCGCCGGCAGCCTGGGCGAAGAAGATGTGGCGCTGGTCAACGCACTGCTCGACTGATCAACTCCAGGGTACGCGCGGTGGCGCCCCGATGGCGCTCGGCAAAGGCGCGCCCGGCCGCACTCATCTGTCGGCGGCGCTCGGCGCTCGACAGCAAGGCATTGACCTCACTCACCAGATCATCGGCATCGAGGATTGCCAGGGCCGCACCGCAGTCGATTGCGGCGCGTGCGGCTTCGGCAAAATTCCGCGTTGAGGGGCCGATCAGGATCGGCGTACCGCAGGCAGCGGCTTCGATCAGGTTCTGACTGCCGAAATCGAGCAGGCTGCCGCCAATGAAGGCAATGTCGGCCGACGCATAGAAGGCGAACATCTCGCCCATGCTGTCGCCGATCAATACTTGGGTGAAAGCTGCAATGGCGGCATTGTCGCTGCGCCGCTGCACGGCGAAGCCACGCTCCGATGCGAGTCGCATCACTTCGTCGAAGCGTTGCGGATGGCGCGGTACGATGACCAATAGTGCTTCATCAGGGCCAGCCCTCTGCCACGCATCGAGGATCAGGACTTCCTCCCCTTCGCGCGTACTGGCTGCCACCCAGACGTGCCGGCTACCGTAGCGGGCACGAAACTCGCGGGCCAGCTGGAGTTGCTCCGGCGGTGCTTCGATGTCGAACTTGATGTTGCCGGTGACGGTGACGCGCTGCGCGCCGAGCGCTTCGAGGCGCTCGGCATCGGCGGCGGACTGGGCGCCGATTGCCACCAGGCCCTGCAGCGCCTCGCGCGCCAGAGCATGAAACAGGGCGTAGCGCCTTGCCGAGCGAGCCGACAGACGTGCGTTGACCAGTCGCAGCGGCACCTTCGCTTGCGTGCAGGCCGCGATCAGATTCGGCCACAACTCCGTCTCCATGATGAGACCAAGTACCGGCCGGTAGTGGCGCAGAAAGCGCCGCATCGCCCAGGGTGTGTCGTAAGGCAGGTAGATGCGATCCACGCTGTCGCCGAACAGCGCCTCGGACGTCGCGCGTCCGGTCGGTGTCATGTGCGTGAAAAGAATGCGGTGGTCGGGATAGCGCTCGCGGAGGGCTGTCACCAGTGGCTGTGCGGCGCGTGTTTCGCCGACCGATACGGCGTGCAGCCAGATAGTCGGCTTTGGAAAGCCTTGACCGTCCGTAGCAGCAAAATAACCGAATCGTTCTCCCCAGTGCCGAAGATATTCGGGCTGCTTGCGGGCGCGCCAGAGGAGATGCAGGATCGCCCAGGGCATCAGGGCAAGCACGACGAGCGTGTAGATCAAGCGTGCCATCAGAGCAGGGGCATTGCTGCTGTGAGCACTTGATCGACGCTTGGCGGCTGACCCCGGGCGCCCAGATTGACGGCTGGTGTTTCTGCCAGAACTCCGGTCAGCCCCGGATCGGACGCACAGAACAGCGCCAGCGTCGGCCGCCCGAGAGCGGCAGCGAGATGCACCAGACCGGTATCGGCGCCAATGACAAGGCTCGCCACCGCGAGTTGTCCGGCGAGGTCCCGCAGGCTCATGGACGGCAAGACGGTGGCACCGGGAATGGCCTGTGCGATTTGCTTCGCCCGCTCGCGCTCGGCTGCGCTACCGGCCGGCAGCAGGCAAGTGAGCCCTTGCTCGTGCAAGCCACGGCCCACTGCTATCCAGCGTTCCTCCGGCCACAGTTTGTCGTCGCGCGAGGTGGCGGTGAGCAGAACGGCAGTTCGTATCCCAAGAGTCGGCGCTGGCGCTACGGCGATGCCATAGTCCGGTGCTTCTTCAATGCTGTAGCCGGCGGCCAGGGCAGCAAGCCGCCGGTTGCGCTGGACCGCGTGAAGCTCTTTCGCTACGTCGAAGGTGGCGTCGTAGAAGCGCGCCGCCAACGGTTCGCGCGCCGACGCGGCGTTATATCCACAGCTCTTGCCGCGTGCCATGCGGGTGATCAGCGCACTTTTCAGCAGGCCCTGCGTGTCGATTACCAGATCGTAGCTTTCATCTCGCAGCGTCGCGTAGAAGAGCCCGACTTGACGCCACGTTGCACGAGTCACCAGAGATCCTCGCCAGCGCCTGAGCGCTACCGGGATAACGTGTCTCAGCCCGGAGTGCAAATGAGGGATATCGACAAATCCTTCTTCAACAATCCAGTCGATCTTCGCTTCGGGATATCTGCGGCGCAGGTCGCTGACGACCGGCAGGTTGTGAACCACGTCGCCAAGAGAGGATGTTTTGATGAGAAGAATGCGCATCGGTAGGAGCGGGATGGCGCCTTGCGCCGTAAAATGCATCCCAAATGCAATTATAGCCGCCCATGACCTCCGACGACCGTCAGCCCCTTTCCGCCGTCCTGATCACCAGGAACGCCGCCAGTCAGCTCGCCGAGTGCCTTGCGAGCGTGGCTTTCTGCGAGGAAATCATCATTGTTGATTCCGCCAGCGAGGACGCCACGGTGGCCATTGCGGAAAGCTGCGGCGCCCGGGTAGTTCAGTCCGATTGGCGAGGCTTCGGGCCCCAGAAGCAGTTTGCCGTCGAACAGGCAAGGAACGACTGGGTGCTCTGCATCGATGCCGACGAGCGGGTCAGCGAGCGTTTGCGCGAGAGCATCCTTGCCGCCTTGTCGGCGCCGCCATTCAGGGCGTTCCACTTTGCCCGCTGTAATCGTTTCATGGGCCGCTATCTGAAGCACGGCGAGGGCTATCCCGACTGGAGCTTGCGCCTCTTCGATCGTCGCAGCGCGCACTGGTCGGACGATGCGGTGCACGAGAAAGTGCTGACCACGGGCGAAACCGGCACGTTGCAGGGCGATCTGTTGCACGAATCGGCTGAGTCGCTGGAGGCCTATCTCGCCAAACAGAACCGCTACAGCACCCTGGCAGCCAACGCCGCCCTGGCAAGCGGGAGGCGCGCGACGGTCTGGCATCTGCTGCTGTCGCCGGCGCTGCGTTTCATCAAGTTCTACTTCCTCCGCATGGGCCTGCTCGACGGTCTTCCCGGCCTGGTGCACATCCTCGTCGGCTGCACTGCCAGCTTCGCCAAATATGCGAAGATGCTGGATTTTCAGAGAAGCAACCCATGAAAGTTCTGCTTACCGGCGCCGCCGGGTTCATCGGCATGCACGTCTGCGAGCGTTTGCTGGCGCGCGGCGATGAGGTGGTCGGCGTAGACAACCTCAATGACTACTACGACGTGGCCTTGAAGGAAGCGCGACTGGCGCGCCTGACCCCCAATCCGCGTTTCAGTCTTGCCCGGCTCGATATCGCCGACCGCGAAGGCATCGCCGCCCTGTTCGCCAGGGAACGCCCGCAGCGCGTCATCAATCTCGCGGCACAGGCCGGCGTCCGCTACTCGCTGCAAAATCCGCATGCCTACGTTGATAGCAACGTGGTCGGCTTCGTGAATATCCTCGAAGGCTGCCGCCATGTCGGTGTCGAACACTTTGTTTACGCCAGCAGTTCCAGCATCTACGGCGGCAACGAGCGCATGCCCTTTTCGGAACACGACAACGTCGATCATCCGGTCAGCCTCTACGCCGCGACCAAGAAGGCCAACGAATTGATGGCGCACACCTACAGCCACCTGTTCGGGCTGCCGACCACCGGCTTGCGCTTCTTCACCGTGTATGGGCCGTGGGGCCGTCCCGACATGGCGCTGTTCCTGTTCACCAAGGCGATCCTCGAAGGCCGGCCGATCGATGTCTTCAACCACGGCAAGATGTGGCGCGACTTCACCTACATCGACGACATTGCCGAAGGCGTCATCCGCGTCCTCGATCGCCCGCCGCAGGCCAATCCGGACTTCGACAAGCAGACGCCCGATCCGGCGACCAGCTGGGCGCCGTATCGCGTGTTCAACATTGGCAACCACCAGCCGGTGGAACTGATGGCCTACATCGAGGCGCTGGAACAGGCGCTGGGCAAAAAGGCGACCAAGAATTTCATGCCGCTGCAGGACGGCGATGTGCCGGCGACGCACGCCGATACTGCCGAACTTACCCGCGTCACCGGCTTCTCGCCGCAAACACCCGTGGTCGACGGCGTGCGTCGCTTTGTCGACTGGTACCGGAGCTACATGCATGTCTGATTCGCTGCTGGTGCCTGTCGTTCTCAGCGGCGGTTCCGGCACGCGCCTGTGGCCCGTGTCGCGCGAGAAACATCCGAAGCAGCTGCAGCCTTTGCTGGGCGGCGAGAGCTTGCTGCAGAACACCGTGCGTCGCCTTGAAGGCCTGCCGCTGGGGACGCCGATCATCGTCAGCAATCAGGAATATCGCTTCATCACCGCCGAGCAATTGCGCCAGCTCGGGCTGGCGGCCTGGACCCTGCTGCTGGAGCCTGTCGGCCGCAATACCGCCCCCGCGCTGACGGCGGCCGCGCTCTATGCCATGCGTGACGGCGCCGACCCGGTACTGTTGGCGACGCCGGCAGATCACCATGTGCGCAATGCCGGAGCATTCAGGGAAGCCGTGCTGCGCGGTTTTCCGGAGGCCGAGAGTGGCGCCGTGGTGACTTTTGGCATCGTCCCTGACCGCCCCGAAACCGGCTACGGCTATATCGAGACGAAAGTCGGCGCTTGCCGGCCCGCGAAGCGGAATTCCCGGCAGACAGAGTCCGACACGGCGCGGGGTGCGCCTGTCGGCCTGCTAGCCTTCTGCGAGAAGCCGGATGCAGCGACGGCCGCAGCCTATGTGGCCGGCGGCCGGCATTTCTGGAACAGCGGAATCTTCATGCTGCGCGCTTCGGTGTGGCTGAAGGCCATCGACCACTTCGCGCCGGAGATTCTGGCCGCGTGCCGCAAGGCGGTGGATGCCGCGCACGACGATGGCGATTTCGTGCGGCTCGATGCGGATGCGTTCGCCGCATCCCCCGCCGATTCGATCGACTATGCGGTGATGGAAAAGCTGCCCGCCGTCACGACGCTGGGCATTCCGAGTCGCGTGGTTCCGCTCGATGTCGGCTGGTCGGACGTCGGCGCCTGGGATGCACTGTGGCAGGCCATCGATCGCGATGCCGATAACAATGCCGTGAAAGGCGATGTCTGGCTGGAAGACTCGCACGGCAATCTGGTGATCGCCGAACACGGCCTTGTCGCCTGCATCGGCTGCGAGGACATGGTGGTGGTGGAAACCGCGGATGCCGTACTGATCGCACCCAAGTCCCGTACTCAGGAGGTCAAGCGCATCGTCAGCCGGCTGAAGGCAGCCGGGCGCAGCGAAGTCGAACTGCACCGCAAGGTGCATCGGCCCTGGGGCTGGTATGACGGCATCGACAGCGGCGAGCGGTTTCAGGTCAAGCGCATCGTGGTTCGCCCCGGCGCCACGCTGTCGCTGCAGATGCACCACCACCGTGCCGAGCACTGGGTGGTGGTACGCGGTACCGCGAAGGTGACCCGCGGCAATGAGATCATCCTGCTCGGCGAGAACGAATCGACCTATATCCCGCTGGGCGTCAAGCATCGCCTGGAAAACCCCGGCCAGATACCACTCGAGATCATCGAGGTACAGTCGGGCAGTTATCTGGGTGAGGATGACATCGTGCGCTTTGAAGACAACTACGGACGCAAGCAATGACCAAGAAAATCGCGCTGATTACCGGTGTTACTGGCCAGGACGGCGCCTATCTCGCCGAGTTTCTGCTGGAGAAAAATTACGAGGTGCATGGCATCAAACGCCGGACCTCGCTGTTCAATACCGACCGCATCGATCACCTGTATCAGGATCCGCATGTCACGGACCGCCGCTTCACCCTGCACCACGGTGACATGACGGACAGTTCGAGCCTGGTGCGCATCATCCAGCAGGTGCAACCCGAAGAAATCTACAACCTCGCCGCGCAGAGCCATGTCGCCGTGAGCTTCGAGGAACCCGAGTACACGGCCAACTCCGATGCGCTGGGCGCCCTGCGCATCCTCGAGGCGATGCGCATTCTCGGCATGGAGAAGAAGACCCGCTTCTACCAGGCCAGCACGTCCGAACTGTTTGGCCTGGTGCAGGAAAGTCCGCAAAAGGAAACCACGCCCTTTTATCCGCGCAGCCCCTACGCGGTGGCCAAGCTGTATGCCTACTGGATTACGGTGAATTACCGCGAGGCGTATGGCATGTACGCCTGCAACGGCATCCTGTTCAACCACGAGTCGCCGATTCGCGGCGAAACCTTCGTCACCCGCAAGATCACCCGCGCGCTGGCGCGCATCAAGCTCGGTCTGCAGGATTGCCTGTTTCTCGGCAGCCTGGACTCGAAGCGCGACTGGGGTCATGCCCGCGACTACATCGAAATGCAGTGGCTGATGCTGCAGCAGGAGAAGCCTGAGGATTTCGTCATAGCCACCGGCGTGCAATACAGCGTCCGCGATTTCGTCAATGCGGCTGCAACGGAAATCGGTATTGCGGTGGCATGGCGCGGTTCGGGTGTGGACGAAAAAGGCTACGATGCGCTGGGCAATTGCATTGTCCAGGTCGATCCACGCTACTTCAGACCGACGGAAGTCGAAACCCTGCTGGGCGACGCGACCAAGGCGCGTGAAAAGCTGGGATGGACACCGCAGACGACCTTCGCCGAGCTCGTCGCCGAAATGGTCCGTGAGGATCTCAAGGCCGCGGAACGCGACGAGTTGATCAAGAAGCATGGCTTCAAGGCCATGGATCGTCACGAATGACGGATCGCTCGGCGAAGATATACGTCGCCGGCCATCGCGGTATGGTGGGCTCGGCGCTGGTTGGCCGTTTGCAGCAGGCCGGCTACAGCAACATCATCACCCGCACCCATGCGGAATTGGATCTACTGAACCAGGCCGCGACGCAAGCCTTTCTGGCGCAGGAAAAACCCGACTTCATCTTCATTGCGGCAGCCAGGGTGGGTGGTATTCAGGCCAACAACAGCTTTCGTGCAGACTTCATTTACCAGAACCTGATGGTCGAGGCCAACCTGATCCACGGCGCATGGCTTGCGGGTGTCCAGCGTTTGTGCTTCCTCGGGTCGAGCTGCATTTATCCGCGCGACTGCGCGCAACCCATCAAGGAAGACTACCTCCTTGCCGGTCCGCTGGAGCCGACCAACGAGCCCTATGCGGTCGCCAAGATCGCCGGCATCAAGCTGTGCGAAAGCTACAACCGCCAGCACGGGACGGGTTACTTCTCGGTCATGCCGACCAATCTCTATGGCCCCAACGACAACTACGATCTGGCCAACAGTCATGTGCTGCCCGCGCTGATCCGCAAGGCGCATGAAGCCAAGCAGCGTGGCGACAGCGAACTGGTGGTGTGGGGCACTGGCACGCCCCGGCGAGAGTTTCTCTATGTCGATGATCTGGCAGACGCCTGCGTCTTCCTCATGGAACAGGGCGTCACCGATGGCATCTACAACATCGGCGCCGGTGAAGACGTCACCATCCGCGAGCTTGCCGGGATAGTCATGTCGGTTGTCGGCTTCGCGGGCGGCATCGTGTTCGACGCGACCAAGCCGGATGGCACGCCGCGCAAATTGCTCGACGTCAGTCGTTTGCGTGACATCGGCTGGCAGGCGAGCACCCCGCTGCGTGACGGCATCGTGCTGGCCTACCGCGATTTCATGGCGCGCCATGGCGGCTGACAACCGCCGCTCGGACAGGCCGTTGCGCAGTGTCGTTGGCATGCTGTTCGCGCTGCTTGCCCTGGCAGCGTCCACGCTGACGCTGGCCGTCGAGCCGTTAACCCCGGCTCTGATCCTGGCCGAGCGCTATCGCGGCGACATCGACGTCTCGCGCTACTGGGTCAGCGAAAAACTGGATGGCGTGCGCGCCAGTTGGGATGGCAAGAACCTGCGGTTTCGCAGCGGCAACCCGGTTCCCGCTCCCAAGTGGTTTCTCGATGCTTTGCCCAGTCAGCCGTTGGATGGCGAACTCTGGCTCGAGCGCGGCAGCTTCGATCGGCTGTCGTCCATCGTCCGCCGTCAGTCACCCGACGACACCGAATGGCGGCGCGTGCGCTACATGATCTTCGAATTACCGAATGCTTCCGGCAGTTTCACCGCCCGTGTCGAACAGATCAGGGCCGTCATCGCCGCAGCTAATCTGCCCTGGTTGCAGGCTATTCCCCAATTCCGTCTGTCCGACGCGGCTGCGCTGCAAAAAAAGCTGCACGATATTGTCCATAGCGGTGGCGAAGGCCTGATGCTCCACCGCGACGATGCCGCCTACGAAACCGGCCGCTCCAGTGCCTTGCTCAAAGTAACACCATGGCTCGATGCCGAAGCCCGCGTCGTTGCTCATCTGCCCGGCAAAGGTAAATACATCGGGATGCTCGGCGCCTTGCGGATGGAATTGCCCGATGGTCGCCGTTTTTCCCTGGGTAGCGGCCTGACCGACGCGCTGCGCCGCAAGCCGCCGCCGCTGGGCACGTTGATCACCTACCGCTATCGCGAGCTTACGCAAAACGGTATGCCGCGCTTCCCGAGGTATCTGCGGGTGCGTGATGAGCTCTGACTAGGGTTCGTGACCGCAATGCAGGGCCATATTCAAAGTCTATTCGAGCAATATCTCCAAATCAGCCGTGGCCGTCTATATGACCTCTGCGCCAAGGGTAATTATCAGACCGGTTCCAATATCGATCTGGCCATCGACGGCGACACGCTGACCCTTGCTGATTTGTTCGAAAGCGAAAGCCTCATCGGTGATCTGCTACTGCCGTGGAACGTCGATTTGTAATTGAGGCAAAAGATCGATAACCCTGAGTTGATAAACGATATTCACCGTGTCGGGATGGAATTCTTTGCTCATGATTTGTCTGCTGTTCGGCTGGATAGCGGCTGAACGCCGAGGATTGTGCAATTACAGAATTTAAAAAAATAGCCGATCGGCACAATTCATCTGGCGGGGAATTAGGTGAAAAGGCCGGAAATTTGGCCGTATAATTCGCCGCGCGCGTCACAATAATTAATTCCGGAGGGATTCATGGACCTATCTGTTATGTCTCTTGGCGAATTGCAGAAGCTTAAAACCAGAACCGAAAAAGAAATTGAAAGCCGCAGCAAAAAGCAGCGCGGTCAGGCCTTGGACGAAATTAAGTCCATCGTCGCCAAATACGGCCTCAAGCTGGACGACGTGATGGGCAAACCTGCCGCGCGCAAGTCGCGCAATGGCGCCGCCAAAGCCGTAGCCAAACCAGCAAAGAAATCCCCAGCCATTCTTTATCGCCATCCGCAAAATCCTCAATTTACCTGGGCGGGGGGCCGCGGCCGTCGCCCGCAATGGATCAAGGACTGGGAAGCCTCCGGTCGCAGCCTCGATGAGGCGCGGGTGACCAATGGCTGATACTGAACTGCGCCCGCCTTCTTTTCGCTGACTCCTTGTGATGCGCTTGCCATAGCCATCATGGCGCTGCACGACGCGAAACCGAGCTGCCTTCAAGTAACATACGTCCGGACCAAATGACCCCCCCTACTGAACAACTGCAATCCCCGCTCGACGAAGACGACGAACTCTCCCTCTACGATATTTGGCAGAAGGTGGTTGAAGGCTGGCGCTGGATCGTCGGCGGGATAGCGGCGGGGGTGATCGCCGCCGCCGGCTATCTCACCGTTACGCCGCCACAATATGAAGCGATGGCTTTGGTGCAGATCGGACAGGCTCCCGGTCCGAACGGTCCGAACGGACCGACCGGGCCGGTACTTGTTGAGACGCCGTCGCGGGTGGTGGAGCGAATCATGTTCCCCACCTTCAAGGACGGCATGGTCAGGAAACTGGGCTGGAGCGACGACGCGCGGGGGGCGGTGTATGCGGCGTCCCTCGCGGCCAAACCTGCCAAAGCAGCCGACCTCATCGAACTCAAGGTACGAGGCCTGACGCGAGAAGAGGCTGCAAGCTCTCTGGCCGCCACCATTGAATATCTGGCGGCATTGCACAAGGCAATTGCGAAGCCTGCGATTGATAACCTGCAAGCGGATCTAAAGGCAATATCGGACGAATTAGGGCAAGCCGAGAAGGCATTGGCCGAGTTGAAGCATGCTGCACAACTGCAGAAACAACTCCCACCCCACGACCGATTCAGTCAATCGGTCCTGTACGAGCAGCTTTGGGCCACTGGCGAGAGCCGTGCGATGGAACTGCGGCGTCGGGAAACGCAATATCGGGGGTGGATTTCCTCTACCGGCACAGTTGCCACGGCCGCATTCGCAGAGCCCTCGGTTCCGCAAGCACCGGTATCACCCAAGCAAATGCAGGTGATGATGCTGGGTGCGTTGGGCGGTTTGTTCCTCAGCCTGGCGGCGATGATGTTCCAGCGCCGCTGGCAGAGTCGGCGCGCGGCCGGGAAGTCGCTGGTCAACGGTTGATGGAAGGGCGCGAGAGACGAGAGGACGCCGCTGTAGTTTGCCGCCCCTTGCCAGGATGGCGTCCTGAAGACGGCGAATGAGCCACTGATGCCGATAGTGAGCCGCAGTGCATGCACAATTTGCTTGGCCAACAAATCAGTAACAATGGAAACAAACCACAAACTGCTGAACTGGAGCAGCGGCATGGGTCTGCTGTTTCCCCTGCGTAGACGTACCCGACAATGAATCCTCGATACCAGCACATGGGCTTATGGGGGGTCGGCCTGGGCATTTCGTTCCCGCTGTTTTTTCAACTTAGTGGCGGGATATACAGGGATTTGGCTGTCATGCCCGATTCGGGGGGCTCGCTGGCAACACTGCCCCTGCCGATTTCCATTTTGACCTGCTTGGTGGCGCTTGCCTTTCTGGTGGACCGCTTCGGAAGAGCTCGGCCAGCGCTTGCGATGATCGTCGGGACGATCGCTGTCAGCCTGACGTCCTTGTGGCTGGGCAGTGATGGCGTTACGCCGCCACAGCGCAAGTTGATGATGATCCTGCAAGTCATGCTGCCGTTGGCGGGTTTGCTGCTGGGCCAGCTGGTGGATGATAAACACAAGGTCATTGCACGGGCTTTTTTGGTCGTGCTTTCCGTGGTAGTGCCCTTGCAGCTACTCGCTGCGTGGCTGCAGGGAGAGCGCTTCACTCAATATTTGTACGCGTTCAGTATCTATTCCCACCTCCAGTACGTTCCATTGATTCTTGTCTGCGCGTTTGCCTATTCGTTGGCCTCCCTCTGGGAGGAGTACAGGCTCTGGCTGTGCATATTGACGATATTGATGTTTGTCTATGCGACGCGCAGCTATTCCTTTCTGGCCATTTTTGGCTATGGGGCGCTGGTGATCGCTTTTTTGGCTTGGAAGCTGTGGGCTTATCGAGCCAGCTCGAAATGGGTGTTGGTATCAGTGATCCTGATTGCGGTGACAACTCTGGGCGGGCTTATATATTTCGAAAAGATGGAGGAGCAACGTATTGGGAATTCATTCCTAAGAAAGTTCACGGACCTTTCGGAAGGCAAGATTCCCCCCAATGTTGAAGAGCGTTTTAACGACTGGAAGAATTTCGGTAACGGAATCCTTGAAAGCAATCAGACCCTTCTGATGGGGCATCCACAGCCCATGCCTCGTGAAATCAGGACGAGTCCGCACAACTGGTATATCGACATCGTTTATAACTTCGGCCTGGTGTCATTGCTGCCCATAGCGTTCCTGATGGGCTATACAGCCGACCTGTGCTGGAGGCAGCGCAAGACGCTGCCGGCCGAAACCTGGTGGCTGGCGGCCATCGTCTTTTACCTGGTCGTAATCGACAGCAATTTCAAGGTCACTTTGCGGCAACCCTATCCGGGCATCTTCGCCTACTTCATGTGGGGACTGTTGTTGTCCGGTCTGCGCGCTACGGCGGCGGACAAGCGGGGCGCCTAGCGCCGCCGAGTCATGGCCGCTCAATCATCAAGCCTCAAGCGCGGGGTTCTGGTCAGTAGCGCGGGCGTCTTTGGTTCGGCTTTCTTGTGGCTGCTCAGTTTCAAGGCGGTCGCGGGATGGATGGGGCCGGAAGGCGTCGGGCTGTTTTCGCAACTGAGGCAGATCGCCCAGGCCGCCACCGTTGGCGCCACCTTTGGCGGCACCAATTCTGTGGTCCAGGGACTTGCCGAACGGGAGGACGAAGCTGACCGCCGACAGTTCCGCGCAACCGCGGTTCGCCTCGTCGGCCTGACCGGCGTTGGAGTGGTGCTGGTGATGGTCGGCGCTGCCCCGCAGCTGACGCAGTTCTTCCTGTCGTCCGATGCGCCCGATCTGGTCGCCACCATGCGCTGGATCGCGCTGGCCGTGCTGCTCAATGTGGGCGGCACCTATGTCGTGGCGGTACTCAACGGCTATCGCTCATATCCCCGCCTGGCTGTGGCGCAAATCGCCGGGCCGGCGGCACTGGTGATGCTGCTGGCCGGGGCGAGGTGGTGGCGTCTGCCGCCGGATCCGCAACTGCTGGCAGGGTCGTTTGTCCTCTGTTTCGGGGTGACTTGCCTGGTCGGTGCGTTTGGGGTGTCGCGCTTGCCCAGGCCCGTGGCAGCGTCGCGTTCGGGGGCCTTGTCGCCGGAGCAAAGTAGCGCGTTCATGCGGTTTGCCCTGTCCAACCTCGGTGCGGCGCTGGCGACGATTGTCGCGCTGCTGCTGATCCGTTCCTGGATCATCGAGGCCAGGGGGCTGGCGTTTGCCGGCCTGTTCGACGCCGGCTGGACCTTGACCTTCAACTACACCACCTTGTTCCTGACGGCGTGCAGCGCCATTTATCTGCCGCTGCTCACGGCGACGACCGATCCGGAAAGCCAGAAGGCCTGCATGCTCAAGACGGCCTATCTCGTGCTGGGTGTCAGCCTCCTGATCTGTTATGCAATGGTGCTCATGAAAGAGCCCTTGATCGACCTGCTCTACAGCCCGGAATTTCAGCCATCCGGTCAGGCGCTGAGGGTGCTGGTCATTGCAGTGATATTTCGGGGCGTTTCGTGGGTGTACGGCACCATGATTCTGGCCACACGCAATTCGCGCGTGCTGCTGGTCTCCGATCTGGCCGTGAACCTCTCGCTGTTGGCGGCGACCCGGTATGCCTTGGACCGCTTCGGATCTCTGGAGGCGCTAAGCTGGGCGTTTGTGCTGCCGAACTTCGTTTACCTCGTATTCGTGGTGGAATACGCGCGGCTGAAGAACCGGCTCATGCGGCGGCGCCAGATCTGGCCGCTCCTGGCGGGGGGCACCTTGCCCCTGGTGTATCTGGCCCTCACCTCCGGTGGGTCGCCGGAGCCTGCCAGGTGGCTGTGCATGGTCATGGGCCTGGTCGCAAGTGGCGTGGCGCTTCTTGCTTACAAGAAGGTGGTGCTGTGAACAAATTGAGGTCAGATATCGAGCGCTATTATGCGATGCGGGGACACCGCGGGCTGGTGTCCACGTCTACACTGCTCATTGCCTGTGCCAACCCGCGCATGGCGCCGGTGGTGCTGCTGCGCCTTGCGGAGTTTTTCTACGGGCACCGGCTTGGTCTCCTCGCGAAACTGTGTTCGATGCTAAATGTTCTGGTCTTCGGCCTCGAGGTGTCGCCGCAAGTAGAGATCGGCGGCGGGCTGTTCCTGCCGCATACGGTCGGTACCGTCATCGGCGCAGCGCGCATCGGCGACAACTGCACCATCCTGCAGGGGGTGACTCTGGGGACGAGCGAACCCGACATGGGCTTTACCGTGTCCGAGCGACCGGTCATTGGCAATGACGTGCTCATCGGTGCAGGCGCCAAGGTGATCGGGCGCATCACCGTTGGCGACCATGCCAAAATCGGCGCCAACGCCGTAGTGCTGCGCGACGTGCCCGCCCACGCGGTGGCCGTTGGCGTGCCCGCGACGATCGTGGCGCGGCCAGCGCCAGAGAAACAGGTGGGCGAGTGACATGACCCCGATCGTCATCAGCGCATCACTGGTCCTCTACAAGCCCGACCTGCCGACGATCGAGCGAACCCTGCTCGCGTTGGAGGAGGCGGGGCGCGTCGCCAAGCAGCGGTACACGCTCCAACTGGACCTGACCCTGGTTGACAATTCGGACGATGGCGTCCTGTTCGGCAAGGTCGCCACTTGGCTGGAAGGCTTCCGGGCCCGCGTTCCGGGTTGGGCCCTGCGGTTGCTGCGCGCGCCAGGCAACCTGGGATACGGCCGGGGCAACAACCTCGTGATCGCAAATGCTCGTTCCGACTACCATCTTGTCGTCAACCCTGACCTTTTCGTCGAAGCCGATGCGCTGCTTGAGGGCCTGCGTTTCATGGAAGGCCATCCTGACGTCGGCCTGTTGAGTCCGGCCGTGTTCGGCGAAGACGGCGAGCGGCATTACCTGTGCAAGCGCTACCCGACGCTGTTGGTCATGTTCCTCCGCAGCTTCTCACCGTCATGGCTCCAGTCAAGCTTTGGTTCTGTGATTGACAAGTTCGAGATGCGCGATTGCGACTACGACAGAACGATTCATCCGCTGGAGTACCCCACCGGCTGCTTCATGTTCTTCCGCACCGCACCGCTTCAGGCAATAGGCGGCTTCGATCCCGACTTCTTCCTGCATTACGAGGATGCAGATATCGGCCGACGAATGCTCAAGATCGCCCGCGTGGTGTATGTCCCCGCCGTCCATGTCAAGCACCGATGGGCGCGCGACACGCACCGTTCGCTGCGGTCCATGTTTGTCACGGCCCGGTCCGGGTGGCTGTATTGGCGCAAGTGGGGCGGGGTCTTCAGCAGCAAACCTGCGGCCGAACCGCCCGCGGCAGCGCCATCCATCAGTGAGCATTATGGACCTGCTCCGGCAAAAGGCTCGGGCCGGCGGGTACTGGTAACCGGTGCCAACGGCTTCATCGGGCAGGCGGTGTGCGCCGATTTGTCATCCCGGGGCTATCGAGTACTGGGTGCGGTCCGCAAGAACCATGATGTCGGTCAGCTGCCTGCCGTGGAGTATCTTGCGATGGGAGACATCAACGAGCACACCGACTGGACCTCAGCACTGTCAGGGGCCGACTGCGTGGTGCATCTCGCGGCCCGCGTGCACCTCATGCGAGATACCGCGGCCGACCCGCTGGAAGAATACCGCCGCGCCAACGTTGGACTAACCTTAAACTTGGCCCGCCAGGCCGCCGTCTCCGGCGTACGGCGTTTTGTGTTCGCGAGTTCGGTCAAGGTCAACGGCGAGGGTACCCCCGTCGGCCAGCCGTTTACGGCAGACGATGTGCCACGGCCGCTGGATCCGTACGGGGTATCGAAGCTCGAAGCCGAGCAGGCGTTGCTGCAACTGGCGGAGCATACGGGACTGGAGGTCGTCATCATTCGGCCGGTGCTCGTTTACGGACCCGGCGTCAAGGCAAACTTTCACGAGATGATGCGCTGGCTGCTGAAGGGCGTGCCGCTACCACTCGGGGCGCTACACAACAGGCGCAGCTTCGTCGCGCTTGATAACCTGGTCGACTGTATCGCCCAGTGCTTGTACCACCCGGCGGCGGCCAACCAGACGTTCCTCGTGAGCGACGGCGAAGACTTGACGGTCACGGCTTTGTTGCAGAGAACAGCCGCCGCTTTCGGGCGACACGCAAGATTGATGCCGGTGCCGATTGTTGTGCTGAGAATGGCGGGGCGCATCTTGGGTAAGGAGGTCATCGTTCAACGGCTTTGCGACACGCTGCAGGTTGATATAACAAAGACCAGGCATCTGCTGGGTTGGGAGCCTCCCGTTTCCATCGACGCCGCGCTGACCAAGACAGTCCGGCAATTTCGGAACGACTAGACCATGTTGGCGGGGAGGCCGGGCAAGGTCTTGGTTACAGGCGCGACCAGCACGATAGGTTCGCTGCTGCTGCCGATGCTGCAGGAGCGTGGTGTGCCGGTCCTGGCCATGGGACGAAATCCGGCGGCAGGCGCAACGGGTGAGTCATGGCATTACCTCGACCTGGCCGACCAGACTATCGACTTGCCGCAGACGGAGGCCGACGCCCTGATTCACACGGCAAGCCTCTGGCTGCTGCCCGGGTGGCTCGAAAAATTTCACGCTCGCGGCGTGCGGCGCGTTATTGCGTTCAGTTCGACGAGTCGCTTTAGCAAGCAGGCGTCGGGCAGTCCCTATGAGCTTGACGTTGTGGGCAAGCTGATTGCCGCCGAAGACCAGGTGACTGCAGAATGCGAGCGTCTGGGCATGGCGTGGACGATGTTTAGGCCCACCCTTATTTACGGCGGCGCCGGCGGCGACCGCAATGTGGCCGAAATCGCGCGCCTTGTTCGCAAGTTCGGGTTTTTCCCGCTATTTGGTGCGGGCACCGGGCGCCGGCAACCAGTCAATGCGCGTGACCTTGCCGCGGCCTGCATACAAAGCCTGGATGAACCCGCGAGCCACAACAAGGCCTACAACCTGAGCGGGGGCGAAACCCTGGCGTATATTGACATGGTGCGGCGCATCTTCGAAACACTGGGACAGCGCCCCATCTTTGTCCGCATTCCCATGGCGGCCTTCCGGATTGCGGTGCATCTCGCCCGCCTGCATCCCCGGTTTGCGCACCTGACGCCGGACATGGCGCTGCGCATGCAGGCCGACCTTGTCTTCGATCATGGCGAAGCGACACGCGATTTCGGCTACTGTCCCGGCAAGTTCGATCCCGCATATCTGACAACCCTTTCTTGATTTCCAGGACCGGCGCTGCACGACCATCGGGCCTTGCCAAGGCCCCGTCGTCCCGCTAGACTTCTGTTCAACCCATGAACTGATGAATTCAAGCCGTTATCCGCCTCGCCGTGTTTCCCGACTCCCATCGCTACAAACTGATGAAACTCATCGAAGCCAACCCGGCCATACAGCAGCGGGACATGGCCAAAGCGATGGGCGTCAGCTTGGGTAAAGCCAACTATTGTCTTCAGGCGCTGGTCCAGAAGGGGCTGGTCAAGATGGACAATTTCCGCCGTAACGACAATAAACTTGCCTACAGCTACCTGCTCACCCCCAGCGGTATTGAAGAAAAAGCCAGTCTCACCATCAGCTTTCTCAAGTACAAAGTCGCCGAATACGACGCCATCCGCAGCGAGATTGAAGAGCTGCGGCGCGATGCGGAAAGAGACGCGACGGCATGAACCTGTCACACAGAACGGTGCCAGGACGCCGTCAAAGCCTGGTTTCCGGACTGGCGGCAGTGCGGGTTGGTGCCGATGCGAGGGTTGCCAAGGATTCCACCCTGAGCCTGCCTTGGTATGTCGTGCACACTAAGGTCCGGCAGGAACAGACCGCCGGCGAGAATCTGGCTCGCCAGGGCTACGCCGTCTATTTGCCGAAAATCAAGATACTGAAACGCAGCCGGGGTCGCCAGCAGGCCCAGCTGGAAGCCTTGTTTCCGCGCTATATTTTTCTGCAGCCGGGATCGGCCACCCACTCCATTGCTCCAGTGCGCTCAACCTTGGGAGTCACGGCCCTCGTGCGCTTTGGCCAGGAACCTGCCGTCATGCGGCCGGAAACCTTGCAGGGAATTCGTGACTTTGAAGCGCGACGGAACGAAGCCAGTGACGAAGACATCAGTCCCTTCCAACGCGGCGAACGAGTCCGTGTGGTCGATGGTCCGCTGACCGGGCTGGAGGGTCTGATATCGGATGTGTCGCAGCAACGGGTCGTCGTGCTGATGCAGTTGCTTGGACAAGATACCCGGGTGAGTCTGAGTCAACACCAGTTGCTGGTTGCCAACTGAAGGTGAATTGAGTAGCAGCGACGCGTGGTCTTGCCTGACTGTGGCGGGGGATTCCGGGCAGTCGGAGTGAGGGGTGAACAAGGGTAAGGTAGTAGCCATCTGCTGTGCACCTCGTGCACGGGCATGGCGGTAGCGTGTCCGCGATTGGGGAATAGCCGGCGTTGGCTCGGGCGTTTGCTTTGAAGCACCACTGTTTGGAGGCCTTCGATCCCTCCGTTGACCAGATGTTTGTCGAGCCGGTGCGCGACCCAAGATTCCCAGCGAGTATCGACGACACCCAGGTCCAGCACTTTCTCGTTCGTCGGCGTGTTGGGACTAGTGTAGGCACGCGAACAGTCTTTCAGACGGCGTGACCACAGCCCGGCCAATTTGAGAAACTCAATGGAGTAGGCCAACTGCCCCATCGACGTCGCCGCGCATTTCGCCTCCCAGCGCACTTGCACCTGCCCTGACATCGGCCGGACTCCTGCCCAAAACAGCAGCTTATCCCCATCTCGCCAGCTTCAGTTTCGATTCAGCCATCAGGCGCCCCCCAATCAACTCGAAACCCGCAGCCTGCCCCATTTCAGCCCACTTCGCATGCCGCCAACTCATATTTTTCGGTTCAAAGCGCTTTCCACTTATGACTCCAAGATCGTTTCATGGTATCCGGGTGCGGCACCCGTTGGTCGTCGTAATTGGCGTGTTGACAGCGTAGGGGTGTCTCCATGAGCCATCGCTTAAACGCTGGCTGTCGCGTCTCGGGCTTCTGCTCTTCCTATGGCCGCAACGATTAAATCCCGATTTACCGGCTATCCGATCTCGAGCGTTTGGATGCTGGCTCTGCTGGTGTTTGCTACGCATGGGGTGTCGCTATTCAACGATGGCGTTTATTGGGATGGGTGGCTACTTTATGGCCACTATGTCAACCGCGATGTTGAGACGTTGCTTAGCATTTTCAGAAATGCGGGATCTCCTTGGGCGGGATATTTTCACTGGGCTTTTTGGTTAGCACCGAATCCAGTATTTGCATATCGCTTGGTGGCATTTCTTGCCGCCATGTTATCTACCCTGATGGTCTTCTTCATCGCGCAGCGAATAAGCATTTTGAGTAGCCGCGAACGCTGGTTTATAGCGGCAGTATTCTGCTGTTACCCGGCCTTCCAGGCTCAGGTGGCAATTATATTGGCGCCGATGCGCTTGTTATACATGCTATTTTTCATTGGACTGTACTTAGCACTCCGATCCTTGGAGACAAGCGGGCGGCCTGCGCTTATACGGCGAGCCTTAGCGCTGGTCATCATCGGCGCTAGTTTCTCCCTAAACTCCTTATTAGTGTTTTATTTCCCCATCCTGTTCCTGATTATTTCCGAGAAGCATCCGGAATGGTCAGCTGATACTCTGCCTAAAAAATTGCTTAAGTCATTACGCTATGGCGATCTAATCCTTCTCCCCTTTGCATACTGGGCAATCAGTAATCTAATATGGAAAGCAACGGACGAATATTCCGGCTATAATCAATTGGCATTTTCGCCAAAGTTGTGGTTCACAAACTTCTGGAAATCGATTGACAATACGATACTTTCGCAATTCGACGGTGTGATGACTCTCGCCGGCAATCGACCGATGCTTGCCGCGTTTGTAATCCTAATGGCGGTATTATTTGAGAGGGCGAACTCTGCTAGGCGGGGAACTCGCGAGTTCAAAGACTTCGTTGAGATATCCAAGTCAGAGAATTCGGCAAACATGTTGAAGATCGGTTTGTTCGCTGTTGTCTTGCTGTTTTGCGCACTATTTCCCTATTTGGTTGTCGGTAAATTTCCGACTGCTGAAGGGTGGGATTCCCGCCACGCAGCCCTAGTCAGTCTGCCGGTGGCAGTCTTGTTAGTGGCAATTGGCCGCGGCGTACATTTGATTCTTCCATTTAATTTGACGCCAAATCTACTGCGAGTCTTTTCCGGGATACTGGTGCTGTCATTTGTGCTCTTGACATGCAAAGTCTATTTGGCGTGGCAGGTGCGTTGGATCAAAGATCAATCATTTATTGTGAATTTGCAAAAGCTACCGAAGGCGCTGGTCGATAGAATAAACCTATTCATTGTTAACGACGCCTATTACATCAACAAAGAATTCTATAGGCACTATGAATACTCTGTTATGTTCAAGATGGCTTGGGGAAGTGAAAACAAGATCGGGTTTCATCCAACTGCATCTCATGATGAAGACTGGGTGCTAAAGAATGTTCCCTTGAGGAATTATCTACTTACGGATTTTCGATCCGGTGGCTGCCAGGCAATGGTGACCATCCGCCCCAAGCGTCCAGAGACAAGTTATTTGAAATTGGTCGGGAATTATATGGCATACCGTTGGTTTTACCCCTCGGAGTTACCGAATTTTCTGAGTGACCACACGACCCTCGAGTTGTCCGACGTTAAATGCCCCGATTTAAAGTAATCGAAATAAAAAGACAATTACTCAAAGTGAAATATTGATGGGCGCTAAGGTAAATGCTGTTTTGCATAATAAAAAAGTGGCTATTCTCCAGTCTAACTATATTCCATGGAAGGGATACTTTGACATTATTGCCGCCGTCGATGAATTCATCCTTTTCGACGATATGCAGTACACCCGGCGTGATTGGCGCAATCGCAACCAAATCAAGACGCCGCAAGGTGTTCAGTGGCTGACGGTGCCAGTGCTAGTGAAGGGGAGGTACCACCAAAAAATTTGTGAAACCATAATTGACGGCTCCGACTGGGCCCTGCTTCACTGGAAAGCATTGGCGCAGAACTATCGCCGCGCGCCACACTTTAGCGAGATTGAGGCCTGGCTCAAGCCGCTGTACCTTGCAGACGACTGCACGCATCTCTCCGATTTAAATCGCCGCTTTATTGAGGCCGTGTGCAAGTACTTGGAAATCAAAACGTGCATCAGTAATTCGTGGGACTATGCTCAACTTGATGGCAAGACAGAACGTCTGGCCGATCTTTGTGCTCAGGTAGGCGCTACGGAGTACATAACAGGCCCTTCTGCCAAAGATTACATCGAGGAGACCGCATTCCGCACGCGAGGCATCAAGCTGACTTGGTTTGACTACGCCGGCTACCCCGAATACCCGCAGCTTTGGGGCGAGTTCACTCATGGAGTGAGCATCCTCGACCTGCTGTTTAACTGCGGTAAAAATGCGCACCGATATATGAGGTATGTGCAGTCATGAAGCTTTCCATTGTTGCAACGCTCTACCAATCCGCCCCCTACATCGCCGAGTTTCATCAACGGGCAAGTACAGCTGCCAAGCAACTCGTAGGTGAAGATTACGAAATCATTCTTGTGAACGACGGGTCACCCGACAACAGCCTCGACCTCGCTGTGCGAATCGCTGAAAGGGACGGCCATATTGTCGTCGTTGACCTGTCGCGGAATTTTGGCCATCACAAAGCCATGATGGCAGGACTTGAGCATGCACTGGGTGAACAGATCTTCCTGATCGACAGCGACTTGGAGGAGGAGCCGGAATGGCTGTTGGAATTCTCGGAGTTGATGGCCGCTGAGCGCGCAGATGTTGTGTACGGTAGGCAGCAGGAGCGCAAGGGCGGTTGGTTCGAGAGATGGAGCGGTGAAGTCTATTATTCCGTTTTTAATTGGTTGTGCAATATTGACCATCCTCGGAATATCGTTACTGCGCGATTAATGACCCGACGCTACGTGGATGCCCTATTGCAATATCGTGAACGAGAAATTGTCATTTCCTGTCTTTGGGTGATTACCGGATTCAAGCAGTGCGAGAAGCTGGTCAGGAAACATATGTCCAGCGAATCAACCTACGGCCTTGCGAAGAAGATTGAACACGCGACGAATGTTGTTACCTCCTTTAGCGAGACGCCTCTGAAGCTGATCTTCTATTCGGGCTTAACGATATTTGTCGCAGCGCTTGCATATGCGGGATACCTTGTCTTCATCAGGCTCTTCTCATCCCAGACGGTGGACGGCTGGACCTCCGTTATGGTCTCGGTCTGGGTGCTTGGCGGGATGATTGCATCGTTTATCGGTGTTATTGGAATTTACCTCGCGAAGATTTTTTCGGAAACAAAACAACGACCTCTCACCATTGTCAGAAATGTTTATGGACGATCAAAGACCTAACATTGATACCAGTTACGAGCGCTTTTATGCGGATAGGCCGGGTAGCAAGGTTTATCCCACCGAATTCGTAGTCCGCACTTTTCTGGCCAGTTACCCACGCCTGAGATTCAAGAAGCCCGTCGCAGGGAATCTTATTCTCGACGTCGGCTTTGGAGATGGCCGGAATACGGCCTTTCTCTGCGACCAGGGACTCGCGGTCAGCGGTATTGAGATCACCCAGGGCATTGTGGATCAAACCCTAAAGCGATTAGCAAAACTCGGGCATGCAGCAGATTTACGTGTAGGCCGGAACAGCCAAATTCCGTTCGTGAGCGATCATTTTGACTACATCCTCGCCTGCCACTGTTGCTATTACTGCGACGATGGTGACTCATTTGCAGACAACCTGACCGAGTATGCTCGGGTATTGAAGCCTGGCGGTTATTTGGTTGCCTCGGTGCCATGCAAAACTTCTTATATCTTTAGGGAGGCGGTCGAGTTGCCTGATGGCTCGCTCAGGATCACCGCAGACCCATATGGCAACCGCAATGGTTACCGGTTGCATGCCTTTAGCGAAATACAAGAGCTCGAGGAGTATTTCGCGCCTCATTTTTCCAACTTTTCTTTCGGCTTCGCCGATAACGATTTTTACGGCATCTCGGAACGAGTGTTCTGGGTCGTTTGCGAGAAGGTTTGAGCTATGGCTGATCAAGTTGCTTATTGCTGCACGGAACCCCGATGTAATCGGGTACCTTTGTCGGCAACTCCCGAAGGGCTAGCGTGCCCAAATGGACATCTTTTTCCCTTCGCACTGGGCACCGACGTGCCTGTCTTCGCAAAGAAGCCTGAAGACTCCAACGAATACACTCGCCAGAATGCGGCGGTCGTGCACGACAACTCGTTACGTTGGGTGTTTGCCACATTTGAATCGGACGAAACCACTCTGCGGAACAATCTGGTGGCGCGTCTGCAATTGGCACAAGGCCACCGGGTGCTGGTCACCGGCGCAGGTGCTGGAAACGACTTGCCTTATCTGGTCCGTAGCCTCGGTGGGCAGGGGGAAATCTACGCGCAGGACATTGCCCAGGAGATGATTCTGTCCGGGGCCGAGCGCCATCGTGTCGAGTCCGCTAAATCCAGTGTGGAATTGCATTTCTCCGTCAGCGATGCGACGAATCTGCCCTTCGCGGACGACTACTTCGATGCAGCCTATCATTTTGGCGGCATCAACCTGTTTCCGGATATCCGCAAGGGCATTGCCGAAATGAACCGAGTGGTCAGACCCGGCGGCAAGGTGGTAATTGGTGATGAGGGGGTGGCACCGTGGCTCATGGATTCGGAGTACGGGAAAATGCTGATCCGTAACAATTCACTCTACGCGTGCGAGGTTCCCTTGCATCTTCTGCCCGAATCAGCCAGATCTGTGCGACTGAGCTGGGAACTGAGCAATTGTTTCTACGTCATCGAGTTTTCCGTCTCTGATCGGACGCCTCCCATCAATATCGACGTGGCCCATATGGGAACGCGGGGCGGCAGCATCCGGACTCGTTATTTCGGCCAGTTGGAGGGTGTGGATCCCGCCCTACGGGATCGTATTTACGCCGAGGCAGAGCGCCTGGGGATGAGTCGGGTGGAGTACCTCGAGTCATTGTTCCGCTCCGGCCTAGCTGGCCATTGATGCAGGATGAATACCAGATGAAGCGCTTCCTAGACGAGAGCAGGCCCTTTCCCTGGAAAAAGAAGGGGCTGGTCTTTGAACCTGCCGGCACGGATTTCAGCCATGGCTCCCACCCCTGCGCCGTGCATTACAAGGACGACGTGTTTATCGTTGCCTTCACGCGGAGGGATTCAAAGCAGCGCTCCCATATATTTCTCGCCTATGCCAAGGTAGGGAATGGGAGCATGAAATTGATGGGAAAGCCGAAACTGGCCATGCGCTACGGCGAACCCGGATGCTTTGACTGTGATGGCGTGATCAGCGTCTGCTTCGTCAAGCACCAGGGCAAAATCTATTTGTACTATGTTGGCTGGCAGAACCTGCCGGATACGCTCTGGATCTGTGATACCGGCCGGGCGATTGTGAATCCTGAGGAATTCACCCTGACTCGGGAGTTTGCGGGGCCGGTGCTGGGGCGCGACAAGCACAACCCGCTGTTTGCTGCAGCAACCGCTTTCCACGTGTCCGGTGATCAATGGCAGACGTGGTACAACTCCGGCGTAAGATGGGAAAAGACGGAACAGGGCTGGCGGCATTATTACGGCATCCATTACGCCGAGTCCGCCAATGGCATAGACTGGACCTGCCACCCGGAACTGTGTATTCCGTTTGCCGATGGATATGAATATGCTTTCGGGCGCCCAAGTGTACTTCGCGTCGATGGCACTTACTTCATGTGGTTTGCCCACAGGGCAACGAAGGAAATCGCGACTTACCGTATCGGTTTCGCCTCATCGCAGGATGGCCGACATTGGCTGCGCAACGACGCCATCTCAGGCATCGACGTCAGCCCGCAAGGCTGGGATAGCGAAATGATCTGCTATCCCTATGTTTTTGAGCATCGGGGGCTTTTGTACATGCTGTACAACGGCAATGGCTATGGGAAAACCGGTTTCGGCCTGGCGGTGATGGAGATAGGGGAATGACCAAGGTAATTCTGGCCGGCAATGCGATCACGGCCGACATCCTGTATTCGTATCTGCGGAACGACAGCCGATACGAGGTAATTGGGCTTACCGTCGACGATGACTTTCTCACTCAGGGCGGCGTGGAGAGTCTCGCAGCCGTAGGCTTGTCACAGGTGCGGGAAACCTTCCCGCCGCAGACCTGCCGAGTAGTGATGGCGGTCGGTTACAACGATCTCAACCGGGTCCGCGAGTCCTTGTTCCTGCGCCTGAAGGATATGGGATATACCATGGAAACCTACATTCATCCCGATGCCCGGGTCTTTACAGGCCATCTGCTGGGCGAAGGCTGCGTGGTGCTTCCTTCGGCCGTTATCGAGCCGCACGCGCAGATCGGAGCCAACACCATGGTGTGGTGCAACGTCACTTTGGCCCACCACTGCAGCGTGGCGGAAAACTGCTGGATCGCGGCCGGAACCGTCATTTCGGGCCAGGCCAAAGTGTTGCGCAATAGTTTTGTTGGAGTGAATGCGACGGTGGTGAACGAGGTGACGGTGGGTGAGTACAACATTGTGGGTGCAGGCGCCCTGATAACGAAGGACACCAAGTCGCATGCCGTGAATCTCGCCCGCTCGGCCGAGCCTTTCCGCTATTCATCGGAAGATTACGTGAAGTATTTTGGGGTTTGACATGAACAAGCGTCTGGTGGTGATTCTGGCCGAGGTATTTGGACTGCGGGAGTCCGAGATCCATCCTGATCTCAAGAAGGCCGATGTGGGGGTCTGGGATTCCCTTAAGCAAATGGACTTGGTGATGACCCTGGAAAGAGAATACGCCATCGCCCTTGAAATTCCTGACATCCTGAGGATGGTGTCTGTGAAGGGGATCTTGGAAGTGCTGACGGAAAAGGGAGTGAGCCTTGCAGATTAAGGGGGCCGTGGCCGTTGTCACTGGTGGCGCTCAAGGGCTTGGACTAGCCATCGCAAACCATTTGTCCAGTTTAGGTGCCGTCGTGGTCGTAGCCGATCGCAATGAGGTGGCGCTGGCCTGTCTGCCGGAACACTTGGAGCGCCAACAGATGGACGTTACCCAGCCGGAGCAAGCTAAGGCTGCCGTGGCGGAGATCCTGACGCGGCACGGGCACCTTGACATCCTGGTCAATAACGCCGGCGTGATCTTTAGTGAGCCTTTCGTAAACATCCTGAATCCGGCCGGAATAATGCATGACTACCACCGCTTTCGCGATTCAATGACTGTGAACCTGGATTCCGTATTTATTGTCACCTCCGCAGTCGTGGAACAGATGGTTAAACGCAGAACGAAAGGGGCCATCGTCAATATCAGTTCCATAAGTGCTGGCGGCAACGAAGGCCAAACAGCCTATTCTGCGGCCAAGGCCGGTGTTAACGCCATGACCGTCACTTGGTCGAAGGAGTTGGGCCGCTTAGGCATTCGCTGCAATGCTGTGGCACCGGGTTTCATCGGCACCGAGTCCACCCGTGTTGCCCTGAAAGAATCCGTGTTGAAACACATCCAGGCCAACACGCCACTGCGACGGCTGGGAGATGCCCATGAAGTAGCCCAAGCGGTTGCGGCCCTGCTCGAGAACGACTTCATCAATGGGGTGGTCTTGAACGTCAATGGCGGGCTGACGATCTAATGAATGATCGTTTTGTTTTTGTAGGCAACCGGCGTTTTGTTCTCGAGCAAATGTTGTCTGATGGGGTCAATCTGGTTGCAGTTATTGTTGTCGCCGGGTCGCATTTGGAGCGGGACATTAGATGTGATGGGTTTTCCAATCTTGAACACATCTACGTGGTCCGCCGCAAGAGTGAACTCATTACCCTGCTCGGCGCGATCCAATTTGATATTTTGGTCTCGAATGGTTGCCCTTACATCTTGCCGGTTACGGAATTACCCGCAGCTCGCTATGTAAATATTCATCCGTCTCTACTGCCCGATTTACGAGGTGCTGATCCGGTTATTGGTGCGGTATTGTTTGAACGAGATGCTGGGGCAACCTGCCATGTGATGGATTCTGGGATAGATACAGGCCCTGTAATCGCCCAAATACGTATTCCGTTTACTGACGACTTAGACGTTACTACGCTCTATCAGTTGAGCTTTATCGCAGAGAAGAAAGTCTTTTCAGAATCTCTGCAGCTTGGTTTTGAGCCGCAATTTAAACAGGCGGAACTTCCGGATATTTTGTATTACAGCAGAAAGCCGGAGGATCGGCTCATTACTTTCCTCGAGCCAAATCATGTGCTGCTGCAGAAGGTCATGGCATTTAATAATCGGAAAGCAGGATGTGAATTCGTTGTTAGTGGGGTGGCGTACCGCGTATTTTCGGCCAAGAAAATGCATAATCCATTTCTTTTGAAATTCATGGATCGTTATCCTGATTGTGTCATCGGATTCAGCTACGAAGGAAGTATCGTTTTCAGGAAAGATGAGGAGGTGCTGCGCTTTAGCGGCATCGAATCTTCTAGTGGTAATCAGTTATCTGTCGGAGCCTCGCTGCTTTAAGTTGCAAACGTATCACTACAATCTCGGGCAATATTTTGAAGAGGTCGCATCGGCTCATAGCCAGCGCCCTGCTTTGCGCTATCCGGAGCAGACCTACTCCTACCAGCAATTATCTCGCTGGGTCGAAAGTTTAGCCGCGCTGCTCATCGCCCGAGAATGTCGTCGGGGTAGTGTTATTGCTATTGGCCACAACAAGCAGCCGCTTTCCTTCGCATTGATGCTTGCGGCCCTTCGCCTAGGAGTTGGGTACGTCAACTTGGACGTCGCATCTCCGGCGGCGCGTACTAAACACATCCTTCAGGTGAGTTGCCCATCCTTGTTGTTCTATGACGATGCTCGCTACGCAGACACCATGGCGGAACTTGCGTCCGGCAGCGGTTGTCCGCTGCTGTTTCTTGCTGAGGATCAGTTGCCCAGGGTAGCGGGCGCAGACCTCGAGCAGCAGAAGAAGCTGATGGGGCTGGTGGACGGCGCTTCCATTGCCTACATCATGTTTACGTCGGGTTCCACAGGTGTTCCCAAGGGCGTGGCGGTCACGCACGAGAACGTGGTGCATTTTATCGCGTGGGGCCAGAACAGCTTTGGAATCACCGATCTGGACAACTTCGCCAACCTGAGCCCGATGTACTTTGACAACTCTGTTTTTGATTTCTATGTCGGGCTATTCTCTGGGGCGTCCCTTAGCCCGGTGTATCGGGAATACTTAACCAGCCCTTACGAGTTGGTCTCGTATGTGGGCAAGATGGGCTGCTCCATATGGTTCTCGGTCCCCTCTCTGCTCATTTACCTGATGGCAATGAAGGCGATGACCCCAACTGCACTGCCTACCTTGCGCACCATCGTCTTCGGCGGCGAGGGATACCCGAAAGTAGAACTGAAGAAGCTGTATGACTTGTTTTCAGGACAGGGCAGTTTGGTGAATGTGTATGGGCCGACGGAATGCACCTGTATTTGTAGCGCCTATACGCTACGGGCCGACGATTTTCACGATCTGGAAGGACTCCCTGCGCTGGGCCATCTGAATCCCAACTTCGATTACCGCATTCTGGACGAAGATCAACACGATGCCAAGAGTGGCGAACTTTGCCTGATCGGCCCCAACGTGGCCGCAGGATATTTCAATGACTTGGAGCGCACGTCCGCGGTCTTCTGTACCCTGATAGACTCCGGCCGCTTCATGAAACGTATGTACCGTACCGGAGATCTTGTCCGCGAGGCTGACGATGGCACGCTGTATTTCCTTGGCCGCAGGGACAACCAGATCAAGCACATGGGCTATCGCATTGAGTTGGAGGAGATCGAGCATGCGCTAATGAAACTTCCGCATGTAAACCAAGCGGCCGCGGTCTACCACCGAACGAATGCCGCATATGGAAAACTAATTGGGTTTGTTGCTGGTTCTGATTTAACGGACGAAAAGCCGCTGCTTGAGCAATTGGCGAACCTTCTACCCAATTACATGTTGCCGAATAAGCTAGTCATTATGTCGAAGTTGCCCAAGAATGCGAATGGCAAGGTTGACCGCCAGCAACTACGTGCATTGTTGAGCGAATAGCATGTTCGGAAAGAAGCGCGACTTTTCAGTTCTTGCGAACATAGCTCGGTACGGCGTTGTCGGCGTACTGAACAATCTATTGGGCTATTTAATTTATATTGCTCTGACTTGGCGGTGGCTTGACCCAAAAATTGCCGTGACACTGCTGTATCCCATTGGTGCATTTACTGCCTACTTTGGGCACGCCCGCTTCTCGTTTTCGCAAGCGGGGTATAACCCGCTTGGGCCGCTAAAGTACGCGATCGCTCTTTGTGTCGGGTACTGCGCTAACATACTTATGCTCTATATGTTCTCAGATATACTTAAATTCCCCCACCAGATCGTTCAGGCCGTAGCAACAGTTGCAATTGGCGGAATCCTTTATCTGATGTTTAGGTATTTCGTTTTTAGGCCAATTAAATTGGTAAATAGAAATCCATTATCTATCAAGTGATATGTAATTACGTCTCGGCTAACAACGACAACGCCGTCACATTGCAGGGGCGTTACCTGTCTTCTCGCATCCGCATTGGATTTTCATCTGCGGAGATTTCTGTGCTTGATTTAATTATTATTTCCTGATGCGGTATTTAATATCTCACTTCTTTCCATTATTGCTTTTTGTAAATATGTTATATATTTATTTTCCAATAAACTTTGACCTATATTAGATGTGCAAAGACGGCTTTATCTTATTGAGAAAGGCTCGGATTTCGGAATTGCTCGAGCGTGCCCTGAGTTAATCGAGTAAACCTATAAATTTTATCATTAACCAAAGGTAATAATGCTGATGACTAGTACTGGCGTGGTGTTAGGCATTAATGACTCACACGATGCTGGCGTTGCCGTGCTACGAGATGGTGAGTTGGTATATGCCGTTAACGAAGAAAGACTGAACAGAGTAAAAATGGCAAACGGCTTTCCCACCCTTAGCCTACGAGCAGCGCTTTCGGAGGCGGGTATAACGGCAAGTGAGGTACAGCATGTTGGCATAGCGGCTTTGACGCCAGGTGGTGGAGACATCCCGGCCAATAACGACCTTACCGACAAGCATGGTCGCCACTCCTGGGCCCAGAAAGCCGCCGAAGTAGTGGATTCTATGCCTCTCGGCGGTTATCTAATGTCAACCAATGGTGGCGCAGCCCTATATCGGGCGAAATTGCTGTCTAGATCTGCTTCCCGCAAACGTCGTGCCAAAGAACATTTGAAAGAGTTTGGAATTGATTGCGCAATTTCAACATTGGATCACCATGACGCTCATCTTTCTTCGGCATACTACCTCGCCAATGCACCCGACAGTTTGGTTATATCCAATGATTTTTTCGGTGATGGTATTTGCAGTAAAGTTGCAGTTGGAAATCCAGAAACCTATGGGCTAAAAGTTATTGCAACCAATTCCTTTTATAACTCGCTGGGTGCTTACTACAACTACGTCACTTTATTTTGCCATTCAAATAAGTCTCACCACGCTGGCAAGACTACTGGTCTAGCGGCTTTTGGAGATCCGAATAAAACGCTATCCATTTTCCAGGAATTTTTGTCGTGGGATGAGTCCGTCGGCATGTACCGCAATCATGGTGGCATATTCCGAAACTGCATAGAAAGCCTGCGCACGAGGCTTAAAGGCTATTCGAGAGAGGATATGGCTGCGGGGATCCAAAAGCATTCTGAAGATATCCTTACGAAAATGGTCTCTCATTATATGAAGAAGACCAATCGACGACGGATCGTATTGGCTGGTGGTGTCCATGCAAACGTAAAGATCAATCAACGCATTGCGGAGCTTCCTGGTGTAGAGGAGCTTTTCGTATTTCCAAACATGGGCGATGGGGGGCTGTGTGTTGGAGCTGCTTATGCCGCAGAAGCGACCCGGTTGGGTCGGAACCCATCGCCCCGTACTTTGAAACATGTGTTCTTGGGCTCGGCGTTTTCTGATGAGCAAATTGCGGAGGCTCTAAATCGCGAGAATATTTCGTTCACTCGCCCGGAAAATATCGCACACGAGGTCGCAAGGTTGCTTGCCGAACAAAAGATTGTTGCTCGCTTTGACGGCGCCATGGAGTTTGGGCCGCGCGCACTTGGTAATCGTTCAATACTTTACCCAGCTACAGATGCTGGGATAAACAAGCGCCTCAATGAGCAACTGAATCGGACAGAATATATGCCCTTTGCGCCAGTATTGCGGGAGAGGGATGCAAACCAGTTCCTTAAAAATTGCACGCCCGTCAACATTCATTCTGCAGAGTATATGACCGTTACCTATGATGTAACCGATCGCTGCAAACGTGAAGCTCCTGCAGTAGTTCATGTTGATGGGACTGCACGGCCGCAGGTGTTAGTGCGTAATTTCAATCCAAGCTATTATGACATCCTTGAGATGTATCAGCAGCTGACAGGACTTTCAGTGCTAGTCAACACGAGCTTCAATATGCATGAGGAGCCGATTGTCTGCACGCCTACTGAGGCGATAAGGGCCTATGAGGAAAGCCGCCTCGATGCGCTAGCCATCGGTCCCTACTTGGTTAGACGTCTCAACTAAAGTAATCAGTCTTAATTAACATCATTTCTTCGATCGGGCCCAAGATTGAGCGTTCTTCGATTTGAACAATAGGGAAGCTGCTCACGAGCCGGGGCAATTGGTTGCCGAGCGAGCATCGGTCGTTTTCGAAGGGCTGATCGGTTACGCGATCCTGTTGACGAGCATTCTCTCGCTGGCTTTGGTCGCAGTAGGTGTTCCACTAGCGGTGGCGGTAAAGATTTCCGCCTACCTGTGGTTTATCGTCATGCCGCTGGGTACTCTTGTCATCAGTCGGTTGCTCCCGGCTGCGGACAACCCCGTTGCTTCCGTGGGGATGGCAGCCGCTTTGGGCGTAGTGATGCTTCCGCTGACAGTGGCGCCCTTCCACCTTATGGGCGTCATAGAAGCGCATATGTGGGTGGTCTGCACCGCAGCGGTTGTTTTTTGGATTTATGAACTCCGGAATAGTCGAAGGTTTTCGGGGGCCTCCGCCGCCGATGTGAGAACATTTTGGGTTATTGCTCTAGTTGCTACCCTTATTTCAATAATCTGTTTTCTTGCGGTCTCTAACGCCCCTGGGGTATTAGGGCATTTTCAGGTTCAGGCCATCGGAGTCAAGGCGATAGAGTGGGGAATACCCCACGAAAGTCCATATGTCGCTGGTCTACCCTATCGTGACAACTTTGGCGTTCATCTGTCGCTATTGGCAATTGCAAAGGGTGCCAGTATTGCGATTGCCGAACTGGGTGGATATGCAGCGCAAATGACATACCTTTGGCTTGCCGTTTTTACCTTAGGGGTGGTTGGTCGTGCTTGGTTAGGGCTATCGGCGTTCGCCTGCGTCGCGGCGATGACTTCTAGCTACTTCATTCTGGGATACTCCCCGATAAACACTTTCATTTTTGGCAGCGCCCAATCCGCATCGGCGATGGCGACACTGTCGCCTTTACTGGGCCACATTAGTTTCTTGCTCTCGATGCTGTTTTTCGCGAGTTTGGTGTCAGATACGAAGACAAAACTATCGAAAATGAATGCATTTGCCCTCGTGCTTTTCGGCGCTGCAACGATGCTTTCACGCGCCAACGCGGGCGCGTTACTTGGGCTTTCAGTATTGGCCTATTGGTTATTCAGGATGGTGGTGACGCGGACTTTCCAGTTCCATATTGGCGTCTATGTTTTCGCGATCGGTGTGGGTTGTGTTAGTGCCATGCTCATTTCACTCGGATCGCCCATAGGGAGCGATTTTTCCGGAACCGGCTTTCTAAGCTTTGGTTCCACCACCACGCTGGAATACCTGAGTACTTATCCCGTATCACGCCTCGGACAGTCTGTCGGGCTTCCGGTTGTTGCCGCCGGCGCATTTTGTTATTTAGTCTTTCTTCTTTTCAATGCCAGCTTCCTCGCGCCATCTTTTTGGGCGCGCACCGGCTCAATTCTGTTCGGACGAGGTTCAGCCGACGAAACCCTAATCCTGCTCTCCGTTGCCATCGGTATATTGACTACGCTATTCACCTTTGCAGGGGGGGGGAGCAATTTTGTTTTCCTACAGTTGGCAAAGTTGGGAATGTGTCTTATTGGCGCATTGGGCCTCGACGCAGCAGTGAAATCATGGCGCCGTGGAGACCGCAACATTTTCTTGAAGGCACTTTGGGCAATGAGCCTTTGCCTGGGAGCCATTCATGTCTATGATATCGAGGAACAAGGACGCAAACTCAAGCCATTGAGCAGGATGTTTGCGCCAGCAGCGGTCGAAACATTGCTTGCTAAACCCTTTGACATAGCGCCCATATTTGAGCACATCAACCCTACAAGAGCTACGCGTTTTATCGTTGTCCATGGGGATGACAATGTATGGGGTTTGATGGGAAGGGTATCCACGACGATGTCGCACTACGATCTGCGACTTATCGGCGGCGACAAAATAATTAACTATGTCAATTTCAAACCGAATCGTTCCACAGCATCCCTAACGAGGCTAATGGATATTTTCAATAAATTAAATGCCAGCGCCAAAAATGGTGTGCTCGATCTGCCATGTGTGGTCGAAATGGCTAACAGTTCACTAGGTCATGATTGGGATATTTGGCTGCTCTCTGGAAAAGACCTAAGAGTTATTAACCATCCGTCTGTAACACGACGGGCCGAGAGCCGGGATTTGATCGCTTGGCATGTAGCCCAATCTCAAAAAGGCGACTCTGCGAATGTTTGCCAATGATGCGGGCTATGTAGGTCTGCCAGAGATCGCCCCATTGTGAAAGTACCATTTAATAAGCCCTATTTGAGTGGCAAGGAGTCTGTCTACATTGCTGAGGCGCATGCTAATAGCATGTTGGCAGGAGATGGACCATTTACCAAGCGATGTCACGCATGGATTGAAGCGAAGACGGGGTGTGCCAAAGCATTGCTGACCCATTCATGCACTGCTGCTCTGGAAATGGCGGCCTTACTGCTGGACATTCAAGCTGGCGACGAAGTTATCATGCCGTCATACACCTTCGTCTCCACTGCCAATGCGTTTGTGTTGCGTGGCGGAGTGCCGGTATTTGTGGATATCCGTCCAGATACGCTGAATATTGACGAGAAGCTGATCGAAGCAGCCATCACTCGGCGCACGAAGGCGATCGTACCGGTCCATTACGCGGGTGTGGCCTGTGACATGGATCCGATCATTGAGATGGCGCGCGAGTATAAGTTGATGGTGGTTGAGGATGCGGCGCAGGGGATGATGGCTAGCTACAAAGGCCGTTCGTTGGGGTCTATCGGCGATTTAGGGTGTTTGAGCTTTCACGAGACCAAGAATGTGATCTCAGGCGAGGGAGGGGCTTTGCTGGTTAATAATCCCAAACTTGTCGAGCGTGCAGAGATCATCCGCGAAAAAGGCACCAACCGTAGCCAGTTCTTCCGTGGGCAGGTGGATAAATATACTTGGGTAGATGTTGGATCCTCTTATCTGCCGGGGGAAATCATTGCTGCCTTCCTCTGGGCGCAACTGGAAGAGGCGCAACCTATCACGAAGCGCCGACTGGACATCTGGGCCAACTACCACGCCGCCTTCAAGGAACTAGAAGTTGCACACCGCCTGCGTCGCCCGATATTGCCGGATACCTGCCAACATAATGCACATATGTACTACCTCCTGTTGAAAGATTTGGAAGATCGCAATCGCTTTATTGATCAAATGAAACAGAAAGGCGTGAACTGCGTATTTCATTACGTACCGCTGCATTCTTCCCCGGCAGGGCGGCGGTATGGACGAACCCATGGTAGCTTGGCGGTAACGGAAAGTGTGGGGGATACGTTGGTGAGATTGCCAATTTGGGTGGGGTTGGCTGAAGAGCAAAGCCTCGTGATTGATGCCGCGAAGCAAATCTTGATGTAATGAGCGAATCCACCAGAAAACTTTCAAATTTCATTTGCTCCCACCAAATCCCTAAGTGCAGAATCCAAAAGAGTTGGCTCTCGCGCTAAGGTAGCCGCAAATGACCTGCATCCGCAAAGGCATCATTCTCGCCGGCGGCTCCGGCACCCGCCTGCACCCGGTCACGCTGGCGGTGTCCAAGCAGCTGCTGCCAATCTACGATAAGCCGATGATCTATTACCCGCTGACCACGCTGATGCTGGCCGGCATCCGTGAAATCCTGCTGATCTCGACGCCGCTGGATACGCCGCGCTTCGAACAGCTGCTGGGCAATGGCTCGCAATGGGGCATCGAGATCAAGTACGCCGTGCAACCCAGCCCCGACGGCCTGGCGCAGGCCTTCATCATCGGCCGCGATTTCGTCGGCGACCATCCCTCGGCCCTGGTGCTGGGCGACAACCTGTTCTACGGGCACGATTTCGCCACCCAGTTGCAGCGCGCCGCCGGCGGTGGGTCAACAGTCGGCGCTGATGAAGCAACTGCGCTACAAGGCGGTCGAGCAAAAGACGCTCTCCTCGCCGTAGCGGATGGTGCCACGGTGTTTGCCTATGCCGTCAGCGACCCGGAGCGCTACGGCGTGGTCGAATTCGACGCCAGCGGTCGGGCCATCAGCATCGAGGAAAAGCCCAAGGCGCCGAAATCGCGCTATGCCGTCACCGGCCTGTATTTCTACGATAACCAGGTCTGCGACATCGCGGCCAGGCTCAAGCCCTCGCCGCGCGGCGAACTGGAGATTACCGACCTCAACCGGATCTATCTCGAAAAGGGCCAGCTCAAGGTCGAGATCATGGGCCGCGGCATGGCCTGGCTCGACACCGGAACCCATGAGTCGCTGTTGGAAGCCGGCCAGTTCATCGAGGTCATCGAAAAGCGCCAGGGCCTCAAGGTGGCCTGCCCGGAGGAAGTGGCTTGGCGCCAGCAGTGGATCGACGATGCACAGCTGGCCAAGCTGGCCGCGCCACTGGCCAAGAGCGGATATGGCCAGTATCTGGCCGGCCTGCTCAAACACGAGGTGAGGGAATGAAGGCGATTCCGACCGCCATTCCCGAGGTGCTGCTGCTCGAACCAAAGGTGTTCGGCGACGAGCGCGGATTCTTCTATGAAAGCTGGAACAAACGCCGCTTCGCCGAGTTGGGAATCGACGCCGACTTCGTGCAGGACAACCACTCGAAATCGCAGAGGAATGTACTGCGCGGCCTGCACTACCAGATCGAGCACGCCCAGGGCAAGCTGGTGCGCGTTATCGCCGGCTCGGTCTATGACGTGGCCGTCGATCTGCGCCGCTCCTCGCCGAGCTTCGG
>Ga0172379_10001299_pt1 | contig 51157 bp, 42 predicted proteins | sample GrowelOW334metaG_FD_119756 | JGI IMG/M metagenome (GOLD analysis project Ga0172379, IMG submission 119756) | Groundwater microbial communities from an aquifer near a municipal landfill in Southern Ontario, Canada - Groundwater well OW334 metaG | ecosystem: Environmental > Aquatic > Deep... | reverse complement strand
GAACAGTTGCTCACGACCCGTTGCTTGGCGACCCATCATGGCAATGCATCCTCCTAGACAATGCCATAATCATATACGTAATGCATATGGCATGTCAAGGGGTTTTTCAACAGAATAGGCCAAGTGCGGTCATTGAAGCTGCGATCTCAGGGCCATCGCGAGCGAGTCCTTGCGCGCCAAGGCCGGCCACTACTGAGGGCAACCACCATACTGGTTTTTTGGTATCGAGAATACCGCCATCATGGTATTCCCATAGCCCGCCGTGGTCGATATATTTTCCCCACGTGATGATTTTCGGCGAGCTTCCGCGATAGTAGCCGCCAACTGCTTGCACGATGCGATGACCGTTTTGGAAGCCTGCTCCGGCATCACAGCCCAGGAGCGCCAGTGTCTAAGCGGGTTGGCTGTCTGTTGGGATATCTTGTCTTGATCAAAATGGCGCCAGTCGATGACCGTATCAAATTAACGCAAGAGCACGGTGAAGTAGGTAAATCTAAATGCAATCAATGCGCTGCCGAGGTACACGAAGTGGCGGCAACTTTTTAGTGTCCGTTATTAATGTCTTTATCGTTAGGGGAAATATCATGAAAAGCAAACTTATTCCTTTGGCAATATCAGTCTCAGTCGCCTGCGCGACGGCCGTGTTTGGGATAGGCAGTCCGGCGGCGTTTGCTGCTGAACCAACGGCAAAGCAGACTGCGAAGGCGGCTAGCCGAGCAGAAGCCAAAGCGGAGCGCGACGAATTCTTAAAAACGCACGAATGGGTTGCAGAACATTGGGAACTGAAGGGCGGCGGGCCGTACAAGAGCGGGAAGGCCCGAGCGGACGTCCTTGCTGAGCGCGACGCGTTCCTGAAAGAGAACCGCTGGGATCCCCAAAAGGAAGAGTGGGTTTCAATCAAAGCGAAACCGCGGGAGGTAAGCAAGTTGCCGCGCGACCAGGTAAAGAGCGAGGCGCTGGAGTTTCATCGGACCCACGAATGGAATGAAGCTACCGGCAAATACATCGAGCGCAAACTTCCGTTGCGTGCGAAGTAACAAATTGCGCGACGTTTTGCGTTGACGCCGTGCGGCGGCTTCGCGAAACGTCGCCGGAGTGATGCTGTTGGATTGTGAGGGCTTTGTCGTACGTCAAGACAAGGCCCTCGCTTGAGAAGGTCGCAGGTTCCCTGGTCCGCACTGCGAAAAAATAGGGATGTGTTGTTGCGCCGCTAGCGAAGGGATGTGCCTTTCGCTGCGGCGAGTTGTCGCCGCACAAAAAAACAAGCCCCACATCGCGGGGCTTGGTTCTTGGCCATTAACAGATCAGCGATCCTTGCTCTCCAGCACGGTCTTGTTGATCTCCACCGGATATTTCTCCTTGAAGGTCGCCATCCAGGCCGAGAACTCTTCCCCGGCAACAAAGCCGGCATATTGCTGTGCCAACGCGCGGCTACGCGGGTCGTCCTTGCCCGCCTCGCCAGCCTTGACCGAACTGATGCGATACAGCGCGTAGCCGTTGCCGGGCGAGGCGAAACCGGCGTGCGCCGGCAGCTTTGCAACATCCGCCTTGAACACAGCGCGCAAGGCATCAGGTGGAAGTCCCTGTGCATCGCTGCGGCTCACACTATGTGCAGGCGACCATTTGAGATCGACCGCGTCACCCTTTGCCAATCTAGCCAGTTTGTCCTCGCCGTCCTTCATCGCCAGATTGAGCGCCGCGTCACGAATCAGGCGCTTCTCTATGTCGCCCTTGACCACTTCCAGGGGCTGCAAAGCGGCCGGCTTGTGTTCGAGCACCCGCGCAGACACCAAGGTGCTCGGTGCGACTTCAACCGCCTCGGTATTGCGCTTGTTCTTCAGGCCGTCGTCGCTGAACAAGGCGGCGGCCAGTTTGGGATTATCGAAGGGAGGGGGCAACTTGCCGCCCTTGGCCAGCCACTGCGTCTGACGGGGCTCCAGTTTCCATTTCTCGGCAGCCGGTTTCAGACTGTCGGCTTGTTCATAGACTACGTTGCCAAAAGCTTCTGCCGCTTCCGCATACTTCTTGGCTCCGGCTTCGCGCTTAATTTCAGCAAGGATCTCCGCCTTGACGTCCTCGAACGGTTTGACGCGCTCGGGACGGACGCCCGTTAGGCGAATGATGTGAAAACCGAAATCGGAACGCACCACGTCCGATATCTGCCCTTCCTTCAGGGCAAAGGCAACTTCCTCAAACTCTTTGACCATCCCGCCGCGACCGAACCAGTCGAGGTCTCCACCTTTCTCGGCGGACCCGGGATCCTGCGAATTCTGCTTGGCGAACTTGGCGAAATCACCGGGGACCTTTTTGACCTGTGTCAGAAGTTCATCCACCTTGGCTTTTGCCGCCTTGACCTCCGCCTCCGGCGCATCCTTCGCCGCCCGAATCAGGATATGACTGGCACGACGTGTTTCGCCTTCCTTGTAACGCTCTGCGTGCGACTGATAGTAGCTCTTGATTTCAGCGTCGCCGACGGCGGTCTCCGCTGCCAGCGTATCCCGGCTCAACACCAGGAATTCGGCACGCACCTGCTCCGGCAATTCGAACTGCTTGCGATTGGCCTCGTAGTACTTCTGCACCGCATCGGTGGCGAGTTTCACCTGGCCGGCATAGGCTTCCGGCAGCAGTCGCGCTTCCGCGATCTCCCGCTGCTCGAGTTGTGTTGCCAGCCAGCGACCGGCGGAAGCCTGACCTGTGATTCCGGCTTCGGTAACCGGCATCATCATCTGCTGCATGGCCATGTCCTGGCGCAAGCGTGCTTCGAACATCTCTTTGCTCAAGCCCTGTGCCGCAACCAGCGCCTCGTAGCGCTCCTTGGAAAACTTGCCGTTTTCCTGGAGCGAGGGAACTCTGCCGATGAACTCGACCAGTTGCTCGTTGCCGATAACCAGCCGGGCTTTCTGTACCTGTTCAGCCAGCAGGCGTTGCGTGACCAGCGAATCCAGTACGGCGCGACGCATTTGCGGCGTTTCGAACAGCGCCGGGTCAACTTTTCCACCCAACTGGGCGCGCATCCGGTCCTGTTGCTCGCGCAAGGCCGAGTCCAATTCCTGCCGCGTAATCTTCTTGCCGCCCACGGTGGCGACACCCGCCCCGACATCGGCATTGCGCACGTAGGATTCAACGCCCCAAAAGGCAAACGGCAGCGTGATCAGTGCGAGAAAGACCTGGGTGATTTTCTTGTTGTTGCGAATGATATCGAGCATGCGCTGAAGACCCTAAATGCAACAAAGGCGAACTGCTGTTCGCCTTTGTTCGGTGGTGGGTGCTGACGGGGTCGAACCGCCGACATTCGCCTTGTAAGGGCGACGCTCTACCAACTGAGCTAAGCACCCGCTGAACAACGGCTGCCGACAAAGGGCAGCCGGCCGCAATTCTATCAGTTCGCGGCGGCTCAGTGGGTCACCACGCCGGTCACCGCAGCGTCGCCGGCGACTACCGCCGGGGCGGGTATTGCGGCGGTCTCGGGCAAGGGCTCCGGCATCCGCTCGAGGGCGAGTTCCAGCACCTTGTCGATCCACCGCACCGGCAGGATCTCTATCCGGTTCTTGATGGTATCGGGAATTTCTGCCAGATCCTTGACGTTCTCTTCCGGAATCAAGGCCAGACGGATGCCGCCACGCACGGCCGCCAGCAGCTTTTCCTTGAGACCGCCGATCGGCAGCACTTCGCCGCGCAAGGTGATCTCGCCCGTCATCGCCACGTCAGCTCGCACCGGGATGCCGGTCAGGACCGATACCAGCGCGGTACAGATGGCAATGCCGGCACTCGGCCCATCTTTCGGTGTTGCCCCTTCGGGCAGGTGAATATGGATATCGTTCTTTTGGTAGAAATCGTCCGCGATGCCCAGCGACTTGCTGCGCTTGCGCACCACCGACAGCGCTGCCTGAATCGACTCCTGCATGACCTCCCCCAGCTTGCCGGTCGTCATGGTCTTGCCCTTGCCGGGCAAGGCGACGGCTTCGATGGTCAGCAGTTCGCCGCCGACTTCGGTCCACGCCAGACCGGTGACCTGACCGATCTGATTGTCCTTTTCCGCCATGCCGAAGCTGTAACGGCGCACGCCAAGGAACTTGTCCAAATTCTTGGCATTGACCACGATCTTGTTCTTGCGCGACTTCATTACCAAGGACTTCACCACCTTGCGGCAAATCTTCGATATCTCGCGTTCCAGTGCGCGCACGCCAGCTTCGCGCGAGTAGTAGCGCACGATATCGCGCAAGGCGTCCTCGGTGATGGAGAGTTCGTCGCGCTTGATGCCGTTGTTCTTCATCTGCTTCGGCACCAGATAGCGCAGAGCAATATTGACCTTTTCATCCTCCGTATAGCCCGACAAGCGGATCACCTCGAGGCGGTCGAGCAGGGCGGCCGGGATATTCAGCGTGTTTGCCGTCGCGACGAACATGACATCGGACAAGTCGAAATCGACCTCGATGTAGTGGTCCTGGAAGGTATGGTTCTGCTCCGGATCGAGCACTTCCAGCAGCGCAGAAGCGGGATCGCCACGGAAATCCTGGCCCATCTTGTCGACTTCATCGAGCAGGAACAACGGGTTCTTGACCCCGACCTTGGTCATGTTCTGCAGAATCTTGCCCGGCATCGAACCGATGTAGGTTCTGCGGTGACCCCGAATCTCGGCCTCGTCGCGGACGCCACCGAGGGCCATCCGGATGAATTTTCGATTGATGGACTTGGCGATCGACTGCCCCAGTGAAGTCTTGCCCACTCCGGGAGGACCGACCAGACACAGGATCGGCGCCTTGACCTTTTCCACCCGCTGTTGCACCGCGAGGTATTCGACAATGCGCTCCTTGACCTTGTCGAGGCCGTAGTGATCCCGGTCGAGGATTTTCTCGGCGGCCGACAGATCCTTGCTGATGCGCGACTTCTTTTTCCACGGCAGGGCCAGCAGGGTTTCGACGTAGTTGCGCACCACGGTGGCTTCCGCTGACATGGGCGACATCAGCTTGAGCTTCTTGACCTCCGCATTGATCTTGACCAGGGCCTCCTTGCTCATACCGGCAGCCTTGATCTTTTTTTCCATCTCATCGATGTCGGCGCCTTCTTCACCTTCACCGAGTTCCTTCTGGATGGCCTTGACCTGTTCGTTGAGGTAATACTCGCGCTGACTCTTTTCCATCTGGCGCTTGACGCGGCCACGAATGCGCTTTTCGACCTGCAGGATGTCGAGTTCGGCTTCAAGCTGGCCGAGCAGCTTCTCCAGTCGTTCCGGTACGCCGAAGACTTCGAGAACCTCCTGCTTCTGTTCCAGCTTCAAAGGCAGGTGTGCGGCGATCGTATCGGCCAGACGCCCGGCCTCCTCGATGCCGGCCAGCGAGGTCAGCACCTCGGGCGGAATCTTCTTGTTGAGTTTCACGTACTGATCGAACTGCGCCAGCACCGTACGGCGCATGGCCTCAATTTCGTTGTCGGCTCGCTCTTCGACCGGAATCAGGCTGATATCGGCGACGAACAACGCACGCTGATCTTCAATCCGCAGCACGCGGGCGCGCTGCACCCCTTCGACCAGCACTTTTACCGTGCCATCGGGCAACTTGAGCATCTGCAGGATGTTGGCAAGACAGCCGATCTCGTACATGTCCTCCGGCACCGGCTCATCCTTGGCAGCGGATTTCTGCGCCACGAGCAGGATGTTCTTGCCGGTCTCCATGGCCGTTTCGAGCGCCTTGATCGACTTGGGACGCCCGACAAACAGCGGGATCACCATGTGTGGGAATACCACCACGTCGCGCAAGGGCAACAGCGGCAGGGATTGGGTCTCTACGGGGGTAGCGGGCAGGCCAGACATCATCGTGTCCTTCGGTTATGAGTCACGCTGTCCACATTGGGGCAGGAGACGGGTATTCAAGACGGCGTCTGCCGCCGGATCAGTTCGAACCCGAAACCTTGGGCTGATCCGCGTAGATCATCAGCGGCTGGGCGCCACTTTCGATCGTGGTCTCGTCGATCACAACCTTGCTTACACTCTCCATGGTGGGAATCTCGTACATGGTATCGAGCAAGACGCCCTCCAGTATGGACCGCAACCCTCGTGCGCCGGTCTTGCGCTTGAGTGCCTTCTTGGCAATCGCCTGAAGCGCCGAGGGGCGCACTTCAAGTTCCACGCCCTCCATGGCAATGAGCTTGTGATATTGCTTGATCAAGGCATTCTTGGGTTCAACCAGAATTTGGACCAACGCGGCTTCGTCGAGTTCCTGCAAGGTCGCGATCACCGGCAGGCGGCCGATCAACTCCGGAATCAGGCCGAACTTGATCATATCTTCGGGCTCGACCTGCTTCAGCATCTCGCTGACGTTGCCTGCATCGCGGCTTTTCACCTCGGCGCCGAAGCCGATGCCGCCCTTCTCGGAGCGATTGCGAATTACCTTGTCCAGGCCGTCGAACGCACCGCCGCAGATGAACAGGATGTTGGTGGTATCGATCTGGATGAAATCCTGGTTCGGGTGCTTGCGCCCACCTTGCGGCGGAATGCTGGCTATGGTCCCTTCGATCAGTTTCAGCAGCGCCTGTTGCACGCCCTCGCCGGACACGTCGCGGGTAATCGAGGGGTTGTCCGACTTGCGCGAAATCTTGTCAATTTCGTCAATATAAACAATACCCTGCTGAGCCTTTTCCACGTCGTGATCGCACTTTTGCAGCAGTTTCTGGATGATGTTTTCGACGTCCTCGCCGACATAGCCCGCCTCGGTCAGGGTCGTCGCATCGGCCATGACGAAGGGTACGTTGAGCATGCGCGCCAGCGTCTGCGCCAACAGAGTCTTGCCTGATCCCGTGGGGCCGATCAGCAGAATGTTGCTCTTCGACAGTTCGATGCCGTCGCTGCCCTTTTCCTGATGCCGGATACGCTTGTAGTGGTTGTAGACCGCGACGGCGAGGATCTTCTTCGCCGAATCCTGGCCGATCACATACTGATCGAGCAACTCGCGGATCTCCTTCGGCGCCGGCAACTCCCGCTTCGAACCGCCCTCCGGAACGGCAGCGATCTCGTCGCGAATGATGTCGTTGCACAGTTCGATGCACTCGTCGCAAATAAAAACCGAGGGGCCGGCTATGAGCTTCTTGACTTCATGCTGGCTCTTGCCGCAGAAGGAGCAATACAGCAGCTTTTCCCCGCTACCCGATTTTTTTTCCGCCATCTTCGTCTCCGTCCGTGATAACGATCAGGCCGCGACCGCCTCGGTGCGACTGGTCAGCACCTTGTCCACCAGGCCGTACTCTACCGCTGCTTCGGCGGAAAGGAAGTTATCGCGATCGGTGTCGCGCTCGATGCGCTCGATCGACTGGCCGGTATGGTGCGCCAGCATGCTGTTGAGTTTCTGCTTGAGGAACAGGATTTCCTTGGCGTGGATCTCGATGTCCGATGCCTGCCCCTGAAAGCCGCCCATGGGCTGATGAATCATCACACGCGAATTCGGCAGGCAATAGCGCTTGCCCTTCTCGCCCGCTGCCAGAAGAAACGAACCCATGCTCGCCGCCTGGCCGATGCAGAGTGTCGATACGTTCGGCTTGATGAACTGCATCGTGTCGTAGATGGCCATTCCCGCGGTAACGGACCCGCCCGGCGAGTTGATGTAGAAGAAAATGTCCTTGTCCGGATTTTCCGATTCAAGAAACAGCAATTGTGCCACGATCAGATTGGCCGTCGAGTCATTGACCGGCCCGACCAGGAAAATCACCCGTTCGCGCAGCAGACGCGAATAGATGTCATAAGCCCGCTCGCCGCGCCCGCTGGTCTCGATGACCATGGGAACGAGGCCCAGCGCCTGCGTGTCACGGGCCGGTGCATCGTGAGCACCGCCATTTTGTCGCGAACCGTACATGGACATCTCCGACAAGATCATGCTGCATTTCCCATCAGCGCATCGAAGGCGATGGGGGTTTCGCTGACTTGGGCAGTGGCGAGCACCCAATCAACCACATTGTTCTCCAGCGCCAGCGCTTCTGCCTCGGCCAGCCTCTGTGGTTGGGAATAGTACCAGCGGACAACTTCCTTGGGGTCCTCGAAGGTTTCGGCAAACTCATCGACAATGGCGCGGACCTGCTCAGGCTTGACGTGCAGGTCCTGGGCCTTGACCAACTCGGCGAGCAGCAGGCCGAGTTTCACCCGGCGCGTCGCCTGTTCTGTAAACCAGGAAGCTTCGACCGGAATGTTCTTCATCCCCATGCCGCGCGATTCCATGTCGCGGCGCGCCGCTTCGGCCATCTGCTGCGATTCCATCTCGACCAGCGCCTTCGGCACCTCGATCGGATTCACCTTCAGCAGTGCCTCCATGACCTGCTCCTTGACCTTGGCCATCAGGCGCTTCTTCACCTCGCGCTCCAGATTCGAACGAACCTCGACGCGCATCTTGTCGATGTCACCATCGGCGACTCCGAGCTGTTTGGCGAAGTCGGCATCGATCTCCGGCACGTGCGGCGCCTCGACCTTCTTCACGCTCACCTCGAACTGCACTGTCGCGCCGGCCAGTTCCGCAGTCTGATAGTCGGCCGGAAAGTTCACGTCGAAGACCTTCTTGTCGCCGGTCTTGAGGCCTTCCAGTTGGGCCTCGAAATCCGGCAGCATCTGGCCGCCGCCCACCATCACGGCGAAGTCGGTGGCCTTGCCGCCAGGGAATTCCTCGCCATCCCTGCGCCCGATGAAGTCGATCACCAGGCGATCTTCCTTCGTTGCGCCACGGTCGGTATCGACATAGGAAACACGCTGCTTGCGCAGGACATCCAGAGTCTTGTCGACCTCGGCCTCAGTCAACGTCAGGGTCGGCTTTTCAATCGCCTGGCCGGAGATATCCGCCGGCTTGATATCGGGATAGACCTCGAACACCGCGGTGAAGCCCAGTTGTCCGGGGCTGGCATCAGCCTTCGGCTCGATGCGCGGATAACCGGCGACGCGCAGATTCTGCTCGCGGACTTTCTCGCCATAGGCTTTTTCCACCGCCGCGCCAATCGCCTCCGAGCGCGCCTGGGAGCCATATTGCTGGGCAACCATCTTCATCGGCACTTTGCCCGGACGGAAGCCTGCCATCTTTACGGTGCGTGACATGCGCTTGAGGCGCTGCTCGACATCCTGGTCGATCTCGGCCATAGCCACCGTCATGTCGATGCGCCGTTCCAGTGCGCTGCTGGTGTCGATTGCCACGTCCGTACTTGCCTTGTCCGTCATCTCTATATCCGTCATTGAAAAATTCATTAAAAAAACCGCACCAGCATCAGATCCGGGCCGAACCCCGGCCAAACTCCGGGTCTGCGCCCGAACGCTGGTGCCCAGGAAGGGACTCGAACCCCCACGCCTCGCGGCGCCAGAACCTAAATCTGGTGCGTCTACCAATTCCGCCACCTGGGCGCATGTCGCGATCGGCCAGCAATGCAGACCGGAACGACATGACGTGGACTTCGAATTTTACCTGCTTTCACCGTTTCTTTCCGACTTGCCGCCCGCAGCAGACAGCCGGTTGAAACAAGGCAGGGCGAAGGCGCCGATAGCCTTCCGGCCCCTGTCCCCTGTATATTTCTGCCGGATCATGGCCGTCGAGCACTACGAAAATTTTCCCGTTGCCTCCATTCTGCTGCCCGCGTCCTTGCGTGAGCCGGTAGCGGCCATCTATGGCTTTGCCCGCAGCGCAGACGATTTCGCCGACGAAGGAGATCTGTCGCCGCAGCAACGCAGCGAGATGCTTGCCGCGTACCAAACCGAACTGGACGCGATTGAGCGCGACGCACCCACGCAGCACCCGGTATTCCTCCGCCTGCGACCGGTGATCGCCCGGTACGGGCTGCCGCTGCAATTGTTTCGCGACCTGCTCGATGCCTTCCTGCAGGACGTGAGCAAGGATCGTTACCGCGATTTCACGGAACTGATGGACTACTGTCGCCGTTCCGCCGATCCGGTCGGACGCCTGCTGCTGCATCTTTTCGGCCACGCCACCGCGCAGAACCTCGCCCGCTCGGACGCCATCTGCTCGGCGCTGCAACTGATCAACCATTGGCAGGATATCGGTATCGACGCCGCCAAGGGCGCCAACGGCAGGATCTATCTGCCGCAGGACGACATGGCGAACTTCGGCGTCACCGAATGTGACATTTTTCGCTGCGCGGCAGGCGGCGCCATCAGTACCGCCTTCCGCGCACTGCTGCAGTTTCAGGTCGGGCGGGCGCGCTCGCTGATGCTCTCCGGCGCGCCGCTGGGCTGGGACCTGCCGGGACGCATCGGCCTCGAAATCCGTGCCATCGTCGCCGGCGGCCTGCGTATCCTGGATAAAATCGAAGCCGTCGATTACGATGTCTTCAACCGACGCCCGACGCTCCAGTCCGTCGATTGGCCGCGTATCCTGTGGCGCTCGCTGGTCCGCCCCCTGGACACCCATCGGTAAATTCGCCGTGACTCCCGATCAATACTGCCAGGAACGCGCTGCGCAAAGCGGCTCGAGTTTCTACTACAGCTTCCTCTTCCTCGAGCCACTCCGGCGCCAGGCCATTACGGCGCTTTACGCCTTCTGCCGCGAGGTCGATGACGTCGTCGACGAGTGCCCGGACAAGCTCCTGGCGCGCACCAAGCTGGCGTGGTGGCGGGCCGAGGTCAAGGCGCTGTTCGAAGGCCGCCCCAGCCACCCGGTAACGCAGGCGCTGGCCGCGTCGCTGAAGAACTTCTCGCTGCCGCAGGAGCAATTGCTGGAAATCATCGACGGCATGGAGATGGACCTCGACCAGGTCCGCTACGCCGATTTCAAGGCGCTGCACCTGTATTGCTACCGCGTCGCCAGCGTGGTCGGCCTGCTCGCCGCGGAAATCTTCGGCTACCGCGACCGCCTGACGCTCAAGTACGCCCACGATCTGGGCCTGGCCTTTCAACTCACCAATATCATCCGCGATGTCGGCGAAGACGCACGGCGCGGCCGCATCTACCTGCCGCAGGACGAACTGTCGCGTTTCGGCGTCACCGACGGCGATCTGCTGCAGGCCCGCTATGGCGACAACTTCAGCCAGCTTATGGCGTTCCAGGTCGAGCGCGCGCGCAGCATGTATCGGCAGGCCTTCGCCCAGCTCCCCGCCACCGACCGCAAGGCACAACGGGCCGGCCTGATCATGGCCGCCATTTATCAGGCGACGCTCGACGAAATCGTCCGCGATGGCTATCGCGTGCTGGATCAGCGCATCACCCTGCCTCCCCTGCGCAAGCTGTGGCTGGCGGCCAAGACCTGGATCGTGGCATGAACCTTCCCCCCATCCCCCGTCCCACGGCCGACTTTGCACAGCCGGCCGGCTCCGGCAGCGCGGAGCAGTGCTCCGCGAAACCCTGCCTACGCCCCGCGGAAGGGGGTGACGCTGGTTCAGCCGCTGCCGCGGCTTCGGGGTCGAGACATACTCCGCCTTGGGACGGCCCGGCGGCGGAGAAGATTGCGATCATCGGCGCCGGCTATGCCGGGCTCTCCGCAGCCGTCGAGCTGAGCGCCGCCGGACGCCAGGTGGACGTGTTCGAGGCCTCGCGCGTCCCCGGCGGTCGCGCCCGCGCGACGCAGATCGAAGGCTTCACGGTCGATAACGGACAGCACATCCTGATTGGCGCCTACACCGAAACCTTGCGCCTGATGCGCGTCGTGGGCGCCGATCCCGACCAGTTGCTCAAGCGCACGCCGCTGCGTTTCGAGTTTCCCGGCGAATTCGCCATGTCCGCGCCGCGCCTGCCGGCGCCGCTGCACACGGCTTTTGCCCTGCTTCTCGCCCAAGGACTCGGCTGGCGGGAAAAGTGGGCAGCGATCCGCCTTATGCGGGGGCTGCAGGCCGACAAGTTTCAGATCGAGCCGGATACCACCGTGACGAAGTGGCTGGATGCCAACAAAGCGCCGTCCCGCCAGCGCCGACTCTTGTGGGAGCCGATTTGCATCGCCGCGCTGAACACCCCGGCCGACCGCGCCTCGGCCCGGGTGCTGGCCAATGTATTGCGCGACAGCCTCGGCGGCTCGCGCTCTGCCAGCGACATGCTGCTGCCGCAGGTGGATCTGTCGGCGCTGTTCCCCGAACCTGCAGCCGAATTCATCGCCCGGCATGGCGGCACCGTCCGGCTTGGCCGTCGCGCCAGTTCCCTCAGGCGTGAAGGGGATGCCTGGTGGATCGACGATGCCGGTCCGTTCGCACAGGTCGTTCTCGCCGTGGCGCCGTATCACCTCGGCCATCTGGTGCCGGAAATGGCACCGCAGGTAGCCCACTTCGAGTGGGAGCCGATCGTCACCAGCTACTTCAGCTACCCCGATTGGGTGCGCCTGGCGCAGCCCATGCTCGGCGTCGATGCCGGGCTCGCGCAATGGCTATTCGACCGCGGCCGGTTGTGCGGGCAATACGGCCTGATCGCCGCCGTCATCAGCGCGCGCGGCCGCCATCTGGACCTGCCGGCGGCAGAACTGGAGCGCGGCATCCATCAGGAAATTGCCCGCCTCGTGCCCGATCTGCCGGCCCCGCTGAGCGTGCAGACCATCACCGAGAAACGCGCCACTTTTGCCTGCGTGCCGAACCTGCAGCGACCGACCGCGCGCACCGGGCTGCCCGGCCTGTGGCTGGCGGGCGACTATGTCGCCGGCGACTATCCGGCGACCCTTGAAGGCGCCGTCAGGAGCGGTGTCGCGGCGGCGAGGCTGGTCCTTGCCGCCTGAAGCGGCCGGCCTTCAGCCTTCGAGGCGACCACCGGACAAACGCAGCGTCCGCCCGCAGCGGTGTGCCAGCGCCTCGTCGTGGGTCACCAGGATCAGCGTGGTGCCGGCTTCGGCATTCATGGCGAACATCAGGTCGATGACCTGCGCCCCGGTGGCGGCATCGAGATTGCCGGTCGGCTCGTCGGCCAGCAGCAGTTGCGGCCGCATGGCGAAGGCGCGCGCCAGCGCCACGCGCTGCTGTTCGCCTCCGGAAAGATGCTTCGGGTAGTGCGCCAGGCGCTCGCCGAGGCCGACGCGCGCCAGCATTCCCTGCGCCGTGGCGCGGGCATCCGCCCGGCCCGCCAGTTCCAGCGGCAGCATGGTGTTCTCCAGCGCGGTCAGGGCCGGCAGCAACTGGAAGGACTGGAAAACGAAGCCGAGCAGCTTGCCGCGCAGTTGCGCGCGGCCATCTTCATCGAGATGAGCGAGATCCTGTCCGCCGAGATGCACCGCGCCGGAGGAAGGCAGATCGAGTCCCGCCATGAGGCCGAGCAGCGTCGACTTGCCCGAACCTGAGGCGCCGACGATGGCCACCGCCTCGCCGGAAGTTACGGCAAACGAAATCTCGTGCAGAATCGTGAGCGTGCCATCGCCGCTGGGTACGATCTTGCCCAAAGCGACCACATCGATCACCACGTCCGTCATCACGCCATCCTGAACCATGTTCAAATTACTTGTCTCCCGCTGTTGCCTGCTGCTTCCGTTCTTGTTCAGTCTCGCGGTCAGCGCCGCCGAGCAACGCATTCTGGTCTATGGCGACAGTCTATCCGCTGGATTCGGCATCGCCGTCAGCCAGAGCTGGCCGGCCCTGCTCGGACAGCGATTGCAGGCCACCGGTTCCCGGCTTACCGTCACCAACGCCAGCATCAGCGGTGAAACCACGGCCGGCGGCCGTGCGCGTTTTGCCGCGGCGCTGGGCCAATTCAAGCCCGCGGTCGTCATTCTCGCACTTGGCGCCAACGATGGCTTGCGCGGCCTGCCGGTGGCAGCGATGAAGGACAATCTCGCCTTCATGGTGAAGCTGGCCAAGAAACACGGTGCGCGCGTGCTGCTGGTCGGCATGCACTTGCCGCCCAATTACGGGCCGAACTACACTCAACAATTCGATGCCGCCTTCCGTGATCTCGCCAGACGCGAGAAAGTCGCTCTGTTGCCCTTTCTGCTCGAACCCATCGCCCTCGATCAAAATGCCTACCAGGCCGACGGCCTGCATCCGACCGCTGCTGCGCAACCGAAAATTCTCGACCACGTCTGGAACGCGCTGAAGCCGCTGCTCGCTTAAAGAATTCATGTCCGAAAAATTACCCAAGGGAGTGGCGACGGTAGCACAGCTCGCCGAATTCGACACCGTCATCGACGCCCGCGCGCCAAGTGAGTTTGCCGAAGATCATCTGCCCGGCGCGATCAGCCTGCCGGTACTGAATGACGAGGAGCGCGCCCGCGTCGGTACGCTCTACAAACAGGTGTCGGTGTTCGAGGCCAAGAAGCTCGGCGCCGCGCTGGTGTCGCGGAATATTGCGCGCCACATCGAAGAACACCTGCTGGACAAACCCAAGAGCTGGCGACCGCTGGTGTATTGCTGGCGCGGCGGCCAGCGCAGCGGCGCCTTCACCCATATACTGAGAGAAATCGGCTGGGATGCCCATCGCATCCAGGGCGGCTACAAGAGCTGGCGCCACCATGTCATCGAACAACTGGCGCTGCTGCCGCCGCAAGTGAAGTTTCGCGTGGTCACCGGCGCCACCGGCAGCGGCAAGAGTCGTCTGCTGGAAGCATTGATGGCACGCGGCGCGCAGGTGCTGCATCTCGAAGAACTGGCGGCCCACAAGGGATCGGTACTGGGCAATCTCCCCGGCCAACCGCAACCCGCGCAGAAAGGCTTCGAGACGCAACTAGTCGCGGCACTGTCTGCGCTCGATCTGACGCAACCGGTGTTCGTCGAGGCCGAGAGCCGCAAGATAGGCCGTTTGCAGCTGCCCGACGCACTGCTCGAGGCGATCCGCAGAGCTCCCGGCCTGCGCATCGAGGCATCGCTTCCGGCCCGCGTCGAATTTCTCTTGCGCGATTACGACTATGCCGTCGTCGACCCGGCCTGGCTGATCGAACGGCTGGAGCATCTCAAGGACCTGCAAAGCAACGAGACGCTGGACCGCTGGCGCTCGCTGATCGCGGCGCGGGATTTCCCGACCCTGGTGGAAGAACTGCTGACGCTGCACTACGACCCGCTCTACCAGCGTTCGCAGGCGTCCAACTACAACTCGTTCGACGCCGCGATCCGCTACGCCACGGAGCGGCTCGATGCCGCCGCGCTAGACCGGCTGGCGGCTGAAATCCTCGCTGCATCTGCCTGAACAGATTCGCGTGGCCGCGGCTCATCGTCACCACCTCCGGACGATCGCGCAGTTTCCATGGATTCAGCATGCGCCGCCAGTCGAAGCCGACCACCGACATTATTCGCGGCCTGAGCGGCACCCGCAGGCGACGAAATGCAAACCCCGCAGCCGACTGGCTACGCCGGCAGCAAGGGATCGATGCGTCTTGTCGCGCACAAACGCTGCACCACAGCCGGTCGCGGGGCAGCGACTTCCCCTTGCTCGAACGCCACCAGCGTCAACCGCGACCGCACCACATCCAGCAGTTCGCCCGGACGCAGCAGGAAAGCCGGGTTGGCAGGCTTGCCGAAGCGCTCGTTGCCGACCATGAAGGTTTCATAAATCAACACACCATTTACGTCCAGCGCATCGAGCAGCATCGGCAATAGCGGCCGGAAGAGATAATTGGTGACAATAATGCCGTCAAACGCGCGCCCCTGATACGGCCAGGACCCGCCTTCGAGATCGGCCAGCCGCGTAACGATGCCCGGCGCCTGGGCTGTAATCCCCGCCAGGGCCTCGGCATCGCGATCAACCGCTTCGACCCTGTAGCCGAGTTCCGCCAGGAGCAGCGAATGCCGGCCCTGACCGCAGGCAAGATCGAGCACGGAGCCGCCCGCCGTGATCAAGGGCAGGAAGCGTTGAACCCAGAGTGATGTTTTTTCATGCATATGTGGTGTCATGTCGAGTATCATTTTGACTCCAAATCAAGGCGCAAGCTACTTCTCTCGCTTTACACCTCATGGCGGTACCATCGCAGACATTTGTTGCCAACGCACAGGATGACACCAAAGCCCTGCGCGAGCGGCTGAGCACGACAACCGACGCCTATAGCCGTTTCGTGCCGCGCGAGTTCCTCCGCTTGCTTGGCATTGAAGACATCCGCAAGGTTGAGGTCGGGCAGCAGGTCGAGCGCAAGATGACGATCCTGTTCGCCGACATCCGCAACTTCACCTCGTTGTCGGAGTCGATGAGCCCGCAGGAGAACTTCAACTTTCTCAACGCCTATCTGGTTCAGATGGAGCCGGTGATTACCGCTCATGGCGGCTTCATCGACAAGTATATCGGCGACGCCATCATGGCGCTATTTCCGGATTCGCCCGATGCGGCATTGCGTTGCGGGCTGGCAATGCTGAAACGGCTCGACGAATACAACGCCGGCCGCGAGCGCGCCGGCTACCGCCCGATACGGGTCGGTATCGGCATCAACACGGGCATCGTCATCCTCGGCACCATCGGCGGCGCCTCGCGCATGGATGGTACGGTGATTGGCGACGCGGTCAACCTCGCCGCACGGCTGGAGCGCCTTACCAAAGAATACGGCGTGCCAATTCTGATCAGCGAATACACCCTGTACAGCCTTGACGACCCCGGCCTGTGGTCGATCCGCTTTCTTGATCGTACCCATGTACGCGGCAAGCAGGGCACTCAGTCGGTGTATGAAGTCTTTAACGGCGACCCCGCCTCCCTGCGGGAAACCAAGATAAAGACGCGGAAGATGTTCGAGGAGGCATTGGCCTACTATCATGTCGACGACATCGTCACGGCCCGTGAGCGACTCATTGCCTACCTTGCGACGGTACCCGACGACGATGCTGCCCGCGTCTATCTCGAGCGCTGCGAAACCCCGGTCGAAGGTCTGCCCGACCAGCGGGCCGAATTGGTTTCCATCTGGCGAGAGGAGTACTCCCTGGGTCAGACCGCCCTGGATAAGGCGCACGAGGGCCTGCTTACCAGCATGAATGCCCTGGCACGAGCGATAAACGTCAGTGCGCTGAATCTGACGCCACCGCTCCTGGCACAAATTCAGTTTGCCGCGACCCAGGACTTCACGATCGAAGAACAACTGATGCAGGAAGACAACTACCCTTTCTTCGACCTGCACGCTCGCCAGCATCAGCGCTTTTTTGAATACTTCGGCGAGTTGCGACGCGAAATAGAACTCGGAGAGGAAAATCGCGTCTATTTGGCCTTTCGCGTCAGGCGCTTGTTGACCGGCTGGCTGATCAACCACATGCTCAGTGCCGACCGCCATTACGGCCACTATCGAAATAGCCGGCGTCGAGCGCAGGCCCAACTGTAAGTTACGCCGATAAGCACCAGCGAGCGGAAGGTGCTATGCTTTTTGCTGCATTGCACCAACCATCCTGAATACACGCCCAACCGCTGCCGCGGAGCGCCGCCATGAACAACGAACGACACTACCTTCACACCCTGTTCGAGCCGGAATCGGTCGCCATTATCGGTGCCTCGGAGACACCCAGCTCGATTGGCGTCACGCTGGTTCGCAACATGCTGGACTCCGGTTACAAGGGCAAGTTGTTCTTTGTCAATCCAAAGCACGACACCGTGTTCGGACAGCACAGCTATCCGTCGGTCGCGACCATTCCCCAGCGGCTCGACATCGCCGTGATCTGTACCAAGGCGGAGACCGTGCCCGACATCATCGATGCCTGCGGTCGCGCCGGTTGCAGAAACGCCATAATAATTTCCGGCGGCTTTGCCGAAGGCGGCCCCCGTGGCCGGGCGCTGGAACGCGCCGCGCTGGAGAATGCGCGTCGCCACGGCATGCGCCTGATCGGTCCCAACTGCCTCGGCATCATGCGGCCGGGCAGCCAGCTCAATCTCACCTTTGCCAACGGTAGCGCCAATGCCGGCACCATCGGCCTCATCTCGCAATCCGGCGCCCTGTGCACCGCGATTCTCGACTGGGCGCTGCCGAACAAGGTCGGATTCTCGAACGTGGTCTCACTCGGTTCGGAAAGTGACATCGACTTTGGCGAAGTGCTCGACTACATGGTTTCCGACCCGCGCACCGAGAACATTTTTCTTTACATCGAGGGCATCAAGAACGCCCGCCGCTTCATGAGCGCGCTGCGCGCCGCAGCACGCTGCAAGCCGGTGCTGCTGATCAAGGTGGGCAAGCATCCGGCCGGCGAAAAAGCCGTGCTCTCCCACACCGGCGCCCTGGTGGGCGCCGACGACGTATTCGACGCCGCACTGCGGCGCGCCGGCGTGGTGCGTCTGGCCAACGTCGGTCAGATGTACGCTGCGGCCTCCGCCCTCTTTTCGCACTTCCGGCCACGCGGCAAAAGGCTGGCCATCATCACCAATGGCGGCGGCCCCGGCGTCATGGCGGCTGATCACGCTTCGGACATCGGCATTCCCCTGGCGCAACTCGATGCAGCCACCCTCACCCGCCTCAACGAGTTGCTGCCCGCCACCTGGTCCAGGTCCAATCCCATTGACATCCTGGGCGACGCCGATCCGGTGCGCTATGGTGCTGCGCTCCAGGCCTGCATCGATGACGATAATGTCGACGGCATGCTGGTCATCCTGACGCCGCAGGCGATGACCGACCCGACGCAGGCGGCGCGCACGGTGATCGAAATCGCGCGGCAGAGCGACAAGCCGATGGTGACTTGCTGGATGGGCGAAGAACAGGTGGGTGAGGCACGCAAACTGTTCCAGGGCGCGGCGATTCCCACCTTCCGTACGCCCGAACCGGCGGTCGACCTCTTCTCGCACATTTCCAACTACTACAGAAACAGGCAATTGCTGATGCAAACGCCGCCCTCGATCTCCGAGCAGGCGCCGCCGCGACTGGAATCGGCGCGCCTGGTCATAGAGACAGCCCTGATGGAAGGACGCAAGGTGCTGGGCGAAATGGAATCGAAGGCGGTGCTGGCTTCCTTCAGGATTCCCATCGCGCAGACCGTGGTCGCACGCTCCGCTTCCGAAGCCATGGTGCTCGCCGAAGAACTCGGCTTGCCGGTGGTGATGAAGATCGATTCGCCGCAGATTGCGCACAAGAGCGATTGCGGCGGCGTACGCCTGAATCTGAACAGCCTGGCCGCCGTACGCGACGCCTGGCTGGAAATCATGGATGACGTGAAAACGAACCGTCCCGACGCGCACATCAACGGCATCGCCATCGAACCGATGATCCAGAAGCCCAACGGTCGGGAACTGATGGTCGGCATGATGCGCGACAAGATCTTCGGCCCGACCATCGTTTTCGGACCCGGCGGGACCAGCGTCGAGGCCTACAACAGCGACCGCGCCGTCGCTCTGCCGCCGCTCAACTCTGTTCTGGTGGCCGACATGCTGGCCTCGACGCGGACTACCGCACGACTCGGTGAGTTCCGCAACATGCCGCCGGTCAACATGGAAGCGATCGAGGCGGTACTGCTCAGCGTTTCAGCCATCGTCTGCGAACTGCCGTGGATCAGCGAATTGGACATCAATCCGCTGATCGTGGACGAACACGGCGCGGTGGCGGTGGACGCGCGCATCGCCATCGAGAACACGCCGATCACCGCGGGTCGCTATGACCACATGGCGATTCATCCTTACCCGTCGCACTTGAAGACCAGCTTTCAGGCCAAGGATGGCTCGCTGGTCACGATCCGCCCGATCAAACCCGAAGACGTCCGCATGGAACAACAATTCGTCAAGGCCCTGTCACCCGAGTCACGCTACATGCGCTTCATGAACACCATCCGCGAAGTCTCGCCGGCACAGATGGCGCGGCTCACGCAAATCGACTACGACCGCGAAATGGCCTTTGTCGCCACCATCGGCGAAGGTGGCGCGGAGAAGGAAATCGGCGTCGTCCGCTATGCCACCAGCCCGAACGGTGAATCCTGCGAGTTCGCCATCGTGGTCGCCGACGACTGGCGCGCCAAGGGCCTGGCGCGCCGCCTGATGGGCACGCTGATCGACACGGCGCGCAGCAGCGGCCTCAGATACATGCACGGCGACTTTCTCGCCGAAAACACGCGCATGCTGGCCTTCGTCGCCAGCCTCGGCTTCGTCCTGTCGGCGCATCCGGAAGACCACGGGCTCAAGCGCGGCGTGCTGGTGCTGAATTGACAAGACTGGAGCGCTGCCCCTGGTGCGGCGACGATCCGCTCTACGTCGCCTATCACGACACGGAGTGGGGCGTGCCCTGCCATGACGAGCGGACGTTGTTCGAGTTTCTGATCCTTGAAGGCGCGCAGGCTGGACTATCGTGGATCACCATCCTCAGGAAGCGCGAGAACTATCGCCGTGCCTTCGACAACTTTGATGTGGCCAGGATTGCCCGCTACGGCGAGTCGGACCTGACGCGATTGCTGGCCGATGCGGGCATTGTCAGGAATCGCCTGAAGATCGCGGCCAGCATCGGCAACGCCCGCGCCACGCTGGAACTCTACGAAACAGGCTCTTCCCTGGATCAATTGTTGTGGCAATTTGTCGATGGCCGCCCGCGCATCAACCACTGGCGGACACTGGCCGAAGTCCCCGCCATCACCAGCGAGGCCGAAGCCCTGTCAGGGGAACTCAAGCGTCGCGGCTTCCGCTTCATCGGCCCCACGGTCATCTATGCCCACATGCAGGCAACCGGCATGGTCAATGACCATCTCGTTTCCTGTCCCCGCCACGCCGAACTCGGCCATTGATTCCAGGTGCATTCTGCAAACTGCCTGAACTGGAGAGAGATGGCCTGTCGCGCATCCTGAAGCGCTTGCCAACATTGGCCGTACTTCGATTCCGATGATGCCCCTGCGGAGTGGGCTAAGCTCGCAAACGACGCGAGCAAAGCCGCTCCGGATGGTTAGAATAGGGGCATTATCCGGGGCATCATCCGCCAAGAGGTCTCCTGCCCGTATCGCGTATGTCAATCGGCTTCGAAACCATTCGCGAAATTCTCGAACACCGCCTGCACCAGGAGGATATCGAACGGCTGCTGCAAGGACTTGACGAGTCGGGCAAGGCTCAATTGTTCTACCGGATTACCGAACTCTTGCGCCGCACCACGGCGCTCGCGGACATTGCCAATCGCGTTTCCGACAGCCTTTCCCTCGACGTACTGTTTCCGCGCTTGATGGAGGTGGTTACCGAAGCTCTGAACGCCGATCGCAGTTCGCTGTTTCTTCACGATCCGGAAACCAATGAGTTGTTTTCGCGGGTGATCCAGGGCGATGCCATCGGCGAGATCCGCTTTCCCAGCCACCTCGGTGTCGCCGGTTCGGTATTCACCAGCGGCCAGGCAGAAATCATCGCCGACGCCTATGCCGACCCACGCTTCAATCAGGACGTCGACCGCCACACCGGCTACCGTACCCGCAATATTCTCTGCGTTCCGATCCGCAACAAGAAGCACGAGGTGATCGGCATCACCCAGGTACTGAACAAGCATGACGGAGAGTTCGACACCGAAGATCAGCGGCTGCTCGAAGGGCTGTCACACCAGGCTTCTGCGGCATTGGAGAATGCGCGCCTGTTCGAGAAGGTCGAGCGCCAGCAACGCGAGGAAGCCATGCTGCTCGAAGTCAGCATCTCGATCGTCTCCGAGATCCACCTCGATCCGCTGCTGATGAAGATCATGGCGGCCGCAACGTCGTTGCTCCAAGCCGATCGCGGCACCCTGTTTCTTTACGATGCGACCCGCGATGAGCTGTTTTCCCGTGTCGCCGGCGGCATTGATGGCGCGGAGATTCGCTTCCCGGCCAATGCCGGCATTGCCGGAGAATGTTTCAGTAGCGGCCGGGTGATCAACATTGCCGACGCCTACAGCGATTCCCGCTTCAATCCCGAGTTCGACCGGCAAACCGGCTATCGAACCCACAGCCTGCTGTGCATGCCGATCGTCGCGCGAGGCGAGCGCAAAATCGGCGTCATGCAAATCCTGAATCGCAAGGGCGGGGCGTTTGGCAGCGCCGACGAAAGACGCCTGCGGGCATTCTCGGCCCAGGCCGCCGTCGCGATCGAAAATGCGAAGTTGTTCAAGGAGGTCAGTGCCGCGCGCAACTACAACGAGGCCATCCTGCACAGCATGAACAATGCCGTGCTGACCCTGGACGCCGATGGCCTGCTGAGGAAAGTCAACGAATCGGCGCGACGCATTTTGCGTCGCAGCGACGAACAACTGCTGGGTCGCAGGCTGGATGAGCACTTCGTCGGCCGCAACAGCTGGGTGGCGAAAAGCCTGGAAAAAGTCCGCAGCTCGGGCAACACCGACATCACCATCGATACCGACCTGTTCATCGAGGGCGCCGAGGTGATTTCGGTGAACCTCACCACCGTGCCGCTGACCAACGTCCACCATGAGTCGATCGGCTACATGCTGATGATGGAGGACATCACCCGCGAGAAGCGCCTGCGCAATACCATGTCGCGCTACATGAGCAAGTCGGTGGTGGACCAACTCCTGGCCAGCGGAGACGCCGTGCTCGGGGGAACAGGGTGCGACGTCAGCGTGCTGTTTTCCGACATCCGCGGCTTCACCTCGATCTCGGAGCGGCTCGGCGCCAAGGAAACGGTGGCCTTGCTCAACGAATATTTCACCGACATGGTGGATATCGTGTTCGCCCACGACGGGGTCCTCGACAAATATATCGGCGACATGATCATGGCGGTATTCGGCTCGGTGCTGCAGAGCAAGGATGACGCCACCAATGCGGTCATGGTCGGCAACAAGATGCTGACCGGCCTGCACGAGCTCAACCGGCGGCGCGCCGCGCGCGGCAGCGAGGAGATCCGGATCGGGATCGGCATCAGCACCGGAAACGTGGTTGCGGGAAACATCGGCTCGCTGAAGCGGATGGAGTACACGGTCATCGGCGACCGGGTCAACCTCGCCGAGCGCCTCGAAAGCGCCAACAAGTTCTATGGCACCTCGATCCTGATTTGCGATGCAACCTACGCAGCCATCAAGGATCACGCTTCCGCCCGTGAGATCGACCTGATTCGCGTGCGCGGCAGGGAAACCCCGATTGCGATCTACGAAGCGCTCGGCCATCACTCCGAAGACAGCTTTCCGCACCGCGACGATGTGCTGGGCGCATTCAACGAAGGACTGGGCCACTACCGCAGGCGGGAATGGACCGCCGCGGAACGCTGCTTCCGTCAGGCGCTGGCCGCCAACCCCGCGGACGGGCCGTCAAGAATTTACCTCGACCGCTGTGGCATCTACCGCAGCACCCCGCCCGCCATGGGATGGGACGGCGTCTGGACGATGCCAGGTGAGTAGTGCCGCGCGGCGCGCAACCGGCAGCGGCTTTCGCGATGCGGCGTTCGCCGGCCGTGCAACATACGGAGACCGATGATGGAGCTCTCTTCCCTGCTGGAACATCACGCTCGCTACCGCCCCCATGCCTTGGCCGTGGTGTTCGGGGAGCAGCGACTGGACTACCGTGGCTTCAACGCCAGAGTCAACCGGGTCGCGCACCTGTTGACCGGACTCGGCGTCAAGAAGGCCGGGCGTGTCGCCACCCTGCTGCCCAACACCCTGGAACTGCTGGAGCTTTACTGGGCCTGCGCCAGGATAGGTGCGGTGGTGGTGCCTCTGTCGCCGCTACTGACCGGTGTCGGCTTGTCGAGCCTGGTCAACGATGCGGGAGCCGTCTGTCTCGTCACGCAGCAAAGCCTGCTGCCCGTGGTCGCAGACGTGCTGCCGGAATTGAAGACGCTCGCGGCAGCACGCGTGCTGCTGATCGATGGCGGCCAGCCGCCCTGGGGCGACTATGCCGCCCTGGCGGCCGCCGCACCGGAAACCGCGCCGCCGTCTGCTGCGGTGACCGGCGACGACCTCTTCAACATCATGTACACCTCGGGCACCACCGGCCTGCCCAAGGGCATCATGCACAGCCACCGCGTACGCGCCATGTACGCCCTGCTGCTGGGCGCCACCTGGCGCATGACGCCGGAATCGGTGGTACTGCACACCGGCGCCATCGTCTTCAACGGCGCCTTCGTCACCCTGATGCCGGCCTTTCATCTCGGCGCCACCTACATCCTGCACCGCCAGTTCGACGCCGCGGCGATGATCGATACCATCGCCCGCGAACAGGTGACCCACATCATGGTGGTGCCGGCGCAGATCATCGCGCTGCTCGACTCGCCCGCTTTCGACGCGCAGAAGCTTGCCTCGCTGCAAATGATTCTTTCGCTCGGCGCGCCGCTGGCGAAGCCGCGCAAGGACCAGCTCAACCAGCTGCTGCCGGGCCGCTTCCACGAACTCTACGGTCTCACCGAAGGCTTCGTCACCATTCTCGACAAGACCGATGCGGTGCGCAAAGCCGGATCGGTCGGATGCCCGCCGCCCTTCAGCGCAGTGAGGATCGTCGGCGAAGACGGCAGCGATCTGCCGCCGGGGCAGCCCGGCGAGATCGTCGGCCGCGGTCCCTTTGTGATGCAGGGCTACTGGGGCAAGCCGGAACTCACGGCGGCCACTTTGCGCGACGGCTGGATTTATAGCGGCGACATCGGCTATCTCGACGACGAGGGCTATCTGTATCTGATCGATCGCAAGAAGGACATGATCGACTCGGGCGGGGTCAAGGTCTATCCGCGCGACGTCGAGGAAATCGCCGCCCGCCACCCGGCCATTGCCGAGGTCGCCGTGTTCGGCATCCCGCACCCGACCTGGGGCGAAACCCCGGTCGCCGCCGTCGTCCTCAAAGTCGGCGCTGACGCTGCGGCGGAAGAACTGCGCGACTGGATCAACGAACGCGTCGCGGCGCGCTACCAGCGCGTCCAGGCGGTCGTCATCATGCCGGAGTTTCCGCGCAATGCCGCCGGCAAGACGCTCAAGCGCGAAATGCGCGATCCGTATTGGGCGGGCAGCGCTAAGAAGATCTAGCCGGCTGCGCGACCTTGCGCCCCATCGACAGCACCGTCAGCACCGCCAGCACCTGCAGCAGCGCCACGCCCGGCAAGACGCCATCACGGCCGCCGGCATCGAGCAGCGCACCGAACGCCAGCGGCCCCAGGGCCAGGCCGACGTCCAGTCCGGAGTAGACAAAGCCATAGACCCGGCCAAACGCCGGCGAGGCATTGCCTCCGGCCAGCGAATCGGTGGCGACCCGGCGCACCAGGAGATCGCGCGAGGGACCGGCGAGGCCGACGCCGACACCGATACCGACCATCAGGGGAATCACGCTCCAGGCCGCGGGCAAGCCACTGGCCAGCACGGCAGCAAAAATGGCCGCTGCGACCAGGGCGGCGCCCACCGTACGCTCGTGAGCATGCACCCGGACCGCGACGAAACCGCCGGCCACCATGCCCGCCGCCGAACCCAGCAGATAGCCGGTCAACGCTGCCACGCCGGCGGCCGGCGACAGCCCGTAGATGCCGCCGAGCACCGGCGCCGAGAAACTCTGCAGGCCGCCAAAGGCCGCCGTAATCAGCAGAAAAAACATGAAGGCCAGCCATATCACGGGAACGCTCAGGAAGCCGAAGGTCGCCGCCGCCGCCGTGCCGCCAGCACCGACTCTTGCCACGTCGTCATCGAGCAGCGGTCGCGCCAGCTGCAGCGCCGCAACGGAGCACAAGGCCACCAGCGCCGCCGCGAGGCCGGCGCCGCGCCAGCCGGCCCAGGCCATTGCCGTGCCTGAAATGGCGGCGCCCATGGCCCAGCCGAGATTGCCCGACAGGCCGTGCATCGAAAAGGCGTGGCCGAGGCGCGAGGGTGAAACTTTCTTGTTCAGCAGGGAGAAATCCGCCGGATGGAATACCGAATTGCCGATGCCGGCGAGGGCCACCGCCAGCAGCAGCATCGGATAGTTGACGGCCACCGAGAGCGCCACGCCGGAGGCCGCCAGCAGGCTCACTCCGGCCATCAAGACGCGGCGCGCGCCGTAGCGATCGACCACAATCCCGGCAAAGGCCTGGCCGAGGCCCGAGATGGCGAAGAACACCGTCATCAAAAAACCGGCCTCGGTGTAGCCGAAGCCGAAGTCCGGCATCAGGAGCGGAAACAACGGCGGCAACAAGAGATGAAACAGGTGCGAGGTGGCGTGGGCCATACCCACCAGCGCGATCACGGCGGCGTCGGCGCGGACAGTCGAATTCGGGGTCATGGGGCGATGCTAACCGAAATCAGGAGTCGTTCAAATATCAAGGAAATTGCGGCTATCCGGTAATGATCATCGCAATCACCGCCGCGGCCATCACGGCGGTGGCAAACCAGCCGAGAACCAGGTGCCGCCTGCTAAGCGTGTACTTGCCGAGAATCTCCCGATTGCTGCCCAGCCACATCATGGCCGCCATGATCGGAACCGCGATGACGCCGTTCACGACGGCGCTCCAGACCAGCGCCTTGATCGGATCGAGCGGCGTAAAGTCGATGGCGGTGCCGATAATCGTCGAAGCGGCAATCACGCCGAAAAAGCCCTTGGCTTCGAGAACATCGTGATCCAGACCGGAGCGCCATTCGAATGCATCGGCCACGGCATAACCGGCGGACGCGGCGAGGACCGGAACCGCGAGCATGCCGGTACCGATGATGCCGAGAGCAAACAGGAAAAAAGTGAATTCGCCGGCCAGCGGCCGCAGCGCTTCGGCCGCCTGCTTCGTGGTCTGAATGTCGGTAATGCCATGCTGATTGAGGGTGATGGCGGTGGCGAGCATGACGCAAAAGGCGATCACGTTGGAAAACACCATGCCGATGATCGTGTCGAGCTTGATGCGCGCCAGATGCTCATAGGCGAAGCTCTCGCTGGTCACGAGCACGGCGCCGTCGCCGCTATCGAGTTCGATCCGCTGCCTCTGTTCCGCTTCCTGGGATGCCTGCCAGAAGAACAGGTAAGGACTGATGGTGGTGCCGAGTACGGCGACGACCATGAGCCAGTAAGCGCCGCCGGATTGAAACGAAGGAAGGGCTGTCTCCGCGATCACGCGTCCCCAGTCGACATGCAGCATGAACACGACGGCGACGTAGGCGAGCAGCGCCAGCGTAAGCCACTTCAGCACACTGACCATGGACTCGTAGTTGAGCCACAACGGCAGCACGGTGCAGATCAGACCGAAGACGAGTGCATGACCGTGCTCGGGGCCGCCGACGATCAACTGGAGCGCCTCGCCCATCGCCGATATGTCTGCCGCGATGTTGAGCGTGTTGGCGAACACCAGCAGGGCAACGATGCCGGCGGTCATCCATTTGGGCATTACGCGGCGCATGTTCCAGGCCAGACCGTGGCCGGTCAGCCATCCGATGCGGGCGCTGACCATCTGGATGCTGATCATCAGCGGCGCGGTAAAGGCCAGGGTCCATAGCAGGCCGACACCGAATTGCGCACCGGCCTGGGAATAGGTAGCCAGCCCGCTGGGGTCGTCGTCCGCCGCGCCGGTAATCAGTCCGGGGCCGAATCGGCCGGCAAACTTGCGTGCATGGCGCAGCGTCAGCATGGCGTGGCGGGCGTCTTGCCGAACATGTCAATTAGCGCGGAGCCTGCGGCCAATCCCCGCCCAGAGCCTTGAGCAAGACCGCGTTGGCGAACAACCGGCGCCCGGCGATGTCCAGGTTGCTGCGCTGGGCGCCAAGTGCCGTGGCCTGCGCCGTGACGACACTCAGGTAACTCACGGTACCGGCCTGGTACTGGTTCTCGGTCAGCGCCAGGACTTCTGCGGCGGACTGGGTCGCCGCCTGCTGCATCGTGGCCTCCGCTGCCAGCAGGCGCAGCGCCGCAAGATTGTCCTCGACCTCCTGGAACGCGGCGAGCACCGTCTGGCGATAAGTGGCCACGCTCTTGTCATAAGCCGCCATCGCGGATTCCTTTTGCGCCGAGCGGGCACCTGCATCAAACAGCGTCAGCGCCAGGGCCGGACCGATCGACCAGAAGCGATTGGGCAGCGTCAGCAGGTGCGAGAGACTGGAATTCTGATAGCCGCCGGTGCTGCCGAGAGTCAGCGCCGGGAAGAATGCCGCCTGCGCCACGCCGATCTGCGCATTGGCGGCTGCCATGCGCCGTTCGGCGCCGGCGATGTCGGGACGACGCTCGAGCAATGCCGCCGGCAGCGCGGCCGGCACTGGCGGCAACGCAGGCATGCCGTTGGTCGGCGTGAGCTGGAAGTTCGCCGGCGCTTTGCCGGTCAGCACGGCGATGGCGTGTTCGAACTGCGCCCGCTGCACGCCGAGATCGATGGCCTGCGCCTCGGTCGATTTCAGTTGCGTCTCGGCCTGGGCGACGTCGACCCGGCCGGCGACACCGGCTTCATAGCGATTCCGGGTGATCTGCAGCGAGCGCCGGTAGGCATCGATGGTCTGCCTGAGCAGCTGCTGCTGGGCATCGTTGGTCCGCAGCTGAAAATAGGTCTGCACCAGCGTCGCCTGGGCCGAGAGCAGCGCGGATTGCAGATCGGCATTGCTGGCCTGGGCCGAAGCGTCACTGGATTCGACGGCGCGTCCGATGTGCCCCCAGATGTCCGCCTCCCAGCTGGCACTGTAGGCAAGGCGCACGGTGTTGAGGATCGGGGCCTCGGCCCCCGTCGACGTGCCGTTCGCCGATGCGGACGTACCCTGGGCGCGGTTGCCCGACAAGCTTCCGCTCAGCGTCGGGTAATAGCCGGCCTGAGCCACGCCCAGCAGCGCCATTGCCTGCCGGTATTGCGCGGCGGCGGCGAGTACGTTCTGGTTGGATATCGCCACCTGCGCCACCAGGGCGTTCAAATCAGCATCGCCGTAGATTTCCCACCAGTTGCCGCGCGGTGCGTCGTCCTTCGGCTCGGCCGGCTTCCAGTCGCCGGCCTCCTTGAAGGCCGCAGGCGTCGCCACGTCGGGCCGGTGGTAGTCGGGACCGACCGCGCAGCCGGAAAGCAGCAGCAGGGTGAGAAAAGCAACGCGCATTTTCATGATCAACATCCTGTCATTCATGGCGTGATGGCCAGTGCGGAACGGGGCCGCTGCCAGAGCTTCAGGCACCATAAGCGGAAGCGGTCGAGGTAGAGATAGACCACCGGTGTCGTGTAAAGCGTCAGCAACTGGCTCAGGATCAGCCCGCCGACGATGGAAATGCCGAGTGGCCGGCGCAGCTCGGCACCGTCGGAAAAGCCGATGGCCAGCGGTATGGCGCCGAACAGCGCGGCCATGGTGGTCATCATGATCGGGCGGAAGCGCAGCAGGCAGGCCTGTCGGATCGCGTCATGCGGAGCGAGGCCCTCGCGCCTTTCGGCGTCGATGGCAAAGTCGATCATCATGATCGCGTTCTTCTTGACGATGCCGATCAGCAGGATCACGCCGATCAGCGCGATGATCGAGAACTCGGAGCGAAACAGCAGCAGTGCCAGGATGGCGCCGACGCCGGCCGAAGGCAGCGTGGACAGGATGGTCAGCGGATGGATCAGGCTTTCGTAGAGGATGCCGAGCACCAGATAAACGGCGATCAGCGCCGCCAGGATCAACAGCGGCTGGCTGTCGAGGGAAGCCTGGAAGGTCTTGGCCGTGCCCTGGAAGCTGCCGTGCACCGAGGTCGGCACGCCGGCCCGGAGCATCGCGTCGTCGATGGCCCGCGTCGCGTCGGAGAGCGAAACGCCGACCGGCAGGTTGAAGGAAATCGTCGACGCGGCGAACTGTCCCTGGTGATTGACCGAGAGCGGGGTCGAGGTCGCTTCGTAGCGCGCAAACGCAGCCAGCGGAACCTGTGCCGTTACGCCGTTGGCGCCGGGTGCGATGACGTACATGTCCTTCAGGGTTTCCGGGCTTTGCCAGTACTGCGGCGCCGCCTCCATGACCACGCGGTACTGGTTGAGCGAGTTGTAGATGGTCGACACCTGGCGCTGGCCGAACAGATCGTTGAGCGTGGCGTCGATCAGCCGCTGCGAGATGCCGAGCCGCGCCGCAGCGTCGCGGTCGACCACCAGGCTGGTCTGCAAGCCCTTGTCCTGCTGGTCGGTATTGACGTCGGTAAGCTGCGGCAGTTGGCTCAGGGCCTGGCGGATGCGCGGCTCCCAGGCCCGCAACTCGTCGATGTTGTCGGCTTGCAGCGTGTATTGGTACTGCGCGTTGCTCGACCGACCGCCGACGCGGATGTCCTGCTGCGGCTGCAGGAACAGGCTGGCGCCGGGCTCGCGTGCGAGTTGCGGGCGCAGCCGCGCGATGACCTTGTCGGCGGAAATCTGCCGCTCGGCGATCGGCTTAAGCGAGATGAACATGAAGCCGGAGTTGCGCTGACCGCCACCGGTGAAGGCGACCACGTTCTCCACCGCCGGATCGGCGCGCACGATCTCGACGTAGTTCGCCAGCTTTTGGCGCATGGCCTGGAAGGAAATGCTCTGGTCGGCCTGGATCATGCCCGACAGCCGGCCCACGTCCTGCTGCGGGAAGAAGCCCTTGGGCACGATGGTGTAGAGGTAGATGTTGAAGCCAACGGTGGCCGCCAGCACCAGCAGCATGATGCGGCCGTGCGCCAGCGCCCAGTCGAGGGTGACCCGATAGCGATTCAGGGTGGCAGCGAAAATCCTCTCGCTGCCGCGGTCGAACCAGCCGTGTTTCTTCTCGCCAGGCGGTTTCAGCAGACGTGCGCACATCATGGGCGTTATGGTCAGCGACATCACCAGCGACACCAGAATGGCGGCCGAGAGCGTGACCGCGAACTCGCGGAACAGCCGGCCGACGATGCCGCCCATCAGCAGGATCGGAATGAACACCGCGATCAGCGACAGGCTCATCGAGAGGACCGTGAAGCCCACCTCGCGTGCGCCGCGCAGCGCGGCGTCGAACGGCGTCAGGCCGTTCTCGATATGGCGCGACACATTCTCCAGCACCACCACGGCATCGTCGACGACGAAGCCGGTGGCGATGGTCAACGCCATCAGCGACAGCGTGTTCAGACTGAAGCCGGCGAGGTACATGACGGCGAAAGTGCCGATCAGCGAAACTGGCACCACGACGCTGGGGATCAGCGCCGCCCTGACGCTGCGCAGGAAGAGGAACACCACCAGCACCACCAGAGCGACGGAAATCACCAGCGTGCGCTCGACCTCGCGCAGCGAGCCGCGGATGGTCGGCGTGCGGTCCATGACCACCTCGAGGTCGATGGCGCCGGGAATGGAGGCGCGCAATTGCGGCAGCAGCGCGTTCACCCGATCCACGGTCTCGATGATGTTGGCGCCCGGCTGGCGACGCAGGATCATCATGACCGCAGGCTTGCCGTTGACCAGACCGGCATTGCGCACGTCCTGCATCCCGTCTTCAACTTGCGCAACGTCGCCCAGGCGCACGGCGGCGCCGTTGCGAAAGGCGACAATGACCGGCACATAGTCGGCGGCCGTCTTGGCCTGGTCGTTGGCCAGGATCTGCCAGTGGCGGCTGGCGTCCTCCACGGCACCCTTCGGCCGGTTGGCGTTGGTCGCCACGATGGCGGCGCGCACCTCCTCGACGCCGATGCCCATCCGGTTCAGCGTCGGCGGATCGAGTTCGACGCGCACGGCCGGCAGCGACGCGCCGCCGACCGTGACCTGGCCGATTCCTGCCAATTGGGAAATCTTCTGCTCCAGGATGGTCGACGCGGCGTCATACATCCGGGCGCGCGACATCGACGCCGAGGTCAGCGACAGGATCATGATCGGCGCATCCGCCGGATTCACCTTGCGGTAAGTCGGATTGCTCGGCAGGCCGGTCGGCAGCAGCGAGCGTGCCGCGTTGAGCGCCGCCTGCACATCGCGCGCAGCACCGTCGATGTTGCGCGACAGATCGAACTGCAGGATGACGCGGGTGCTGCCCAGCGAACTGCTGGAGGTGATTTCGGTGACGCCGGCAATCACGCCGAGCGTGCGTTCGAGCGGCGTCGCCACGGTCGAGGCCATGGTCTCCGGGCTGGCGCCCGGCAGCGAGGCCTGCACCGAAATGGTCGGGAAATCGACTTGCGGCAGGGGCGCCACCGGCAGCAGCGTAAACGCCACGGCGCCGGCCAGGGCCACGCCCAGCGTCAACAGCGTGGTCGCCACCGGGCGATTGATGAAGGCGGCGGAGATGTTCATGTGCTCATTGCCCCCCACCCCCAGGCCCCCGCCCAGTGGGCGGGGGTGACGGTGGTTCGCCGCTGCGCGGCTCCAATGCGTTGGCAGCGCCGTCCTTGAGGCGGCTCGGCGGACGGCGGTACCGCTGCGCCAGTCGGTCGAAGGCCAGATAGATGACAGGGGTGGTGAACAGCGTCAGCACCTGGCTGACCAGCAGGCCGCCGACCATGGTGATGCCCAGCGGATGGCGCAGTTCGGAGCCGACGCCGGTGCCGAGCATCAGCGGCAGTGCGCCGAGCAGCGCCGACAGGGTGGTCATCAGGATCGGCCGGAAGCGCAGCAGGCAGGCTTCGAAGATCGCGTCGCGCGGCGACTTGCCCTCGGTCCGCTCGGCATCCAGGGCGAAGTCGATCATCATGATCGCATTCTTCTTGACGATGCCGATCAGCAGGATGATGCCGATGATGGCGATGATGCCGAGGTCATTGCGCGACAGCAGCAGCGCCAGCAGCGCGCCGACCCCCGCCGAGGGCAGCGTGGAGAGGATGGTCACCGGGTGGATATAGCTCTCGTAGAGCACGCCGAGCACGATGTACATGGTCACGATGGCGGCGAGAATCAGCAGCAGCGTGTTGTCGAGCGAGGCCTGGAAGGCCAGCGCGGCGCCCTGGAAGCCGGTCTCGACGCTGGCCGGCATCTTGAGTTCGGCACTGGCCTTGCGGATCGCCGCGACCGCCGCGCCGAGCGAGACGCCGGGGGCGAGGTTGAAGGAGATCGTCGAGGCCGGAAACTGGCCGATGTGGTTGATGGCGAGCTGGGTAGGCTTCTCCGTCACCCGCGCGATCGACGACAGCGGCACCTGGCTGCCGCCGGGCGAGACGACATAGATGCTTTCCAGCGCCAGCATGCCTTGCTGGAACTCGGGCCTGACCTCGAGCACCACGCGATACAGGTTGGACTGCGTGAAGATGGTCGAGATCAGGCGCTGGCCGAAGGCGTTGTATAGCGCATTGTCGATCGCGGCCGTGGTGATGCCCAGCCGCCCGGCACTGGCGCGATCGATTTCGACGTAGGCCTGCAGACCCTGATCCTGCGTGTCGCTGGCGACGTCGAGCACTTCCGGCAGGCGGCGCAGGCGTTCGACGAGTTTCGGCACCCAAAGCGCCAGCTCGTCCGGATTGGCGTCCTGCACGCTGAACTGGTATTGGGTGCGGCTGACCCGGTCCTCGATGGTGAGATCCTGCACCGGCTGCATGTAGGTGGTGATGCCGCCGAGCTTGTCGAGTTGTCCCTGCAGGCGGCCGATGACGCCGCTGGCATCCGCGTCGCCACCTGTACGCTGGGCCTTGGGCTTCAGGTTGATCAGCATGCGGCCGCTGTTCAGCGTGACGTTGGCGCCGTCGACGCCGATGAACGAGGACAGGCTGGCCACCGCCGGATCGGCCAGCACCGCGTCGGCCACGGCCTGCTGGCGCTCCGCCATGGCCACGAAGGATATCGTCTGCGGCGCCTCGGTGATGGCCTGGATCACGCCCGTGTCCTGCACCGGAAAGAAGCCCTTGGGCACCACCACATACAGCAGCACGGTCAGCACCAGGGTGCCGATGGCGACCAGCAGCGTAGCGGTCTGGCGGTCGAGGACCCAGTTCAGCCAGACGCCGTAGCGCGCGATCACCCGGTCGAAGAAGGCCCCGCTGGCGCGGTAGAAGCGGCTCTGCTGCTCCGGCGGCGTATGGTGCAGCAGCCGCGCGCACATCATCGGCGTCAGCGTCAGCGAGACCACGGCGGAAATCAGGATGGATACCGCCAGGGTGATGGCGAATTCGCGGAACAGGCGGCCGACGATGTCGCCCATGAACAGCAGCGGAATCAGCACCGCGATCAGCGAAAAGGTCAGCGAGATGATGGTGAAGCCGATCTGTTCGGCGCCCTTCAAGGCCGCCGCCATCGGCGATTCGCCGGCTTCGACGTAGCGCGCGATGTTCTCGATCATGACGATGGCGTCGTCGACGACGAAGCCGGTGGCGATGGTCAGCGCCATCAGGGTCAGGTTGTTGATCGAAAAACCCGCCATGTAGATGATGCCGAAGGTGCCGACCAGGGACAGCGGCACGGCGACGCCGGGAATCAGCGTGGCCGGCACGTTGCGCAGGAACAGGAAGATGACCATCACCACCAGCGCCACCGACAGCAGCAACTCGAACTGGACGTCGCGCACCGAAGCGCGGATGGTGGTGGTGCGATCGGTCAGCAGGGCGACATCCACCGTGCCCGGCATCGCCGCCTGCAGCTGCGGCAACAGCTTCTTGATGCGGTCGACGGTCTCGATGACGTTGGCGCCCGGCTGGCGCTGGATGTTGAGGATGATGGCCGGCGCCTTGTTGGCCCAGGCCGCCAGCCGCGCGTTCTCGGCGCCGTCGATGACATCGGCGACGTCGCGCAGGCGGACCGGCGCGCCGTTCTTCCAGGCGATGACGAGGTCGCGGTATTCGGCCGCGGACTTGAGCTGGTCGTTGGCGTCGAGCGTCGAGGCACGCGTCGGGCCATCGAAGCTGCCCTTCGCCATATTCACATTGGCGGCGCCGATCGACGTCCGCACGTCGTCGAGGTTGAGGCCTTGCGCCGCCAGCGCCTTCGGGTTGGCCTGGATGCGCACCGCCGGCCGCTGGCCGCCGCCGATGCTGACCAGGCCGACCCCGGGCAGTTGCGACAGCTTCTGCGCCAGGCGCGTGTCCACCAGGTCTTCGATCTTGGGCAGGGGCAGCGTCGCCGAGGTAATCGCCAGCGTGATGACAGGCGCATCGGCGGGGTTGACCTTGCTGTAGATCGGCGGCATCGGCAGGTCGCCGGGCAGGAAGGAGCCGGACGCGTTGATCGCCGCCTGCACTTCCTGCTCGGCGACATCGAGGCTCAGCGCCAGGCTGAATTGCAGCGTGATGACCGAGGCGCCGCCGGAACTCGCCGAGGACATCTGGTTGAGGCCCGGCATCTGGCCGAACTGGCGTTCCAGCGGTGCCGTGATCGACGAGGTCATCACGTCCGGGCTGGCGCCGGGATAGAGCGTGGTGACCTGGATCGTCGGGTAATCGACCTCGGGCAGCGCCGAAATCGGCAGCACGCGATAGGCGACCAGGCCGGCCAGCAAAATCGCGACCATCAGCAGCGAGGTCGCCACCGGTCGCAGGATGAAGGGACGGGATGGATTCACTGCGCGAATCTACTGCGGGCTCTGGCCGGCGCCACCACCACCTTCCCGTTGGCGGCGCATTTCGCGCATGCGCTGCTTGCGCTCCTCCTCGGGAAGCTTCTTGATTTCCTCGCCGAATTCGCCGCGGTCGATGCGCGCGTTGAGCTCTGCCCAGCGTTTCTGCCTTTCCTCGACGGAGCCGCCGCCAGCACCAGCGGCGGTGCCCCCACCAGCGGCAGTGCTAGAGCCAGAGCCATTGCGAGTGCCAACGCCGGTGCCAGGACCATTGCCACGGCCAGCGCCGGCGCCGGGACCGCTACCGGCGGGGCCGCCGGGGCCGCGCGGCCCCTTGCCACCGACCTCGCGCGCGCCGGGCGTCGTGACCTCGACCTTGGCACCTTCGCGCAGCTTGTCGGCGCCGTCGGTCACTACCTGTTCGTTGGCAGCCAGTCCTTTCTCGATGGCGACGCTGTCGCCCGCCACCGGGCCCAGGGTAACGGGACGGATGGCGACCGCCTGATCTTGCCCGACGACGTAGACGAACGTCCCCTGGGTGCCGCGCTGAATCGCCGCGACCGGGATCAGGATCGCGTCGTGCCGCGTCTCGACGCGCAGGCTGGCATTGACGAACTGGTTGGGAAACAGCTTGTCGCCGGTATTGGCGAACTCGGCCTTGAGCTTGACCGTGCCGGTCGCGACGTCGATCTGGTTGTCCACCGTCAACAGCTTGCCGCTAGCCAGTTTGGTCTTGCCGCCGCGGTCGAAGGCGTCGACCGCCAGCGTGTCGCCGCTGCGCAATCGCGCCAGCACGGCGTCGATATTGTCGGCGGGAATGGCGAAGACGACGTTGATCGGCTGGGTCTGGGTAATCACCACCAGACCGTTGGCATCGCTGCCGCGGATCATGTTGCCGGCGTCGATCTGGCGCAGCCCGAGGCGTCCCGACACCGGCGCCGTAATGTGCGTGAAGTCGAGTTGCAGGCGGGCGCTATCGACCTGGGCGCGGTCGGTCTGCACCACCCCCTCGTATTGGCGCACCAGCGCTTCCTGGGCATCGACCTGCTGCCTGGCGATCGAATCCTTCGCCAGCAGGCCGCGGTAGCGTTCGACGTCGAGTCTGGCATTGGTCAGCAGCGCCTGGTCGCGCGCCAGTTGGCCGTTGGCCTGGTCGAGCAGCACCTGGAAGGGCCGCGGGTCGATCTCCGCCAGCACCTCGCCCGCTTTGACCGCCTGGCCTTCGCGGAACGCGATGCGCAGCAACTGGCCATCGACGCGGGCCTTGACCGTGGCCGTGTTGCGCGCAGTGACCGTGCCCAGGGCATTGATGAAGACGTCGATGTCGCCGCTCTTCGCGACCACTGCCTGCACCGGGAACGGCCTGCCGTCGCCGGGACCACGCCGCGAACCGCCCTGCGACCCGGGCGCGTCCGCCGGCTTGGTGTAGTACCAATAAGCGGCGGCGCCGACCAGCAGCAGCAACGGGATCCAGAGGATTTTCTTTTTCATGCTGAAGGCGCCTTCACTATCGTTTCCATCAATTCATCCGCTTTGGATTCCTGTCGGCCAAACCGGAGTCCGATATTTATGCCGGTGCAAAGATACTGGGTTTTCGATTCATGCGCCCGGGCCAGCCGGAATATTAATGGTCAAAAGCGCGGCATGCCGCTGCTCATGCCTCCACCCTGCCCGCGCCGGCCGCCGCGACTCTCGCGCGGCGCCTCCCGTGCAGGACCGCCGTCTCCCTCCTTGCGGGCGGCCCTGGAGTCCTCGGGCTTTTCAAGTTGCTGGCGCATCGCGGCGCGGAACTCCTGGCGATTGGCATCGTCCAGCGCAGCCTCGACGTCGAGCCAGAGTTCACGGTTCTTGCGGGTTTCCAGAAGAGAAAGGTCTTCCTCGGCGGCGATCTTCTGTGCCAGATCGCGCAGCGGAACCGGGGTAGCCAACGCAGCGCCGAGTTCGGCCTGGAGTCGCTCGCGCCTTGCCTGGCGCTCGCGCAGCATGGCGTGCGTCGCCGCTTCGGCCTCGAGCCAGAGCATGGCCTGATTGTTCTGCAGCTTCAATTGCTGCCGTATTGCGCCGGCCTGCCTGAGCATTTCCGCAGACGGGGCGTCGAACAGGGTCGCGGCGAACGAGAAAGTCGGCGCTGACAGGACGGCGGCGAACATGGCCCCCAGCGCATTGATCTTCGCTTGATTCACTTCCATTCCCTCATCTGCGTTGCCGGCGGACAGCGTCCCCTTGTGCAACTTGATTTCGCCAGCCCCCCGCAGGAAGCAAACCCCTACTTTGCTTTACATGGGACTGTTACGGCAACTCGACGCCTTGAATCGCCGCGTCTCGTCGTCCCGCCGAATCGTTCGCGAACCACCCATCGCGATGCAGGATCAGCGCGAAACGATGCTGCCGCCGACCAGCTTGACCTTGTCGCCGATGCGCCAGGACGGCATGGTGTCCGCCGGGATCATGCGCGTGGTGCCATCTTCCATGCGCACCGTGACCTGGAAGCCGACCGTGCTGCGCTGGGATTTCTCGATGGAGTTGCCGAGCAGTCCGCCGCCCACCGCACCGGCGATGCTGGCCAGCGTGCGCGTGTTGCCGCGACCGACGTTGCTGCCCAGTGCCGCGCCGGCGATACCGCCGATGACGGCACCGGCGCCGCTTGCCTGGGCTTCATTGGTGACCTCACGCACATTGGCGATAACACCGCAGTCGATGCAGGGCGGCGGTGCGGGCGGCACGTACGGCGCAGCCTGAGGCGGCACGTAGTCGGGAGGTACGCTGCTGGCATAGGAAGGCGGCAGTGCCGCCGGACTCGCAGAAACTTCCTGTTCGACTGTCCTTCTTGCCGCCTTATGACGGACCGCCGGCAGCGTCTTGCCGACGGCAACCGCCGGTGCCTGCGGCGTGGCGGCAGGCGCCGCCGCTGCAACGACGGGGGCGGCGACCGGTTCGGGCGCGGGCGCCACCGCGACGATGGCGGGTCGCTCCGGGGCCGGGGCGGTCTTGGCCGGCAGCAGTCCGGTCAGCGCGGCGATACCGGTAAGGGACAGCAGGGTCACCGCAATGCCGGCGACCCACAACAGGGGATGCAGCGAAGAAGTCGAAGTGGCGTTGGAAGCAGTTTGCATGTTCAGAAGGTCCTGGGTAATGGGTCAGCGCGGCGGCTCGGTGGCCGGCACCGGTTGCCAGTTGACGAGGCACTGGGCGACATAAGGGTAGTAGCCCACCGGATTGGCGCAGTAGTACCAATACTGCGTCGGGGCTGGAGCCGGCGGCACGACCACCACGGGCGGCAGGTAGGGATCGGGATAAGGCGCTATCCGCGCCGGGTAGAAATACCAGGAGGCACCGACGATCCACCACCATCCCAGACGCCCGTCATGGCGGCCGTGATGCCAGCGTCCGCTGCGCCACACGCCCATGTCGTGCTCGTGGAAGCGGCCTATTTCGCCGTGCCACGCCGGGCGACCGCGCGCTTCGTGGCCGCGCTGGTGTCCCCGCTCCGCAGCGAGGCCTGTACCGACCAGACAGGGCAACAGCAGTAGAACTGCAGCGGCATGCTTGAGCGTGTTCATGTTGATCTCCCGCTCAGCGGGAAGAGCCGGGCGGCGCATAGCCCGGGGGAGGCGGCGGTACATTTCCTGCCGGCGGCGGTGGCGGGTAGGAAGCGCCCGCCGGCGCCTGAGTCCGGCTGCGCGCCATGCCTGCCGGCACCGGCACCTGGTGTCCCTTTGAGTACATGCACTGGACATAGGCGTTGTCGTAGTTGCGCTGGGTTGCATGGGCGGAACCCTGGGCGGCGCCGGCGCCGGCCATGCTGCCGACCACCAGCCCGGTGGCGGCGCCGGCACCGGCTGAATCGCGTCCGCCGATCGCCGCACCGGCGACGGCTCCGATCACGGTACCGATGGCGGCACTGCGCACGCCGGCATCGACCCCGGCCTGATCCGCGCTACCGCCTGTCTGGTACTGGGCATACTGGCGGCATTCGGCGTCGTCGCCGCGGAACTGCTCGAAGTTCTTGCCCGTCCCGGGCAGGGCCATCACGCTGGGACCGGTCGGCACCGAAGCACATCCGGCGAGCAGCAGCACGGTGGACACGACAGCGAGAGAAGCAGTTGATGATTTCATGATGACGACTCCTGGTTCGACTCAGGGCTGGCCCTGCGGCTGCGGCAACACCCTCTGCCATCCACTGGGACATTCCTTGACGTACGGGTAATAGCCCTTCGCTGCGACGCAGTAGTACCAGTAATTGGCCGGCGCGGCGGCAACGGGCGCGGGCGGAGCCTCTGCGGGGGCCGGCTGCTGTTCAATATAAACCTGCGGGACCTGACGCTCAACCACCACCTGCGGATAGTAGGGCGGGTAGTAGTAGCTGGGGGGCGGGTAGTACCACGGGCCACCCCAGTAGGGACCGATCATCACGCCGAAACGCACATTGCCGTGGCCATGACCATGGCCATGGCCATAACGGTCTGCCCATGCGTTGCCGGCACCGCCCGCTCCCAGCAACAGGAGCGCAATTATCCATTTCACATTTTTCATGGCGCCTATCCTTTCCTTCGAACGTAGCCCATTTGACTCCGCACGTGTAACGGAACTACCCCAAACGTGATGCGATTTGTAAGAAATCGTTACGCTATTCCTGATGTAGCCGCCGGAGTCCGCAGCGTCAACCCGGGCTTCCTGAGGTGCTCAAGCAATCCGCCGTTACCAGCCATCCTTCTTGACGCGATCCTCGCGGGTCGCACCGGCTTCCCTCAGGCCAGCGTGACCGAAGGCGCGAAAGAGGTGATCGAGGAAAAGCTGCGCCTCGCCTTTTTCGTCGCCGCGGATGTGTTCGCCACGCCAGGCGACGAAGCCGGCGAGCGTGACGGAAAGGTCAAGGGACAAGGGGGTCGGTCCCTTCTATGCGTAAAGTGATCCGAGGCGTTTCGCTGCTTTCGCCAGGGCCTTGTCCTGCGTTGCAAGCGGACACTTCAACCGCATCGCCAATTCGAGATAGGCGGCATCGTACGTGGTGATGCCATGGGACTCGGCCAGCTCGGCTATTTCAACCAGCGGAACCACCCTGCCGTCGGTCACCAGCGGCAGGCGCGAGGCACGCGCCAACAGGCCCCTGGCATCCTTGGCGGCGACGCGCTTGCGTCGTTGTGCGGTGAGCAGAACATTGGCGAATTCGAGATGCCACAAGGAAGGGACGTGCAAGGAATAACTTGGCAAGGCATCGAGCAGGCTCTCGCTCCACGCGCTCGCCTCATCGTCCAGAAACCAGGGAATCGCCGCCGAGCAGTCAATGACCAAGGGCGGGCGTGAACTCACCGGCGCCCCGCCGCGATCAACTCGGCCAAGGTGCTGCCGCTGCCCGACTTGGCACCGCGGTCGACGCCACGACGAAACGCCCGCAATTCAGCGGTCCACTGCGCAAGCGCCGAGACATCGGACGATGCCTCAGGCGCCACCAGACGTGCCACAGGCTTGCCGTGACGTGTCACCAGCACTTCTTCGCCCTGCGCGACACGCTCGACAAGTTGCGACAACTGGGCCTTGGCTTCAAAGATTCCGACGCTCAACATGGGGGACTCCTAGTTTCGACCCGCCCAGTATAACCAGATTTTAGCTGAAACTGGTTAGATCGTCGCTTTCCCAAACGTAAGCTGCCCCTTGCTGGCGCCCACCTTGACCTGATCCTTCGGCCCGAACTTGCCTTCGAGAATCAGCCTCGACAGCGGGTTCTCGATACGCTCCTGGATTGCGCGCTTCAGCGGCCGCGCGCCGAACACCGGATCGAAGCCAGCCTCGGCGATCAGCGCCACGGCAGCGTCGGAAACCTCGAGCGTCATGTCGAGTTTCGCCATGCGCTTTTCGAGGTACTTCAGCTGGATGCGCGCGATGCCGGCGATGTTCTTCTCGTCCAGGGCGTGGAACACCACGATTTCGTCGATGCGGTTCACGAACTCCGGGCGGAAATGTGTCTTCACCTCGCCCATCACGGCCATCTTGACCACCTGGTAGTCCGAGCCGGCCATCTGCTGGATCATCTGGCTGCCCAGATTGGATGTCATCACGATCACCGTGTTCTTGAAGTCCACGGTGCGGCCCTGGCCGTCGGTCATGCGACCGTCGTCGAGCACCTGCAAGAGGACATTGAAGACGTCCGGATGCGCCTTCTCCACTTCATCGAACAGGATCACCGAATAGGGCTTCCGGCGCACCTGTTCGGTCAGATGGCCGCCTTCCTCGTAACCGACATAGCCCGGCGGCGCGCCGATCAGCCGCGCCACGGAATGCTTCTCCATGAATTCGCTCATGTCGATGCGAATCAGATGATCCTCGGCATCGAAGAGGAATTCGGCCAGCGCCTTGCACAGTTCGGTCTTGCCCACGCCCGTGGGGCCGAGGAACAGGAAGGAACCGTAGGGCCGGCTCTCTTCGGACAGCCCGGCGCGCGAGCGACGGATGGCATCCGACACCAGGCGCACGGCCTCGTCCTGGCCTACCACGCGGCTGTGCAGCTTGTCTTCCATGTGCAGCAGCTTCTCGCGCTCGCCCTGCATCATTTTTGAGACTGGAATGCCGGTGGCGCGCGATACGACTTCGGCAATCTCTTCGGCCCCGACCTGGGTGCGCAGCAGCCTGTGCTTCGCCGTGTCGCCAGCGCCGACTTTCTCGTTCACCAGGTCGGCCGCCTTGAGTTGGGCTTCGAGCTTGGGCAGCGTGCCGTACTGCAGTTCGGCCAGCTTGTCGAACGCGCCCTTGCGCTGCAACTCGGCCATCTGCACGCGAAGCTTCTCGATCTCTTCCTTGATGTGGGTCGAGCCCTGCAGCTGCGCCTTCTCGGCGCGCCAGATCTCGTCGAGATTGGCCAGTTCGCGTTCGAGCTTGGCGATCTCGTCCTTGATCAGCACCAGGCGCTTTTTCGAAGCCTCGTCCTTTTCCTTCTTCACCGCCTCGGCCTCGATCTTCAGCTGGATCAGGCGCCGGTCGAGCTTGTCCATCACCTCGGGCTTGGAATCTATCTCCATCTTGATCTTCGCCGCGGCCTCGTCGATCAGGTCGATGGCCTTGTCCGGCAGGAATCGGTCGGTGATGTAACGGTGGCTCAATTCCGCCGCGGCAACGATGGCCGGATCGGTGATGTCCACGCCATGGTGCAGTTCGTACTTCTCCTGCAGGCCGCGCAGGATGGCGATGGTCGCCTCGACCGAGGGCTCATCGACCTGCACCTTCTGGAAGCGCCGTTCGAGGGCCGCATCCTTCTCGATGTACTTGCGGTATTCGTTCAGCGTGGTGGCGCCGATGCAGTGCAACTCACCGCGCGCCAGGGCCGGCTTCAGCATGTTGCCGGCATCGATCGCGCCTTCGGCCTTGCCGGCGCCGACCATGGTGTGCATCTCGTCGATGAACAGGATGATGCGGCCCTGGTCCTGCGCGACTTCCTTAAGCACCGCCTTGAGGCGCTCCTCGAATTCACCGCGGTACTTGGCGCCCGCCAGCAGGCCCGCCATGTCGAGCACCAGCACGCGCTTGCCCTTCAGCGTCTCCGGCACTTCGCCATTGACGATGCGTTGCGCCAGCCCCTCGACGATCGCCGTCTTGCCGACGCCGGGCTCGCCGATCAGGACCGGATTGTTCTTGGTGCGACGCTGGAGGATCTGGATGGTGCGGCGAATCTCGTCGTCGCGACCGATTACCGGATCCAATTTTCCCGCTCGCGCTCTTTCGGTCAAGTCGAGGCAATACTTGTTGAGCGCTTCGCGCTGGCCTTCGGCCTCCTGCGAGTCGACGTGCTCGCCGCCGCGCACGGCCTTGACCGCATCCTCCAGCGCCTTGCGGTTGAGCCCGGCTTCCTTCAGCAGGCGCCCCGTCTCGCCCTTGTCCTGGGTCAGTGCCAGCAGGAACATCTCGGAGGCGATGAACTGGTCGCCGGCGTTCTGCGCTTCCTTGTCGGTGATGTTGAGCAGATTGGTCAGGTCGCGCCCGATGCTGACCTCGCCGCCATGGCCTTCGACCTTGGGCAGGCGATCCATGGCCTTGCCCAAAGCGGCTTTCAACCCGCCCAGATTGGCTCCAGCCCGTCCCAGCAATGACGCGGTGCTGCCGTCCTCCTGATTGAGCAGGGCCAGCAACAGGTGCTGCGGCTCAATGAACTGCTGATCGTTGCCGACCGCCAGACTCTGGGCATCGGAAACCGCCTGCTGGAACTTGGTCGTAAATTTGTCAAAGCGCATGGGATAGGCCCCGGAAATTTGTCATTGCGCTGAAAATGGGGATTGCCGGGCGGATTTCAATGCCCTGCCAGCAGGACGCTCTCAACGCCGTCCGCTCTGGCTTTGGAAATACACCCCTTTTCGGGCGCGCATGACTTCCCCCAAAGGGCGATGGGCCATCAGCGCCCGCCACGGATCGAAGGCGGCAGACTCGATGGTCGCGGCCAGCGTCTGGCCGTCAGCCGTCTGCGCATCCTGCGCCGGCAGGGTCAGCACGCCCACGGTGACGTACGGCGCGACGTCTTCAGACCAGTCCACCGATGCGTCCTCGATCGGCGTGCGCGCTTCATCGACGAAGAATTGCAGTTGCAGTTCGAAGCGCAGCGGGCCGTGCTCGAGGCGGGTGCGAAAATCCCCTGCCCAATCCGTCGCTGCTCCCGGCTTCACGTCGTCACTGGCGGCGAGCAAACGCACCCGTGCCGCATAGGGGCCGCAGGCGATCGGCGCCGCCGAGTAGAAGGACTCGGTCGCAAAGCCCGTAAACGGCTTGTTGAAGGTCTTGGCGAAGCGCTTCGTCATGCCCAGCGCGCCGAGGAAGCCGTAGCGCGAAACCAGGTATCCGAGCAGCGCGCCCGGTCCCTTGCTCAGGCTTTTCACCAGGCCGACGAATTCGTCCGCCCCGGCAAAGGCAAAAGCCGGATGATTGATCAGGAGAAAATCCTGGCTCTCGGCCGGGCCCGAGCCAAGCGCGCCGGGGCCGCTGACGCCGCGAACCTTGATCGCGAATCCGCGCACATCGGGCTTCCTGTCGGCCTGGCGATCGGTGCCGCCATTCGACAGCCGAACCCATGCCTGGTAGGTCCCGGGCGCGGCAAACAGTCCATGCCGTGCATACGCGGGCAGATCGGACAAGACCTCGAAGCTGCCGTGCAAACCGAGCTGCTGCTTGCGATGCAAGGCACGGCCCTTGCCGAATTTCGCCGACTTGAGCGCCTGAATCTGCTCGAAGTCGCGCGCATAGCCGGCATGACGCTCGGCTTCATCGGCCGCAATCCGCTCTTTCCATTCGGTACTGGGGGTAGCCATCGCGTCTCTCCTGAAAATTGCCTAAGCCAGCAGCAATGCCAACAGCCCCAGCAGTGCCGGACCGGACTGCAAATACATGATTCGCATCTTCACCGTGAGGCCACCGTAAATTCCGGCAACAATGACGCAGGCAAGAAAAAACATCTGGATATGCACGCCGGCGACTGGATTCGGATAGATCAGCCCCCAGAGCAATCCGACAGCGAGAAAGCCGTTGTAGAGCCCCTGATTGGCCGCCAGCACCTTCGACGCCTCGGCGCGCTCAGCCGTGTTGCCGAAGATCTTGAGTCCCTTCGGACTGGTCCAGAGAAACATCTCGAGGTAAAGAAAATACCAGTGCTCCAGCGCCACCAGCAGCACCAGGGCGATACCGAGAATCTTCATGATTCATCCTTTGAGGTATTAGCAATCCGCATTCAGTATCGTTCACCCGGCGATCAGGAGCAAGCCTGAAACCCGTATGGCTATTGATTTGGATCAGATTTCCGTAAGCCATTGGTGGTACATTGGTTTGGCTACGTAAATCACAGGAGAAACATCATGGCCGGCAAGATGGAACAATTCAGCGAGTTGCCCCGCAAGAATATGGAAGCCGCAATGCGCATGGCGCAGCTTTCGATCGAGAATTCCCAGCGCATCATGGCGCTGCAAACCGAGTTGGCGAAAGAAATGTTTCAAAGCGGCGTGGAAAACGCCAAGGCGCAAACCGGCGCCCGCGATCCGCAGAAGATGATGCAGCTACGCGCAGAGTACGCGCAGCAGACCACTCAGCGCATGGTCGCCGCGGCGCAACAGATTGCCGAAATCAGCAACGCCGCCCGCGCCGAGTTTGCCCGGCTGGTCACGGAGCAGTTGGCTTCGGGCAGTCAGGACATGACCGAATCCATGCAGAGCTTCATGAAGACCTTGCCGGGTCAAACGCCGAACATGATGGAATCGTTCCAGCAGGCGATCGCGACCGCCAATGCGGCGTTCGAGCAAATCACCAAAGCGTCGACGGCCGCCATGGGCAACGTCGGCGAAACGGTCAAGAAAGCCGCTGCCGGCAGCAAGCGCAAGTAAGCACAGAACAACGCCTTGCCAACGGCCGGCCCCGCGCGGGGTCGGCCGTTCTTATTTCTGCGGGCTTTGCCAGCGCCCGGCGGCCTGGTCGTCGCTCTCGCGGGCATCCACCCAGCGCCCGCCGTCGGGCGTTTCTTCCTTCTTCCAGAACGGCGCGCGCGTCTTCAGGTAATCCATGATGAACTCGCAGGCGGCAAAGGCGTCGCCGCGATGGGCCGACGCGACCGCGACGAAGACGATGCGATCGCCCGGCAGCAGCTTGCCGACGCGGTGAATCACGCGCGCACCGAAAAAGTCCCAGCGCCCGCGCGCCTCGGCGACGATGGCGTCGAGCGCCTTCTCCGTCATGCCGGGGTAATGTTCGAGCGTCATCGCCTGCACCGCCGCCGTCTCGCCAACGCCGACTTTCTCGGCCTGCTTGTCGGCTCGCACCAGCCCGACGAAACTCGCTACCGCGCCGACGTCGTCACGCCCCGCCGAGAGCGCTGCAATCTCGGCGCCCGCATCGAAATCGGCTTCCTGCACGCTGACCGACATCTCAGCCTCCGGTCACCGGCGGAAAGAACGCGACTTCGTCGCCCGGCTTGATCGCTGCCTCCAGTCCGACCATCTGCTGATTCACCGCCGCACGCAGATTCTTGGTGGTGGCGAGCACCGACCACGGCTCGCCGCGCGCGGCAAGATGATCGCGCAACGCGCCGACCGTGCCGATGCCGGCCGGCAGGATGACCGCTTCCGACCCCGTGCCCAGCGCCTCGCGCAAGCCGGCGAAGAAAAGTACTTTCGTTTCCATCAATTCACTATAGCAGTTCCGAAAACGAAGTTTCAGTGGAGGCTAACGCCGGCATTATCGGCGTTAAGCGCAGCGGCCGTAACTAAAACGGCAGGAAACGCACGGTGTCGCCACGCCGGATGGCCTGCCCCGGCGGATTGTCGATCAGCCCGTCAGCCCAGACGCAGGACGTCAGCACGCCCGAACTCTGATTGGGAAACAGTTCCAGCCCGCCTGCAGCGTTGATGCGGGCGCGCAGGAACTCGCGGCGTGGGTCGCCCTTGCACTCGAAGTCGGCGCGCAGCGATTGCGCGCGCGGCGTCACCGCCGACAGTCCCTGCGCCTTGAGGATGAAGGGCCGCACCAGCATCAGGAAGGTCACGAAACTGGAAACCGGGTTGCCCGGCAGGCCGATGAAGGCTGCCGCCGCAGCGCCAGCGCCGACTCTGCGACGAACTGCGCCAAACGCCAGCGGCTTGCCCGGCTTGATCGCGATCTTCCATAAATCGAGCGTGCCCTCCGCCTCCACCGCTGGTTTGACGTGGTCTTCCTCGCCCACCGAAACGCCGCCGCTGGTCAGGATCAGATCATTGTCGGCCGCCGCCTCGCGCAAGGCCGCGCGCGTCGCATCGCGCTGATCGGGCACGATGCCGAAATCCGCCACCTCGCAACCGAGGCCTTCGAGCAGCGCACGCAGCGTATAGCGGTTGGAGTTGTAGATGCCGCCGGGTTTGAGCGGCTCGCCGGGCATCGCCAGCTCGTCGCCGGTCGAGAACAGGGCGACGCGCAGCCGGCGAAACACCGTGAGCTGCGCCGCGCCAACGGAGGCGGCGACGCCGACGTGCGCTGCCGACAAACGCGTTCCGGCAGCCAATACCTCGCTGCCGGCGGCAATGTCCTCGCCGCGGCGACGGATCCATTCGCCGACGCGCGGCACATGGTTCACCGTCACGACGCCGCCATCCACGGCGCACAATTCCTGCATGACTACGGCATCGGCTCCGGCCGGCAGCGGCGCACCGGTGAAAATCCGCGCCGCCGTTCCGGGCGCCAACACATGGCCGACGCTGCCGGCCGGAATGCGCTGGGCGACGACAAGCTGCGCACCGGCGGCGGTCACGTCGGCGCAACGCACGGCGTAGCCATCCATCGAGGTGTTGTCCTGCGGCGGCACGTCGAGCGTCGAACGCAATCCCTGCGCCAGCACCCGTCCCGCCGCCGACTGGGTCGGCAGCGCTTCGACTTCGCTCACCGGCACCGCGCCGGCCAGCAGCCGCGCCAGTGCGTCTTCGAAATCAAGCATGGCGGAACCCCTGGTGACGCAGAATGAAATCGGCGATCGCATCGCGATCATTGAGGTCCAACACCGGCAGCGCGGTCAGCTTCGACACCACGCCAGGCTCGTCGGTCGCCACGGCGACGATGGTCTCGACGCCGCTGCCCGCGATCAGCGGCTTGCCGACCGAAGGCCGATGCACCTCCAGCTTGGGAATCGAAGTCTGCTTGAAGCCCTCGACCAGCACCAGGTCGCACTCGGAAAAGCGCGCGATCTGCTCCTCCAGCGAGGGTTCCGGCGCGCCGCGCAGTTCGTGCATCAGCACCCAGCGCTGCTCGGATATCAACAATACCTCGGAGCAGCCGGCCTCGCGCAGGCGATAGGAATCCTTGCCCGGCTGGTCGATGTCGAACCGGTGGTGCGCGTGCTTGATCAGCGAGACGCTGAGCCCGGCGTCATTCAGGCGCGGAATCAGCTCCTCCAGCAGCGTGGTTTTTCCCGAGCCGGAGTAGCCGGCGAGACCGAAGACCTTCATTCAATAAACCTCTTTAGCCACAGAGGTCACAGAGGACACAGAGGGAAAGACGTTCAGCCCTTTCACTTTCTCTGTGATCTCTGTGTCCTCTGTGGCTCGATTTCCGGTTTTCGACTTCATGTCATTCCTCTGTCGAGGGCACCGTCAGCACCGGAGCGAAGCCGCCGCCGGGGGTGCGGAAGTTGGTGGTCTGCCCCTGCCACAGACGCGCGGCAATCAACTGGACATGCCCGGCATAGACGTAGTTGCGCAGATCGAGCTTGAGTTCGACCGGCGCCTGGTCCACGCGCAAGGTACGCGAGGAAGGCGGCACCAGCGCCTGCGCAATATAGTTGCCGGCCAGCACTTCATCGAAAACGCGCTTGGTGATCTTGTCGCCGCGATAGGCCGCCTTGGAGCCGTAGCCGGCCGCCGGCTTGAAGAAGAGCTGCTTGCGCCGCGCCCACAGGTCGCCGGCATGTTCCGGCACGACCAGTTCGGTGCGCGGAATCTTGTTTGCCAGCGTGGCGCGCGTCTCGGCGTCGACGCCCCACCCGGCCAACAGTGCGTCGTCGCACAGCGCCACGAGGTTGCGCTTGTCGGCATACAGGGCATGGGCCTGCGGATGCGGGGTGATCAGCGCCGCATCGCTCAGCCAAGCGGCGCGCAGCGTCGCATTGGCCGGGTCGTCCAGCGCGAAGTCGGTGAGCCGGTTGTAGACCAGGTCGATGCGCTCGCTGCCATGCCAGAGGGCGCCGTCGCGCAAGGCCAGTTCCTGCGGATCGCAGATCACCGCGGCGATTCCGGCGTGCTCGAACAGGCGCCGGAACAGCACGAACTCGGGATAGAGATATTGCGTCAGCGGCGCTTCGTCGACGATCGCGATACGCTGCGGCGTGTCGCCAGCGCCGACTTTTGCGGCAAAGGCACGCCACTCGGCACGGAACATTTCGAGGAACAGGTGTTCCGGCGTGTCGGAGCCGAGATCGCCGGGCAGCAGCGCCTCGACGTCATCGCAGCAGGCCTTCTGCGCGCGTGCCAGCAGGGCGTTGAGCAGGCCGCCGCCGGCATTGGTATTGATCTCGATGAGTTGCGGTCCGGTATTGCCCAGATGAAAGTCGTAGCCGAGAAACACCCCGGGCGCCGGCGACCGGTGCCGCGCGCTCTCCGGCGCCCACGCCAGCACGTGCGCAGCGTAGGCGGGCAGCGCGACAACGCGCTCGACGGCCGCGACCAGGCGCGCCATGCGCCGCACGTGTTCGGCGCTGACGAAGGCCACCGAATCCGAGAACAGGTGCGGCCGCCCCGCCATCACCTCGGCGTGAAAGCCGGGGCTGACGCGCTCGAGTTCAGCCTCCAGTCCCGCGCGGTCGAGCGACACGCACTGGCAACCGGCATTCAGCCGGTCCGCCAGTTCGATGCTGTAGTGGTTACTCATGCCGTGATTCTACCGACTCCGCAAAGAAGGCCTCCACCTCGGCCAGATTCCGCGTGCGCCGCATCGGCGGCAGCGAGCGCCAGATGGCCTTGCCGTAGGGCTTTCCGGTCAGGCGCGGGTCGCAGATCATCAGCACGCCGCGGTCATCCTCGTCACGGATCAGTCGTCCCGAACCCTGCTTCATGCTGATCACCGCGCGCGGCAACTGGTACTCCATGAAGGGGTTGCGTCCCACCGCGCGCAGCCGGTCGATGCGCGCCGACAGCACCGGGTCGTCGGGCGGCGCGAAGGGCAGCTTGTCGATCACCACCAGCGACAGGGCCTCGCCGCGCACATCGACACCCTCCCAGAAGCTCTGGCTGGCGACCAGGATGGCGTTGCCGAGGAAACGGAAGCGCTCCAGCAGTTCCGTGCGCGATCCTTCGCCCTGCATCAGCAGGGGCAGTTCGAGTCCTTCGCCGACGAGCTTTTCCTGCAGCAGCTCGCGGATGCGGCGCATCGCCCGCAAGGACGTGCACAGCACGAAGGCGCGCCCGCCCGAGGCGCGGATCGCCGGCCAGGCGGCTTCCGCCACGGCTTCCTGGTACATGGCGCTGTTGGGATCGGGCATGCCGGTCGGCGAATAAAGCAGCGCATTCTTTTCGTAATCGAAGGGGCTGCCCCACACCGCGGTGTCGGCCTCACTCAGCCCGAGCTCGCCGCAGTAGTGCGAAAAGTTCGTACCCACCGCCAGCGTCGCCGAGGTGAAAATCCATGCGCGCGGATGGCCTTCCATCTGGCGCTGGAAGATCGGCGCGATGTCGAGCGGCGTCAGGTTCAGCGACATCGCCTGCGAATAGACCTCGACCCATTTGACGACGTCATCGCCGCCCGACACTTCGAGGTCAGCCGCGCCCCGCCGCCAGCGCTTGAGGCCCTGCGCCAGTTCTTGTGCGCGGCGCAGGCAGTTGGCCAGGCCCTCGCCGCGATCGGCCTGGGTTTCGAGGTGCCGCCCGAGTTCCTGCACCGCATCCACCAGCCCCTGCAAGGCCGCGCCGAATTCCGCTTCGCCTTCCAGCTTCGCCGCCGGCAGGCGCAGGTTCTCCCCCTTCACCGCCAGGCGCAGGTCGCGCGCCGCCTTGTCCAGCGCCTGCGCGGCCTCCTGCAGCGGCGCGTAGTCCTTCGCGGCGACGATGCCTTCGTTGCGCGTGTCGCGCGCCAGCTCGATGATCTGGGTGGTGGATACGCTCTCGCCGAAGAACAGCCCCGCCACCTCGGGCAACTGGTGCGCCTCGTCGAAGATGATCGTGTTGCAGGCCGGCAGCAGTTCGCCCATGCCCTCGTCCTTCAACATCACGTCGGCGAAGAACAGGTGGTGATTGACCACCACCACATCGGCCGCCAGCGCATCCTGCCGCGCCGCCAGCACGAAGCAGTTCTTCACGTTCGGGCATTCCTGGCCGAGGCAGTTCTCGCGCGTCGAGGTCGCCACCCCCCATGCCGCGGAATCCTCCGGCACGTCGATGCATTCCGCCTTGTCGCCGCTTTTGGTGCGTTCGGCGAAGCGCGCGATCTTGCGCAGGTGCGCCGCCTCCTCGCGCGAGGCCAGACGGCCGGCGCTCATCGCGTGCTCCAGGTGATAGGGGCAGACATAGTTGGCGCGGCCCTTCAGCAGCGCGATCGTGGCGCCGACCTTGAGCGCATCGCGCACCGTCGGCAGGTCGCGGTTGAAGAGCTGGTCCTGCAGCGTCTTGGTGCCGGTGGAAACGATCACCTTGCCGCCCGAGAGCAGCGCCGGCACGAGGTAGGCGAAGGTCTTGCCGGTGCCGGTGCCG
>Ga0172379_10001298_pt1 | contig 51247 bp, 45 predicted proteins | sample GrowelOW334metaG_FD_119756 | JGI IMG/M metagenome (GOLD analysis project Ga0172379, IMG submission 119756) | Groundwater microbial communities from an aquifer near a municipal landfill in Southern Ontario, Canada - Groundwater well OW334 metaG | ecosystem: Environmental > Aquatic > Deep... | reverse complement strand
GCGTTCAAAATACCATTGACCTCGCTCCAGCGCTTGGCGTTCCGGGCGTCCTGAATACGCTTGACCGGGTCGACAGCGACGAGGATCGCCGAGGCGAGAAAGCCGATGATGCCGATGATGATGAGGAGCTCGATGAGCGTGAAGCCCTTGGCACTCCTGAGACGCGGAGACTTAACCATAAGGTTAAATGGTCTTTAAGCGGGCTAACACGCCCTTATTAAGAGATATTCATATTATAGCACGAGCTTAAAATAGGGTGAAGAGAGGGTGGAAGCGTGGGAGTGCAGAAGTGCTGGAGTGCTGGAGTGCTGGAGACCGACGATCTCCCTGACTCCGTCTCTTCCTCATTCCCCAACTCCAGCACTAAAAATCCCCGCCGTAAGGCGGGGATTTTTCAAAACTTGCTTAGCGTTTAACCTTGACGGACGCGCCTTGATCAGGGTAGCAGGAGCCGATCTCGATGCGATTGCCGCTGGTGCGATGAATGTAGTATCCAGTATTGTCGTCGCCGATAACCGGACTGCCCGCAATGGTCGTGCTCGTTGGATCAAGTGGCAATTCCGCGATATAGGTCGGTGCGATATCAACGATATTAGCGACGCAATCTTCAGCCGAGGACGAAAGCGTAATACCTGCCGGTAAACCGGGACACAGCGGTTTGGTGGCAGGGGTGGCGCAAGCGGCGACGCCGGGATCCTGGCGGACGATCACCTGGGCATTCGTAGCGTGCGTAATGATCGGGGCAATAGTCGGTACGAACGGCGCTCCAGCCACTCCGTCCGTATCAGCCGTCCCATCATAAGTGGCGCGATCATCCACCTGTTTCGTAAGAATGGCATTCAAAACACCGTTGACTTCGCTCCAGCGCTTGGCGTTCCGGGAATCCTGAATGCGCTTGACCGGGTCGACGGCGACGAGGATCGCCGAGGCGAGAAAGCCGATGATGCCGATGATGATGAGGAGCTCGATCAGGGTGAAGCCCTGCTTCAAACGAATAGTCTTGGACATAAGATCTGAATGAATAATAAGAAATGGATAATTGATCTAAATCAACGGTCAACGCGTCGTCGACGGGCACAATTTACCCAAGAAGATCATCCAGGGCAACAAGACGATGGCAGTTACGATAACGCCGGCGATGAAGCCGCTGAGTCCCGAGGCGATGGCCTTGCCGATCTTGAACCGAAAAACGGCACAGGGACTAAGATCGCAAAAGAACTCTTTCTTGATCGAATTCTTAACAGCGGCCGGCGGCAATGAATTTTGAGGTGTCGTTTGTTCCATAAAGTCGCTCGTTATTATTCCAGACCACCGATCAAGCCGGTGGGACCGGAAACGCCGAATTATCAATTCTTTTTAACCGCCGCTTCGACACGCAACTGGACAAGGTCGGCCTCGGTGTCGAACGCTTCGACCAGATACTGGGCTTCACCCAGCGAATAATCAACCGTTTTCAGACCGGCTGGCAGCTCGGCCGTGAGTTGCTTAAGCAACAAGGCGTCAATGGCCGGACGCGGCACCAGGATCGCCCGGAATCTGACCGCTAACTTGACTTCGAAAGTATTCGCCGCCAGACCGACCTTGGGAGCCGTAACCGAGATCTCATTGGAAGAAATGAGATCCGCCAACAGGACCTCGTCGGGGAGCGCCATGGACTTCAGGGTTTCCTGAGCTTCGGTCGCGAGCTTGGCGACGAGCGCCTCTTTGGCCGCGGCAATATCGCCTTCCGTAACCGCCTTGCCGGCCGCACCCGATCCGCCCGCCATCGCCGTCTTGCTCTCCGCGTAAATCAGCGATTCCATCTCCGGTCCCATGCCGGGGATAGTGAAAGTCGTCGGTCCGATATCGCCAGCGGCGCCGGTTTTGTCCGCAGCCACCTCAGCCTCAACTGAACCATTAGCCGGGATAAGAGTAGCCTTCTTCAGACGGAACAGGATGCCGTCTTTCGAAAGACAGCGCGTCGTGGCCACGAACGTGTAAGATTGCGCGGTCTTGTTGATGATGGTGAGTTTGCCCTCGGCCCGTCCAGGGGTCCCGACCGGAGCGGTGCCCGTGGCGTCAAAAGTATCACTGGCGGTCACATCATTCTCAATGGCGCGGGTCACGACGAACGGCATCTCGCCGGACGGCTGTTCCTTGAGACCCAGAAGAACCATCAAGTTGACCGTGGCCGGGGCTTTAGGAACTTCCGGTACTGCTGCCGGCAGCGTCGAGTCCGACTTCTTGAACATGGCCGTGATACCGGCGAGCCAGTCCCGGGAAACACCCAAGCCGCTCTTCTGGGCGAACATGAAGACGCCGGCGGCGGCAACAAAGATGCAGATCAGTACCAGGATGATGAGCGGGAGCAGGCGCGGCTTGCTGCGGGAGCGTTCGCGCACCGGCTCGACCGGCTGCGGCGCCTCGACCGGTTCGACGGCTTTTTGATTGCGCTGACTCAAAATGGATTCGATCGAAAGTTTGGGCTTGCCGGACGACGGCAACTGGCCGACGTACTCCTCAGGCGGCGGCGCGACCGGCTTCTTATCGCCATAGTCATGAGCCGAGTCGAGGATCTCGCCGATTCCGCTGCCGTAATCAGCCTCTTCCGCGGCGGAGATCGCCTCCGGCGGTTCAATCATGACCGATTCCGGTTTGACCGGGGCAGCCGGGGCAGACACCTCGACTTTGGGCGACTCAATCAGCTTAGAAGGCTCGCTCGGAGCAGAAACCGACGCCGGCGTTTCGATAACCGGGGCTGGAGACGGCGACGCGATCGGAGCCGCTGCGGACTGGCGTTCAGTAGCGGCGGCAACCGCGGTTTTCTTTTTTCTCGGAGTAGTTGCTCGTTTGACCATAGAGATCAGTTTATTACCCGCCTGACGAAAAGACCCGAAAAAGGCTTCGCCCCGGCCCGGACCGGACCTGCCGGGAGTCAGGTCGACGCCCGGACCTCCGCGAAGTCCAGAAGCGCGCAACGCCAACCCGGTGGCAGTGGCATAAAGCAGGGAAATACTTTTGAAATCCTCCGCCCGCGCCAGATGGTCGATAGCGATCCCGACGAAAGGATCACCTTTGGCCACCTGAAGCTTGGAAAAATTGGATGCGACATAATCGACCGCCGCCGGCAACAGGCTTGTTCCTCCAGCCAACACCAGTTTGGCGATGGATCGTCCGGTCTGGCGTTGGTAATAATCCACAGTTCGCGTGATCTCCTCGATGATCTCGGACATCGGTTTCTGAATGATGAACAGCGTCCGGGCATGATTGGTAGCCTGATCAAAACCTTCCCTGCGCTTTAGGTATTCAGCCTTTTCCAGCGGGGTGTTCAACTGGACCTCGAGCGCGGCGGTCAAATTGTCGCCGCCCAAACTGACGCTGGAACTGAAACGGATGCCGCCCTGGTCAAGAACCGACAGCGCGGTGGTCCTGGCGCCGATATCAGCGAGCAGGATCGGCTCCGTCTCCCTGCCCGGAACCAGCGCCCGAGCCAAAGCCAAAGACTCGCATTCGAAGAACAGCGGCGTCACGCCGACATGTTCCAGGATATCCCGATACGACTCCAGGATCTCCCGATCAGCAGCGACATAATATAGGACCTGCGTATCTGGACCAGACGGCAACCGGACCGTATCCGCCGCCACTTCCGCGAGTGAAAATGGAAAAAAACTGGCCGCCTCGATCTCCGCGGCCTTGCGGGCGAGCTCCGGCGTCAGATTGGCCGGCAACACGAAAGTTTTGGCGTAAGCCAGCGACTCAGCGACTGAAACGCCCGCTTGCAGCCTGCCATGCTTCTCGCCAAAAACATTATTTAACAAATTCTCCAGTATCAACGCCAATTTTTCAGCATCCTGAATGACGCCGCGCGTAATGACCCCGGCCGGAACCTCGGTGCGGACGCAATACTCCGCCGCGATCGCCTGCTGGCGACGCGTCAAAGAGACCAATTCGATCGAATGGTCCGAGATATCCAGTCCGAAAGTGATCGTTCGCATAAACCGCCTTAACGGCGTCACGGACCGGCCCGTAATTTATCCGCGGTTAAGCCGCGAAACGGGCTCAGAAATATCATACCACACAACCGGGTGCGGCGAAAAACCGCTGAACGCAGCCTCAGGGCACGGATTCGGACCAATTCGTGATCGTCCAACCTTTGGCCTTGCCGGAACCGTTCTGTTTGAGCAAAGCATCAACGGTCACGGTCTGCGAATACTGACCGTCGACCGCGTTGACTGTGATGATCCTGGTCAGTCCGGAGCCGGCGATCGTAGCCGTGCAGGTCTGGCCGCCGAGAACGATCGAACCGCCGAGATAAGCGGCGTCGAGCTTCAGACGGTGCAGCGCTTCTTCCACGCAGGCCGACAAAGCCTCGCGCACCAGCTGTTCGCGTTCGACGTGGCCGGAGATGATGATCTGAGTCTGAGCGACGAACGCTGCGGAAATACCGGCTGAGAGAATGATCGCGGCGATAATGACGACGGCAAGCAAGGCGACGACGCCCGCCGCCGGCCGACCGATGCGACTCCGATCATGGATCTTATGATCAGCCATAATATCAATTCGAATAACCGTCTGATTTCTTTATCTGAGCGGTCGTTTCGAGTTCGGTGGCAGCGGTCGAGTACTGCAGATCCGTGACGTAAGCGGCGCGCAGGCGGATCCGGAAAGTCTTCGTCTTGTTCGGGCGCGAGAGATCATCAATGAGCAGATCAGTCACATTGACCTTGGAGGACGTGAGTGGCAGGACCGGACCAGCTCCTTGCTGAATGGTCAGACGGCCGCCCGCGACCGCAAAAACCGTAGGGTTCCGCCCGGAAGCGACTGGCATGATGAGCGAAAGCTGACCAGGGTTGATGCCAAAGACCGAACCCGCCAGATTATAACCGTCGGCACGGCGAATCTCGGAAGTGATCCGGGCGAGCGCGATCCGGGCGTTGCGTTCAGTCTCTTGAAAAGCCGCGGATTTGACGCGCGTGATCGTGAATTCGTAAGCGAACAGCGTTGACGACACTAAAACCACCCCGACGATGAGCAGATAAACCATCATCTCGAGCAGGGTGAAACCCCGGCGGTCGGCGCGCTGGCGAAAATGGGCGTTCATTGGCTGTAAGTTACGGTAATATCTTCGAATGATGGCGTCACCATATTATTGGTCGTCGTGAGCGTCGCGCGGTACTGCAGATAGCGTCCGGCGACGACCAGCATGTTCCAACCATCGCTGGCGCTGGTTTCCGGAGAGGTCCAGACGCTCCAAGAAGCGTCCGGTGTCGGCACATCGCCGGTCCGCGCTGCGATCGTGACCGACGTTCCCGCCGGCAGGGCTGTGTGCCAAAAAGCGGCGTCGAAGATGGAAACAGTATCAGTATCCAGAACCGAGGAGATGAAAGTTCCGACCGGAAAAAACGGCTCCGGATCCTTGAGCAGGACGCCTTTTTCGCCGCAGATCCAACCCTCGGTCGTGAGCTGGACGGTGACACCGTAAAGACTGCGCGTCGTCGGCGAAGTGAAAGAATTCCAGGCCAGGCCGTCGTATTGCAGGATGACGCCAAAGTCGCCCACGGCCCAGGCATCGGAGGTTGAACGAATATCAACGGCATTCAGACGAACAACTGTCGGCGAGACTGCCGTCGTCCAGGCCAGGCCATCCCAATTCAGGATGACGCCGCCGTCGCCCACGGCAAAACCCAGGGTCTCCGATAGGACATGCACGTCGTTCAAACGGGTCGCAACGGGCGTCGTGTCGGTCGTCCAGGACGCACCATCCCATTTCAGAATGACGCCGCCGTCGCCCACGGCGAAACCCAGGGTCGGAGAATAAATGAAGACGCCATTGATATTCTGCCCGGTGGGGCTGCTGGCGAGCGACCAGGTTGTGCCATCCCAATGCAGGATGACGCCGGCAGCACCGACTGCGAAACCATCCGTCGCGGACAGCATCGAAACGGAATTGAGATCGTTCGCGGTCGGAGAAGGAGTGAATTCAGTCCAGACCGCGCCGTCGTAGCTGAGCAATTCGCCGGAATTGCCGACGGCGTACGCGGCGGAAGCGGTCACGGTGTCGATCTCGTTAAGGCTGCGATTCGTGGGCGAGGCAACAGATGTCCATTCAGTGCCATTATAATGAATGATCGTCCCCGACCGTCCCACGGACCAGACATCGGCCGCGGCGACACCGTCAACACCGAAGAGATTCTGGCCGGTCGCCGCATCGCGCACGAGACGGACCTGTTGGAGCATGGCTGTGGAATAAGTGATGGTTGTGCGAAAAACAGCCTGATACTGCAAATACTGGCCGACAGGCGAGGTGATGGTCGTACCGCCCTTGTCAGCGGATTCGGCGCTCCAGGCCGACCAGGTGCCGTCGGGTATCGGCGTATTGCCGGTGCGAGTCTGAAAAACAATACTCGTGCCCGCTGGCTCAAGCGAATCCCAGCTGATGGTATTCCAAAGGGTCGTGGGCGAACCGGAATCGATGACCGGCGAGATCCAGTAGGCTGGTGACGGATAGACCGGAGTGTAGTGATAAATGGCGCCGCCCTCGCCGACTGCCCAGCCTTCGGAGGCGGATTGCATATGCACGCCCTGGACGAGCGGATTCGACGGGTTGGCGAACACGTACTGCGACCAGGCCGTGCCGTTCCATTGCAGAAAAGTCGCCTCGATGCCGACTGCCCAGCAATCATCGGTCGCCGTGCACCAGATATCGCGCATCTCGTTCGGCGTAGTGCTCGCCACGGACGCCCAGGATGTACCGTTCCAGTGGAGGGCGAGACCACCCTGGCCGACAGCCCAAACGTCGGACGCGGAGATGACGGCCACGCCGTTCAAGCCCGAGCTGGTACCGGTGTTCACGAGCGACCAAGCCGTGCCGTTCCAATGGAGGGCGACGCCGTTGTTGCCGACCGTCCAACCATCAGTGTCCGACAACATATCAACGGCTTCGAGGGTTTTATTGGTCGGCGAGGACATGGCCGACCAGGTCGTGCCGTTCCAGCGGATAATCGTCCCTTTGGCGCCGACGGCATAAGCCGAGGTCGCGGAAACGACCTTGACCGCATGGAGATCGTTCAGTGTCGGCGAAGTCATCGTTGACCAGGTCGTGCCGTTCCAGCGGATGATGCGGCCGCCCATGCCGACGGCGATAACGTTGGTCGCCGACGAAAAATCAACGTCAAGCAAGCTGTCCGTGGTCGGCGATGGGTAGGCTGACCACTCAATGCCGTTGAACCTGGCGATCTGACCGCCCTGGCCGACGGACCAACCATCGGTGAGGTCTGTCACTTTCAAGTCGAAATAAGTTCCGGCGGCCGGCTCATTATAATAAATGGAAACGCTGTTCAAACGCGAAGTCTCGAAAGTGTAGGTCGTGGTCAAGGTCGCTCGGTACTGGAAATACCGGCCGGCTGGAGACGTAATCGGGGCGTTCGTAGGATTGGTGAGTTCGCCGCTCCAGGCCGACCAGGTGCCGTCGGGTATCGGCGTGTTGCCGGTGCGGGTCGCAATAGTGAGATGGGTGGCATCGCTGGGAAAATATTCGTCCCAGAAAATATGACCCCAGTTCACGTTTTGGCCGGCATCGAAAACCTTGGAGATATAAGTACCGGAAGCGGCGTAGTGATTGCCGTACTGCCAGATGACGCCGCCGTTGCCGACAGCATAAGCCTCGTTGGAAGAAAGCTGAAAGACGCCGTTGATCGTATCGGCCGCCGGCGCCGCAACACTCGACCAGGCCGTACCGTTCCAACGCAACAGAGTACCACCGGCGCCCGTAGCCCAACCATCGGTCGCCGAAATCATATAGACATCATTCAATACGTTGGCTGTCGGCGACGCGTAAATCGACCAGGCTGTGCCATTCCAGCGAATGATGGTGCCCTGGGCGCCGACCGCGAAGCAGACGTTCGCCGCGCCGCAAGCGATGCCGTTCAAAGCCTTATTCGTCGGTGAAGTGAAAGCTGCCCAGGTCGTACCGTTCCAGCGGCGAAGAGCACCGCTTGAGGCGACGGCCCAGCCGTCGGTCGCTGAATTCATCCAGACCGCCATCCAACCCTGGTTGCCGGTGTCCACGAATTGGCTCCAGGCCGTACCGTTCCAGCGCCAGAACTTGCCGCTGTTGCCGACCGCCCAGCCATCGGTGGCCGACAACATGAAAACGTCGTTCGCGGTGGTGCCGAGCGAGGGCAAGCTCGACCAGCTCGTGCCGTTCCAGCGGATGGCGTCGCCGTTGGTGCCGACCCCGAAGCCCAGAGTCGCGGAGACCATGTCGATGCCATTGATCGCGCGGGAGGTCGGAGAAGTTATGGTCGCCCAGGCCGTGCCGTCCCAGCGCAAAAGTGTGCCGCCGGCGCCGCCCGCGAAACAATCAGTGGAGGACGAACAGGAGACCTCATATAAATGAGAGGCGGTAGGCGAAGTCATCGCCGCCCAGCTGGCTGACGAGGCCAGAGCCACCGCTCCAAGGTCGCCGGTGTCGACGACCACGGTATTCGTCGGTGTGCCGGTCGCGAAGTGGGCGTCAGTCGTCTGAAAGAAGGTCTGGCCGGCATAGATCTGGATCCAGCGAGGCACGCCCTTTTCCTTGATGACGGCCTCGGTGCCGGTGTCGTAGGTTTCCGTGTCGATGAACGTCCCCTGGCCCCAGAACGCGGCCGAATTATGGATCTCGAGCGTGCCTTCGCGAGGCGTCCAGATCTTAGTCGTCGCGGCCGGAGCGAGTTCCACGGAGGCGTTCTCGCCAGAGCCGACCGTACGCACATTGTTCATGACACCGGCGTTGAAATCAGTGTCCGTGGACTGACGCCAGTCGTAGACGTTCCAATTGGTGAAATAGGCCGAGGCGACGGCGTTGCGGGCGAGACCGAAACCGGAGATCCAATTCACCGTCGCCGTGATCTTTTTCGTGCGGGGATCGACCGAGCCGCCGCTCGCGACGATATTGCCGCCGCCATCACGGCTGACCGGCTCGATCGCCACCACGCGGCGGAACATCAGATTACCCTCGGCGGTGTCGTCATAATTACCACTGAACGACCAGACCGTCGTCTTGGCCAACCCGTGATCGCCGGCGGTGAGATTCATCCAGGAAGCGTTCCTGATGGAGCGCGCCGCCTCGATCCCCTCTTCAGCCAAAAACGAAGCCCGCGACCGCTCGCGCGCTTCCGAAGAAGCGATCATCGGCCCGGCCACAAGATTGATGGTTCCGGCCGCGAGCACGCCGAAAACAGCGATGGCCACGAGCGCCTCGATGATCGAGAAACCTTTGCTTGCCGCGGATATCGTCTTACTCATTCTGATGGTGAAAAAATACCGCTCAATTCGCGTCGATCATGCCGACCGCGTTCAGGACAATCGTCTGAACGGCGGCGTCAGGACCCTGAAAAACGATCGAACCGCTCTCGACCGGCGAACCGTCGCTGGACGAAAAATGGATATTGCAATTGCCGGCGCCGGTCGCGACCGTGCAGGCGCCGCCGGGAGTCAAAGTGACTGCGGTCGCCACGACCCCGTCGGACAAAAGATGTTCGACATTATCCGGATTGCCGGGAACATAAGCGCTGCCGCTGAAATAAACGAACTTGCCAGCTTCGAAATGCACACCATAACGCGCCGGCGCATAACCGCTCATGACCGAGAACTGAGCCTCGCGCAGGGCATCGACCGCTTCGGCCGAAGCGATGTTCAAACTGTTGCGGCCAACGACGCTGAACATGAACGGCGCCATCAGGGTCGCGAGCAATCCGGCAATGCCGATCACCAATAAAAACTCGATCAGGGTCAAACCGGCCGCGGCTCGCGAACGCGCGAAATGCTGATATTGAGCCCGGGTCGGTCGTGGCATATCAAAGCCGGCTGATCGCGCCGATGAAATTATAGATCGGGATGATGATGGCGAAAGCCAGGCCCAAGGCGACCAAGCCGATGAGCAAGAGCAGAACCGGCTCCATGATGGTCGTAAGGTTCCGCATCGTGGTCTGGACTTCGAGGTCGTAGAACTCGGAGAGATAACTCAGCACTTCTTCCAGTTTGCCCGAACGTTCACCGACGTTGATCATCCGCACGACGATCTTCGGATACAGGTGCGGCGACCGCTCCAAAGCGTCTGACAAAGCTTCGCCCTGCTGGACGGATACCAGCGCTTTCTCCAAAGCCTGTTTGAAATAATAATTACCCAGCACGTCGGACGTCACCTGCAGCGCCTGGGTGATCGGAATACCGCTCTTCAAAAGAGTGCTGAGCAACAGGGAGAAGCGCGCCAGATTGACGTCGCGGACGACCTTGCTCAGGATCGGCAGGCGCAGCAGGATCAGATGCGTGACCGGAGCGACGAAAGGGCGGCGCAAGAACCAATAAATCAGCAAGATGCCGGCCAGGCCGCCAAAGAAAGTCTGAAAAGTATAATTGCGCAAGAACGCGGCCGAATTGAGAAGCAGTCTGGTCATGAGCGGCAACTCGATGCCCTTGAGTCCGATGAACAAATTGGCGACTTGCGGAATGACGTAAGTGGCGAAAAAGAAGCCGATGAGAGCCGCCGCGGTCAGCACGATCGCCGGATAAAAAGCCGCGGACCGGACCCGGGTGCGGAGTTCGTGTTCCTTGGAAAGCTGGACGGCCAAATGGTCGAGACTGGTCTCGAGGGTACCAGAGATCTCGCCGGCCCGGACGATGCTTACGAAGAACGTCGAAAAAACAGCTGAATGCTCGCTCAAAGCGTCGGCAAAACTGCCGCCGCCCTCCACCGCCTTGGCGACGACCTCGAGTACGCGCCGCAGCCGCCGCGAGGCAGCCTGTTCCTGAAGGATGCGCAACGATTCGAGCAGCGACAACCCGGCGCGCAACATAACAGAGAGATGTTTGGTCAGGAGCACCCGGTCGATATGCCGCACCGGACCAAGAAAGCCGGACCCGGCGCGCAGTGCGGCCCGGATCAAGCGCGACTCCTCGACCGAGATGACGATCAGCGACCGCGATTCAAGATCTTCAATGACGGCGTTCCGGCTCATGAGGTCGGAGGTGCCTTTATGGATCTTGCCGTCCTTGGTCGAGGCTACGTAACGATAGGACATAACTAACTGGTTAACTGGTTGGCCGCCGGACTGACGACTAGCAGCGAAGCCAATGGTGTAAAAATTACTCGCCGGCTACGCGCAGAGCCTCGTCGATGGTCGTGACGCCTTCGAGCGCTTTGCGGATGCCATCCTCAAGCATGGTGGTCATACCGTTCTTCACCGCCGCGTCGCGGATGGTCTTGGCGTTGGCGTTGGTCATGATCAGATCGCGGATATTCTCCTCCATCTCCAGGATCTCGTAGATGCCCACGCGGCCCTGATACCCGGTGTCGCCGCAGCGATCGCAGCCTTTGCCGTGATAGACGCGGATGGTCTGATCCTTCTTCTGCTTGCCGAACATGCGTTCGACGACGGCTTTCGGGAACCTCTCCAGGAACTCGGCCAAGGACAGGTCCTGGCTCGTGATGCAGCGGCCGCAGATCTTCCGAACGAGACGCTGGGCGACGATGACATTCACGGTCGAAGCGATCAGGAACGGTTCCACCTTCATGTCGCGGAAGCGCGGCAAGGTCGTGGCGGCGTCATTCGTATGCAAGGTCGAAAGGACCAGGTGGCCGGTCATGGCGGAATTGACCGCGATGCCGGCGGTCTCCTCGTCGCGGATCTCGCCGACCATGATGATATCCGGATCCTGGCGGACGATCGAACGCAGCCCGGCGGAAAACGTGAGTCCGGTCTTCGCGTTGACCTGGATCTGATTGACGCCTTCGATGGAATATTCGATCGGATCCTCGATGGTCGCGATATTGACGTCGCGGGTGTTGAGAATGCGCAGGATCGTGTACATGGTGGTCGTCTTGCCAGAACCGGTCGGACCGACGGCCAGCACCATGCCGAAAGATTTCTTGATATGCCGCTCCAGTTTCTTCAGGTCGGCGTCGGAAAAACCGAGGTCCTTGAGCCCGAAGCGCTTCCCCTTCTCCGAAAGCAGACGCATGACGACCTTCTCGCCATCAACGACCGGCAGCACCGAGACGCGGACGTCGAGCCGCTCGCCATTGACGAGCTCCTGGAATTTTCCGTCCTGGGCGGCGAAATGCTCGTCCGTGCGCATCTTCGAAAGGATCTTGATGCGCGTCACGACCGCCTCCATGAGCCGCTGCGGCAGGCTCACGACGTCGTGCAGGATGCCGTCAATGCGATAACGCACGACGATCGAGCCTTCGCGCGGTTCGATATGGACATCGGAAGCATTCGTCCGGAAAGCGTAGGCCATGAGCAGTTCGACGACGCGAATGACGCCGGACTCGCCAGATTCGTCGCCCTGGCCGCGCTTCGGAGCCGCCTCCTCCAGGATCGCTTCGATGGAACTGTTCAGATCGCTGGCGTAACGCTCCAAACCGGATTGCAAACCGCGCGCCGTGGCGAAATGCGGCAACACGCGGACGCCGCTCTTTTTCTCGAGCAGGCGGATAAAATCAAGATCGGACGGATCGCGCATGGCCACGAGCAGGCGGCCGAGATCGTCCTTGCCGAAGACCAGCGCACCGACCTTGCGCGCGACGCGCTCAGGAATGATCCGAAGCAGATGATCGGGAATCTTCTGATTCTCCAAACGGATATAAGGAAAACTTATGGCTTCAGCCAACAACTGGCCGAGATATTCTTCCGGCACCAGGTTGCGTTCAACCAGAACCTCTTCAATGGTCGAACCAGTCTTCGCAGCCTCAGCGGCGCTGCTCTCCAGATCTTCTGGTTTGACGAGTCCGGTGTCGACCAGGATGGCTTTGAATTGCTCCTTGGTAGCGAGCATGGACGTAAGACTTATTTCTTCTGGCTTAAATGCCGGGCCAAAGCCTCTTTGATCTTCTGAACGACCTCATGGATGGAGATATCGCTCTTGGTCAGGAATTCCATAGCGCCCAGCTGTTTGACCCGGCTGACATCCTCCTCCTGACCAAGGTTCGAAAGCACGATCACGGGAATGTCGCGCGTCTGGGAGTTGGTGCGCATCTGCGTCAGGACTTCGAAACCGTCCATCTTCGGCAGGATCAAATCGAGGACGACCAGATCAGGCGGTTCGGTCACGATGCGGCGCAGACCATCTTCGCCGTCAGAAGCGCCGACCACGTCAAAACCATCCTGCGCGAGTTTCATCACGAGCAGACGCTGAAGAAACTTGTCGTCTTCAATGACAAGCACCTTCATCTTCGCGGCCGTCTGATTTTGCGGCGATCCTGCGGTCACACTGAGGGGTTATTTTTTATCGACATTTTCCGATTGCGCAGCCGCTCGCGCTTTAGCGAGCACCTTGGCGACCTCTTCAGACAACATTTCCGGACCAACCTGAGTCTTGATCAAAAATTTATTGGCTCCGAGATTCAGGCCGGTTTTGACCTCATAATCCTGGCCGAGATTGGAAAGAATGATGACCGGAGTCACGGCCGTGCGCGGATTGCGGCGCAAATCGCGCAGCACCTCGAAACCGTCTTTGAGCGGCAGGGCCAGATCGAGCAATACCAGATCCGGAGACTCGTGGATGGCGGCCTCCAGACCAGCCACGCCGTCTGAAGCTTTGATTACTTCATAGCCAGTCTGGCTCAAAACCATGGCGTAAATATCCATGAGAGCGCTCTCGTCCTCGACAATCAGGATCCTGGTTTGCCTCGCTTTGTCGTGATGAACATCTTTCATAATCATGTCCGTTTAACGGTCGGGATGGTGAACGAAAAAGTCGTGCCAGAACCCTCGACTGATTCGAACCAAATCTTGCCGCCGTGCAGAGCCACCAGCTTATCAACGATATAAAGTCCGAGCCCGGCGCCATTGACGTCGTCGGTCATGACGTTGCGGCCGCGGAAGAAGCGCGAAAACACCTGTGGCTGCTGTTTAGCGGGAATACCACGACCATTGTCTTCGATCGTGAGCTTGATGAAACGCCCGCGCTGACCGCCAGGAGATATTTCTGTGCTCACCGCCGCTTTGATAGTGATCCGACCTCCGACGTCGGTGTATTTAACGGCGTTAGAGATCAAATTGATCAGGATCTGATTCAACCGGTCCTTATCCGCCCGGACCTCGGGTAATTTCCTCTCCGGAGGCTGCCACGCCAACTCCAGCTGCTTTTCGCGGATCTTCATGGCAAAAGAACCGACAGCTTGGTCAATAATCCCTTCGATGGCGCAGGGGGCCAATTTAAGAGAAATGCGGCCGCGCTCCATCTTGGAAGCCTCGATGAGATTAGTGACCAGGACAATCAGCCGCTGGTCGACTTGGTGAAGCTGCTCGAGCAATTCCAGCTGATCCTTGTTCAACCGACCGGTATCGCCGAAGCGCATCATGTCGACGGTCCAGCGAATGATGTTGAGCGGCGTCCGCATCTCGTTGGCGGTGTTGACCAGGAAATCCATTTGCTCGCCGATGACCGAATTCAACCCGGAAACATTGAGGCTCAATTTCTCGGCGATCGAACTTAGTCGGCTGACCAAAACACCGATCTCATCGTTTCCAAATCGGCCTATGGCCGGACGGAAAGATCCTTTCTCCAAACCAGTGATCAATCGGTCGATCTCCTGCAGCGGCCGAAGCGTCGAGCTCTGAACATAGGCCGAGAACATGAGCATGATCAGGAAAAGCGCGGCAAAACCCAGACTTGCGACCAGACCGATCTGACGTAACTGTCCAGTCTGATCGTGAAAAGGCAACAGAACGTAGAAACTGCCGGCCGGTTCGCCGCCGGTCGAAAAGACAGCAAGAACCAGCGCTGGCGTGCCTCCCAGATCAGCGGTTTCCGTGCCATTGCGATCAATCGTGCGATCCTGCCAATCTTCCTGGAGCAAGGGCTTGCCGACCGTCAGGATTTCCTGATCATCAGTGTTCACGAGCCCGTAACCGATCGACGGCATATCTGCTCCGACGTCGCCAAGAGAATCACCTAGCCACTCGGACGAAACCGCCAATACCCAGGTCTCGCCTGACGGCGCGGTTACAGGAGCGGCGGCCATAATCAAATTGCGCTCCAGAACCGGTTCAATCTCCAAAGATGCGACGCTAAAACCGGCCGCGGCTTTGGCCAAGGTCGCATTCAACGGCACGGAGGATCCGACGATATCCGAGGGCAAATCACTGCTGATGATGCGGCCTTCGGAATCGGTCAAACGGACGGAAAAATATCTGTCAGCCGGAACCAAACTGCGCAAATCAATCCGAGCAGCCCTATCCGCTCGTTGCCCGACGAGAGCGGCGGTTAACGATCTGGAGGCCCAGATCACGTCCTCCAAAGCTACATTTCGGGACCAGACGTAATCCTGCGCCATATCTCCCAGGGTCTCGCGAGCCTGGATGATATCAGCTTCGCGCTGGATCGATGCGAAGACGGAAAGGAAAGAAAGGGAGCCGCATAACACGATCACCCAGAACACGGTCGCGGTCAGCAATGATAGTCGGTTGACGAGATCGTCGCCGAAATAATTCAACGGATTGCCGGACACGCGCTCCTCGCGGCTGACCGTGCCAATCGCTCCGAAGAACTGGCTGATGGAGATCAGAAGATAGCCGGTCCCGACGACAAGCGGAGCCGATTTCCCGCCCGCAAATACGCAATAGAGACCGACTGCGACGGCGATAAAACCGGCAACCGCGAAAGCGATCATCGAACCGACCTTGCCTGACGATTCGCGTCGCAAGAGCGTCACCAGTCCCGGTAGGCCGACCAATGCCGACGCGACGGCGAAAACGATGGCGGCGGCGGCCACTCCCGGCGAGCGCAGATCCGGAATGACGACCGTCCCGACCGAGGTCCAACCATAACCCCAGCGGCTGACGAGCACGACTGATGCTAAAGCGGCAACAACCGAAATTGCAGCCCAGATCTGGCGACGGCGCCCGGAAAGCGAGGCGACGACGCCGAAGGCAACCATGGCCGCCTGGACCACCAAGAGATGAACCAGGGGACTGGCATTGACCGCATTGCCGTAAACCGCCAAGGCTTGAGCCGTAAGTAATGACGCGAAGATTCCGGCTGCAGCTAAAAAAGCCGCGCCGAAAAACATTCGCGACAAACGTTTATCCGCAGCATATCCGCGAAACAAAGAAAAACACGCGACGATCGCCGCTACGACAAACAAAGCCTCAAGGCTCTGTACTCCGATTTCAATTAAAAGGCTCATGCGTTCCTCCAAATAAGCTTGGTTCACTGGCCGCGGCCTTCCCGAAGCCTGGCCAATGCCCCTTATTTCTTCTCTACATATTTTATCATATTTCAAGCCCCTAAACTATCCCCATATCAATTGAAAGAAGCTGCCGCTGCAATTAAGGTGGAAAACTATGCGAAACGTCTTTCTCGTCCGATCTCGCCCCGCAATAACGTTAAATCCCGCTTTAAGGCAGGATTTAAAATTCATGGTGGGTGAGACGCGAACCAGCGAGCGGCGAACGGGCGTACAAAACGCGCTCGGGGGTTGGCTGGGACTCCGGCTCACCTGGCTTGATTCGGCCGCGGCCTCATCTGCGCCTCCTTCGCCGCCCGGGACTTTCCAGAGTGCCATACTAGGCACTCTGGAAAGTTCCCTTCTCATCCAAGCCAACCCCACAGTAAAAGATCACTTGGGGGGAGTGCGGAAGTGCTGGAGTGCTGGAGTGATGAAGACGATGCCCACACCAGCTAAAGCTGGTGGTTTATCTGATTAATGCAAAACCCCGCCTTGCGGCGGGGTTTAAATTCATGGTGGGTTGGCTGGGACTCGAACCCAGGACCCAGTGCTTAAGAGGCACTTGCTCTACCAAGCTGAGCTACCAACCCATGATGACGACGACGGACTATCAGACTGCTTGCCACCCGCGTCTCCGCAGGAGCGAAGGGTGGAGCTGCCAACCTATAAATCGACGGTGGTAAATTATTAGCACAACCAGCCAATTCTGTAAATATCTGGTGCGGGCGGGGGGAATCGAACCCTCATCAACGGTTCCGAAGACCGCCGCTCTGTCCATTGAGCTACGCCCGCGAGTTGGCTAGCAACTAGAAACTAGTAACTAGCACCTAGTAACTAACTCACCACTTCTTCTTCGCCGGCTTGTCATTGGCTCCGATCTTGTCGGCTCCGATCAGATACTGCTGAGCGACATCGAGTTCGACGATTCCCTCATCAACCAAACGCTGCAGATCCTGACCGAGCGTGGTCATACCTTCGCCAGCCGAGGTCTGCAGGACGTTCTTGATCTGCGGAATCTTGTTCTCGCGGATCAGGTTCGCGACCGCCGGATTATTGATGAGGATCTCGCGCGCCGCGGCTCGGCCGCCGGCCGGCATCGGCAAGAGCTGCTGCGAGATCACGGCTCGCAGCGTGAGCGCCAACTGAGAGCGCACCTGGTTCTGTTGGTGCGGCGGAAAAGCGTCGATGATGCGGTCGATCGTCTGTGCGGCGGAGTAAGTATGCAAAGTAGCGAAGACCAGATGACCGGTCTCAGCGATAGTGAGTGTCGTGGCGATCGTGTCCATGTCGCGCATCTCGCCGACCATGACCACGTCCGGATCCTGGCGCAAGATGTGCTTCAGGCCCTCGCCGAAAGAAAGGAAGTCCTGGCCCAGCTGGCGCTGCCGGATGACCGACTTGTCGGCGGCGAACAGGAACTCGATCGGGTCCTCGAGCGTGATGATGTTGCACGATTCCGAGGTGTTGATCCGGTTGATCATCGAGGCCAGCGTCGTGGATTTACCCGAGCCAGTCGGACCCGTGACGAGCACGAGGCCGTGCGGATAGTCGGTCATCTTCTGGACGACCGGCGGCAGGTTCAGCGCCTCCATCGTCGGGATCACCGAAGGAATGGTGCGGGCGGCGAGCGCGGCGTGCTGTTTCTCCCAGTGCAAGTTGACGCGGAAACGCTGGCCGGACGGCGTCTGGTGGGCGACGTCGAGTTCTTTCTCCTCGTTGAAACGCTTGGCCTCCTGTTCGCTCAGCAGCGCGAACACGAGCTGTTCGACCTGTTCGGAAGCCAGGACCTTGGCGCCCTCGACCGGCACGATCTCGCCGGAGATGCGAAGCAACGGCGGCTTACCGCTCACGAGATGAAGATCCGAGGCCTTGCGCTCGACGGCAATATCGAAAAGCTGATCCACCACCTGTAAAGCTTTGAGTTGTTCGCTGCTTTTGATTTGGGTCATATTTTTAGCTTTACTGAGGGATTTTTTACCAACCTTTAACTTCCAGGGCTTTTTCGGCCGCGGCGACCTGAGCCTCCTGTTTGGAACTGCCGACGCCGGTCGCGACCAGTTCCTCGCCGAGATAAACGCCGACGGTGAACTCCTTGGCGTGATCCGGACCCTGCTCGCCGATCACCCGATACGACGGAGTGACGCCGGCCACGTCCTGCGAACTCTCCTGGAAACGGCTCTTCGGATCGAGATACAGCTGGTGTTCGAGGATGTATTGCAATTTGACCAGGACGAACTCCTTGATGAATTTGCGCGCCGCGTCGAGCCCCTGATCGAGATAGATCACGCCGACGAGCGACTCGAAAGTATTGGCCAGGATGTACTGCCGGGCCTTGCCCTGGCTGTCCTTGGCTTCGCCGTGCGACAGGTACAGGTATTCGTCGAGGCCGAGATCCTTGGCGACCTCGGAGAGCGACTTGGCGTTCACGAGCGCGGCGCGCCAGTTGGTGAGCTCGCCCTCGGGATTCGGATAATTATTGAAAAGATATTCAGTAACGACCAATTCCAGAATAGCGTCCCCGAGGAATTCGAGGCGCTCATTATGATTGAATGGGAAGCTGGGATGCTCGTTCAGGTACGAACGGTGGATGAAAGCCTGCATCAGGACGTTCTGATCCTTGAACGTGATGCCGATCCGCTGCTCCAATTTACCGAGGTCTTTGTTATTCATAGTCTGGCTCGCGGCCGGCGGCGGCGAAGAATCATCAGCCCTGGGCCGGCGGAACCGGTTTCTCGGGCTCGGCGGACGGGACAGCGCCCTCAACCGGCGGCGCCGCATTCTTCGGCGGGTGTTCGATCTTGTCGATCTCCTTGATCTCGTTCTTGGCGACCATGTCCTTGTAGATGGCGCCGAGGACGCCGTTCACGAACCGGCCGGAGGACTCGCCGCCGAAGGTCTTCGCGAGCTCGATCGCCTCGTTGATGGCGACCTTCGAGGGGATGGCCTCGGAAAATTTCAACTCGTAAACGCCGATACGCAGGATGTTGCGATCGACGTTGGTGATCTGTTCGATGGGCCAATCCGGCGCAAACGCCGCGATGAGCTTGTCGATGTCAGCGGCCTTGGCGACGATGCTGTCGATCAGCGCCACGGCAAAACCCTTGTCGTCAAAATCCGGCGCGAATTCCTGGAGGTTGGACTCAACGATATCCGGGATACGCTCGTTCTGCTTGCCGTTGAAGTCCCACTGGTACAAGGACTGCATGGCGATGGTCCGGGCGAGATGACGATTGGACATGTGAAATGCGCTTAAGACGCGGCCGCAAAACGACCGCTCACGGGCCGGCTATTTCTTCGCTTTGGCTTCCGGTTTGGCTTTCTTGGCAACCAGGCTCTTCATCTTCAGGACCTGACGGCCGGCGTAGGTGCCGCAATTCCGGCAGGCGCGATGCGACATGACTGGCTCCTTGCACTTCGGGCAAGCGCCCAGGTTGAGCTTCTTCAACGCAAAATGAGCGGAGCGGCGGCGCTTGTGCGAACTAGTTCGACGATGACCAGGAAGACCCATAGTGGATCGAGTATTTAGAATTAGCAGCCGGTAACGGCTTTTAACTGTTTGACTATAACGGAATAAGGCGACGGTGTCAATCTGCTGCCGGCTTGAAAGGCTCTGTTTTTTGGCCCAAGTAAGCCAGTCCCGGACCAAAAAATCCAAAAATGTGCCGGATAAGGCTGGCTACAGTCCTGAAACCGCCTCAGACGATGTATCCCATCAGGCTGCGGATTACAAAAAAAGACCGCCTCGAGCGAGGCGGCCAACGTTAAGGATCAATCAATGATGAACTCGAGTTCCGGACCGCAGACGATCTCGTCGCGGAGCGTCGGCGGCCGCATGTCGCCGTCAAGGAACGTGACGGTCGGCTGTTCGTATTCGATGGTCACGGCCGGAACCACCGCGTCGAAAGCGGAGGCAGCCGGCAGTCCGAAGCCGCTCCAGAGACGGGCCAGATGCACGGCCAGTCTCCAGAACGAGAGCCGGAGCGACCGGATCATGAAACTGCCGGGGCAGCTTCTGGCGTCAGGCAGCGCCCGGCAGCCGAAACCGATCTCGTCGACCGTCGCGACCATGAAACCGGTGTGGCTCATGAAAGGAACGACGGGCGGCTCATGACCATCCGGCAGACGGATGCGGGCATGGACCGGCTCAGTGAGCAGTCGGCGCGAACGCCGGAACGGCAGCAGGCCGAGGACCTCGTCCCAGAATACGGCGGCGATGACCTTGGCGGACCGCCACTTGCCGAGTTCGGCCGGATAGGAATAGTAGCGGTTCAAGAAATGAACCGGCAGGCCGGCGCCGTAGAGGAAGCCGTACTCGCCGTTGATCTTGAGGATGTTGGCTTTGACGGTGCGGAACCCGGCCCCTTGCCGGATCTTCTCGCTGACGCGTTTCACGAGCTCGACCGGATCGCGGCGATTGGCGCCGAGAGCGGTCGCGACCGTGTTCATCGTGCCGATCGGGACGATCAGGATCCGCGGCAGCGGCGCATGCGGCTGCTTCTCGTACTCGGCGAGCACGCTCGTGAGCGTCTGGTGCAGCGTGCCGTCGCCGCCAGCCACGGCCAGGATATCCGGACGGCTGAGCTGGATGCGTTTGGCTGCCTGGGCCAGTTCGCCGAGGGTCTGCGTGTCGTAAAGACGATGCGGATCCGGCGGCGCGGCCAGGATCTTGCCGATGACCGCTCCGAGTCCGGCGCGGGGAGTATGTTTGCCGGCGTTCGGGTTGGCCACGAGCGCCATCTTGGTGCGGCGGCGCAGTAATTTCACTGGTCACCTCCTCAGGTTTGGGAAAGAACGATAATCAGGTCCCGGGACGCGATCTGTTCCCGACGGACACGGACCGGATTATGCCCGGGTCGGATGAAAGTATCAATGGTGGGGAGTGAGGGAGTGCTGGAGGGCTGAAGTGCTGGAGGGCTGGAGACCGACTAGCTCCCCTACTCCGTCTCTCCCTGACTCCGTCTCTCCCGCACTCCCCCACTTTTTTTTATTTTTTCTCCGATCCAGAAGCAACGGCCGGGAGCGGATTGTTGCGTTCGTCAATGACGACGGCCGCGATGAACATAAAGAAGATGACTGTCCGGATCGCCGGCGCGTCGAGGCCGAGAAGCCCGAAGAGAACACTGGCCAGGACCGGCAAGGTGATGGCGTGCAAGCCAGCCGCGAACCACGAACCGAAATCTGGCTGCAAACGCAAAGCGCGGCCGATGGCGAAGGCCATAACAGCGCCAAGTAAAGCCAAAAATACGTTAGCCAGGACCAGAATGAAAAGATACGCTACGAACAACGCCAATGTCGCCGCGATGCCGAAACCAGGGCCGTATTTTTTCCACCAATCGAGAGCCGCCGCGCGCGTCAGCGACAGCTCGCCCAAATCCGAAGCCGGAAGCACGCGCTGGTCGCCGAGCTGGTCGATGAAAATAGCATCGCGGCCGACGATCATCGCCCCGGACGGCAGTGTCTCCCGCCACTCGCCGCCCTCGATCGACGTATCGATCACGATCCTGTAATTGCCACTGCCCCACTCCGCCGGCTGCGGCAGGTCGGTCTCGATCCGGCCGGACTTCACGGCAATGTACGACTCCGCCGGCAACTTTTCCAAAAAACCGACGGCGCGCCCCGGGAACGAAAAAGCCGCCGGCGCGAACAGGGCCGCGAACAGCACTGCCAGAAGCAGGCCGAACGCCAGCAGGTAGCGGAAAGACTCGAACCATGGCCGCGACCGGACCCGGCGATAAAATTCGAGATCGTAGGAACTCCAGACGATCTGCCGCCAAAGATTGTTCTTCGACATAATGATGATGATTGCGACTCGACCAGCGGCGCTGCCTGGCGCCAACCGGAAACGGAGCCGCCGCGGCGACTCCGTTCAGGTAAAATTATCCGCGGGGCGCGCTGATCACACCAGCGTGACCGAAGCGATGCCATCTTTCTCTTCTTTGAAACGCATGATGCGGACGCCCTGGGTGTCGCGGCCGACGACCGAGATGGAACCGACCGGCACGCGGATGACCTGGCCCTGATCCGAGACCGCGAGCAGGTCGCGCTCTTCCTTGGCGTTAACGACCATGGCCATGACGATCTTGCCGGTCTTGTCGGTCACTTTGGCCGTCTTGATGCCGGAACCGCCGCGGCCCTGGATCTTGTAGTTGGTGAGATTGGTGCGCTTGCCGAAACCGTTGGCCATCACGACCAGCAGCTCGAATTTGCCGGCCTTGGCCATGTCCGGAGAAATAACGTCCATGCCGACGACGCAATCGCGATTCTTGAGCCTGATGCCGCGCACGCCGGAAGCGGCGCGCCCCATCGGCCGCACGTCCTTTTCCTTGAAACGGACGGCCTGTCCGGCGGCCGTGACCAGGATCGCTTCGTCAGTGCCGGTGGCCGGCTTGATCCACTCGAGCACATCCTCGGTGTGAAGTTTGACGGCGATGAGGCCGTTGCGGCGGACATTGGAGAAATCCGAGATCGGCACTTTCTTCACCGTGCCCTGGCGCGTGGCCATGAACAGGAACTTGTGTTCGGCGAAATCCTCGCCCGAAAGCACGGCCGAAACTTTCTCGTTCGGCGCGAGCTGCAGGAAGTTCACCAGAGCCTGGCCTTTGGAAACGCGCGAAGCCTGCGGCACGTCATAAGCCTTGAGCTGGAAGACGCGACCGCGCGAAGTGAAGAAGAACAGGTCGGCGTGGGTCGTGGTCGTGAACAGATGCTCGACCACGTCAGCTTCCTTGGTCGTGACGCCGGCGACACCCTTGCCGCCGCGCTCCTGCGTGCGAAAAGTGTCCGGCGGCAGGCGCTTGATGTAGCCGTCGGCGGTGATGAGCACGATGGTCGGCTCGTTCGGGATCAGATCCTCGGCCGAAAAATCCTTGACGCCGTGCGCCACGATCTCGGTCCGGCGTTCGTCGCCGTACTTATCCTTGACGCCCAAGGTCTCTTTTTTGACGATATCAGTGATCTTCTTGGGACTGCGCACGATGGCCTCAAGATCCTTGATCAGCGCCAGTTTCTCCTTCAATTCATCCTCGACCTTCCGGCGTTCCATGTTGGCGAGAGCCTGCAGGCGCATCTCCAAGATGGCGGTCGCCTGGGCCTCGGACAGTTTGAACTTCTTGATCAGGTTGGCCTTGGCCTCGTCCTTGTCCTGCGAAGCGCGGATGGTCTTGATGACCGCATCGAGGTGGTCGAGGGCGATCTTCAAACCCTTAAGGATATGAGCGCGCTCCTCGGCCCGCGCGAGATCGAACTCGGTCCGCTTCTTGACCATGTTGCGGCGATGCTCGATGTAATATTCCAGGACCGCTTTCAGATTGAGGATGCGCGGCTGGATGCCGTCGACGAGCGCCAGCATGTTCACATGCAAAGTCTCCTGCAGCTGAGTGAGCAGGAAGAGCCGGTTCAGCACTTTTTTCGGATAAGCGTCGCGCTTGAGATCGATGACGATGCGCACACCCTCTTTCGAGGACTCGTCGCGCAGATCCTTGATGCCGTCGATCTTCTTCTCCTGGACGAGATCAGCGATCTTCTCGAGCAACGTGGCCTTGTTCACCTGATACGGGATCTCGTGGACGATGATGCGGAAATGGCCGGCCTTCTCCTCGATGATCTCGGTCTTGGCGCGCATGACGATGCCGCCCTTGCCGGTGGCATAGGTCTGGGCGATGTCGCGCTGGTCGTAAATGATGCCGCCCGTCGGCAGATCCGGACCTTTGACGTGCTCCATGAGATCCTCGACCGTGCAATCGGGCTGGTCGAGCAAGCGGGCGATGGCGTCGCAAAGCTCACTGAGATTGTGCGGCGGGATATTGGTGGCCATGCCGACGGCGATGCCGACGGTGCCGTTCAGCAGCAGGTTGGGCAAAAGCGCCGGCAGCACGTGCGGTTCCTTGAGCGAGCCATCGTAGTTCGGGCCGAACGGCACGGTATCCTTGTCGATGTCCGCGAGCATGGTGTCGGAGATCGACGCCAGTTTACACTCGGTGTAGCGCATGGCGGCGGCCGAATCGCCGTCGAGCGAACCGAAGTTGCCCTGGCCCCACACGAGCGGATAGCGCAGCGAGAAATCCTGGGCCAGACGGACGAGCGTCTCGTAGACCGCGGCGTCGCCGTGCGGATGATATTTGCCGAGCACTTCGCCGACAACAGTGGCTGACTTGCGGAACTTCGAACCGGCCTTGAGGCCCATGTTCCACATGGCGTAAAGGATGCGGCGATGGACCGGCTTCATGCCGTCGCGGACGTCAGGCAAGGCGCGGTCGATGATGACCGACATCGCGTAATCCAAGAAAGACTCCTGGATCTCTTCGGTGATGGAGCGGTTCTCGATCTTGCCGATCTGGTCGGCGAGCGGCAGTTGTTCCTGCTGCTTCTTGTTATTTGGTGCCTTGATCTTGGGGCGCGGCATTTTCGAGGGAGATTAAGGTGTTCTCGCTGATCGTTTCTAACTTTTCACGGAGCCGGACGACTTCCGCGGTGGTCGCGGAGGTCTCGCCAGCGGGCGCAGCCGCCTGATCCTGGGCCGACGACTCGACCAGGCGGTCGTGAAGCCGGTTCAAAGCGTCGCGGAAAGACGCCGGCGGTTGATTCTCCTCGCGCACGACCCGCCACCGATCCGCCAGGCCGCTCAGGGAACCGAGACTGAACTGCTTGATCTGCAGCGGTAAGAGCAGCAGCCACAAGAGGATGATGACGGCGGTCAGACTGCCGACCGCGAGCCACAGGATCCGCTGTTTCTTCTCCGCGGATCCGTCGGCTGCCGGAACTGCCGGCGCCGCCTTGTTATCGAGCTGATGCACGACTGACTGCCGTTCGGTCATACTCATTGCATCTCGAGCAGGACGACCCGCATCTCTTCCTGGGGCAATTCCTTGTCCGTGAGTTTGAATTTGGAGACCGGCTCGCTCTTGGCCGCGCCCATCGCTTTCAGGAACGGCTCGACGGCATCGAGTTTGTCGCCCAGTTTGCCGGAGCGGTAATGCATCGGGATGATGATCCGCGGTTCGATCTGGCCGACGACATCGGCCGCTTCTTTGGCCGCGAGGACGTCGCCGCCGCCGACTGGGACGAACAAGATGTCGATGTTGTGGAATTCTTCGAGATGCTTCTCGGTGAGTTTGTGTTTCAGATCTCCGAGATGCAGCAGGTGCAGTCCGCCGACGGTGATGTAGTACATCGTATTCCGGCCCTTCTCCTTGCCTTCGACCAGATCATGAAAAGTGCCCACGCCGGTGACGAAAGCTTCCTTGACCTCGTATTCCCCCGGACCGTCGATGAGGAACGGTTTGCCGGCGACCGCCGCGAAATTATTATGACGCGGGTGGTCGTGGCTCGAAGTGACGACATCGGCCGCGATCTCGCGCGGCAGCTTCTTGCCATCCTCCGGAACGTAGGGGTCGGTGAGTATCGAGACCTCGTGATCGCGGGCCTGTTCCTGGATCTTGAAACAAGACAGGCCGTACCAAGTTATGACCATAAAACTACCTGAGCGGCACCGTAACAGCGCCTTCTTAGCAGCCAAAAGATTACCATGACGCACGGCTATTGGCTAGTGATTAACAGAGACGGAGTGCGGGAGAGACGGAGTCAGGGAGAGACGGAGTGCAGAAATGCGGGAGTCAATAAAAAGATGTTTCTTGAAGCTATCAAAAAGCGGGGTAAACCCCGCCCTCCCTGACTCCATCTCTCCCGCACTCCCCAACTCCCTCACGCATGCAAAAACGTCTGCAACACGCCCTTCCAGTAATCCAGTTCGCTCGCGACAACCTGCTCGCTGATGCCGGATTCGACGACCGACCAGCCCTCCTCGAGCAGACGCACTTTGTCCATGATATCCGGCCGCCATTTTTCGCTGACTTCAGCCAAATTTTTCAGCTCGACGACCTGGCCCTCAAGCCGCTGCCGCAAGCCGCGATACTGTTCCACCAGCCGGTCGTAATCGTATTTTTTCTTGCCGACCACGAGCTCGTTGATCTCCTTGCGGGCCGCCTCGCGGGCGAGAAGCAGGGCTTGCTGGATGGCGAATTTTTCCTCAGGCGCGAAGTAGCGCTCGAAAGGCGACGCTTGGTGCAGATCGTCGGCGGACTTCGCCGACTCGATGTGATTGATCTTGCCGCCTTCGTGAATGAAAGTTTCAAATTTTTGGCGCACGGCCTGATCGAGATTGTCGAGCAGGTGCGACTCTTCCGACGGACGGCCATAGACCGCGTAAAGATCCTCATAGGCCTTGCGATGAGGCCACGATTCCTTGCCGAGCGCGGCGATGGTCTTCATGATCTCGTCGTAGCCGACTTCCGGATGAGCGCGAAAATACGCCAGACGCTCGCGGTACTTGTCTTTGGCCTCCCCCGCAAAAGTCGGCGGCAACCGATCAAGGGCCAAATCGAAAAGATCCAGCGTGTAGGTATGAGGATGGCGCGGAGCTTTAGTGGCCATAAGATGCTCTGATACATTTATTGTAGCAGACTTGGGGCTGAAAAGTGAGGGGGTTAGGGAGTTGAGGAGTCAGGGAGAGACGGAGCCACGTCGTTCGCGAACGACGTGGCGGAGTTGGGGGAGAGACGAAGTCAGGGAGCAATGTGACGGAGATACGAGGAGACGGAGTCAGGTAAAAGCCCCGACTCCGTCTCTCCGCAACTCCATGACTCCGTCTCTCCCGCACTCCCACACTCTCAAATAAGCCCCCCCTACCCCCCCCCACCCCCTTGTCAAAACCGCGGCTCATCATTATAATCTCCCTATTCTATATATATACCCGCCACGGCGGGGCTTTCCGTCCATTTAAATACGGAGGGCTAACAACGATCTAATTCATCGATAATAAATATGACAGCTGATTCCGCTGACAAGAAGCCGGTTGGCGAGCTCGCCACCCTGCTGGCTGACAAGACCTTCCTGAACATCCCGAAAGCCGGCGATGTCGTCAAAGGCAAGATCATTTCCGTTACCAAGAACGAGGTCCGCGTCGAGATCGAGGGCTACCGCACGGGCGTCGTGCGCGGCCGCGAACTGACCGACCCGTCCCAGGATTATTCCGAGGTCAAGGCCGGCGATGAGGCCGAGGCGACCGTCGTCGAACTCGAGAACGAGAACGGCGAGGTTGAGCTCTCTTTCCGTTTCGCCGGACACCGCAAGGCCTGGGACCAGATGCAGGAACTCTTCCGCTCCGGCGAGATCATCGCCGTCAAAGTGACCGAGGCCAGCAAAGGCGGCCTCCTCGTCCGCATCAACCACCTGCCGGCTTTCCTGCCGGTGTCGCAGCTCTCGCCGGATAACTATCCGCGCGTCGCGGGCGGCGACAAGTCCAAGATCTTCGACAAGCTCAAGACCTTCGTCGGCCGCGAGCTCGAGGTCAAGGTCATCGACATCAACGAGGCTGAAGAGAAACTGATCGTCTCCGAAAAAGCCGTCTGGGAAGAGAAGCAGCGCAACGTCATCTCCAAATACAAGATCGGCGACACCATCACGGGCGAGGTCAGCGCGCTCGCGGACTTCGGCGCCTTCGTCAAGTTCGACATCCTCGAGGGCCTGGTCCACATCTCCGAGATCGCCTGGCAGCGCATCGATCATCCGCGCGACCTCCTGAAGGTCGGCGACACCATCAAGGCCGAGATCATCGGCATCGAAGGCTCCAAGATCTTCCTCTCCATGAAGAAACTGCTCGAGGATCCCTGGAAGACCGTCGCGGACAAGTACCGCATCGGCCAGGTGGTCGAGGGCAAGATCCTGAAAGCGAATCCGTTCGGCTTCTTCGTGGAACTCGATCCGGACATCCACGGTCTCGCCCACGTTTCCGAACTGACCCGCAAGCCGGTCCGCGACCTCTCCGAGATCGCCAAGCCAGGCGAGACGCTGAAGTTCATGATCGTCTCCGTCGAACCGGAACAGCATCGCCTCGGCCTCTCCCTCAAGGCGCTTGAGGACCAGCCGATCGAGAAGAAAGAGAAGAAACTCGGCAAGGAGGACGCCGGCGAAGAAACGCCCGCGGACGCCGAAGCCGAGGGCGAGAAAGCCGCTGAATAATCTTGCCCCGACAATAGACAATCGAACGGTTGACCCCGACCACCCGGCCGGGGTTTCCGTTTGGCGCCGGCGCGGGAGCTTAAAACGACTCGGCCGAAAACCGGAAACGCCGCTGATTTGCGCCTCAGGCCGGCGATTCGCTATACTTGAACCGATATGAAAAATTCCACTCGCACCATAACCAAGAACCTGGTCGTCTCCATCGTCGTTTTTCTGGTGTTCGCCGCCCTGCTAAGCGCTTACAACCTGCCGACGTCGAAGAAAAGCCAGGAAGTCCAGATCAGCGCGGTCGTCGACAGCATCACGAGCGAACAAGCCAAGACCATCGAGGTCCGCGGCGATAAGATCTATGTCGAACTGAAGAACGGCGACAAGACGGTCGCGGACAAGGAACCCGGCCAGTCGTTCACCGAGCTCCTGGCCGATCTCCAGGTGCCGGCCGACAAGATCCAGAAAGTCGCGATCTCCGTGAAACCGGAATCCGGTTTCTCTTACTGGCTCGGCGTCATCCTGCCATTCCTGCTGCCGCTCATCCTCGTCGCTTTCTTCTTCTGGATCATGATGCGGCAGGTCCAGGGCGCTAACACCCGCGCGATGTCCTTCGGCGCGAGCGGCGCGCGCGAATACCCCAAGAACGCCAAGGATCGCGTGACCTTCAAGGACGTGGCCGGCGCGCGCGAAGCCAAAGAGGAACTCCTCGAGGTCGTCGAGTTCCTGCGCAGCCCCAAGAAATTCATCGGCCTCGGCGCGAAGATCCCGAAGGGCGTGCTCCTCATGGGCAGTCCGGGCACCGGCAAGACACTCCTCGCCCGCGCGGTCGCCGGCGAAGCCAATGTCCCCTTCTTCCATATTTCCGGCTCGGAGTTCGTGGAGATGTTCGTCGGCGTCGGCGCCTCGCGCGTCCGCGACCTGTTCTCGCGCGCCAAGAAGAACGCTCCCTGCATCATCTTCATTGATGAGATCGACGCGGTCGGCCGCCAGCGCGGCTCCGGCCTCGGCGGCAGCCACGACGAGCGCGAACAGACCCTGAACCAGATCCTCGTCGAGATGGACGGCTTCGACCCGAACCAGGGCGTCATCGTCCTCGCGGCCACGAACCGCCCCGACGTGCTCGACCCGGCGCTGCTGCGTCCCGGCCGCTTCGACCGACGCATCGTCCTCGACGGTCCGGACATCAACGACCGGCTGGCGATCCTCGAACTCCACGCCAAGAACAAGCCGTTCGCGGAGGACGTCAACCTGCGCCGCATCGCCGAGCGCACTCCAGGCTTCTCCGGCGCCGACCTCGCCAATCTCGTGAACGAGGGCGCCATCCTCGCGGCGCGCCGCAACAAGAAGAAGATCACCATGGACGAACTCGCCGAGAGCATCGAGAAAGTACTGCTCGGACCCGAGCGCAAGAGCCACATCCTGTCCGCCTACGAACGCAAAGTGACCGCCTATCACGAGGCCGGCCACGCTCTCGTATCGCACCTCCTGCCGAACGCCGATCCGGTGCACAAGGTCTCGATCATCTCGCGCGGCACCGCCGCCGGTTACACGCTGAAGCTGCCTTCCGAGGACAAGCACATGCATCGCAAAGCCGAATTCATCGACGACTTGGCGGTGATGTACGGCGGCTACCTGACCGAGATCGGCATCTTCGGAGCGGAGAATCTGACGACCGGCGCTTCGAGCGACCTCCGACAGGCCAAGGAACTGGCCCGGCGCATGATCACGATCTACGGCATGTCCGCGGCGCTGGGACCCCGCACGTTCGGCCGCAGCGAAGAGATGGTCTTCCTCGGCAAGGAGATCCACTACGAGCGCGACTACTCCGAACACACGGCCCAGAAGATCGACGCGGAGATCGACCGGCTCATCGACGAGGCGATCGCCAAAGCGCGCGAGGTCCTGGTCAACAACCGGCCGCTCCTGGACAAGATCGTCGGCGTGCTGCTCGAAAAAGAGACGATCGAAAAAGACGACTTCGAAAAACTGGTCGGGCCGAAAACCGAATCAGATCTTGAGCATCGGCACCCTGACAACAAGATCGACGGCGGAGCGACAGAGTTCCGTCCTAATCACCAGTCCGGAACCGACCAGCAACTATGACCAAGAAAACCGACCTGAACGCGTTCTACCGCCGCATCATACCCCAAGCCTGGAAGATCGCCTGGGAGCACAAACATCTCTGGCTCTTCGGCTTCTTCGCCACCACCGTCGGCTTCGGCGGCGTGTTCGAGATGTTGTCGAACATCTATGATCACCTGACGAACGTCATGCCGTCGCAGAGCTGGCTCCAGTGGCCCTACTTCCTGCTGCCGGGCGGCGGCACGTTCAAGGCCGTGATGACCTTCTCTCCCAACCCGGCGCTCACCCTCGCCCTGATGCTCTTGGCCATGGCCCTCGCGGCCGCGATCATGATCTGGCTGGCCGCAACCTCGCTCGGCGCCGTGATCGGCAGCGTGGAGCGGATCAACGAAGGCGGCGACGCTGATTTCAGCCAAGGTACCGGTTTCGGCGTCGCCAGTTTCTGGCGACTCGCCGGCATCAACCTGCTGGCCAAAACCATCATCGGCGCCATGGCGGTGCTCACCGGCATCAACCTGTTCGTCCTGATCGCTGATAACCATGTTTTCTCGGGCTTCTTCTACTGGACCTCGTTCATCATCTTCACGATCTTCGCCGCCACTGTCTCCGTGGTCGCGGTCTATGCCTCGAACGCGGCCGTGATCCAGGACCTGAAATTCCGCGAGGCCCTCGAAGCCGGCTGGAAAGCCTTCCGCCGACACTGGCTTGCGAGCCTGGAAATCGCTTTCATGCTCATGGTCATCAACCTGGGCGTGAGCGCCATCTTCGTCATCATCGGCGCACTCCTCGCCACGCCGCTCTTCTTCCTGTTCTTCCTGGCCTCCGTGGCCGGCTTGGATCTGTTCGTCACCCTGATGTCGGCCTTCACCGTCGCTTTCCTGCTCTTCGGCATCATGATCGCTGTTTCCTTCGCGACCACTTTTCAGATCGCGGCCTGGACCCTGGCCTGGAAAGAGCTCGGTGGCGGCAAACACCGGTCGATCGTCATCCGGTTGTTTGAAAAATTACAGCGCCGAAAATAAGGCTGCCACGAACCGGACATCATCATCTAAAAGCCGCCCGCCGGGGCGGTTTTTGGCAGCCGCTCGCGCATCTGGCCGTAAAAATGATATAATTCCCGTATATGGCAAGCAATTCGCTTGAAGAACTGATGGGTAAAAAACGCCCGACCGGACTCGGAGCGGGCCAGAAGACCACTCAGGAAAAATTCGACGAGAAGATGCGGGAGATGCAGATCAAGCAGAAAGAGCTTGAGACCAAGACCCGCGCGGCTGCGGCCGGTTTCGATCACATCGAGCTGGCCGGTTTTCCGATCTCGCCCGAAGCGCTGCAGCTCATCCCGCGCGAGCAGGCCAAAAAAGAAAAGGTCATCGCTTTCCTGAACACCGGCACGGAGGTCCGCCTCGGGGCAGTCGATCCGAAAGCCGCGGCGCTCGAAGAGATCGTCTACCAGGTCAAAGAGCGGACGCACGCCAACACCAAACTCTACATGATCTCGGAGTACAGCTTCGGCAAGGCGGAGAAACTCTATGACGCCCTGCCGGAAGTGAAAGAGATCGTGAAAGGCGTGCAGATCACCGAAGCCGAACTCAAGCGCTTCGACGAACAGATGAGATCGCTCGCGGACCTGAACGAACTCTGCCAGAAGACTTCTATCACCGATTTCGTGGCGCTCATCGTCGCGGGCGCGCTCAAGGGCGAATCGTCCGACATCCACATCGAAGCCGAAGAGAAAGACGTCAAAGTGCGCTTCCGCATCGACGGCGTGCTGAGCCACGTGGCGTCGGTGAAGAAAGAACTCTGGCCGCGCATCGTCAACCGTTTCAAACTGTTCTCCGGCCTGAAACTGAACATCACGAGCGTCCCGCAGGACGGACGCTTCACCATTTTCATGGGCAACGGCGAAAAGATCGAGGTCCGCATCTCGACCTTGCCGACGGCCTACGGCGAATCCATCGTCATGCGCCTCCTGAAGTCCTCGTCCCTCGGACTCAAGTTCGAGGAACTCGGCATCCGCGGCCGCGCCTACGAACAGCTGAAAGAACAGGTCGAACGCCCGAACGGCATGATCATCACGACCGGTCCGACCGGCTCCGGCAAGACGACGACGCTCTACGCCATCCTGAACAAACTGAACGACGAAGAGACCAAGATCATCACGCTCGAGGACCCGGTCGAATACAAGCTCGCCGGCATCAGCCAGTCGCAGATCGACAAGAGCAAGGACTATACTTTCGCCAAGGGCCTGCACTCGATCCTGCGCCAGGATCCGGACGTGGTCATGGTCGGCGAGATCCGCGATCTCGAAACGGCCGAGGTGGCCATTCAGGCCGCGCTCACCGGTCATCTCATGGTCTCGACCATCCACACGAACAGCGCTGCGGGCACCATCCCCCGCTTCCTCTCCATGGGCGTCAAACCGTTCCTGCTGGCACCGGCCCTGAACGCGGTCATCGGCCAGCGCCTCGTCCGCCGCATCTGCAAGGACTGTAAGACCAAGACCCAGCTCGCGCCCGAACTCCTGGAGCGGGTCGTCAAGATCCTCTCCGAGATCAACCCCGTGAGCGGCTACAAACTCGATCTCAATAAACTTCAATTCTACAAAGGTGCCGGCTGCGCCAACTGTCACAATCTCGGCCTCAAGGGACGTATGGGCATCTACGAGATCTTCGCCATGTCCAAGGAAATCGAAAAAGTCATCCTGAGCGGCGCAGTCTCGGAATATCAGATGCAGGATATCGCGATGAAGGAAGGCATGATCAGCATGGTGCAGGACGGGCTGCTCAAAGCGCTCGACGGCATCACCACGGTCGAAGAAGTGTTCAGCGTGGCGGAGTAGCGTTCGGCTGGAAACTATAAACAACCCATCCCCCTTCCCCCGCACTGTACAGTGCGGGGGATTCGCGTCTTTTATCCAACCTCGGCTGACGCCGAGGTTTTCTGATAGTGGCGAAAAAAACCGCGCCCATGGGAGAGCGCGGCGAGCTGAAGAGAATCAAAACTGGTGGTGAATCTGCTACTTGTAGTCGGCCGAGGCGGCGATGATCTCAAAGGCAGAAACAATGGCCGCGTCCTTCTCGGCTGGCCAGTTACCCATGACACCGACGGTCATATAGCCCCTGGTGGACTCCCGCAGAAAGCACCGGCCGTTGATCTGACTACCATCCCCCAGCGTGAAGGTATAGACAATTTTCGCGGAGCTCTTGTCCGGCGCGATCCGTCGCTCGATGATATCGGCGTTGAATTTGCTAAGGATCGATAGGAGCTGGGCTACCTCCACTTCGAGCGGATACTTCTTGGCCGGCCCGACGACGTAATAGATCACGTCGTCTTCCGTCTCGCCCACAAGCATCTGCTTGTTGAGTTCCGTCTTGGCATCATCACTGGACCCGGCGACCTTCCAGCCGTCCGGAACGACGAAGCGAGCTTGGGGCGCGCACCCCGCCAAAAGGGACAATGCGAAGACGGATGCGATGACAGTTTTCAGGCTCATTCTCTACCTCCGATGGTGTTGATGAAGGAACACGACAGCCAGCGGCTGCGGGGAGCACCTTAACAAAGGCTGAAATAATGGTCAAAACGATGGGTGGGTGGAGAGTGCTGGAGTGCAGGAGTGCTGGAGAGACGGAGTCAGGCAGAGACGAGGCCATGTAGTTCGCGAACGACGTCTCTCCGTCACTCCCTGACTCCGTCTCTTCACCTCAAAGTGGCGAAAAAACCGCCGGGGTAAGCCCGGCGGTTTAAATATTGTGGAACAGAGCTGCGGTCAAAGATCGCTATGCTTTGCGTTTCGGACGGCTGATGAAGCGCGGCCGAATCCGCGACGACAGGTCATCGCCGAGACGCGGCAGCTGATCGCCCGGGTCCGGCTCATAAATGCCGGCTTCCTGAAAGATCAATCGGGTCACTTCCTCATCCGCCAGACCGACGAAACTCCGATCGTAATCGTCAGCTCGCGACAGGCAGTGCCGGGATTCGTGCACCAGCGTGCGCAACAGTTCAAAGGCCGTCCCCAGCGAAGTCCGGGTCTGCGTGCGCAGCCAGATCTCCTGATAGATGCGATGACCGCTGCCGGCGAACCCGGCGCAGGCCTTGAGCCCATCCGAAAGCGGGTGGAAAAAAGCCACCGGCCATTTGACCCGCTCCGGAAAATGCCGCACGAACAGGCTCCAGACCAGCTCGAAGCGCTGGCGGCTGGCCTCATCGAGATCGATGAAATCGACCAGCTCGTACTCCTTCGGCTCGATCGTGGGCGGCACGATGGTCGCGGCTCTCGGGACGCCGGCAAGACGCAGGAATGTCCCTAGACTGGCGATTTCGCAAGAAACGACCTCGTAGCCGTAGATCTGGGCGCAATCGAGATCGATCACTTTGTTGCCGGAACCGACGGCGATCTTCGCGCCGAAGACGCGCTGCGCGGCTTTGAGCCAGACCTGCTTCCCTGCGACTGACAGGGAGCGGATCGTGCCGAGCGCCAATTCCTCGAAGGGCGCGCGATTCTTCTTGACGGCTGCCAGGATGGACGCGGCCACGTCGACGTCGGCGACGCCGGACAGCAATCGGCCGACCTCGGCCTGATACTTGTGGAAGCTCTTGACCACCCGTTCCTCGGAAATCAGCGTTTTGAGATCCAGGGAATAGTCATACAGAGCCTCGCGCCAGGCGGAGCCGAAACAATCGACGAGGACGCCGAGAACGTACAGTCTGGTCTGGCGCGGATCGGAGCGAAGATAGATCCGGCCGATCCCGGGCACTTCGCAGACCGGACCGGCGGCTCGTTTGCCGGGCTGATGCAGGAACTTGAAGTAGCGTTCGACCTCGGCGAAGAGGCGCTGGATCTCGGGCGTGTACAGCAGATAGACCGCCGTCTCCCCGGCTTCGACGCAGGCCGGGCCGTCGACGAGAGCGAAAGAAAACTCGCCGGCGTCGGCCGCGTTGCAGACGAATTCACGCAGCACCTTGAAGACGGCGCTGCGGTCGTCGCCGATCGGCTGATCCCAGTCAGCGAAAGCGTCGATGGTCAGCTGCGACGGGAAACGTTCGGACGTCTCGCGTCCGTCCTTCAGGCCGTAAGGGTCGTAGTTGAAGAAGACCTGCTTGACCTTGAGTCCGTCGATGTCGACCTCTTCGATCTCGTACGACAACAGGTAGCGGCCGAGATAATCCGACGAGGCGATGGCGACCCGGAGTCCCAGCCGCAGGGCGGCCACGGCCGCTAGCTTGGTTCCGGAACCCTTGAAGCCGATCACGGTCGGATCGTCGAGGCGGTCCCGCTTGGTCGAGAGCCCGATGAGCTCCAGATACTTGCGGTTGAATGATCCGCGATTGCTAATTTTAAGGTACTTCACGATCAACCTCACTTGCCGGCGAACGCCAGCCGTGCGTCCCGCCAAAAAAAGCGGAACTGTCGGCTACTGCGGCCGATGCGGCCAACTTAGCACGGAGGCGGCGTAAGATAAAGCTCGCCGCCGACGCGCGGCCAGGAACGAAAAGAGGCCGGACATGAAGTCCGACCTCTAAGCTATCCGAGAAAGATCATCTGCTCGCGTACCTCGCGTCGCTGTTTTCGCGACAGCCGCCGCGCATTCCGCACCACTGCTTCCAGTAGGCGTAGACTCCGGGACGATTGCCCCGGCCGTCATAGTAACCCGCGGTCTGAGAGCCGTAGTAGCGGTTGATGGCCCGCTGCCAGCTGCCCTCGATCTCGAACGACTTCCGGAGCAGCTTCGCCGTCGAAGCCAGCGCGTCGCCGAGGTCGTGCGGATCGACCACGCCGTCGCGGTCATAGTCGACCGCGTGAGCGCCGAGGCGGTAGGAACCGTCGGCTTGGCGCGCTGCGAACCCGTTCGGCAGGTGCTGCATGGGACCCATGGCGAAAGCGTAGGAGGTGCGGACCTGATGGGGGTCGCAGATCCTGACGCTATTCCGAGTCTGGCCGCAGATGACCTGCAGCGCAGTCCACCAGTCCTTGCAGCGGCTGGCTGCGTAGTTCCGGTAGCACTCGCTGCCGGGTTCGGAGAGCTCCGCGGCGGAGAGCCAGCCTTGTCCCTGCCCCCAGCCGCCTGCGATCCCGCCGCTCTCGACCTTCCAGATGCCATAGAGCGCGCCGGCCGGGACATCGAACTCGCGTCCGATGGCCTGGATCAGGCGAAAAGGATCGTCGTTGGTCGGACGGGCGACTCGACGCGCCGGCGTTCCGGACGAAACGATCACTGCCAATGGCTGAACGCTGTTGACGCGACGCGCATTCCGCTGTTTCCCGCGCCAAGACTCCTGCCCGACAAAACCATCCTTGCGCGAACACTGATCAAAGCACGCGGCGATGAACCAGACGAACAACACGAAGCTGATCACTGGCCAAGCGAGGTCTTTCATGGCGTCTCCTCCTCCTGAAAAAGGGTTTGATTTGAATTTCTAAGGAACGTGGAAGATTAGCACAAAAACAACCATCTGTCAAGATGGTTGGGGCGATATTAGGCTTAAAATAGCCAAATTTTGCTCAGGGTAGCAGGACCAGACGCTCGCTGGCGCCACTGAAAGAGAAGCGCAGCTCCCGATAGCCGGCGGTCTGCCTGATGCCAGGAACGAGGTCGGCCCACTCGACGAAAGTCACAGTGTCCGGCCGGCCGGCAAAGTCATAAAAACCGATACCGCGCAATTCCGCATCGTCTTTGAGCCGATACGCGTCGACGTGGCAGATCTGGCTGATGCTGGTCTGTTTTTTGGTCGCCGCGCCGACAGCGATGAGCTGCATCAGGATGAAGGTCGGGCTGCGGACGGATTTTTTGGAACCCAGCGCCGCGGCGAGCGCTTTGACGAACGCGGTCTTGCCGGAGCCGAGATCGCCGATGAGTCCCACGATCTCACCGCCGCGGAGTCCGGCGGCGAATTCAGCCGCGAACCTGTTCAGCTCCGCCAGATTTTTCAGGATCACGGTCTTCATATTTTTTCCGTCCGACCGAGCTCCCAGCCCGGATCGACATCCAGCTTCCGCGGATCGCCGAACCGGCGGCGGCGGGCGGAAAAATATCCGGCCGCGGCGATCATGGCGGCGTTATCGGTGCAATATCTTATCGGCGGCTCGACGAAACGCACAGCCGGCAATTCCGCCGCGAGGACCTGGCGCAGCGCCGCGCGCAGACTGGCGTTGGCCGCGACCCCGCCCGCGAGCATCACGGTCTTCACCTTGGAAGCCCGCGCCGCGCGCAGGGCTTTCGCAGCCAGCACGTCGACGATGGCCTGCTGGGTCGAAGCCGCGACATCAGCCAGGAATTTTTCGTCCGCGGCCATCTCGGGCCGGGCCTGCAGGAAATAACGCACCGCCGTCTTCAGGCCGGCGAACGAAAAATCATAATGCGGATCGCGGATCATCGGGCGCGGAAAATCCTGGAACCGCGCGTCGCCTTTTTCCGCCAGCCGCGCGAGCGCCGGGCCGCCGGGATAACCGAGACCCATGAGCTTCGCGGTCTTGTCGAAGGCTTCGCCAGCCGCGTCGTCGCGCGTCGCGCCAAGCAGCTCGTAGCGGCCGTGGCCACGCATGAGCAGGAGTTCGGTGTGCCCGCCGGAGACGACCAGGACGAGCGCTGGGAGGATGTTCTTCGGACTCGCTCCGAATTCATGCTCCAGGTCCGCGCCCGGCAGCCAGTTGGAATAGATGTGTCCTTCGATGTGATTCACGCCGACGATCTTCTTGCCCCAGCCGGACGCGAGCGCTCGCGCAGTATCCAGACCGACCTTGAGCGAGGTCACGAGACCCGGCCCGCGCGTCGCCGCGACGACATCGACCACGCGACCCAAAGCACGGCCGTCTTCCCGGCCGACGACCTTCTCCGCGAGGGCGGCGAGCAGCAACGGCAAAGTCGCGGCGTGCTCGCGAGCCGCCACTTCCGGCACGACCCCGCCGTATTTGGCGTGGATCGCCTGGCTCGCGACCAGGTGTTCGAAACGGCGGATGCCGCGCTCGTCCACCTCCAAATAAGCGGCCGCTGATTCGTCGCAGGATGATTCGATGCCCAGGATCCTCATATTCAGTGCGCCAAGATTATAACATGTCTGTGGTCGTGTCCACCCGCCGCCGCCTAGCGGCCGTAACGGTCTCGAAAATTTCGAAGATTAATAAAAGCCCCGTTTAACGGGGCTAAAGATTCAGGGTAGCAGATCTTTCCAAGGGACGACGGCGTCGAGCGTGAGTTCCAGGCTCGGACGGCCGAACAACCAAGGATCATGGCCTGCGTAAGCCGTGACAGAGGCGTTCTCCACCAGCTGTTCGCGATAACGGCGCACGCACTCTTCGATGGAGTAGCCGTGGATGAGCCGCTGGCACAGCACGAGCCAGTGGCTGTGGACGACGAGCAGCACCCGGGCGCCGGCATGATCGCGGGTCAGCGTGTCGAGAAAGCTGCGGATGCGCAATTCGACGTCCGGCCAGTTCTCGCCTCCGATCGGACGATGGTGGTAAAACCCCTCGCGGTCGCGGCGCCGGATCTCCTCCGGAAAACGCTCGCGGATCTCGTCGCGGGTCATGGCGTGCCAAATGCCGCGCTGAGCTTCGGCCAGCCGCGGATCCTCGCAATACTTTTCGCCCGGACAGAGGATCTCCATGGTCTCTTTGGCGCGGCCGTAGTACGAAGTGTACCGGGTGTCGAAGCGGCCGAAACGCCGCTGCAGATACGCGGCAGTCACCGCGGCCTGTTGCCGCCCGCGCTCTGTGAGCGGATAGGTGTGCGGGGCCGTTTCGAAAGACGCGCGCTCATTGGCGGAAAGAACATTGCTCTTAGATTCGGCGTGGCGCACCAGCACCAGCAGTTTTGGCCAAGCCATCGGCGGCCTCCTTTTTATTGATGAGAAAGAACAGCGCTATCTTAGCCGGGAGACGGGAGAAGTCAATGACGGAAGAGACAGAGTCAGGGAGTTACGGAGTTGCGGAGTCAAAATATCCGGCTCCGTGACTTCGTAACTCCCGGACTCCGCAACTTCGACGCCTGCACTCCCCAACTCCCGCACTCTCATGCTAAGATTGCCACATATGCAATCCTAGTCTGACCCGTCTTCGCTATGTCCTACCTTGCTCTCGTCGCGGCCCAACTTTTATACTCCGCCTCGGATCTCTGGAAGAAAATGATCTTCTCGGCCCAAGGTTTCAACTTGGCGACTCTCGCCCGCCCGGCCTTCATCGCCACGCTCGTGTTGGCGATGATCGGCTTCCTGGTCCAGCTCTACGCCATCTCCAAACTCGACCTCTCGCGCATGGCGGTGACGATCGGCATGATGGCCGTGATCTTTTCGACGGCCGCCGGCATCCTGGTCCTCAAAGAATCATTCAACGTCTGGAACGGGCTCGGCATCGTCGCGGCGCTTTTGGCGATCTTCCTCGTCCATGTGAAATGAACCGCCGCCGACCGGCCGCCGCCTGGACCACTCCGTTCGCGAACGGCGGGGTGGACAAGGGGCGGTTTTTTCGTTAAGGTCACGCCGCCCTTGGCAGCGCCTTACCCGCCCGGAGGTCCGAAATGATCCGATTCAAGGCCGCGCGCTGGACCCCGCAAGAACTGGCCGACCGGCTGTGCCATATCATCTATGGCCGCGATCTGGCCTGGCGTTCATACGGCGATCGTTGGGAGATCGGTTCGTTCAACGATTGGTGGCTGCATCGCGAACATGACGGCACGTTCCTTCTGCACTACCGCCACGGCAAGCTCGAGCGTATGCGCGCCCTGGCCAAGGTCATGGTCTGGCTGCTCGGCGTCAAGATCGTCGAGATCAAGTGATCGTTCGCCCATCGTCTCCGCCGCCTCCTACGGGGCGGCTTTTTTATTGGCGGCAAAGCGACGGACAAAAAAACCGCACACCATGGTGTGCGGCCAGTTTTTCCGGAAGGGTCACTCTTCGAACGAATCTTCGACATTCTCGATCGCGGCCTTGAGCAGCTCGTAGCGCTCTCGCGTCCTGGCCGCGGCGGCGCCCGGCGAATCCAGGACGTACTCGCGGCTGCGGACCTCGGGCGCCGAGAACCCGGTCTCCGGCGGGAACTGGCCGGACGTGAAGTCGACGGTCATGCCGTTCGGCAGGCGGTTATAGTAATGCGACCCGCCGCTGGATGGGACGACCCGCAGGAGCTCGCCGCCGAAGCGATCCTGGACCACGAGCGCGGTCACGGCGCATTGGCCGAGACACATGTTCCCGGGTCCCCAAGCGTCCTGACACGACGGCGCCGCGGTCTCGCGTGACCAGGCTTCCTGGAGCACGACCGCGAGATCGAACAGCGCCGCTTTCAGTTCGTCGCAATGGCAGTTGCCGCAACCACGACATCCGTCTTTTCCCATCGCATCCTCCTGGGTTTGAATGAGCGGACTGATCTCAACACAACTTCTTACCCGTGTCAAACCGAACATGATGCTCCCCCGCTTTTCCATGGACCGTTTCCGCCTTGACGAACGGCCATATTTTTACTAATCTTCTTCTCACGCACATTTGGCTAATGACCAATAGCTATTAGCCAAAAACCAACCCGGCCTCATCGTCTAATGGTTAGGACACCACGCTTTCAATGTGGTAATCGGGGTTCAATTCCCCGTGGGGCTACCAAAGAGGACTTCTCGACAAGAGAAGTCTTCTTTTGTTCTAGGACAAGCGATAAAACTGGGGTTCCAAATTTATTGCCGTCGAAAGTAAGTTTTTCCCTGAACAGCAACTGTTGGAACCGAATTCTTGCTGGGTGGTTGTCCTTCAGATTCAACCAAGTTCCTGTGGCGTTGCCAACGAAATTGAAACAGTGTGTCAGTGCCGCATCCATGTCGAACCTTTCGCCCTTGCGCGTATCAAGCAATCCCTCCAGCCGCTCAATTTGCTGATTAACTAGTTTTTTCTGGCTTAAGAAGTCTTCGTCAGAATATGTGCCCTTGCGATGAAGCTCAAAAATCTGTTGTCTTTCTTGCTCCAATTTTTCCAGACTTCTCCGCACCTTGGCATTTTGGTCATCCAATGCCCTGTAGTTTGACTGCCAAACGTCCCGTACCACTGCCTTGAAAAGCTCCTGATAACGGACGCTGGGAGATACGGAATCCAAGAATTCGAGAAACTGTTGCTCGAAAGCCTCCTTTGGGATGAATCTGACTTTCTGGCATCTGTCTGATTGGTGGTGATAGTAGGGGTAATGCTTTCCGCGCCTTCCTTTCGGTGCACTGCCGGTTAGCGACGCCCCACATTCGCCGCAGACCACGAACTTCCGCAAAGGAAACTCGGGGTTGCTGACAGACCTAGGTGCAGGGGCGGAGGTCACGCCGCCGATGGTCTTTTTCTGACAGGTCAGAAACAACTCTCGCGTAACGATAGCCTCAAAACAACCAGCGTATTCTTCACCGGACGTGCGTATGATTCCGTAGTAGATGGGGTTGTGAAGTATTTTTTCGACCGTCTGAAATGACACAGCGTGCCCGCTCGGCATCCTCAACCCCGCATCTTCCAGCAATTCAGCCAGTGCTTTGTAAGTGTAAATGCCCTTGGCATATTCCTCGAAGGCGCGTCTAATCAACGGCGCTCTGGCGGGGTCAGGAACGATGTTAGTCTTCTTTCCCTCCATTGGCTTGTGGTAGCCAATCGGGGGAGCCCAAACCCAATAACCAGCCCGCGCTCGTTCGCGCATCCCGAGCCGCGTCCTTTCTGCACGAACATTGTTGTCGAACTCCGCGAAGCTGGCAATCATTGTCTCCATCAATTTGCCGGCAGGGTCGTCGCTAACTACCTCGGTGGACGACCTAAGTTCCGTGCCTGATTTTTTCAAGGTTGCCCGCACCGTAAGGTGGTCGTTCGTGTTTCGAGCAAAGCGGTCTAATTTATAGACCAAGAAAAAATCAACAGGTGGCTTTCGTCTCGCGCAATAACTGATTGCTTTCAAGAACTCCGGCCTGTCCACCGTCCTCGCCGATTCTCCACGGTCAACGAAAACCTCCAAAACCTTGAGGCCGTGAGCGTCTGCATATCTGCGGCAGTTGCGCTCTTGTGATTCTAGACTCGTCCCCTCCACCTGCTCCTTAGAGGAAACGCGGCAGTAAATAATACAATTTTTCAACAGCTCTTGTTCCATATGGATACATTGTAACTCTAATCGGGCGATTATTTCATTAACCCAGGGGCGATTTTGGAACCGCCGGTAACCGACACGCTCACCTCGAAAGCAAGTTGCACGAAGGCAACAACGGCATCACGGAGCGCAGCCACCTCATCGTCGGAGAGGTCGGCCAACCCAATATCGGCCTTTCTGCACTGCTCGATGCTTAACATAGTAAGTAATACCTTTTTTGTGTTTCCGTTCGTTCTACGGTCGTTTTGGTGGCAAATTCAGTACGCCTCGCGCACTATTCAGGTCCGCCAGAAACCCCAAAATAGCTCGTTTGTCCGACTTGTCGTAATCGTTCGCATCTACCAAGTCGTTAAAGTGGCGGCTAAGCCTATCCGCGCTAAAACCTTGGCCACTGATTGCAGTTGCAAAGCATACGACTGAACTCCAACCGCGACGCTTAGCTTGATTGTTTTTGAAACGCCTTTCTATCGAACGCATAGTTTCTCCCTGCTGACTAAGGTAGTTAAAAAGCGGCCTCCACCAATGGAAGCCGCTTTTAATCTGGGCTTGATTTGCATAACGCAAAACGACCATTGGTCGTTTCGCGGGACGCTTTAGTCAGTCCGCAGGATTGAAACCTTGTCCGTAAAATTCACAAAGCCTCGTGTATCGTGAGGCCGCGACGGACAGCGCGATTATGTTTAACAGAGAACGCTACATGAGTATTATAACATTTATCTTACCAAACATAAATATATTTTTTGTCAAGGTGGCGATGTGGATAATTACATAAGAACAAAACTTCGATGTTTTGGCCGTACCGTTCTCTATAGGATGCCGACAACTACCGCGTCTTTAGCATGAAACTCGTTATATCGAACCAAAACTCCTCTTCCCACACCAGCGGCTCAGCTTTCGCTGTGACCGGCAGCGCCTCGACCTCAAATTTCAATATATCGAATTTCTTATCCCCGTCGTTGCGAAATGTCTGCTCCAGAAGTTTATATTTAATGCCTGTGAATTTTTGACCCTCCGGTTGGGCAGTATCCAGTTCTTTATTGATTCTATTCTTCACGAACGCATACTCAATCCCCACCCCGTCAAACGGCTTGTCGGGATTTACTATCGGATGTCTGCTGTCTATCACGACGGCATCCTCTTTTGAATAACCCCAACCGCCCCAAATGGGTAAGAAAATATTATAGTTATTTGCAATTTCTATTCCGGCAGGCCTGTTAGTCTGAACGTGCGAAATAATAATTTCACTCGAAGCATCGAGTTCGGCGTCATTTATTTCTTTTGTGGCTTCATCCTTAGCACCAGTAAACGTCCCCGAATGGTGTGTGTTTTCTGATTCTAACTTCACGTCATTTTTCTTTTTTCTAAGCTCGAAATAAATAATGCTTAAACCAAGGAAGAAAACGATTGAGTTTCCAATATCGTAACCTACGGCTTCTGCGGTGGTTGGTGCGTAAAAATTGTTTATTGCGAGTAGGAATCCAATAATCACCATGATAATACCGGTGTTCAACCATGCGGAGGATTGCTTTTTGGGCTGTGTCATTGATTCCGTCGTAAATGACGTAACCGCCTTGGGGCTCTCAATGCCACAACTGGAACAAAACCTGGCGTCATCGGACTGTTGCTTGCCACATTTGATACAAAACATAAGCGGGTTGAATTTATAGCAGGACGCAAAAAGCCCCTCGCCAGCGATGGCCTGCGCCACCCATGCCGGTTTCCCAGCATGACCAACCACGGTGCTCTGAACGAGGAGCCCTTTACCGTGGTTGGTTTCGACGCCGTGCCCGTCCTACGACGGGTTTAGGCATTCAATTGTGAATTTAAACTAACAAAAATGGTTAAAAAGAACAAGAATTCTGGTGACTAATAGCGCTAAAAACACGCTGTGTGATAGTTCTGCAAGCGGTATCGAAACCTTTGTTACAGCCTTGACTTCGCGTGCTTTAAGCGGTCGGAAAACCTATTGAGAGACTTGGGGGGGGGCAAAAACAAACCATCTTCAACCCATAGCATAAAGTGGACAATCGCTATTTATTATGGTATATTCCGTATGTAATTATACTGTTAAATGTCCATATTAACACATACGGAATATAATAATTAGGCTTAATTATGCGAGGTGCAACAGGACACAATTTAAGAGAGGATTTAGCGCTGCTCGCAAAAAAAACAAAGGCCGGAATCTTCTCCATTAATGAGGCTGCAAAAGCACTTAATCTCCCTACTAAAAAAATATCCGAACGTCTCGCGACTTTAGTTGGAGGTGGTTGGATTGTAAGGATTAGGCGTGGCTTATACCTGATTCCATCACTTGAGGCTGAGCCTTGGAAACCAACAATGCCGGAAGACGGGTGGGTTCTTGCAGTTGCCGCATTTTCACCGTGCTATATCGGAGGATGGAGCGCGGCGGAGCATTGGCATCTAACCGAACAGATTTTCCGAACGATATTAGTATTCACGGCGGCAAGTGTCAGAGCGTCCGAAGTAAACCTTCACGGCTATTCATTTCGATTATTTAAGGTTCCGAAGAAACGCCTTGAAGGAATTTCGTTTGTGTGGCGCGGAACGGAGCGTATACCAATCTCAAGTCCCGAGCGCACCATCGCTGACGGTTTACGAAATCCAGAAGTATGTGGTGGGATTCGACACTTGATTGAAATAGTGAAAGAATACGCGGCGAGTTCAGATGATGATTGGAGCAAACTGATGGAGGCGATGCGCGGTTCTGCTAACGGTGCGGCATGGAAACGGTTTGGCTTTCTCGTCGAAACTCTTTGGCCGGAGCGAAAAAGAAATATTGCGGAGGCCGAAAAAAACCTGAGCGCGGGTTATGCGCGGTTAGAGCCACGCTCAAAAGAGAAAGGTACTCTCACTCGTAGATGGAGGCTCTGGGTTAATATTGGCGATTTCGACAAGAACAATGATTCGCAAACAAGACATAGTTAATCGCGCAGCGGAATGGGGCCTGAGGCCCGAAACCGTCGAGAAGGACTACGTCCTCGGATGGCTTCTTGCTGCAATTTCTCAAAACTCTGAAGCGCGAGCTAATTGGGTTTTTAAGGGCGGCACGTGCATTAAAAAATGCTACATCGAAACGTATCGATTCTCCGAGGATTTAGATTTTTCTTTTCTGCCAGATGCGGCATACACACAAGAAGCGGTCCTCGCCGGTCTCCAAGAAATCGGGCGAAGGGCTGTTGAATTGTGTGGCATCGATATTCCAATCGATGATATTCGGTTAGACCCCAGGCAGAATCAGCGGGGTCAAGAGACGTTCGAGGGAAGACTGTACTATCGTGGGCCGCTCGGAACGCCGACGCCCTTCCGCATCAAATTCGATATAACCAAGCATGAGGCCGTGGTTGATACACCCGTCGAGCGAAGCGTGTTTCACCCATACACCGACAGTCTTCCTGACGGCACGAAAGTCAAAACCTATTCGTATCCTGAATTGCTCGCGGAAAAAACCCGTGCCCTCTTTGAGCGTTCCCGACCGCGTGACCTCTACGATGTTACATTTCTCCTTCGCAATCAGGTCGAGCAGTTTGACCTGTCCATTGTTAAAAATTTCTTCGGGACGAAATGCCGCTCAAAAAGCTTTGAGCCGCCCACCGCAACTCAACTCACCGACAAAGTGATTAATTCAGAAGAAATTAGAACCGATTGGGCGGCGATGCTGGCTCATCAGTTGCCAATTTTGCCAAACGTCGAGGAATTCGTGAGACAAATTGGCCCTCTTCTTGTTTGGCTAGATAATCCTGCCACAGCATTACCAGAAGCCTCGCTCCCTGCCGCCCCCGCGACCAAAGATGTCTTGGTGCATCCTGCGGGATTGCAATATTGGAACGTGGGAGTTCCGCTTGAGACTATCCGCTTCTCGGGTGTAAACCGGCTTCTTGTAGAATTTGATTACGAAAGTTCTAACAGTGGATACAAGCATCGTATTGTTGAGCCTTATTCATTGCGTCAAGCCACAACCGGCAACCTCTTACTCTACGGTTGGGAGAAGGGGGCGACACACATCAGAGCCTATATTGTTCCGAAAATACAAAACTTGAAGCCCACGCAAACCGCATTTACTCCACGATTCGAGGTTGAATTTTAGCACAGTATGACTTCAATGCGCTTACCGTGCGGTTAGAAAATTGGTTCAAATTCATTGAAGCCCCAAGAATCCCCCCAGGGAGTTACATAACCTGTTTCCATTCCTCCAAGGCACTGTTTAACTGGCTGCACTCGAAGGCCTTGTGACACTCTCTGCAAATGCTGTCCAAGCCTTTAGCTCCCCCACGATTTGATTCCAAGAACCTCCCACGAGGGCTACCATCAAAAACCGGCTGGATCAATTCCAGGCGGTTTTTGATCTGTCGCGGCCGCATGGGGAATTGAACGGGCGCGAGAGGCGCGAGCTGGCGCAGCGCCGGTGTGCAGCGCCCCGGAGTCCGAGTCGGAGCGAGGACCAATTCCCCGTGGGGCTACCAACAAAAGCACCCCTCGCAAGAGGGGTGTTTTTGTTGTGTCGGGTCCCGACGGGGAATTGAAGGGTATCCGAGGGCGTGCCTTGAATGGCACGTCCGAGGGACCCGGGCTGAGAAGGAGGCGGCGCACATGAGAATTTTTCCAGCGCCGCCGGGTGAGCAGAATTCCCCGTGGGGCTACCAACAAAAACCGGCTGGATCAATTCCAGGCGGTTTTTGATCTGTCGCGGTCGCGCGGGGAGAAGATTTGACAGGCCCGCATATTCGTGAAAATCTTGCCCCACGAAGGGAGACTTCCATGGCGAAATCAAAAACGTCGTTCCTTGGACAACTCGTCTTCATCACCGGCGGCGGCACCGGCATCGGCCGGGCTCTTGCCCGCGAATTCGCGAGCAAGGGCGCGCGAGTCATCATCGTCGGACGTCGAGCCGACGTCTTGGCCAGCACAGCCTCCGAAATCGGCCCCGCCTGCTCGGCCTGCGTGCTGGACATCAGCGACAGCGACGCCGTCGCGGCGACAATGGCGCAACTCCAGCGGACGCACGGCGAGATCGATATCCTGGTCAACAACGCCGGGGTGTGTCTCGTCGCGGACGCGCGCGAATACTCGCTGCTCGATTGGCAGAAAATGATCGCGACGAATCTATACGGGACGATCTTCTGCCTCCAGTCGGTGTACAAAAGGATGTGCGAGCGCGGGCACGGGCAGATCGTGAACATCGCTTCCGCCGGCGGCCTCGTGCCGATGCCATTTTTTACCGCGTACAGCGCGGCGAAATACGGCGTCGTCGGTCTCTCGCTCTCGTTGCGGATCGAAGCGGCGCTGTACGGCGTGAAAGTGAACGTCGCGTGTCCGGCGCTGGTAGCGACCGACCTGCTGCAGACCACCGCTGAGATGAGATCGATCACCGACCGAAAGAAGGTGATCCGGGACATACCGGGCGGCTCCGCTGCGCCAGAGGCGGTCGCCAGACGGATCATCGCAGGCATCGAGCGGGACGTACCCGTCATCCTGCCAGGATTCGCTTGGTGGTTGCATCTCGCGTATCGCTTCTTCCCCGGCCTGGTCAAAGCGCTCACAGTGCGAACCGCAAACAAGATCCCTTTCGTACGCTAGGACAACGGGCGTAACGCAAAATCGTCTCTGCTGTATACAGCCGTCAATCGCAAGATTGGCGGCTATTTTATTGATCACATGAACCACCGGTTTCAGCTGGCTGTTCAGGGGAATAAAAAACGACGGCAGATGAGACTGCCGCCGCGTTCGCGCACTCAGCGCGCAACGAAATGATCGACCCGCACGACCTCCTGAAGGAACACTCGCTCCAGCACAGCCTGAATATGCGTGACCGGACCGGTCCAGGAAGAAGCGTTCAGCGCTTCGAGATCGAAGATGCGCTCCCAGCTCTTTTCCATTTCGCGCCGTTCGACCGGCGGCAGGAACTGCCACTGCCATTCTAGACCGTGGGCTTTCAACGAACGATCCCAGGCGTCATCCTCCTCTTCGCTCAAGGCCAGATAACCCTGATTCAGGACACAGTGCCAGGCATCGAAATCCGAACACAGGATGCGATCAGCCGGAACGATGAACTCGATCCGAACGCCCTGCTGTCCCTTCGGCAGATGCGCGACGCAACGCAGATCCGGTTTCGGATGCGACCACGCCCAAACGAACGGACGACCGGAATAATCAGCCAGACGCGACTTGGCCTGTTGCCGCAACCAGCGATAAGCATCGCGATAGTAGAAAGGAACCCGCCGGCCATCGGCGGCCAGCACGCCAGTCGATCGGCAGCGTTCCCAAGCCTCGATGGTCTGGATCGTCCACAACCTCATTGTCTGTCCCATGACGACCTCCGATCTCTTCACCAGGATTGCGAAAGAGCGAACAAACCAACTTACCGGACCAGCGGTGGCGCGTCAAGTGTCTCCGCTGAATTTCAAGCTGAAGTGCGGGAGTTCGGGAGTGCGGGAGAGACGGAGTTAGGGAGATACGGAGTCACGTCGCTCGCGAGCGACGTGATAGAAGCGAAAAATCCCGCCCAGGAAGACCTAGGCGGGACGGATGAATATGCTCACGCACCGATTGCGGAACGAAAATGATGAATGCTGGCCGCCAAACGACTGGCGCCCGCTTTCGTGCCGGGATCAAAACCGAAGTGGTCGGCGAAGACGCGGCGCAACGCCCGCTTCAGACGCCGCACGTCCGGACCGCGCATGGACGCTTCCAGACCAGTCAGGACATACGCGTTGATCTCGTCGTTGAAGACGGCTTCGTGGTAGCCCAGCTGGCCGAGACACCCGCGCAACCGGAGCGTGTCCTGCCCAGCCAAGCAAGCCTCGACCGCCTGGCGATAATCCGGCCGCACGAAATACAGTCCGTGGATGATCTCATGAGCCATGGCCCGGGAATTGCCCTGAATCGTGGCGATGACGTAGAACGGCTCCGGCAAGCCGCGGACCGATTCGATCAGAGCCGCCTCTTTCCTGGTCAACGGATCGAATGCTCCGGCCAGGAACGGCGCAAAGACCGTCGACGGGATATTGAATCCGCTCCAATCCTGCAGATAGCTGAAATTCCCTTTCTGCCCCGCGTACCAATCCATGTACTCTTCCCAGTCGAAGATCCGACCGCGGAATTTCGGCGACTCATGGTGTTCCTGAAAACGCAGGAACGTCGCGGTGAGCAGATACTGATTGGGAAAGGACAAGTGGTAGATCGGTTGTTTCTCGGTCATGCCTAACCTCCTGGACGAACGGCCTGACTTCAAGCCCGACGGCCTGAACCCGCCCACCTTAACCCCGGCGCGGTCTGTGGTCAATGACTGTCGCTGAATTTCAAGCTGAAGTGCGGGAGTGCTGAAGTGCGGGAGAGACGGAGATGCGGAGCCATGTCGTTCGTGAACGACGTGATAGTGGCGAAAAAAACCCGCCCGGGAAGACCCGGGCGGGGCAAGAGACTACTTGTGGCGGAAACAATCGCTGAACGCGGCCAGATCCGCGAAACCGAGACGCTCGGCCGCTGTCCGTAGCTCGTCCGGACGCGCTCCGGTGCAGCGGAGGATATCGGTCGCGCCGGGCAGTTTCGCTTCGAGCAGACCCAAGAAAACGTCCGTGCCCAGCAGACAGTCGCTGATCAGAGTCCTGGCCGCCGGCGCGTGATCATTGCCCGGACCAGCTACCGTACCGACCAGCCTGTTCGCAAACGCCACGAGCGGCGGCGAACAGACGAGCGACCCGAGCTGTTTCCGGCCGGCGGCATCCAAGAGAAACGACTTCGGCGCGAGCAGCTGCCGCACGATCACGGCGGTCAACTCGGTCACCATCTCGTTGAGACCGTGGAAGTGCGGCAGCCAGGTGCCGTAGCTCGGATCAATGAGGGTCATGCCCGACCGGCGTATGGTCACGCGCGGCCATTTCGTTCCGTCGGCGGACACAGCACCAGCCTCCCAGAGGTCGAGCCAGAGATACGAAACCGCGTGGAACATCTCGTGGGCCAAGAGGCCCATGAAGTTAGCCGTCGACTGGTCGCGTTCAAGATACACGTGTCCGAGACGCGACCGGCCGCTGAATCGGCCGCGGCCAACCTTAGCCTGGAACTCAGCGGCGTCCAGGATATGGACCCGATCCGCTGAAAAAATGAACGGTCCCAGACCGCACATGATCTTGATCAGATCGTTGAGTACGGCTGTGACCTCGCCGATTGCGGCAATCTCGATCTCGGTCTGGGGCAAATCGCGGACGTGCAAGGGATCCGGCAAGGCGTAAGCCTCTTCCGTTTTCCACTCGGCCGCCTGCGCCGGCGAACCGGAAAAAAGACGGATCCGGTCAGCCCATTTATCCTGAGGGGCCGCGACTGACGTCGTGTTTTCCATGACCTGTCTCCTTTGAAAGCGTTCGCCTGCACGAGCGGGACTGGTTGGCAAAGAACAGGTTATCTAAGCGGAAAAGCGGGGGTTTGTCAATATTGGGAGTGAGGAAGTTGGGGGTGGAGAGTGCTGGAGTTCTGGAGTGCTGGAGTGCAGAAGAGACGGAGCCACGTCGCTCGCGAGCGACGTGGCGGAGATACGGAGTCATATCGTTCGCGAACAACGTGACGGAGTTACGGAGTCAACCGATATTTTTTGACTTCAGCACTTTCAAACTCCCTGACTCCGTCTCTCCATGACTCCGTCACTCCCTCACCGCAAAAAGAAAACCGGAGCCGATATGAATCGGCTCCGGTCAAAGAGATGCGCTGGCTAAGTCAGCCAGGCGTGGGGAAAGGAGAGATCAGGCCAGCTACTGGCAGTCCGGGACGCCATCTCCGGCGCCCGTCGAGCAGTCCTCGAGGCCGGAATTCGATTCGAGACAGGAATCCGTCTCGTCCGAATCGTCTGCGTCAAGAATGCCGTCGCCGTCCTT